>ERZ1031347.1-NODE-1-length-329748-cov-55.566011_pt1 | contig 329748 bp, 281 predicted proteins | sample MGYA00517106_ERZ1031347 | MGnify/ENA primary metagenome ERZ1031347 (study PRJEB33719, sample SAMN04261392) | wastewater metagenome | biome: periurban shantytown; feature: human; material: feces | host: Homo sapiens | place: Peru: Lima | collected 2012-07-19 ...
AAAACTGTATACTATGTCTTTGCACTGTTGTATACTATGTTACTACACTGCACACCTCGTTCGCCCGTTCGTATGCAACGCATACGGATTGCACGCATTGAGTGCAAATTTGAAACACAGTTTTCACCATATCAAAACATATATGTGTGAACATAAAATTTCATCAAGGCGGGCGTCCGATGAACGCCCCTACTGATTTATGACATTTATAAAATCACATATAACATAAAATCTCTTTTATTACTTGTGGGAGAACACGGTTCTACCCTACAAAACTTTCAGCAACTCTTTTAAACATAAACTGCAGAATTACATTTTACATTAGGATGACCTAAAAATGTTTCACGTGAAACATTTCCTGTGTAACCCAAAAATAAAAACTATACAACGCAAAAAGCCGCACATTTCTGTGCGACTCTTTGCAAGGGGTTTAGATAAGGAAATGGGTATGAGTGGAACGGATGCTTTCGCATCCTCCGGAAAGTGAATTAAGCAGTTTTTTCTGCGTCTGGCTTTTGATGTCTTTTAGGAATCCGTATTGTGTATTCAATAAAATTGTCTGTGTCTTTTTTGTTTGATTGTGCGTCGATTCCTGCAAGACGCATAGTATCAATAGCCTTGTTAATTGTGTTAAGAAAAATTCGTAGGTCTTTTATCACCGCTTTGCTTGTACCTTTGGATTTTATTGTTTTCGGTACAGAATTGATTAAAATGCCGACGAGCTCATCAGTCTGACTTGTGTTGAGATTCTCCGAAATTATTTTTGACAAAGCCTCATGTCTTAAAGCGTCATCTTCAATTCTCAAAAGAGCCCTTGCGTGCCTTTCGGTTAATCCGGCGTTTACAATCCACTCCTGTTCCTCATATGTAAGACGAAGAAGTCTTAATTTATTTGCAATAGTAGATTGACTCTTCCCAAGTCGGTTCGCTGCTTCCTCTTGGGTAAGACCGTAACGCCTGATCAGCTTTGAAATCCCGCGAGCTTCCTCGAATATACCGAGGTCGCTGCGCTGGAGATTTTCAAGGAGAGCATAAATGGCTGACTCTTTTTCTGAACACTTTAAAACGATGCATGGCACCTTTCGCAGTCCTGCCAAAACCGAAGCTCTAAGGCGGCGTTCACCTGCCACAAGCTCATACTCCGCAGCCGAGATTTTTCTCACCGAAAGCGGCTGCAAGATACCGTTTTCGCTGATTGATGCGGAAAGAGCGGCAAGTTCGGTTTCATCAAAGGTTTTGCGAGGTTGTGCTTTGTTCGGTCTGATTTTAACAATCGGAATCTCTAAAACTTTATTATCGTTTTTGAGCATAAAATTCAACCGCATCGCCTCAATGTCCGTTAGCATCAGGGGTTGTCCCTGTGCTATTATAATAACATAAGCACGGTGCGGTTGTTGTCGCTTTGTGAGCAACTTTTTTAAAATGTTTTACCATAAAATGGTAATTTATCAAAAAAGCTGTCGAAATTTATCACAACGGTTGTGACTTTATTTTGCCCGAAATTCTCGGGTATTGTTTTGGTGTGGGTTTTACCTTTTTTATTACAATGATTGTACGCTCGCCCTCGTCACACGGAAGATTAAACTTGTGAACCTTTTCAACCTTACCGCCGAGTAATTTCAAAGCATTCTCTGCTCCGTCAAGTTCTTCATCGGCATTAGGTCCTTTCATTGCTACAAACAAACCGCCAACTTTAACATACGGCAAGCAGTATTCGCAGAGAACATTCAGCCTTGCAACAGCTCTTGAAACGGCAAAATCAAATTTATCACGGTAGTGACTGTTTTTGCCGCCCTCCTCTGCCCTGCTGTGAACAAGTTCAGCGTCAAGTCCTGTATTATTAAGAACCGTGTCAAGAAATGTAAGTCTTTTGTTAAGGCTGTCTAAAAGTGTCAGCTTTATGTCAGGTCTTGCAATTTTCAGCACAACACCCGGAAAACCTGCACCTGTTCCCACATCAATAATGCTTGCATTCTTCTTAACATCAACAAAGTTGAAAAGTGTAAGGCTGTCGGCAAAATGCTTGACCGCAACACCCTGTTCATCGGTTATTGCAGTAAGATTCATTTTTTCGTTCCACTCAACAAGCAATTTGAAATATGTATCAAACCTTTGCAGCATTTCACAGTCAAGTTCGGTTTTAAAACCATCGGTAACGGTAGTAAGAGTATCTTTAATTGCCATTACTGCCTCCTGTTGTTCTGAGCAAGCCAGATAAGAAGTACACTGATATCCGCTGGAGAAACACCGGAAATTCTTGATGCCTGTCCGATATTAAGCGGTTTAATCTTATTAAGCTTTTCCCTTGCCTCAAGTCGAAGACCTTCAATTTCATTGTAATCAAAGTCATTTGGCAACTGCTTAACCTCAAGCTTTTTCATCTGCTCAACCTGTTTCAGCTGTTTCTGAATATATCCCTCGTACTTAATTTCAATTTCAACCTGTTCAAAGATATTCGGGTCAAGTTCGGGTCTTGTTTTATCTATACTCTTGAGTGCATCATAACCGAGCTGAGGTCTTTTCATAAGTTCAATAAGTCGTACGCCTGTAGTAATTTCAGATGTTTCACGTGAAACAAGTATCTTGTTTACCTCATCATCAGGCGAAATAACCGTATTTTTAAGTCTTTTAAGCTCTTCTTTTTTAAGCTCCTGTTTTTTAAGATACTTTGCGTATCTTTCATCGCTTATAAGTCCAATTTTATGACCGAGAGGAGTAAGTCTTTCATCGGCATTATCCTGACGAAGCACAAGTCTGTACTCACTTCTTGAAGTCATCATTCTGTACGGCTCATTCGCACCCTTCGTAACGAGGTCGTCAACAAGTGTGCCAATATAGCTTTCCGAACGGTCAAATATAACAGGCTCTCTGCCGAGAACCTTCATTGCGGCATTGATTCCGGCAACAAGTCCCTGAGCCGCCGCTTCCTCATAACCCGATGAACCGTTGAACTGACCTGCGCCGAACAGTCCGCCAAAATCTTTAAATTCAAGTGTAGGATTCATGGCAAGCGGATCAACGCAATCGTATTCAATCGCATAAGCAGGTCGCATAACAAGACAATGTTCAAGACCCTTGATTGTGTGATAAAATTTCAGCTGAACCTCTTCGGGAAGTGACGAACTCATTCCCTGAAGATACATTTCCTCGGTATCAAGTCCGCACGGCTCAATAAAAAGCTGATGTCTTGGCTTATCCTTAAAACGCATAATCTTATCTTCAAAGCTCGGACAATAACGGGGACCAACGCCCTCAATTTTGCCTGCATATAGCGGTGAACGGTGAATATTTTCAAGAATAATCTGCTTTGTTTCGTCATTTGTCCAGCTTATGTGACATTCAACCTTATTCTCACCGAGATTTTCCGTTTCATAAGAAAACGGCTGAGGCGGTTCATCGCCTTTTTGAACTTCAAGCTCAGAAAAATCAATTGAACTTCTGAGAACTCTTGCAGGAGTGCCTGTCTTAAATCTTCTCAACGGCAGACCGAGTTTTTTAAGGCTTGCACCGAGAAATGCGGCAGGAAAAATTCCATCGGGACCGCTCTCATATGAAACCTCGCCTACAAAAATTCTGCCGCCGAGATATGTACCGGTTGCAATAATAACAGTCTTACATTTAAACACGGCAAGCATTCTTGTGGTAAGATTATAACCGCCGTCAACCTTTTCAATGTCAGTAATTTCAGCCTGACGGAGATCAAGGTTATTTTGCAGTTCAAGCTTATGCTTCATAACGGTAGAATATTTTCTTCTGTCAATCTGTGCTCTCAGAGAATGAACAGCAGGACCTTTTCCCCTGTTAAGCATTCTGGATTGCAAAAAGCATTCGTCGGCAGTCTTACCCATTTCGCCGCCGAGTGCGTCAATTTCACGGACGAGATGTCCTTTTGCAGTTCCGCCGATTGACGGGTTGCATGGACAGTTTCCGACTGCGTCCATATTTATGGTAAATATTGCAGTTTTACAGCCGAGCCTTGCCGCCGCAAGAGCTGCCTCAATTCCTGCGTGACCTGCGCCCACTACCGCAACATCATATTCACCGGCTAAATAATTCATAACATCACCTATTTTCCTACGCAAAAATTGTGGAACACCCTGTCTACAATTTCATCACTTGTTCTTTCGCCTGTCAATTCAAGTAATTGCGAAATTGCATCCTCAATTGAAACAGTTACCGCGTCAAATGTCATTCCAAATTCAAGCGCATTTTTTGCCTCAATAACAGAATCAATGGCATTTTTAACGGCTATTCTCTGTCTTTCATTTGAAAGAACACCTTCGCTCGGATTAAAATTCTGTGTACCCGCAATTTTTTCAACAGCTTTTGTGAGATCATCTCTGCCGTCACCGTTAATTGCAGATATATATACTATATATTTTATATTTTTACTGATATATTTAATATCAAGCTTATTATCAAGATCAGTCTTATTGATTACAGCAATTGACGGTACAGACTTAGCAGACTCAATAAGATTATAATCATCCTCGTCAAGCTCTCTGCTGTTGTCAAAAACAGCAAGCAGAAGACCGCATTGCTCAAGTCTTTTTCTCGCCCTGTCAACACCGATTTTTTCAACAGCGTCATCAGTATCACGAAGCCCCGCCGTATCGCTTAGATTCAAAACCACATCACCGACCGTTACTGTATCCTCTACAATATCTCTTGTAGTTCCGGGAATGTCTGTAACAATACTTTTTTCATAACCCGAAAGCAAGTTCATAATTGTACTTTTACCAACATTCGGTCTGCCGGCAATTACGGTGTCAATTCCTTTTTTCACCGTCTGACCGCAGTCGTAGCTGTCGAGCAATGACTGCAAACACTTGATTGCACTGTCACAGGTTTCAATTACGGAATCAACCGTTACCTCGGCAATATCCTCCTCAGGATAATCAGCCCATGCAGAAAGATGGGCAGCCTGTGAGAGAAGATCATTTTTTACGCCGTCTATTTTTTTGCGCAAGGCACCCTCTTTTACACAAAGAGCAGCCCTTGCCGCACCTCTGCTTTTTGCACTGATAATATCAATAACAGCCTCAGCTTCAGTTAGGTCAATTTTACCGTTAAGAAACGCACGCTTTGTAAACTCGCCTGCCTGTGCAGGTGCAGCACCTGCGTTAAGAACGGCACGCAGAACTCTTTTTGTAATGTAAAGTCCTCCGTGGCACGAAAGCTCTACAACATCTTCACCGGTATAACTGTGCGGTGCTTTAAAAACAAGAGCGACCGCCTCGTCAATATCTTCACCGTTATCGAAAATTTTTCCGAACGACGCTGTATAGCCTTTCATCTCAGTAACCTTTTTACCTGAAATTGAATTAAAAATTTTATCCGCAATTTGAAGTGCATTGTCACCCGAAATTCTAATAACGCCTATGCCGCCCTCGCCCTGAGCGGTGCTTATAGCGGCAACTGTATCGTAATTCATAAAATCACCAAGAAAAAAAGGGCGGTTAAAAACCGCCCGATTATTATTTGTCTATTCTTCCGTAAAGACCTGTTGTTCCGCCCTCATTGAGTGGCTTTCTGTCAGGATTTGCGGGAGTATTATGCTCTGAACGGTTTGCGCTGTATGGGCGTCTGCCGCCTCTGCCTCTGTTGTTATAGCCGCCGTTTCTGCGAACGGGCTTTGCTGCCTTTGGATCCGGACCGATAACAACATGGCGGTTTGCATTCTCGCCTTCGCTCCATGAAATAGCACCGTTTATCTTTTGAACAGAAGTATGGATAATTCTTCTTTCATAAGGATTCATAGGTTCAAGATTTGTCTTTCTGCCTGTTTTAACAGCCTTGAAAGCAAGCTTTCTGCCGAGAATTTCAAGAGTTTTTTCTCTCTTTTCTCTGTAGTTGCCTGTGTCGATAGTTACCTTAAAATAGCTGTTGTCTGTGTGGTTTGCAACAAGGCTTGTAAGGTACTGAAGAGAATCAAGAGTTTCACCTCTTCTGCCGATTACAAAACCGACATCATCACCTGTAAGATTAAATTCAATACCGCCCTCAATCTCATTTTTCTCTATCTGAACGCTTTCAAGCTTCATATTATCGAGGACATCTCTTAAAAACTTCTCTGCCTTTTCAGCGGGAGTTTCTTTGAGAGTGATTTTAACCTTTGCAGGCTGACCGCCGAAAAGACCGAATTTTTTCTTTTCGGCTCTCTGAATAACCTCAAATTCAACCTCAGCGGTTTCATCAAGGCCAAGCTGTTTTTTGGCATCGTTCAATGCGTCAACTTCGTTATCACCAACGCCGATAGCTTCTTTAATCACAATATCACCTGATTTCAAACTTCTACTTCTTTTTCTTTTTTGATTTTGTATTTTCTTCCGCACCTTCAGAAAGACCGTGCGGAACATAGTTATACTTAACAAGAGCCTCCTGCTCAAGCATAAGAGCAGCGTGTCTTGCCTCGGATGTTGCTGTCATTCTCTGCGGACTGAAAAGCTTGCCGACAACAACCGACTGAACAAGGCTTACGAGTGAAGATACAATCCAGTAGAATGCAACGGCTGACGGAACGATATATGCGATATATGCCGAGAAAAGCGGCATTGCGTACATCATAACCTTCATACAGCCCTGCTGTTGCTGCATAGGATTGTTTTTTACGTTGATTCTCATTGTAATAAACTGTGTAAGCACATTTGACGCAAAACAGATTACAGGGAAAAGAATCATCGGACTCCAAATACCGTAGTCCTGAGGAATTGCAAAAAGATTCATGCCAAAGGTGTTAAAGCCTTTTTCAAACATATTGATTGTATTGATTTGATCTGCATTAAAAATCTGCTGAATAGCGTCAATATTTTGAAAACAGCTGAAATCCTTCAAAAAATAAATTTCCTGATATGTAGCATTGGTTGCACCCGACGCTGCTGTATAACCCGGAATTGTGTTTACATAGTTAAGAGCTTCCGTTACCTTTGCACTGTCTATGTGAAGTGTGTTTGTAAGAGGATATGCGACAGCATAGAATACGCCGAAGAGAACCAAAAACGGAACAATCATCGTAAGGCAGCCGCCTGTCGGCTTAACTCCCTCTTTTTCGTAGAGCTTAGATATCTCTTCCTGAGCCTTTTGTCTGTTGTTTTTATATTTTTCCTGAATTTCCTTTTGCTTTTTTGAAAGTCTTGCGGTACCTGCCATTGATTTTTGCTGTTTGATTGTAAAAGGAAACATACAAAGTCTTACAATAATTGTAAAGACAATAATTGACAGTCCGAAATCTTTAAGTATATAGAAAGCTCCCCACAGCACATAGCCGAGCAAACTTCCGAGAAAACCAAAGATTTGCATACAGTTACCTCACTTTAAATTCTTACTCCTTGGCTTTTTTTCCGGTACCGGGTCGTAACCGCCCTTTGAAAACGGATTACAGCGCAGAATACGCCAAACGGTAAGCGCTGTGCCTTTGAGTGCTCCAAACCTTTCAATTGCCTCGATACCATACTGCGAACAAGTCGGAATATATTTGCAATGACTCGCCGTCAGCGGAGAAATTGAGGTTCGGTAAAACCTGATGATTGCCAGAAGAATGCGTTTCATAAAACTATCCCTCTTTTAAAGCACCTGCAAGCAAAAGCTGCCTTTTCATTTCTTTACAAACAACAGTGCTTTTTACATACGGTGTTTTACCTCTGGCAACAAAAACAAAGTCGTATCCCTTTTTAATGTCAGGATAAAGCTCGTAATAAGCCTCTCTTATTACCCTTCTCGACCTTGTACGCCTTACGGCTTTTCCAATTTTCTTGCCGGTGGTTATTCCAAAACGCAGGTTATCGGATTTGTTTTTTAACACATAGGTTACTAAAACAGGACCAACAAAGGATTTTCCCCGTCTGTAAAGTCTGGAAAAATCCCTGTTATCCTTCAAAGTGATATATTCACCCATAATTTACCACCTTGCAAACAGGTGCATTAAAAAAGAAAGACCACCGGTTAAAAGTGGTCTTCTCTTTAATAAGACAACCTTTTTCTACCTTTAGCTCTTCTTCTGGCTAAAACTTTCTTGCCGTTAGATGTAGACATTCTCTTTCTGAAGCCGTGCTCCTTTTTTCTGTGGAGCTTCTTAGGCTGATAAGTTCTCAACATAATGAAAACCCTCCCTTCAAAATATAACCTTGCAATATAGCATTATATCTTAATTTCAGCCCGTAGTCAACAAAAATTTTTATTTTTTATTTTCAAAAATGAATTTAAAATAAATAAGAAGACAGACGCTCTTTCACAAATTTATTTTTCTTTATTGGTAAATACAATATATTGCAACATAAAAATCTTCACACACTATATATCCGATTTTCTGCAAAATTCAGGCTCTTTAATAATATAAGGTATCTATTACAATAAATTACAAATAGCTTTTTGTAATTGCAATTTTAATTTTGTTGCGTTATAATAAAGCAGAATGGTATTTTATCAAAATGGGATAATTATGGAAAACAGGTGCAAGGTTAGGCACCACCGGAAGGGAAAGATTAAATAATGGACTCTTTTGAAGACGCATGGAAAGTCATAGACGGTTACTGCAAGTCAAAAATTACTGATATTGCCTATAATACATGGATCAGCAGAATCCAGCCTATTGACCTTGACTTTGAGAACGGAACCGCATACCTGCTTGTTCCGAACGATTTTCATGCTCAAACACTGAGAAGATGTTATATGAAGCTTCTCAACGAGGGATTCCGTGAAATTTTCGGAACAGAATTTAATATTGAATTTAGAACCCCTGCAAATGTAACAAACAATCCAAAGCCGCCTGCCGCGGCAACAATTACAACATCGGCATCAACTGCCCCTCTTTTGCAGAGTCCTGAAAACATTTCATATGAATACACCTTTGACACATTTATTGTCGGCGCGTCAAACAAGTTCGCTCACGCAGCGTGTCTTGCTGTTGCGTCAAATCCGTCATACGCATACAATCCTCTTTTTCTTTACGGAAATTCAGGACTCGGAAAAACTCACCTTCTGTATGCTATCGGCAATGAAATTAAAAAGAACGATCCGTCAAAAGTGATTTGCTACATAAAAGGCGATGATTTCACCGTTGAACTTATCGAATCAATTCAGCTTGCAAAAATGAACGAGTTCAGACAGAAATTCAGACAGGCTGATATTCTTCTTGTAGATGATGTTCAGTTCATCGGCGGTAAGGAACGTACTCAGGAGGAGTTCTTCCATACCTTTAACACACTTTATGAAGCAAGAAAACAGATTGTACTCACATCGGACCGTCCTCCAAAGGAAATAAAAACGCTTGAGGATCGTCTGCGTTCAAGATTTGAGCAGGATCTCATTGCGGATATTCAGCCTCCGGATCTTGAAACAAGAATCGCTATTATAAAAAGAAAAGCGGAGCTTGACGGTATTGAGCTTTCGGATGAGCTTTGCAACTACATTGCTTCAAAAATCAAATCAAATATCCGTCAGCTTGAGGGTACTGTAAAGAAAATCAAGGCAAAATACTACCTTAACAGCGAAAAACCGACTGTCAGCTCAGTTCAGGGCATTATTTCCGATATTCTCAACAACGAAGCCCCGCCCGAGGTTACCGTTGACAGGATTATTGACGAGGTTGCAAGAACCTACGGCGTTACTGCCGATGAAATCCGTTCTCAGAAAAACCGCAGTGCAAATATAAGCAATGCAAGACATATTGCAATCTACCTTACAAGAGAGCTTACAACTCTCTCAATGGTTGCAATAGGTGAAAAGTTCGGCAACCGCCATTATTCCACCATTATATATACACTTCGCAAGGTTGACGAGATGATGGCTAAGGACAGAAAAGTTAAGGAACTCATCGACGATACAATCAAAAATATCCGAGGCTGAAAGCCCGATTTTATTTAACTGTTTATTCAACATTCCACACACATTTTTCCACATTGTGTTGAATATTTTACCTGAGAAAAAATTTGTCAACAAAAGCTAACAAATCAAAAAACTTCTTTTGTTTATGCTTTTATTCAGTGCCAATGCGGATTCTCACCGTTTTTTGACATTTTGACATCCTCTACTATAACTACAATAAAAATATAATAAATAGACAGGAGAAAATACACACGATGAAAATTTCATGTTCACGAACAGATTTGGGATTAGCCATTTCAAATGTGTCAAGAGCCGTGTCAACAAAGGCATCAATTCCCGCACTCGAAGGTGTTTTAATAAAAGCATACGGAAGTACTCTTAATATTTCGGGATATAATCTTGAAATCGGTATAACAACCGACATTGAGGCAACAATCAAAGAGGAAGGTGAAATCGTAGTAAGTGCGAAGCTTTTTCTTGATATTGTACGCCAGCTTCCGGAAGAGGTTGTGTTTATCGAAACAGATGAGCGTATGGTAACATACATAGCCTGCGGTAATGCAAATTATCAGATTGTCGGAATGTCATCGGTTGAATATCCGGATCTTCCGTCGTTTGAGCAGACTGACGGAATCTTCCTCAATGCAAAGGTCTTGCGTGAAATGATCAGACAGACTGTTTATGCCGTAAGTGAAAACACCGCAATGCCGATTTATACAGGTTCTCTCTTTGAAATTGAAAACGGTATATTTAAAATTATTGCAATTGACGGCTACAGAATGGCTATTCGCAGTGAAAATATCGACAGCGACAGCAAAAATGCTTTTGTTGTTCCCGGAAAAACTCAGCACGAGGTACTTAAGCTCCTTATTGATGATGAAGAAACAACAGAAATCATTATCGGTCAAAGACATATTGCATTTAAAATTAAAAATTATAAAGTTATCTCTCGTCTTATAGAGGGTACATTTATAGACTACAAGTCCGCAATCCCGAAAGACACAAAAACAGAGGTAGTTATTAACACAAGAACAATAATCAACGCAGTTGAAAGAATGTCGCCGATTAACAACGACAGAATGCAGAGTCCCGTAAGATGTACTTTCTCCGATGACGAAATCAAGCTTTCGTGTATTTCGTCTATCGGCAGAGCGGATGATGTAATCTCTGTTCCGATTGTCGGTGAATCGGTTGAAATCGGTTTTAACAACAAATATCTGCTTGACGCATTGAAAAATGCAGATACGGACGAAATAAAACTTATTCTCAACGGTCCTCTTATGGGTATGATTGTAAAGCCCGTCAAAAGCGACAGTTATCTAAGCGTTGTTGTTCCTATGAGGTTGGCAAATGAAAATTGAGAAAATTAAGATAGACAGCGAATATATAAAATTGCAGGATTTACTCAAGCTCGGCGGTGCTGTTGAAACAGGCGGTCAGGCAAAGGTTGTCATACAAAACGGAGATGTCACCGTAAACGGTGAGGTCTGCACCATGAGAGGAAAAAAGATGCGAAAAGGCGATATTGCTGTTTTTGATAGCCTTGAGATAATCGTTGAATAACTTTGGGATTGATGAAGTAAGTGAAGGTAATTGCTCTTAAATTTGAAAATTACAGAAATTTAAAGGACAATATAATTTCTCCGTGTGACGGAGTAAATATAATTTACGGCGACAATGCTCAGGGCAAGACAAATTTACTCGAATCACTCTGGTTTTTTTGCGGAGGTCACAGCTTTAGAGGCTCAAAGGACAGCGAGGTAATTAACTGGGACAGGAATTTTGCAAAAATTGAAATGCGTTTTTTCGGTCAGGACCGTGAGCAGACTGCAAAAATCCTATTCAAGGGCGGAAAAAAGACCGTTGAAATCAACGGCGTACAAAAAAATTCCGCAGCAGCGCTTATAGAACGCTTTTGCGCCGTTGTATTTTCTCCCGAACATCTCAGTCTTATAAAAAGAGGACCGGGTGAACGCAGAAAGTTTATTGACAGTGCAATTTGTCGCGAAAAACTGAAAAATGCCGTTGTTCTTTCAAAGTACAACAGAATTCTTAACCAGAGAAATTCACTTTTAAAAGATATTTACAGGAGGCCTTCACTTGAAGATACTCTTTCGGTGTGGGATGAACCTCTTTTAAAAAACGGTGCTGTGCTTGTAAAAAAAAGAATCGACTATGTAAAAATGCTCTCCGACCGTGCTGTTAAGTACCATGACGGAATTTCAAAGGGTAAGGAAAAATTGAAAATCCGATATGTGTCGGGCTGTGATATTACAGAGGATGACAGTACCGATGAGATATACGAAAAGCTGAAAACAAAGCTTGAAACACATAAAAGTGACGATATACGGACAGGTTTTACAAATTACGGTCCTCATCGTGACGATATAGAAATTATAATAAACGGCAAAAATGCCAAAGCTTTTGCATCTCAGGGACAGCAGCGAAGCGCTGTTCTGTCGCTGAAGCTTGCCGAGGCGTCTGTTTTGCGTGAAAGAATGGGTGAAGAACCGGTAATTTTACTTGATGATGTACTTTCTGAGCTTGACGCCAAAAGACAGGATTTTTTACTCAACGAACTTCACGGCTGTCAGGTATTCATCACCTGCTGTGAAAAATCAAATAAAGAACAGCTCAGAAACGGAAAAATTTTTCTGCTGAATAACGGAGTGGTTAGCTGATGTATCTTCATCTCGGACAGGATACCGTTGTCACCGTTGAAACGGTAATCGGAATTTTCGATATAGACGAATGTACAGTTTCAAAAAAAACAAGGGACTATCTTACTGCCGCCGAAAAAAACGGCAATGTTGTCAATGTTTCTTATGAATTGCCAAAATCCTTTGTTGTCTGCGAAAAAAAAGGTAAAATAACGGTTTACATCAGTCAGCTTTCATCAAAAACGCTCATTAAAAGAAGTCAGGCACCATATAAAGAGCTTATGTGCCGTTGAAGTCGTATAATAAAAAGGAGTTCTGCATATGAAAATGAGAAAATGCCCGTACTGCGGAAGAAGAATTTCATACACTTCTGCCTTTGCAAGCAGAAGAAAAGCCGAATTTGTCTGCCAAAAGTGCGGTAAGGAGAGCAAGGTTGCAGTCAACAAAAAGGTGATTTTGATTTTTATTCTTGCTGTCGTAATTTCACTTGCAATTATGTCAGGCTGGATAATGGCAGGACTTTCAAGCAATCCGCTCGGAATTTTGCTTGTTGCAATTCCTCTGATTATTTTTGCGGCTTTAACACCGAGCTTTGTTCACTATGAACCGTTCAAAAAATATAAAAAATCAATGGAGGCAAAAAAGGCAGGCATTGCCTATTCCGACAATCTTCTCACCTCGGAGCTTGACAAAGACGATAACTACACCTTCCCGAGTATAAATACTCAGCAGAATGAAGGCGACGATAATTTTGAAATTAACACGGATGTGTTCAATAAAATCAGGGCTGAAAGAAATGCCGCAAGACAAAGACTGGATTCAAACGAAATTTCTTCGGATTCTTCATCCTTTGCAAAGCAGGAATATGTTCCCATAATCAACAATACAAGTGAAAATCATGCCTCAAGCGGAGCGTCACTCAAAAAAGTACACTCCGAAGCTCCTGCCCGTCACACAGTCAGCAGGAACAGGCATTACATAAATTCCGATGAAACCGCAGAAAACAAAAAATCCGATGACGGCAACCGTTATTCGGTCAACAGAAAATTTTAATCGGTGATAAAGTGTTCAAGCTTCCCATATGTCCGCATTGCCGAACAATTTACCGTTACGGCGATGTAAGAAAAAATCTCAATACCAAAATTCACACCTGCTATCACTGCAAAAAGCAATTCAAAACCTCATTTTCGGGCTTATGGATTTTGCTTTTGATTATTATTGCAATCGGAATTATTGTAAATCTGATTGAAATATCAGTTTTTGCAAGAATAAATGTGACAGCACTTTTGGTTACAAACATTATACTTGTACTGTTTTTTCTGCTTTTTGTGCCGTTTTTTACAAAATTCAGAAAATTCGGAGAAGATATGCAAAAAGATAAAAATATAACAGCATCAAAAAAACAGCAGAAAAAACAAACGAACACAAGCACTGTTCGTAAATCGAATAAACGGAGGTAAGTGTTTTGGATAATCTTGAAAATAACGAAAATATGAATGAGAATATTGAAGAAATCAACGAAAATGTAAATAATGAAGCCGTTGACGAAGCCTATGAAAAAGAGCTTGAGGCTGAAGAATTGGTTGAATTTGACGGAGAATCCGAGGGTATGGAGCTGTCAAAGGTTGAACAGGAATACGGAGCTGATGAAATTCAGGTTCTTGAGGGACTTGAAGCAGTCAGAAAGCGCCCGGGTATGTACATCGGTTCAACAGGACCGAGAGGACTTCACCACCTTGTTTACGAAATTGTAGATAATTCAATCGACGAAGCACTCGCCGGTTATTGTACAAAAATTGATGTTGTCATCGAAAAGGGCGATATAATCAGAGTAACCGATAACGGCCGTGGTATTCCTGTCGGCGTCAACAGCAAAACCGGACTCCCTGCCGTAACGGTTGTATTCACCGTTCTCCACGCCGGCGGTAAATTCGGCGGCGGCGGTTACAAGGTTTCGGGCGGTCTGCACGGCGTAGGTGCGTCTGTTGTAAACGCACTTTCCGAGTGGCTTGAAGTCAAGGTTTGTGACGGCGAGGATGTTTACTTCCAGCGTTATGAAAGAGGAAAAATTGTAACCGACCTTCAAAAAATCGGCAAGTCTGATGTTAAGGGTACGGAGGTACGCTTTAAAGCCGACCCCGAAATTTTTAAAGAAACCACGGTTTACGATTACAGTGTTCTTGAAAGAAGACTTCGTGAGCAGGCATTTCTTAATGCAGGCGTTCACATTGAGCTTCGTGACGAGCGTGATCTTGAAAATATTATTCAGAATAACTTTGTCTATGAGGGCGGTATCAGGAGCTTTGTTGAGTATATTCACAAAAAGCGTTCTCTTGAAGTTATTCATCCCGATGTAATTTACTTTGCATCAAGAAATGCAGATGATACAATTGCAGTTGAAATTGCAATGCAGTACAATGAAAGCTATAACGAAAATCTGCTCACTTTTGCAAATAACATTCATACAACCGACGGCGGTACTCATGAAGAAGGCTTCAAAAGAGCACTCACCTATGTTATGAATGACTATGCAAGAAAGTTCGGAAAGCTGAAGGATAATGATAAGAATCTCAGCGGTGAAGATGTTCGTGAAGGACTTACCGCAATTGTCAGCGTAAAGCTCAAAGAGGCTCAGTTTGAGGGTCAGACCAAGGCAAAGCTCGGCAACACCGAGGTAAGAGCAATGGTTGACCGCCTTATGAGGGATAAGCTTTCGGTTTATCTCGAAGAGAATCCTGCCGTTGCAAAGGTAATTTTTGAAAAGGCGCTTGCATCGTCAAGAGCAAGAGAGGCTGCAAGAAAAGCAAGAGAAAATGCAAGAAGAAAATCTCCTCTTGACTCCGCACAGCTTCCGGGTAAGCTTGCCGACTGCCAGTCAAAAGACAGCAGCGAAACAGAAATCTTCATAGTCGAGGGTGACTCTGCAGGCGGTTCCGCAAAGGGCGGCCGTGACAGAAGAATCCAGGCTATCCTCCCTCTTTGGGGTAAAATGCTCAATGTAGAAAAGGCAAGAATCGACAAGGTTTACGGAAACGACAAGCTGATGCCGGTTATTACGGCACTCGGAACAGGCATAGGCGATGAGTTCGATATTTCAAAGCTCAGATATGACAAGGTTATTATTATGGCGGATGCCGATGTTGACGGTTCGCATATCAGAACTCTTCTTCTAACTTTCTTCTTCAGATATATGCGTCCGCTCATTGAAGAAGGTCATGTATATATCGCACAGCCACCGCTCTTTAGAGTTACAAAGGGCAAAGAGCATAAATATGCGTATTCGGACCTTGAGCGTGACCAAATTTTGGCACAGATTGAGGGCAAAACCGAAGTTCAGCGATACAAAGGTCTTGGTGAGATGGACTCCGAGCAGCTTTGGGAAACAACAATGAATCCCGAAACAAGACTTATGCTCCGTGTTGATCTCAGCGATGCAGAACAGGCAGACGAAACCTTCACAATCCTTATGGGTGACAAGGTTGAGCCGAGAAGAGATTTCATTGAGAAAAATGCAAAGTATGTACAGAATCTCGATGTCTGATACATTACGATAAATCAAAATGTCAAAAACGGGGTGATTTTATGCACGCAAGAACAAAAATTACGGTTCGTTACGCAGAAACGGATAAAATGGGAATTGTGCACCACTCAAATTATCCTATTTGGTACGAAATAGCAAGAAACGACTATATCAAAATGTTCGGAATCAGCTACACGGATATGGAAAACGCAGGTGTAATGACTCCGCTCTTGAACCTGAGCTGTCATTACGGAATCCCTGCTCTTTATGAGGACGAGCTGATTATCCGCACTTGGGTGCAGACTATCACAGCCGCAAGAATTATTTTTACATACACGGTTAAGCGTATAGAAAAGGACGGTTCGGAAACCGAGCTTGGCTACGGTACAACCGAACACGGTTTTGTAGACTCCAAAACATTCCGTCCCACAAGCATCAAAAAACGCTTTCCAAAACTCTACGAAGATATTTCAGCCGCAGTAAAACACTTCTAACAGCGTGTCGCCGGCAGCGTGTCGCTGCACCCAATTCGAGAATATAGTTTGTGAAATTAAAAAATAAATTTTCCCGACCAAATTCATACACACTTTTCATCACATCAAAAAATATGTGTAAAACAAATCGTTTCATCAAGGCGGGCGTCCAATGAACGCCCCTACTGAAACAAAATCACACACTAAACCACCCAAAAAACGCAAAATAACATTATTATAAATTATTGAACAGACAGTAACAAGAGCTTAAAAAGCGAGGAAAGAATATGGATAACGAACAGAATCAGAACAAGGATGCAAGAATTATTGATGTCGATTTGCAAAATGAAATGAGAAAAAGCTTTTTGGATTACTCCATGAGCGTTATCGTTTCCCGTGCGTTGCCCGATGTCAGGGACGGTCTTAAGCCTGTTCACAGAAGAATACTCTACACAATGAATCAAATCGGTCTTGACCCGTCAAAGCCGTACCACAAGTGTGCCGATACTGTAGGTCAGGTGCTGGGTTCGTATCATCCGCACGGTGATGCCTCGGTTTATGATGCAATGGTTCGTCTTGCACAGGATTTTTCCATGAGATATATGCTTGTTGACGGTCACGGTAACTTCGGTTCGGTGGATGGTGATCCGCCTGCCGCATACCGTTATACAGAGGCGAGAATGAGCAAAATTTCTCTTGAAATGCTTACGGATATTGAGAAAAACACGGTTGACTTTATGTCAAACTACGACGACCGTCTTAAAGAGCCGACTGTTCTTCCAAGCCGTTTTCCAAATCTTCTTGTAAACGGTTCAAGCGGTATTGCCGTTGGTATGGCAACCGAAATTCCGCCGCATAACCTCGGTGAAACAATTGACGCAGTCTGCACTCTCATTGATAATCCCGACGCTGAACTTGCCGAGATTATGGAGTGTATGCCCGGTCCAGACTTCCCGACAGGCGGTATTATTATGGGCAGAAGCGGTATTCGTGCCGCCTATGCAACAGGCCGCGGAAAAATTACCGTAAGAGCCAGGACTGAAATTATCGAAGCTAAAAACGGCAGATATAAAATTATCGTTACGGAGCTTCCATACAAGGTCAACAAGGCAAGACTTATTGAAAACATTGCCGACCTCGTAAAGGACAAGAGAATTGAGGGTATTTCAAATATTGAAGACCACTCCGACCGTAAGGGTATGCACATAGAAATTGACATCAAGAGAGATGCGTCACCGCAGATTGTCCTTAACCAGCTGTTCTCATACACACAGTTGCAGACAACCTTCGGTGCAATTATGCTCTCTATCGTTGACGGCGAGCCTAAAATTCTTTCACTCAAGGAAATGCTCCAGTGCTATATTGAATTTCAGGCTGAGGTTATTCGCCGCCGTACTGATTTTGATCTTCAGAAGGCCCGTGACAGAGCTCATATTCTTGAGGGCTTGAAGATTGCACTTGATTTTATTGACGAGGTAATCAAAATCATCAGAAACAGCAAGGATACTGCAAGTGCAAAAGCAGGTCTTATGGAGCGTTTCGGTCTTGATGATGTTCAGGCTCAGGCTATCGTTCAGATGCGTCTTGGACAGCTCACAAATATGGAGCAGACTAAGATTGAGGACGAAATTGCAGCCCTCCACGCAAAGATTGAAGAATATCTCGAAATTCTTGCAAGCGAGCCAAGACAGCTTGAAATCGTAAAAGAAGAAATTATGCAGATTCGCAACAAATATGCCGATCCGAGAAGAACAGAAATTTGTGCTGTAAGCGGTGAGGTTGATATTGAGGATCTTATTCCGCAGGAGGAGTGCGTTCTTACACTTACACAGTTTGGATATGTAAAGCGTCTTTCTGCCGATACCTACAAAATTCAGCGCAGAGGAGGCCGTGGCGTATCGGGTATGTCACGCCGTGAAGAAGATATTGCTGCTGAAATGTTCGTAATCAATTCACACGACTATGTTCTGTTCTTTACCGACAGGGGCAGAGTTTATCGCCTTAAATGCTATGAAGTTCCCGAAGGAAGCCGTCAGTCAAAGGGTGTGAACATTGCAAACCTGTTGCCGATTTCGCCCGATGAAAAGGTAACTTCGATGATAAGAGTGCCTGAATTTGACGAGGAAAAATACCTTGTTATGGTCACCCGTCAGGGCATTATCAAGCGTATTGAACTCAATGCATACAACACCTCAAGAAAGGGCGGCCTTATCGCTCTTGAACTCAACGAGGGTGACAAGCTTGCATGGGTAAGAATGACTGACGGCAACAGTCAGGTTATTATCGCCACTAAGAAGGGTATGGCTATTCGCTTTAACGAAACCGACATCCGTGCAATGGGCAGACAGGCTCGAGGAGTTAAGGCAATGGCTCTCAAAGAGGGCGACTGCGTAGTCGGAATGAGTGTTGTCCGTGAGGGCGGTCTTGTTCTCACAGTTTCCGAAACAGGCTACGGCAGACTTTCAAGTCCCGATGATTACCGTGTTCAGAGCCGTGGCGGTAAGGGTCTTACCAACTACCACACGGAAAAATACGGCGATGTTGCCGCTATCAAGGTGGTAAACCTTGATGATGATATTATTATCATCTCGGAAGAAGGCATTATTATCAGAATTGCAGCCGAATCAATCCGTGTTTGCGCCCGCCCGTCAAAGGGTGTAACCGTGATGAAGGTGAACGGTAACGACAAGGTTGTTACAATAGCCCGTGTTCCCCATATTGACGGTGAAGATGATGAATCAGCCGAGAGCGAAGATGACGCAGAAAATGGTGAATCGTCAGAAACGGTTGCAGAAGAAGCTTCCGAAAATAACGAGGGAGATACTTTTGAATCAACCGAAGAAAATACGAAAGAATAATTAGCAAAAATAAGAAAACTCCACTTTTTTAAGTGGAGTTTTTGACACATATGAAAATCTGGTGATTTGATGAAAAAATCTTTAGCTTTGATTGTTGCCGTAATACTTTTGCTGTCACTTTTCGGCTGTTCTGACAAGTCAAAGGCTGATGTTTCGGGTGTTGTAGATGCACCCGATAAAATTTCTACTCTTGATGAGGCAAAAATAAGCAAGAACCCGAACATTCGCCAAAAGAGCGAAAATGTAAACGGAATGTGTTATGCAATCACACTTGAGGAGTTTACTCATAACTATAATGAAATGCTCAAAGAAACGGGCAGTCTGGATATGATAAATCCAAAGGGATGGAAAATGCTCGGCAGTCCGCAGGATGACGCTAACGGTACGGAATATCAGTACTATTACTATGATGCCGACAAAATCAATCTTACAGCCTCGGTTGAAACAAAGACAAATTATATTATGAATATCGGTCTTGGCACAACAATGAGCAACTTTGTTTCGATTGAAAACGAGAAAAATAACAGCGACGCAATCTTAATGAAGAGTGCTGTTATGGCTGTTGCCGTGAGCGGAATGGGCATTGACGAGGTTGATACAATTCAGGATATTTTTTATCGCACAACCTTTGAAAATACAAATGAACTATGGTACAACGGCAATGTGTACGCTTTGAGTATGAATGAGGATAAAGGGGACAGCGAACGCAGTACAATGCTGTTCCGCACTTTTCCGATTTCGGAAGATGTAAAGGAAAACTGGGGCATTGACGAGTATGAAAGCTATGTGGCAAATGCAACCCAGATAACAACAAACGCAAATTAAAATTGAATTTTGCAAAAAGACAAGGCGACTATCGAAAATGATAGCCGCCTTATAGTTTAATCTGTTCTGTTATTTATTTTTCGTTTTCTTTCTGTCAGCAGCCGTTGCAGCAATAAACACGCCACCGCTGACAAACAGCAAAGCAATCCATAAAATTATATTACCGCTATTGCCGGTTTTCGGTGAGGCAGTATTTGCCGTGTTGTTTAGTTGGTCAGCAGAACCGCTTTCGGAAGAAACGGTGTTTGTCGGCTTATTTGCTTCGTCATCCGAACTGCTACCAAAACCGATTGCAGGAATATCAACGGCAGCTTTTTTGTAACCGCAGACGGTACATTCTTCATGCTTTGAGCCTTTTTCGGTAGTAGTGGCTTCTTTGTCAACAATCCATTTAAAGTTGTGAGCCGTTATGTCGGCCTTTTCGCCGTCTTCACATTCGTGCCAATGATTCGTTTCATCATACTTCCATTCCGTACCGTAGTTGTGATTGTGAGAATCAATTTTCGGAATGTCAACGGCAGCTTTTTTGTAACCGCAGACGGTACATTCCTCATGCTTTGAACCTTTTTCGGTAGCTGTGGCTTCTTTGTCAACAATCCATTTAAAGTTGTGAGCCGTTATATCAGCCTTGTTGCCACACTCACATCCGTGCCAATGATTCGTTTCATCATACTTCCATTCCGTACCGTACTTGTGTGTATGTCCGTCTGCGACAGGAGTCATTGTCAGATCAGTGAGAACCCACATAGTACCGTCAGAACCATCGCTGGTATCGCCTTCATAGCGCTTATAATTCACAAATTTGCCGTTGATCTTCAGCTTGGTGTTGGGTCCGAATACATAAGTGGTATTTTCGCTTTCAACATAGCCCATAGCCACCACATATACACCGTAATGATAGGTCTTTCCGGCTTCAAAAGCGGTGATTTTGTTTTCATAAGCGCCGCTGAAGAAATCTGCGGAAATCGCACCGGTTTTGCTGTCCAGCTCCCACCACGCAGCTCGCAGTACGTAGTATACATCATCGGGCACATCGCCGGTGAATACGGGTTTATCGCCGTCCTTGAAGCTGACAGTGGCGTCATTGATCTCCACCACATCAATAACTTTCACGGTGGTCGGCGTCATGGTCAATACATTGCTGAACCAAATGGTTTCGCCGCTATCGTCTATACTGATCTGATCAGGTGTCAGGGTGATTTCTTCACCGTTGATATAGAGCTTTGTGTTCTTATCAAAGCGGTAGCCCTCTTCCATGCCCAAGTCGGAAATCTTGAAATATACGCCATAGGTGTAACTCTTTCCGGCTTCAAATTCCGTAATGAGCTTGCCGTTGTAACGCTCGTTCCAGTAGTCGCTGGAGGTAATGCCATAGCCACTGCCGTCATTGGCGTCCCACCGCTCATGGTCGAGATCAATAAACGGATCCACGGCACTGTTTAAGAAGTACGGTTTATCGCCTTCAATAAAGTTGATACGAGCATTAAAGTCAATTTTCTCTACAGCCTGACCGGGGCGCAGCTCTGTTCCATATCGAATGAGGCAGGTTTTTCCATCATCCATCACCATGACCCACGAACCGAACGACGGCAGACTTGCTCCGTTCAACGTGACATTTTCTTTGTTTGTCAAATTACTGTCGAAGGTATAGCCGTCTTTCGCCTGAAGTTTCACGGAATATTTGTATCTTCCGCCCTTTTCAAAGGTGCTGAATCGAACATCGCCGTCCGAATAGCAGCTTTCATCGGAATACCAATAGCCAACCTTGTGCATGGTGTCATTGGCGTCTTTCTCCAGCTTCTCCCAGCACTCGTAGGAAATATCATATTTGTCCTGATTGGTGCCTGTCTTCTTGGCCGACGCCCGTGGGGCATCACCCGGTTGATAGTCGAGTTTCACATTCTCAATATCGACGGCAGTGAGCGTGCTGTTTTGTTTTGTCGGTGTAATCGTTTTAACAGCAGGGACATACAGGTATTCCCCACTCAGACTCGATTTTACGCTTTCACCATTCACTGTAACGGCGGTTTCGCTGTTGAAGGAATATCCATCCTTCGGCTTCAGCATAAGAAAATACACATATTTTTTTCCGCTTTCAAATTCAGTGATGGTCGGCAGAGAGCCATGCGAGCCGTTATCGGAATACCAGGCGGCAACGGGTTCGTTGTTTTCGAATTCCTGCCAGCATTCATAAGCGATTTCATATTTATCGGCATCGTCATTATATACCTCGGCGGTTGCCTGCGGAGCGTCACCCGGCTGATAGTTGAATTTCACATTCTTGACAACGGCAGAGGTGATGGTGCTTGCCGGCTGGCTGTTTTCCTGCACGGTCAGGTCATAGGTATAATCATATATTTGATATTGGTGAACATCCAAAATCACTGTGAAAGTACCGGTCGCATCCGGGTGCTCATTGAAATACTTCTTTGCTGCATCTAAGTCCATGCCAAACTCGACCGGATCACCGGACGTGGGAATGAACGTATAAAGCTCTGCACTCTCAAAATGGTCAAGAATCGACTGCCCGCTCTCGTTTTCACGTGCAAGGGTCCCCTTGTCTTGATACGGTGTTTCGATCTCGGTCTGAAGCCTTGCAATATTGCTCTGCAACATGCCTACGCCTCCTTTGAGAAACTCCTCGGTACTTTTACTTACTTGTGTGGTTTCGACCACCGTACCATCGGAATCCTTGACGGAAACGTTGGCGGTTACATTGACCTGCGTGTGGTATGTGTGATCGTAGTCATTAGAGTACGTTACGCCTTCAGGAAGATAATCCGGCTTGGGTAGCTCACCGGCATACGCCGTAAATGCAGTCAGCGACAGCACCATGCACAGAGCCAGCAGAACTGTCAACAGCTTTTTTGGTTTTGTTTTTTTCATATTCATCTTCTCCTTTCAACGGCTAATGCCGCATAAAATATTTTTGGCTGTATCCGTTTGGTATTATTACCGTCCGTTACCGCCATATTGGCAGGTTGGCTGTGATGAACACAACCCCGTATACCTGTCAAAGATTTCACCATTATTTTAGCATATTTTACGCACAATTTTACCATAATTCCAAAAAAGTCAATTGACTATTTTGGAATTATTCTGTAATATACTCTTATAACATTATTGATAAACAAACTCGTTTGGAGTGATATCTATGAAATTTTCTGAAAAATTAAACGATTATATCAAGCAGTTGTCCTGTACGGGAAAAGATATCTGTAATTTATCCGGCATTTCTGCGGCATCTTTCAGCCGATACAGAAACGGCGAACGCGTGCCGGAGTTTGGAACAAAGTCTTTTGAGGATTTATGCTGTGCGCTGGCACAGATTTCCGTACAAAAAGGAGAGCTGCAAATCACCGCTGACGCTGTGAAAAAAGCGTTTGTAAGCTGCGATGATTTTGTATCCACAGACAAGGAGTTACTGCGGAAAAATTTCAACACACTCCTCTCTGCACTCAATGTCAATCTGACGCAGTTGTGTCAGTACACTAACTATGACGCGTCTGCTATTTTTCGCATTCGTAACGGATCAAGAAAGCCCGGAGATGCCGAGCGTTTTGCATCTGCGGTTGCTTCCTTTGTAACAAGAACAATGCAGATGCCGTCCGAAATTGCCGCCGTTGCAGAATTGATTGGCTGTGATATTGATGAAATTTATGATATGTCGGTTCGATACGCAAAAATAAAAAGCTGGCTTTTGAAACAGCCTGTGCAAAAAGCCGAAGGCAACAGCGTTTCAAAATTCTTAAGCAAGCTGGATGACTTTGATTTGAACGAATATATCAAGGTTATTAAGTTTGATGAGCTGAAAGTTCCGTCCGTACCGTTTCAGATTCCGTCCTCCAAGACATATTTCGGTATTAAAGAAATGATGGAGAGTGAGCTTGATTTTTTGAAATCAACCGTGCTTTCAAAATCATCAGCCCCTGTGATAATGTACAGCGATATGCCGATGAAAGAAATGGCAAAGGATCCGGAGTTCCCTAAAAAATGGATGTTCGGTATGGCGATGATGCTAAAAAAAGGACTGCATCTTCATCAAATACATAATCTTGACCGTTCTTTTGATGAGATGATGCTTGGTCTTGAAAGCTGGATACCGATGTATATGACAGGGCAGATTTCTCCCTACTATTTCAAGAATGCTCCGAATGATGTCTTTCTGCATTTTTTGAAGGTGTCGGGAATTGCCGCACTTTCGGGCGAAGCTGTTGCCGGATACCATGCCGACGGCAAATACTATCTGACAAAGGTAAAGCGTGAGGTGGAATATTACCGAAAGAGAGCCGAGGAGATGCTGAAAAATGCCTATCCTTTAATGGAAATTTACCGCAGTGAACGAAAAAATGAGCTGAATGCATTTCTTCTTGCCGATATAAAAACAGCAGGCAAACGCCGCAGTATTCTGTCCTCTCTGCCGTTATACACAATAAGCGATGAACTTCTCAACCGTATTCTTACACGGAACAATATTGATGCAGAGTTAAAAGAAAAAATAACAGAGTATGCAAAAACACAAAGACAGCGAATAAAAAAAATTCTTGAAAATGAAAGAATTGAAGATGAGATACCTGATTTTGTACAGGAAAATTTTACGAAAAGTCCTCCCATGCTGGAACTTTCAGGTATATTTTGTGAAGAGGATATTCCGTATAACGAAGAGGAATATACTGCCCATTTGAAAGAATCAATGGCCTTTGCGGAGCAGAACCCGAATTACACATTAAAGTGCAGTACGGCGCACGCATTTAATAATCTGAAAATTATAATTCACGAGGGACAATGGGTGATGGTGTCCAAAGGAAAAACGCCTGCAATCCATTTTGTCATTCGTCATCCCAAGCTTCGCAGTGCGATAGAATGCTTTATTCCGCCGATAACGGAAGATGAGCAAGTCGGTAAATTAAATATAACAAACATATAAATACCGCAACAAAACAAGCGACAGTTTAATTTCTGTCGCTTGTAATTATACTTTATTCTGTTTTACATTACATATATCATATACCGAGTTCAAGAACTACAAATTCTGCCGACATGGGCGGAATTGTGAGTATACCGTTCTCAAGTTTTGAGCCGAAAACAGGTTTGCCGTCTGCATATCCGGGCGGCATTTTTGCCTCGACTTCATAATCATAGAGATTGAATGTGCAGAAAACAGCGGAATCTTTGTCATGGCGGATGTATGAAATTCTTCTTTCCTCAGAAAGAACATTTATAAAATCACCGTCCCACAATGCCGAACAGCTTTTTCTTACATTTGCAAGCTTTTTGTGCCACTCAATGAGTTCCTTGTTTTCCTTGCCCCACGGATAACAGCAGCGGTTGAACGGGTCACGGTATCCTTCCATTCCTGCCTCGTCACCGTAATAAATACACGGAAATCCCGGGAGAGTAAACTGCATTGCACTTGCAACCTTGAGCAGCTTTACACCGAGTTTTTTATGCTCGTCATCAAGCTTAGTGTCAGCCTGCCATTCCCTGTCCTTGCCGTCAAGCGGTTCGCCTGCCATAACTGTGATTGCTCTTTCGGTATCGTGAGTCGAAAGTGAATTCATCAGCACTCTGAGAACAGGACGGGGATAGTTTTCGATTACGCTCATAATCTGATCCATTGTGTATTTGCCGTGCTGACCCTTGCAGAAGTTCAGAATTGCATCTCTGAACACATAGTTCATAACGGAGTCCAACTGTTCGCCGAGCAAGAACTTTCTTCTTGCACCGTAGCTTTCCTTGTTGCTTGCGTCCTCCCACACTTCACCGACGAGAAATGCGTCCGGATTTTCGTCCTTAACGGATTTGCGAAGATTTTCAATGAACACATCGGGAAGCTCATCTGCAACATCAAGCCGCCAACCCGAGTTGCCGCATTTCATCCATTTTCTGACTATGCCTTCTTTGCCGTTGATATATTCGTTGAATGACGGAGTTTCCTCAATAACCTCGGGTAAAGTGTCAAAGCCCCACCAGCTTTGGTAATTGTTCGGCCATTCGTTGAATTTGTACCAGCTGAAATACGGCGAATTTTTGTCGTTATACGCACCGCCCTTGCCGTATCTGCCCGAACGGTTGAAGTAAACGCTGTCGCTTCCGGTATGAGAAAATACACCGTCATTTATAATGTGTATTCCCCTCTTTTTAGCCTCTGCGCAAAGGTGCTTAAAATCTTCCTCTGTTCCGAGAATCGAATCAACCTTTGAGTAGTCGCCCGTATCATAGCGGTGGTTTGAGTATGCCTCGCTGATAGGATTAAGGTAAATACAGCTTACACCGAGGCTTTCAAGGTAATCAAGCTTCATTGTAATTCCCTTGAGGTCGCCCATAAAGAAATCATTGTTCTTAATCATTCCGTTTTCATCGGGTTTCCATTCGGGGAGAGCATACCAATCCTTGTTGCGTTTGAAGTCGGTACGCTTTATATTCTTTTCTTCACCGCTGAAATAAAAACGGTCGGGAAAAATCTGATACATAATTCCGCCGACAAGCCAGTCGGGAGTTTTAAAGCCTTTTTTGTAGCATGTAATCTGCCAGCTTCTGCCCATATAGTCTTCAATTGTGCTGACCTTGTACGGATCGGACGGAATAACATATCTTGTTTTATCAATGCCGGTGAGCTTGAAATTGTACCAGTAAAGACCGATTTTCTCGGGAGTAAAGTCACACTCCCAAATTTCGGTATCCTCGTCAAATTTACCGCACCAGATAAGCTCGGTAAATTCCCAGTTGTAATCGTAATCGTATTTTACGCACAGCTGTGCTTTTTGTGTATGCTCTGTCTTTGGCAAAAGAATTCTGAAATGAATCTCGGTACCCTGTTCAACCGCACCAAACGGTGAACGGTAGTAAATTTTTCGTGAATCAAACGGTACGGGCATATAATCACTTCCCATAATAATATATTCCGAAATATAGATTTTGTTTTGGCGGTTATGCCCTGTTATTCGGAAATTAAGACAAATCCGCCAAAATGACGCGATTTTCATTTTATCACAAAAGAATAAATAATTCAACCAAAATAGGTCGAAATTGGAATAAAATCGCTAAAAGCCGTGCAATTAAAAAAATATTCAAACAATCTTCTCTTTGCTCTTTTATTATCTTTTGTTTTATATTATAATATATAATGATTACTTGTGTAAAAAAGTCGATTGAGTACGAAAAAGCTATTTAAGGGAGATGTATTCCTATGGAAAAAAAGAAGATAAGCGTTCAGATTGAGGGCAGAAACTATTCGCTTATAACAACAGATGATGAAAAGTATGTTCATAAGGTTGCAAATGAGGTTGTATCCCACATCAGAAAGGTTGCGCAAAGCACAAAACAGCTTGATACCCGTGACTGTGCAATTCTTGCGGCACTTAACTTTTGTGACGACCGCAACAAGGCTGTTAAGAAGAACAAGGACTATGTTGAAAAGGCTGACAAAATTATTCAGCAGACAAATGAACTCAACAGACTTTGCAAGGAATACAGGGATAAGCTTACCGAGTCGATGAATGATAATACAAGACTCACTATGAATAACAGAGAACTTGAAAAGAGAATTGCGGTTCTCAGACATGAGGTTTCTCAGCTTAAAGAAAAGCTCGGAAGTGTTGAGAAAGGCGAAGAAAAAGCCGAGTCGAAAAAATCTGAGCCTGAAACAAATTCAGTTCTAAAGGAAAAAAAGATTTCAAGCGCTAAAAATAACATAACAGAGCAGTCAGATGATATACCTGTAAATGTTCTGTCAAACGAGGCTAAAAAAACAGAACAGGAATTGCGTAACGAGGAGCTTCTCGGTTATGTTCCCATGACGCAGTTCTCTCTGTTTGATGAAGATAAGAAATGAAAAAGATAGAAATACTTGCTCCGGCAGGTAGCTTTGACAGCGTTATTGCCGCCGTAAGGAGCGGAGCGGATGCGGTTTATCTCGGTGAAAAGTCATTTTCCGCCCGCTCATCAGCGAAAAATTTTGATGATGAAGAACTAAAGAAAGCAACGGCATACTGTCACATTCACGGTGTAAAGGTGTATGTCACAATCAACACGATTGTGTTTGACGACGAGCTTGAAAAGCTGAAAAAAGCCATAATTTCAGCCGCAGAGGCTGATGTTGACGCACTCATTGTTCAGAATATGGGCGTAGCAAGGCTTGCACACGAGCTTGTTCCCGAGCTTGCGCTTCATGCGTCAACCCAGATGAGCATTCACACTGCGTCGGGTGTAAAGGCACTTTATGAAATGGGCTTCAAGCGTGTTGTTCTTGCCCGAGAAATGAGCAAAAAAGAAATTGAAAAATGCTGTGAAATTCCTGTTGAACTCGAGGTTTTTGTTCACGGTGCATTGTGTATGTGCGTTTCGGGACAATGCTACCTCAGCGCAATGATAGGCTCAAGAAGCGGAAACCGCGGCGCCTGCGCACAGCCGTGCCGACTTCCGTTTTCCGTAAACAATCAAAAGGGCGGTCACGCTTTAAGTCTTAAAGACAACAGCATTGTAAATTACCTCGGCGAGCTTCAAAATATGGGAGTTGCCTCGGCTAAAATTGAGGGCAGAATGAAACGCCCCGAGTATGTTTCAGCCGCAGTAAGGGCGTGTGTTGAACAGCGTGATTTCGGCTTTATCAGCGACAAAACTCAGGAAATGCTCAGAGGAGTTTTTTCACGAACAGGCTTTACAGACGCTTATTACATCGGCAAAACGGGAAGTCATATGTTCGGTACAAGAACAAAATCGGATGTTGTTTCTGCCGATGAAAAGCTGTTTTCGGCAATCCGTTCTTCCTACAAGGACGAAATCGGAAATGTTGAAATAACCTTTGATTTTACGGCAAAACTCGGCGAAAATCCCGTTTTAGTCGCTTCTGACGGAGTTCACACCGTTAAAAAGATTGCAGATACCGTAACCGAAAAAGCAATCAACAGACCTCTTGACAAAGAAAAATGCGAAAAACAGCTTAAAAAAACAGGCTCAACGGCATATAATCCCACCGATGTGAACATAAATATTGATGATGACATTTCAATTCCGCTGTCAGTTCTCAATTCCTTGCGAAGAGATGTTCTTAATGAACTCGACACAGCGAGAAGTGTTGTTCACAACTACAAAATCAACCGTGATTACGAAATAACTTTTCCTAAATTCACACCGCCTGTGGAAAAATCCACTCGTGCAAGAGTGCCTCAGACAAAGCTTTCCGATGCTTTTAAAAAATGCGAGCTTGTTTTTGTTCCGCTTTTTGCCGACAAAAGGGAGCTTGTAAGGCTCAAAAACGAGGGCTTTAACATCGGTGTTGAAATTCCGAGAGGAATGTTCGGACGGGAAGATACGATTGCAAAAAAGCTTTCCGAGATGAAAAAAATCGGCATATCCGATGTGCTTTGCAACAATCTCGGAGCGTTATACATTGCCAAAAATCTTGGGTTCACACTTCATTCGGGGTTCGGAATGAATTTTGTAAATACTCTCGACCTTTTGTGGGCGGAGAAATACGGAATCAAGGATGCAGAACTCAGCTTTGAACTCGATTTTAAGCGAATTAACGCACTCGGAGGCAACATCCCGAGGGGAATTATCAGCTACGGCTATCTCCCTCTTATGCTTTGCAGAAGCTGCCCTGTCAGGGGTGCAGGCATAGAATGTAAATCCTGCAAAAATCAGTCAAAAATGAAGGACAGAATAGGCAAACAATTTTTACTGAAATGTGACGGAAACTGTACCGAAGTTTTGAATTGCGACTTGCTTTTTGTTTCGGATAAACAATTGCTAACATTTTCAACATCTTTTAACATTTTTAGATTTACTGTTGAAAACTATGTTGAAACCGTTGAAAGTCTTAACGAATCAAGCCTTATTTCAATGTTGAAAGAGAAATTAACATACGGATTATATCGCAGGGGTGTTAATTAAGATGTTGAAAATGTTAAAATAATCATTATTGTTTTGTTGAAAAACTGAATTTTCCTTTCCCGAAAATAAAAAAATCTTATTTTCCGTGAAATAATTTTATAATAGAAAAATAAAATTACAAATGAATAATTCCTGCAAAAAATGCAGGAAATGAAGGATGGTAACTATGACAATCAAAATAAAAAAAGTAAAAGACAATGCAAAAATCCCCAAAAGAGCCACAAACGGCTCTGCGGGTATGGATTTATATGCCTGCATTGACGAAAAAATCACAATCAATCCGGGTCAGCTTGTGCTTGTTCCGACAGGTATAGCAATTGAACTTCCCGACAACAGCGTTGCCGCATTTCTCTATGCAAGAAGCGGTCTTGGAATCAAGCACGGCATCTGCCTTTCGAACGGTGTGGGTGTTGTTGACAGCGACTACCGCGGAGAAATCTGCGCAGGTCTTTGCAATGTTTCGGACAAGCCCTATGAGATTGAGCCGTTTGAGAGAATCTGTCAGATGGTTATCGCTCCCGTTGTTCCGTGTGATGTTGAAGAGGTTACAGAACTTGGCGACACAGAGCGCGGTGAGGGCGGTTTTGGCTCAACAGGCAAAAAATAAAAAAATTTCGACAATTTATCATTGCTCTTAATTGCGAAAAGATATATGATAAGTATATACTGTCTAAGTAAAATACATTTGGGTATTACAGCATAGAAGGAGGCTGTGGGATGTTTTCATTTTCAAAGGATATAGGAATTGACCTCGGAACTGCAAACACTCTTGTTTGTCTTAAAGGAAAGGGAATAATTTTGCGTGAACCGAGCGTTGTCGCAGTTGATATGCGTACCGACGAGGTTCTTGCAGTCGGCTCACAGGCAAAAGAAATGATTGGCAGAACTCCCGGTTCCATAGTTGCGGTTCGTCCGCTCAAGGACGGTGTTATTGCCGATTTTAAAATAACCGCAAAAATGCTTCAGCACTTTATCAAAAAGGCGGTAAAGCCCGGAATTTTCAGCAAGCCGAGGGTTATAATCTGTATGCCTTCGGGTGTTACCGAGGTTGAAAGAAAGGCTGTTGAGGACGCCGCATATCAGGCAGGTGCAAAGCCTCCTGTTGTTCTTATCGAAGAACCGATGGCTGCCGCAATCGGCGCAGGTATGCCCGTTGACGAGCCGTGCGGAAGTATGGTTGTTGACATCGGCGGAGGCACAAGCGAGGTTGCTGTAATTTCTCTCGGTGACATTGTTACAGCCTGTTCCGTAAGGGTTGCCGGAGATAAGTTTGACGAGGCGATTTCAACCTATGTCAAAAGAAAATATAATCTTCTCATCGGTGAAAGAACTGCCGAAGACATCAAAATTAAAATCGGCTCCGCATATCCGGGTGAGGAAGAAAAAAACCTTGTTGTCAAGGGCAGAAACCTTGTTGACGGACTTCCCAAGGATATTACAATTTCCTCAGCCGAGGTCAGAGAGGCTCTTGCCGATCCGCTTGCAACAATTATTGAAGCAATAAGGACAACTCTTGAAAAAACTCCGCCTGAGCTTTCTGCCGACATAATCGACCACGGTATTATGCTCACGGGCGGCGGTGCGTTGCTCAAGGGACTTGATATGCTTGTTATGCAGCAGACGGGTATGCCTGTTCACATTGCCGAAAGACCGCTTGACTGTGTTGTTGACGGTGCAGGCAAAAGACTCGGCAAGCCGCTCGGCGTGCAGTACAAGCACGACAGATAACAAAGATTGACAAAGCAAGGTCGGGCAGATTTTTAAAATTACCGCCCGACCGTATTTGTAATATAAATATGAGATATGAGAAAATTTTTACATAATAAAAACTCAAAAATTTTGATAATTACACTCGTCATACTAACTGTGATGAGTGTTTTCTCTCATAACGGCAGTAACATTTTTTCGGGTGCGGTAAACACGGTTACAAAAGGACTTTCAACGCTGACCGCAGGTGCGGCGTCTTCCGACAAGTCAAAGGAAGAACTTGAAAAAGAAAACGAACAGCTTAAAAAGGAAAATGCCGAACTCCGTGAACAGCTTGTTGACTACCTTGACACCAAGGAAGAAAATGCAAAGCTGTGGAAATATTATGAGCTGAAAAAGGAAAATCCGTCATACGACATTCTTCCGGCAGGTGTGTTGAGAAGGGATGTGAACGATGATTTTTACTCGTTCACTCTTGACAAGGGTTCAACAGACAATGTGGAAAAAAATGATCCCGTAATCACGGAAAACGGTCTTATCGGCTGGGTGAGTGATGTTGAACTCACAACCTGTCGGGTAAGAACAATTCTTTCGCCCGACACCAAAGCGTCTGCAATTGACAAAAAGACTTCCGACAACGGAATCATAAGCGGAAACGCTGAATATTGTGACGATAATCTTACCTGTCTGACGAAGATTGCAGAGAACAACAAAATAAAAGTAGGCGACATTGTTGTAACTTCGGGAACAGGCGGAGTTTATCCGAAAAATCTCATAATCGGCAAGGTTAAAGAACTGAAGTTCAATTCCTATGACACAACCCGTTATGCTGTTGTTGAGCCGTATGAGGACATCCGCACCGTGACTTCTGCCGCAATTATTACCGACTTTGACGGCAAGGGCGAGGTTAAAAAATGATGAGAGTTTCAAGAACTTTTTTTCGATTTTTCGGCTATTCCCTGCTGTTAATAATTCTGTATGTTTTTCAGGGTTCGGGTTTTATAATTCCCGAAATTTTCGGTGGCAGACCGCTTATGTTGATTTCACTTGCACTCTGCATTGCTTCTTTTGAAAATACTTTGCCGTCGGTAATTTTCGGTGCGTTGTGCGGTGTGCTGACGGATATTTCATTTGACGGCAGTATCGGCTATTTTGCTTTTGCACTTACGATTGTCTGCTATGCGGAAAACTTTGTATTCAGCAAATATTTTGTACCGTCATTTGTTACCGTTATCGTGTTTTCGTTTGCGGCGGTGATGACAGTAATGTTGATTTATTATCTGCTGTTCGTCTTGATTGCAGGGCTTGACAGCGGTTGCGTGTTGTTTGTACGGCACTACATTTCAAGAATACTTTACACATTTGCCGTGACAATTCCGCTGTATTTTCTCACGGCATTTTTAAACAAAAATCTTTAATCTTTGTGAAAGGGAGGTTCGGTATGAGATTCGGCAAAAGCAGAAAAAACGGCAAAAAAAGTAAAAAGAGCAGAACAACAGTCTGCATAATAATAACAGCCGCAATTTTTGCAGGCTTTGCAATCAGGCTTGCCGATTGGCAGCTTGTGCAGGGAAAAAACTACAAGAGCCTTGCCGCAAAATCAACGGGATATACCGAAAAAACCGATGCAACAAGGGGCGAAATCGTTGACCGCAACGGTGTAGGTCTTGTTGTAAACACCACAAAGTATAAAATAGTTCTCAATAAGCTTTATATTGAGGAGGACAGGCTTGACGGAATTTTACTTGAACTTGCTGATATTCTCACAAAAACAGGAGATGCAAGAACAGATTCGTTGCCGATTTCGGTCGGCTCGGACGGCAGTTGCGTTTATAAAACAAGCCGTGAAGAAGATGCGGAAAAACTTCTGTCATCGGATTTTCTTGATATGGACAGGAACACAAGCGCCGATGATTGCTTTGACGCACTTTTAAAACGCTACAAAATTTCCGACAGGTTAAGTCTAAGTCAAAAAACAACGCTCGTTTCAATTCATTACAATATGGAACTTGAAAATTATTCAAATTCAAACCCGTATGTTTTTGCCGAAAATATCAGCCGAAGTGCCGTGAATGCCGTCAGCGAAAATACTCAGGGTGTGAGCGGTGTTGAAATTCAGACCTACCTCACACGAGGTGCATCTGATCCCGACCTTGCACCGCACATCCTCGGCGCACTCGGTTCGTTGTCGGAAGATGAATACAATGAGCTGAAAAAAGATGGCAAGGACTACTCCTATAATGATAAGATAGGCAAATTCGGAATCGAACTTGCCTGTGAGGATGACCTCAAGGGCAAGGGCGGAACAAGGGTTATTCAGCGAAATGCCGACGGAACTCTTGTTGAAAGCATTGAAACCGAGAGTGCAAAACCGGGTAACACGGTCTACCTTACAATTGATTCAAAATTGCAGAAAACCGCCGCAAAGTCGCTTGAAGAAAATGTCAAAGCGGCAAAACAGGCAGGCAAGGAATCGGGGCAGAAAAATAACGGTGAGGACTGTGAAACAGGTGCAGTTGTAATGTTGTCGGTCAAGGATTTTTCGGTACTTGCGGCGGCAAGCTATCCCACATACGATTTGAACAGGTACAGCGAATACGGCTCGTACTATGTCAAACTTTCCGAAAACAAAAATTCTCCGATGTACAACCGTGCAACAGTCGGAACATTCGCCTGCGGTTCGGTGTTCAAGCCGTGTGTTGCGGGTGCGGCTCTTGAGGAGAAAATCATAACCGATAAAACGAAAATCTACTGCAAACAGGACTATGATTTTTACCCTACCAATGTGGTAAGATGTATGCACTATCACGGCAGTCTTGATGTTACGGGCGCAATTGAACAATCGTGCAACTACTTTTTTGCCGACACGGGCAGAAGGCTCGGAATTGAACCGATGTATCTGTATGCGCAGAAGCTCGGACTCGGTGAATACACGGGTGTTGAAATTGAGGAATCAAAGGGAACTCTTGCAGGCAGAGACAGCACAGATTGGCAGATCGGCAACACGGTTTCAGCCGCAATCGGTCAGTCCGACAACGCATTTACTCCCGTTCAGCTTGCAACCTATGTTGCGACAATCGCCAACAACGGTGAGAGGCTCAAAACACACATTGTTGACAAAGTTACAAATTATGAGCGGACAAAAACCGTAAAATCGACAGATGTTGAAAGTTACGGTGAATGCGGAATTTCTAAGAAAAATCTCGACATTGTCCGCAAGGCGATGCTTGGAGTTACTCAGGACGAAAACGGCACGGCAAATTATATGTTCGGTGATTATAAAGTTAAGGTTGCCGCAAAAACAGGTACGGCTGAAAACTCGGGCTCAGACCATACAACATTCATTTGCTATGCTCCGTATGAAAAGCCCGAGGTAGCAATTGCCGTTGTAATCGAACACGGTGCAAAGGGCAGATATTCAATGCAGGTTGCAAAGGATTTGTTGGACGCATATTTTAAATAAAAATTGAAATTACGGTTGTAAATACACTGTGTTAAAACAAAACCAAGAATTTTTGACCGCATAATATGGCTGAATGTCCAAATATTAAAAACTTATTTTTGCTTTTAGCATTAAAAATCAATTAAATTATTGTGCAAACCGTTAAAAATGAAGAATAATTTTATTAACTATCACTAAAATATCAACAAAAATTTTGGCTGATAAAATTACTGTTCGTTTATTGCTCTTTGACGGATTTTGTGATAGAATATAGCAGAGGTAGAATTTATTATGGATAATGTTATAGTTGTAGCGTCGGGAAAAGGCGGCACAGGCAAGTCAACTGTGTGTATCTGTCTTTCCGTTGCTCTTGTAAAGCAGGGCAAAAGAGTCTTGCTTATTGATTGTGACTGCGGTATGCGCGGTCTTGACATTATGCTCGATATGGAGCAGGACATAATTTTTGATGCGTCGGATGCCGTTTGCGGTAACTGTACATTTGGTGAGGCAATTTACAAAAGTAAAAATAACGAGAACCTGTACCTTATGGCGGCTCCCTTTGACACCGAAAACGAACTCAGTCCCTCGGTGTTTACCCAGCTTGTCGATTCTGTTAAAGACAGCTTTGATTTTGTTCTTATTGATTCCCCTGCGGGAATCGGCTCAGGCTTTGAAACTGCGGCAGCGCCTGCCGACAGAGCCTTGATTGTTACCAATGCAGAGCCGACGGGTGTGCGCGGTGCGGTTAAGGTGAGAAGAAAGCTTGAGTCAATGGGAAAGAAAAACATACGACTTGTCATCAACCGCTTTGACCGAAAGCTTTTTACACAGCTCGGCTTTTATGAAGACCTCGACAGCGTTATTGACGCAACACAGACACAGCTTATTGCGCTTGTGCCGTTTGACATCCGTATTTCGGTGATTGTTCAGCGCGGTGTTGCCGGACTTAACTGGAGCGCGGCGGCGTCTGTTTTTGACTGTCTTGCACAAAGACTTGAGGGAAAGCATGTTCCGCTTGCCTTCAAGGGGTAATGTGTGCGGCTTTTTTAGTTATAGTTTTGAAACTAATTTGATATGAAATAAATGTCTGGAGGAAATATATATGAATATAGCCCTTATAGCTCATGATGAAAAAAAGGAACTGATGGTGCAGTTCTGCATTGCTTACTGCGGTGTTCTCAGCCGCAACAACCTTTGCGCCACCGGCACAACAGGCAAAATGGTGTCAGAGGCAACAGGTCTTACAATTCAGAAATTCCTTGCAGGCTCTCAGGGCGGAAGTCAGCAGATTGCGGCAAGAATTGCGTGTAATGAAATTGATATGCTTCTCTTTTTCAGAGATCCGCTCAATCCAAAGCCGAACGAGCCTAACGATATGAATATGCTCCGTCTTTGCGATATGCACAACATTCCGGTTGCAACAAACATTGCAACTGCCGAGGTGCTTATCCACGGTCTTGAAAGAGGCGACCTTGACTGGAGAAATATTCTCAAATAATTTAATTATTTTCGCTTTACATATCGGGTGGTGTAATACTGCCCGATTGTTGTGTTTTTTAGGGAAATTTTTTCGTTTCCTTTTTCTATAAAAGATTGTAATTTTCGGAGGGAAAAATGGCACTTATAACCAAGAAAATCAAGGGTACGGAAGATGTTCTTCCGAAGGAAAGCTACAAATGGCAGTTTGTTGAAAAGATTATGCGTGAGGAGGCTCGCTCCTACGGTTTCAGAGAAATCAGAACTCCCGTGTTTGAACACACAGAGCTTTTTGCCCGTGGTGTCGGTCAGACAACCGATGTTGTTCAGAAAGAAATGTACACATTTGACACAAAGGGCGGCGAAAGCGTAACACTTCGCCCCGAGGGTACAGCCGGTGCGGCAAGAGCCGTTCTTGAACACGCTCTTGAAAACGAAGGACTTCCGATTAAGGCAAGCTACTTTGTTTCATGCTACCGCTATGAAAAACCACAGGCAGGCAGACTTCGTGAGTTCCACCAGTTCGGTGTTGAGGAGTACGGCACACAGGACCCTGCCGCCGATGCAGAGCTTATCAGCCTTGTAAGCTCCGTAATCAACAGACTTCAGCTTGACAGCGTTCATCTTCAGATTAATTCTATCGGCTGTCCGACCTGCCGTGCGGAATATCACAAGGCTTTGAAATCATATTTTGAGGGTTATAAGGACAAGCTGTGCGACACCTGTCTTTCCCGTCTTGACAAAAACCCGATGAGAATACTCGACTGCAAAAGTCCTATCTGTTCCGAGATTGCAAAGGACGCACCTAAGATTACAGACTATCTTTGTGACGAGTGCAGAAACCACTTTAACGCAGTTCAGAAATATCTTGATGCCGCAGGCATTGAATACACGGTTGATCCCACAATTGTAAGAGGTCTTGATTACTATACAAAGACAGTATTTGAGTTTGTAACCGATTGTATCGGTGCTCAGGGTACTGTTTGCGGCGGCGGTCGTTATGACGGTCTTATTGAGGAACTCGGTGGCAAGCACCTTCCCTCCCTCGGTTTCGCAATGGGTATGGAAAGACTTCTCATGGTAATGGATAAGCAGGGCATTGAAATTCCCGACAATGACGAGTGTATGCTCTACATTGCAACAATGGGCGATGCCGCAAAGGTTAAGGCTTTTGAGCTTATCAGGCAGATTCGCAGCTGCGGAATGATTGCCGAAACCGATGTTATCGGCAGAGGACTTCGTGCTCAGATGAAGTATGCCGACAAGATTGGCGCAAGATATTCAATCGTTTTGGGCGACAACGAAATCGAGCAGAACACAGCCAAGGTCAAGAATATGGAAACAGGCGAAACAGCCGAGGTTACTCTTGACGGACATTTTATGGAGAGATTTGTTGAAATCCAGCTTTCCGACGAACAGAAAAACAAGTAATAAAAGAAAATTTTCGGTCGGTCAGGCACATTAAAAATGCCGACCGATTCATATAAAAGGAGCATATACAATGGCAGAATTTATGACAGGAATGAAGCGTACCGATTATTGCGGAGATCTGCGTATCGGTGATGTCGGCAGAGAGGTAACTGTCTGCGGTTGGGTACAGCGTTGCCGTGACCTCGGTCAGCTTATTTTTATCGACCTGCGTGACCGCACAGGTATTGTTCAGCTTGCATTCAATGACAAAACAGACAAAGAAATTTTTGATAAGGCATTTTCATGCAGAAGTGAATTTGTTCTTGCCGCAAAGGGTGTTGTTTGCGAAAGAAGTTCAAAAAACAGCGAAATCCCCACAGGTGATATCGAGGTTGTTGTAAGCGATATGCGTGTGCTTTCAAAGGCACAGACGCCGCCTTTTGAAATTGTTGACGATACAAACACAAACGAGGAGTTAAGACTTAAATATCGTTATCTTGACCTTCGCCGCCGTCCTCTTCTCAACAATCTTATGATGAGAAGTAAGATTGCAAAGGTTGCAAGAGATTATTTCCACGACAACGGCTTTGTTGAAATTGAAACTCCTATGATGATCAAGTCAACTCCCGAGGGCGCAAGAGATTACCTTGTTCCGTCAAGAATCCACAACGGCAAGTTTTATGCTCTCCCTCAGTCACCGCAGATTTACAAACAGCTCCTTATGCTTTCGGGCTTTGACCGTTACATTCAGCTTGCAAGATGTTTCCGTGACGAGGATCTTCGTGCAGACCGTCAGCCTGAATTCACACAGATTGATATGGAGCTTTCATTTGTTGATGTTGATGAAATCCTCGAAATCAACGAAGGCTTTTTCAAAAAGCTTTTTAAAGAGGTTTTAAACATTGACCTTGAGGAGCATTTCCAGAGAATGACCTACAAAGAGGCTATGGAAAGCTACGGTTCGGACAAGCCCGATATCCGTTTTGATATGAAGATTCAGGACATTTCGGACCTTGTTAAGGACTGCGGTTTCAGCGTATTTACAAGTGCAATTGAGAACGGCGGTTCTGTAAGAGCAATTGTTGCCAAGAATGCGTCGTCGGTTTACACAAGAAAAGAAATTGACAAGCTCACAGAATATGCAAAGGGCATCGGTGCAAAGGGACTTGCCTATGTAAGATGGGTTGACGAGCCTAACGCATCATTCAAGAAGTTTATGAGTGAAGAAGAGCTTTCGGCAATTTACGAAAGACTCGGTGCGGAAAAGGGCGATGTTATCCTCATCGTTGCCGACAAGAACAGCACGGTTCTTTCAACACTCGGCGCACTCCGTCTTGTTGTTGCAAAGCGTCTTGACATTATTCCCGATGTATTCAAGTTCCTCTGGATTGTTGACTTCCCGTTCTTTGAATATGATGAGGAAAGCGGCGAATGGCTTGCAATGCACCATCCGTTCACAATGCCTAAGGAGGAATGTCTGCAGTACCTTGACACAGATCCGTCAAAGGTTATTGCAAAGGCCTATGACCTCACACTCAACGGTGTTGAGCTTTCAAGCGGTTCAATGCGTATCACAGACTATGAACTCCAGCAGAAGATGTTCAAGGCTTTGAAGCTCACCGATGAAGAAATCGAAGCAAAGTTCGGATTCCTTGTTGAAGCCTACAAATACGGCGCACCGCCGCACGGTGGTATGGGTATCGGTCTTGACCGTGTTACAATGCTTATGTGCAAGGCTGACAGCCTCCGTGATGTAACGGCATTCCCAAAGGTTCAGAATGCAAGCGAGCTTATGTCTGCGTGTCCGGCAGAAGTTGATGACGAAAGCCTTGAAGTTCTCGGAATCAAGGTTGTCAACAAAGAAGACTGATTAAGGGTACAATTATATGAGTCCGGATACAATTGCAATCATCATCTCTGTGTCGATAGTCGTACTTGCAATAGCAATTATAGTTACGGTAATTGTCAGTAAGATAAGACATCTTTCAAGAACATTGTTCGGTACAAGTTCCCTTATTGAGGGCATTCAGGGCGTTAAAGAGGATCAGGAGCAAATGCGTGAAACTCCCCGTTCGCTTCACGGAATGACCTCGGTTTATATGCCGATGATAAAAAAGGATTTTCCCGAGCTTGATGTTGAGCAGTATATGAACAAAACCCGTTCACTTTTGCGAAACTACTTTTCGGCGGTTGAGTCAAAAAGGCTCGGTGTTATTGCGGAGGAGGTCACTCCGAATTTTACAAACTATGTTCAGGGAATTATCGACCAGCTTTCATCTGTTGCAAATACACAGCACTATGAGGATGTCAATATTTACGATGTTCAGATTGCCCGCTATATAAAAAACGGTGCAACGGTAACGATACTTTTTGAGGCGTCTGTCGGTTACTTTTCGTATGTTACCGATATGAACAATGAGGTGACCTTCGGCAGCAGAGAGAACAGAATGCAGACAATCTATGAGGTTGGGTTGATGTATGTTCAGGATGCTGACCGGCTTCATAACAGAGCAACCGCTCTCGGAGTGAATTGCCCCAACTGCGGCGCTCCCGTAAAAACGCTGGGAGAAAAATTTTGTCAGTTCTGCGGGACTGCAATAAAAGAAATTAACATTCGTTCGTGGAAGTTTAATTCCGTAAACGAACAGACACTTCAACAGAGAAAATTCTGAAAGTTTGACGGTCGGGTTGTCAGAGCCAAATGCCCTCTTCCCGACCGTCTTTTTGCATTATTTATGATGGCAAAACTTTGGAACAATAAAAAAACATATGCCATTCAGCCTGTTTTTTAATAATAGTATTGAAATTTTTCTTCAAACATATTATTATTAGTGTAACAGCAACATCTGAAAAATCAGCTATAAGCTACAAAAATTAAGGAGTTAAATTATGGGTATTATTAAAGCAGCGATAAATGCAGTCGGAGGCGGACTCGCGGATTCATGGCTCGAGGTCATTGAACCGTCCCCTATGGGCGACAACACCCTCATCTGTCCCGGTCAGCTTGTTTCGCAGAACGGCAAAAGTCAGAACAAAAAGGGTTCTGAAAACATCGTATCAAACGGTTCTGTAATTCATGTTTACGATAACCAGATGATGATTCTTATTGACGGCGGTAAGATTGTTGACTTTACTGCAGAGCCGGGTTATTTTAAGGTAAATAACAGCTCAATGCCGTCACTTTTCTGCGGTCAGTTCGGTGATTCGATCAAGGAAACATTTAACCGTATTAAGTACGGCGGAATCCCCTCACAGGCTCAGAGAGTTTTCTATATAAATCTTCAGGAAATCAAGGGTATTCCTTTCGGAACATCAACTCCCGTAAACTACTTTGACAATTTTTACAATTCAGAGCTTATGCTCCGTGCTCACGGTACATATTCAATCAAGGTTGTTGAGCCGTTTAAGTTCTATCAGGAGGTTATTCCGAGAGAGGCTGTTACGGAAAACAAGTCTGTTGATTTCGCAGATGTAAGAGCACAGTATAACGAGGAGTTCGTCGGCGCTCTCGGTTCTGCAATCAACCAGTATTCCGCTGACGGTGAGAGAATCAGCTTTATCAAGTCAAAACAGCGTCTTATCGGTCAGTATATGGCACAGACGCTTGATGAGGAATGGACACAGGCTCGTGGTATGGAAGTCTTTGCCGTTGGTATGGATGTTTCCTACACAGAGGACAGTCAGGAGCTCATCAATATGCGCAACAAGGGCGCAATGCTCTCGGATGCAGCAGTTCAGCAGGGCTATGTTGCAGCCAATATTTCAGAGGGTCTTAAAGATGCCGGCTCAAATGCAAACGGTGCAATGGCAGGCTTTATGGGCATGGGCATGGGTATGAATGCCGGCGGAAATATCATGGGCGGTTATCAGCAGAATCCGCAGTACCGTCAGCAGCAGCCGACTCAGCCACAGCAACAGGCTCAGCCACAGCAGACTCCCGCTCCGCAGGCAGGTGGTGCAGCCGCAGGCTCATGGACTTGCTCATGCGGTGCGGTAAACACAGGCAAGTTCTGCTCGGAGTGCGGTTCAAAGAAGCCCGAGGCTCCCAAAAAGCGTTTCTGCACAAACTGCGGATATGAGCTTTCTGCAAATGCAAAGTTCTGTCCCGAGTGCGGTACAAAGACAGAATAATCTGAATTTTAAGTACAAACAATCCCTCTTCTCAAACGGAGGGGGATGTTTCAGAATTTAATTATAAGGGGTAAGTTATGGCAACTGTAAACTACACCTGTCCGAACTGCGCCGCTCCGCTGAAATTCAATCCCGATAAGCAGATGTTCAGTTGTGAATACTGTATGTCCGATTTTACGGAAAAGTATGTTCAGGATTTTTTTGCCAAGAAGGAGCAAAAAGAGAACAGCGCAGAAAAGCAGGAGAAAAAGGAACAGGAAAAGGCTAAAGAGAATGCTGCCAAGCAGGCGCAGAGCAATGACAGCGCACAGGCAGAAAACAAAACTGAAGAAGAGGCTGTTATTTACAACTGCCCAAGCTGCGGTGCTCAGGTTGTTACAACAGCGTCAACTGCGGCAACAACCTGCTTCTATTGTCAGAATCCTGTTGTTCTCGGCGGCAGACTTTCGGGTGAATTTAAACCCGACCGTGTGATTCCGTTCAAGCTTTCAAAGCAGAAGGCAATTGACAAGTTTCTTGAAATGTGCAAAAGGAAATGGTTTTTGCCGAAGAATTTTGTCAGCGAAAAGCATTTTGACAAACTCACGGGTGTGTATTTTCCGTATTGGTATGTTGACGAACAGCGTAGCGCACAGATGGTTGCAAAGGGCGAAAAGGTTCGTTCGTGGACTGTCGGAGATGACCGTTACACGGAAACAAAGGTTTTTGAGCTCCACAGAGCAGGCAATCTGATTGTAAATAATGTTTTTGAAAGAGCGTTAAAAGGTCAGGACAGAGATATGCTCCAATGCGTACACCCTTACGATTTGGGCGAGGCTCATCCGTTTGCAATGTCCTATCTTTCGGGTTTTCAGGCAGAAAAGCGTGACATTGAGCAAAATGAGGTTGCACAGGCAGTTCAAACAAGAATCAACGGATACTGTCAACAGCTTATGAAAGACACGGCAAGCGGATACAGTGCCGTTCAGATTCAGAACTACAACGATAAAATCGACCTTGAAAAATGGAACTATACCCTCTTGCCCGTTTGGGTTGTAACCTATAAATACAGAAGTAAAATTCTGCCGTTTGCAATTAACGGTCAGACGGGCAAAACCTACGGTGAGCTTCCTACCTCCGCAGGAAAGCTTCTTGCTTTCGCTGCAATTATTGCCGCAGCGCTTATGGCACTCGGCTTGTTGGGAGGTCTGTTGTTCTTATGATGAATGTTACAAAAAGACTTTCCGCAATGTTTGCGGCAATGATTATGGTTTTCTGTACTCCGCTCTTTGTTTTTGCGGCGGGACAAACAGAACTCCGTGATGATGCCGAACTGTTTACCTCGGAGGAAGAAACACAGCTTCAGGCGGAACTTGACGCTTTTGCTCAAAAAACCGGCTGGGTTGCGGTTATCTATACTAACAACGAGGGCAAAACCGAGGATGATATCAAACCGTTTGCAAACCGTTATTATGCCGACAAATACGGCAAAACTACGGCAGGCGTTATACTCACGATTGATATGAAAGGCAGAGCAATCGACTTCAGAACAAAAGGCGATGCGATGTATTATTTCGGCGATGGCCGTGTTAATACTCTTCTTGATGATGTTCAGTATGATATGAAGCAAGGCAACTATTACAGTGCTGCCGAACAATTCCTCTATTATGTTGACCATTACTATGACGAGGGTATTGACGATGACGAGTCAAATGAAAATATTGATTTGCAGGAAAAAGAGGATAACAAATTCCTCTATGTCGTAAAGCATTACGGCATTGTCATTGCAGGCGGTTCAATCATTGTTGCCGTTATTGTTGTTATTGTAGTGAAAAATCGTTACAAGCACAACGGCAAAGCAGGAACTTATGACCTCAAGAAAAATAGCAAGACTATGCTTACCGACAAGAAGGATATCTTCCTGACAAAGCATGTTTCCGTCACAAGAATCCGGAGTGATTCCGACAGCTCGGGCGGTTCATCAAGCAGCTCCTCCGGTGGCGGCGGTTCATCGGGCGGCGGAAGCAGAAGCTTTTAATGCTGAAAACTATTAGAATTTTACGGAGAATGCTGTATTCTCTGTTTGGGGGCGGCAGAAATGTCGTCCTCTTTTAATGTGAAAAAATTATGAGGAATATTGAAATTATTCAAAAACTGAATACCATGCACACAGCCTGTGAAAGCGAACTTTTACAGCTGATTACAACTTACGACGAAAAAGATTTTGAATATCTTCGCAAATGTGCAAGAGATACTGCCGACAAAATTTTCGGCAACAAAATCTATATTCGTGGCTTGATTGAATTTTCAAGCATATGCAAAAATGATTGCTACTACTGTGGACTTCGCCGTTCAAACGGCAATGCCGTGCGTTACCGACTTTCAAAGGATGAAATCCTCTCGTGTTGCCAAAACGGACACGAACTCGGATTCCGCACATTTGTGTTGCAGGGCGGTGAGGACGGATTTTTTACAGATGATGTGATGTGCGGCATTGTGTCGGAAATAAAAAATAGATTTCCCGATTGTGCCGTAACGCTCTCGCTTGGCGAAAGGTCGTATGAAAGCTATCAAAGACTTTTTGACAGCGGCGCAGACAGATATCTTCTCCGTCACGAAACAGCCGACAAAAAGCACTATTCCATGTTGCATCCGCCCGAAATGTCACTTGAAAACCGAATGCAATGCCTGTATAATTTAAAGAGAATAGGTTATCAGACAGGTGCAGGATTTATGGTCGGCTCACCGTTCCAAACTCCCGAAATGCTTGTCAAGGATTTAAAATTTATTGAAAAATTAAGTCCCGAAATGTGCGGAATAGGTCCGTTTGTACCGCACAAAGACACAAAATTTAAAAATGAAAATCATGGCGATGTAAGCCTTGTGCTTATGTTGCTTTCAATAATAAGGCTTTTAAAGCCGAACATTCTTTTGCCGGCAACAACCGCCTTGGGTACGGTCGATCCGCTTGGTCGGGAAAAGGGCATTCTTCACGGTGCAAATGTAGTAATGCCCAACCTTTCCCCTGTTAAGCACAGAAAAGATTACTCGCTCTACGACAACAAAATCTGTACGGGAGACGAAGCGGCGCAGTGTATCGGCTGTCTTGCAGGCAGAATGAAAAAAATCGGCTACGAAATCGTAACTGACAGAGGAGATTATACAGAGAAATATGATTAGATACGATAAAAATTCGCTGAAAGCGGAGGAGTTTATCAATGACGGGGAGATCCTTGATTCCCTGAAATTTGCCGATGAAAATAAAAATAACCTTGAACTTGTCGATAAAATAATCGAAAAGGCAAGGCTCAAAAAGGGTATCAATCACCGTGAGGCAAGCGTTCTTTTAGCTTGTGAAGATAAGGAGAGAATCAAAGAAATCTACAACCTTGCCCGTCAAATTAAGAAGGATTTTTACGGTGACAGAATTGTTATGTTCGCCCCTCTCTATCTTTCAAACTACTGCGTAAACGGCTGTGTCTATTGTCCGTATCATGCAAAGAACAAGCACATCTGCCGTAAAAAGCTCACACAGGATGAGGTCAGAAAAGAAGTTATCGCACTTCAGGATATGGGACACAAGCGCCTTGCGATCGAGGCAGGAGAAGATCCCGTAAACAACCCGATTGAGTACATTCTCGACTGCATAAAGACCATTTATTCGGTCAATCATAAGAACGGTGCAATCAGGCGGGTTAATGTGAACATTGCCGCAACAACCGTTGAAAATTATAAAAAGCTCAAGGAAGCAGGAATCGGCACATACATTCTTTTTCAGGAAACCTACAATAAAAAGAGTTATGAACAGCTCCACCCAACAGGTCCCAAGCACAACTACAATTACCACACAGAGGCAATGGACAGAGCCATGCAGGGCGGTATTGATGATGTGGGAATCGGTGTGCTTTTCGGGCTTGAGCTCTACCGCTATGAACTTGCAGGACTTCTTATGCACGCAGAACATCTTGAGGCTGTTCACGGCGTCGGTCCGCACACAATCAGCGTTCCCCGAATAAAGGCGGCAGACGATATAAATCCCGATGATTTTGACAACGGAATTGACGACGAAACCTTTGCCAAAATAGTCGCAATTATCAGAATTGCAGTTCCCTACACGGGTATGATTATTTCAACCCGAGAGAGCGAAAGCGTTCGCAAAAAGGTGCTTGAACTCGGCATTTCTCAGATCAGCGGAGGCTCACGCACAAGCGTAGGAGGATATGACGAACCCGAATCGGAAGAAGAAAATTCGGCTCAGTTTGATGTTTCCGACAACCGCAGTCTTGATGAGGTTGTAAGGTGGCTTATGAATCTCGGCTATATTCCGTCATTCTGCACCGCCTGTTACCGTGAGGGCAGAACGGGCGACCGCTTTATGTCGCTTTGCAAGAGCGGTCAGATCCAGAACTGTTGCCACCCCAACGCCCTTATGACGCTTGAAGAATATCTTGTTGATTATGCAAGTAACGATACAAGGAATGTCGGTCAAAAACTCATTGAACAGGAACTCGAAAAAATCCCCAACGAAAAAGTCCGCACCATTGCAAAAGAACATATCTTTGACATAAGAAACAACAATAAAAGAGATTTCAGATTTTGACGGAGGGCGTAATGGGAATGAATGATACACCGTCGTCGGAACGACTGCACATCGGATTTTTCGGCAGACGAAATGCAGGAAAATCAAGCGTTGTGAATGCGGTCACAAATCAAAATATGTCGCTTGTATCGGACAAAAAAGGCACAACAACCGATCCTGTGGAAAAGACAATGGAGCTTCTTCCGCTCGGTCCTGTTGTGATAATCGACACGGCAGGCTTTGATGACGGAGGAACTCTCGGCACAATGCGTGTTGAACGCACAAAAGCCGTGCTGAACCGTGTTGACATTGCCGTGCTTGTGGTTGACGGAACAATCGGAATGACCTCGGTTGAAAACGAACTTGTATCGCTTTTTGAGGAAAAGAAAATTCCGTATCTTGTTGTGTTCAACAAATGCGATTTGCTTGTTAATACACTCGATAATACAACTGACGGTAAAATTTTTGTAAGTGCAAAAAACAACACGAATATCGAACTTTTAAAGGATAAAATTGCAAAAGTTGTAAACGCACAAAAATCCGATAAAAGGCTTTGCGGTGACCTTGTTAATAAAAATGACTTTGTTGTGCTTGTAATCCCGATTGACTCCGCCGCCCCCAAGGGCAGAATAATTCTTCCGCAGCAGCAGGTTATCCGTGATTTGCTCGACAGCGGAGCAATCCCTGTTTGTGTGCGTGAAAGCGAACTTGCCGATACTCTGAAAAATCTCGGTACAAAACCAAAGCTCGTCATAACCGACAGTCAGGTATTTAAGCCTGTTTCGGAGATTGTGCCGAACGATATCAAACTGACCTCGTTTTCAATTCTTATGGCGAGGTACAAGGGGTTTCTGAAAACTGCCGTAAACGGTGCAAGGGCAATTGAGTCGCTTAATGACGGTGACAAAATTCTCATCAGCGAGGGTTGCACACACCACAGGCAATGCGATGACATCGGCACGGTAAAACTTCCCCGATTGCTGAAAAATTACACGGGTAAAAATTTTGAAATCGTGACAAGCTCAGGCAAAGACTTCCCAAATAATTTGTCGGAATTTTCACTTGCAATCCATTGCGGTGCGTGTATGCTCAATTCAAGAGAGGTAATCAGCCGAATGAACCGTTCGGTTGAAAGCGGAGTTCCGTTCACAAACTACGGGATCGCCATAGCCTATATGCGTGGAATCCTTGAACGCTCGATTGAAATGTTTGAAAAAATTTTCGTTTAAAATAACTTTTTCCGTCTTGATAATCACAGGTCGATTTGTTATAATAATAGGTAATAATAAAAATCGAATTTTGTAGTATGGAGGAATAATATGCTGAATACAAGTTATGACGAAAAATTTGGCAAGAAGGGCCTTACATTCGACGATGTTCTTCTCATTCCGGGCGAGTCCGATGTTGAGCCAAAGAATGTTGATGTGTCAACTCATCTTACCAAAACAATCAAGCTTAATACTCCGCTTATGACTGCCGCTATGGATACCGTTACCGAAACAGATATGGCAATTGCTATGGCTCGTGAGGGCGGCGTTGGTATTATTCATAAGAATATGTCAATTGAAAAGCAGGCGGATCAGGTTGATAGAGTAAAGAGAAGTGAAAACGGTGTTATCGTTAATCCGTTCTTCCTTTCTCCCGAGAACACGGTAAGAGATGCGGATGAACTTATGGGTAAGTACAAAATTTCGGGTGTTCCGATTTGCCGTGACGGCAAGCTTGTCGGCATTATCACTAACCGAGATATGCGTTTTATGACAGGCGCCGATTTTGCACAGCCGATTTCTGCTGTTATGACGCACGAAAACCTTGTTACCGCTCCTGTCGGCACAACTCTTAAGCAGGCTCAGCAGATTCTCCGTGAGCACAGAATCGAAAAGCTCCCGATTGTCGGCAAGGATGGCAGTCTTAAGGGACTTATCACAATTAAGGATATTGAAAAAAGCGTTCAGTATCCCAACTCTGCCCGTGATGACAAGGGCAGACTCATCTGCGGTGCCGCTATCGGTGCCACAAAGGATGTTCTTGACAGAGTTGCGGCTCTTGTTGAATCACAGGTTGATGTTGTTGTTCTTGACTCTGCACATGGTCACAACTCAAATGTTGTTCAGTCTGTTGCAAAGGTTAAGAAAGCATATCCGAACCTTCCTCTTATCGCAGGTAACATTGCTACGGCAGAAGCAGCAAAGGCTCTTATTGATGCCGGCGCAGACGCTATTAAGGTTGGTATCGGACCGGGTTCTATCTGTACAACAAGAATCGTTGCAGGTATCGGTGTTCCTCAGATTACAGCTATCTATGATGCCGCTTGTGAAGCGTCAAAGTACGGTATTCCTGTAATCGCAGACGGCGGTATCAAGTACAGCGGTGATATCGTTAAGGCACTTGCCGCAGGCGGCAGTGTTGTAATGGTTGGTTCACTTGTTGCCGGCTGTGCCGAAAGCCCCGGAGACAACGAAATCTATCAGGGCAGACAGTTCAAGGTTTACAGAGGCATGGGCAGTCTCGGTGCAATGGGCAAAGGCAGTGCAGACAGATACTTCCAGGCAAGTAACAACAAGTTTGTTCCCGAGGGCGTTGAAGGTCGTGTACCTTACAAGGGACCGCTCTCAGACACAATTTATCAGATGCTCGGCGGACTTCGTGCAGGTATGGGCTACACAGGCTGTGCAACAATCAAGGATCTTCACGAGAAGGCAAGATTTGTTCAGATTTCAGGCGCAGGTCTTCGCGAAAGCCATCCGCATGATATTCAGATTACAAAAGAAGCTCCTAACTACTCTTATCATTCATAATTGATAAATCATAAATATTTGTATAAAATAAAAGAAAAGGATGTGCCGACAGTTTATGTACAGACTCGGAATTGATCTGGGCGGAACAAACATTGTAGCCGGTGTTGTTGACGAAAATTACGAAATTATCGCAAAGGCAAGCTGTAAGACAAATGTCCCCCGCCCCGAAAGCGAAATCTGCGACAGTATGGCAGATGTTGCATTAAAGGCAATTGAAAAAGCAAAACTCACAATTGACGATATTGAGTCAATCGGTATCGGTGTACCGGGTGCGGTTAATCCGAAAACAGGCGTTATAGAGTATTCGGCTAACCTTTTCTTCCATAACTGGCAGGTTGTCAAGATGATGGAGGAAAGGCTCAATACAAAGATTTGCGTTGAAAACGATGCAAACGCTGCTGCCCTCGGCGAGTATCTTGCAGGCAGTGCAAAGGGTGCAAAAAATGCGATTGCAATAACACTCGGCACAGGTATCGGCGGCGGTATCATTATTAACGGCAAGATTTACAGCGGTTCTAACTATGCAGGCGCTGAGCTTGGACATATGGTTATCGTTAAAGACGGTAAGGAATGTGCGTGCGGCAGAAAGGGCTGTTGGGAGGCATACGCTTCTGCAACAGGTCTTATTAACCTCACAAAGCAGGAAATCCTCAAGGAGAACTTCGACTTCAGCTATATGCTCAAGTCATGTGACGGTGATATTAACAAGGTTACAGGCAAGACTGCGTTTGATGCTGTTCTTGCAGGTGATGCAAATGCCAAAACCGTAATTGACGAGTATATCGGTTATCTCGCTTGCGGTCTTGTAAACATTATCAATATCTTCCAGCCTGACATTCTTTGTATCGGCGGCGGTATTTCAAATCAGGGCGAAAATCTTCTTGCTCCGCTCCGCACAATTGTTGAAAAGGAAAGATATACAAAGCATAACGATAAGCAGACAGTCATCTGCAAGGCAAGCCTTGGTAATGATGCAGGCATTATCGGTGCGGCTTTTCTTGAGTAATTGGCAAACCGTTAAATTTTATTCCGCGATTTCGGGCGGAAAAATGCATTTTCTGCCCGAAAAGCGGATTTTAAAACGAGAAAAACTTTTTTGAAAAAAATAAAAAAAAGTGTTGACAAATCGTCCTTTTTGCCCTATAATAAATCTTGCTGATTTCGGTTAGCAACATTCATGTATTACATGGCGGAATAGCTCAGCTGGCTAGAGCATTCGGTTCATACCCGAAGTGTCGTAGGTTCAAGTCCTATTTCCGCTACCATATTTGGCCCGGTGGTCAAGCGGTTAAGACACCGCCCTTTCACGGCGGTAACACGAGTTCGATTCTCGTCCGGGTCACCAAATATATTTGCCGGTGTGGTGAAATAGGCAGACACAAGGGACTTAAAATCCCTCGGTCATTGCGACCGTACCGGTTCAAGTCCGGTCACCGGCACCAAAAAACAGCCATAAGGGCTGTTTTTTTCGTTTCGGTGATTTTTTAATTGTATAGTTGTTGCTGTTTAAGGACCATCCGTTTTGGATGGTCTTTCTTGATTATTTGTGAATATATCATTGACAAGTTATGTTTATTAGTTTAAAATTAAACCAGATAGTATAAATACTTTTTTGTTGCATACAGATATTTGTATGTTAAAGAAAAAGGTGTGGTGTGATATTAATAATACGAAGGAGGAAACTAATATGGCTGTTCTTGCAGTACCAATGGATAAAACATTTGAAGTTGCTGTTGATAAGGTTGAAAATTTCGATAAAAAAGCTAAAGAACATTCCGGAAAACATCTTCTTCAGGATAGGTTGAAAAAGCACAACAAAGGTGATGTTGAGTGGGATTTGAAGAAGTAAAAAAGTTTAAATATAAATTTAAGAGAATTTCCTCAATTAACATTGAATTAATTGAGGAATTTTCTTGTGGTTTAGAAGAACTTGACAAAAAGCTTATACAGATGAAAGAAAATGACGAAGGAACTACATTTGTTTTTCTGGATGAAACAAATGGTCAGATAATCGGATATTGTACCTATTGTGCATCAGGACTGAAAAAAGCTCATGAAAATGATTCAATAACTTATCCTGCAGCAGAAATAAAATATTTTGCAATAGATAAAACCTATCAGCATAAATCTTATGACGATGATTTTAAATTCAGCGATTTAATGTTGTGTGAGGTTTTGAAAAAATTGATTGAGATTTCCGAAGAAGCAATTTCTTTTGATTATATCTTATTGTATTCAGTACCCGAGGCTGTAAACTTTTACAAAAGAAATGGATTTTGTGAATTTACAGAGTTTATGAAAAAGGATTCTTACAACTATATTGACGGGTGTATTCCGATGTTTTTTACATTATAATTAAACACAACAAAGCCTTGCAAGTAAAAAAATTGCAAGGCTTTTATAATTTGGGTGGGAACATAAACTTATGTTGAAACAGTTTTTATTCTCGACTATAATCGACGGAACAGCGAGATAGCTTGCGTAGCAAACATAGTTTGCCAACGGCAAATATAACCTGCCAACGACAGATGTATATGAAAATGACCTACTGAAAAACAGCAGGTCATTTTCGGAGAGAGTATATTTTAAGAAGAAAGATTTATACGATTCTTCGGTGTAAATAAAATTATATTTATGTATGTTTGGTGGAGAGAAAGGAAATTTGTATCAAAAAAATTTATGAATAGGATCTGCACAAATCCATACTGTAAACCATATTGTCCTTTGAAACCATGGTTATCGGCGTGGCAGGAGAAAGCTCGTTAAACTTTACAAGAAAGCTGTTGTCTTTTCCGTCGTGCATACCTGTTACAATGCGTTCAACATTGTTATCTCTTACAAATTCTGCAGTAACCTTTGGGGCGTCGTCCGAAAACATTACGGTCATATCCGCACCGGATTCCTTTGCAATAAGGTAAAGGTAATCAATTTCGTCGCTTACTGCCGAATAGTCTGACATCGGTTTTAAAACGCTCATAACTCTGAGTTCGCAATCAGAGCTGTCGGCAATTTCTTTGGCAATTCGGATAATTCTGTCACAGTTATACTGACTGGTGACGCAGGCAAGAACTGCCGACTTTGTATTTTTCAATTTTTTCACCTCCTTCGTTTACTGTGCCTATATAATAACAGGCGTTTTTGACGGAAAAATATTCATATTGTGAATTTATTGTGAATTTTTGCTTTTTTAATAAATGTGCGCAAAATTGAAAAAATTCAGTATTTATCAGCATTTTCAGAAAATTATTTTAAAAATAGTATGTGAGTATACGAGAGTATATGAGAGTAAACAAGCGCATTTGAGAGATTGTTCAAAGCTAAATTAAATTTTTTCAAAAAAGTGTTGACAATGGGCATAAATTGTAATATAATCAATCTCACAGTGAAAAAATACAGGAGGATATTGTTATGTCAACTTTTTTAGCTAAACCAAACGAAGTTGAGCGCAACTGGTATGTAATTGATGCAGCCGGCAAGTCACTCGGTCGTGTAGCAGCTCAGGCAGCTACTCTCCTCAGAGGTAAGAACAAGGCTACTTTTACTCCCAATGTTGACTGTGGTGATCATGTAATCATCATCAACTGCAAGGACGCTGTTCTTACGGGTAACAAGCTCACACAGAAGAAGTGGCAGCGCCACACAGGCTATATCGGCCATCTTAAGGAAACTCGTTACGATACACTTATGGCAACAAAGCCAACAAAGGCTATGGAGCTTGCCGTTAAGGGTATGCTTCCTAAAAACACACTCGGCAGAGCAGCTCTTTTAAGATTAAGACTCTTTGAGGGTGCAGAACATAATCATCAGGCTCAGAAGCCTGCAATGATTGAAGACTAATTGAAGGAGGCAAAAGATAATGTACGATAAGACACCTTATTTTTACGGTACAGGCAGAAGAAAAAGTTCTGTTGCTCGTGTAAGACTTTATCAGGGCACAGGCAAAATCACAATCAACGATCGTGACATTGACGATTACTTTGGTCTTGAAACACTCAAGCTCATCGTAAGACAGCCTCTCGCTCTTACAGAAACAGACGAGAAGTTTGACATCGTTTGCAGAGTATCAGGCGGCGGCGTAACAGGCCAGGCCGGTGCTATCCGTCACGGCATTTCAAGAGCACTTCTTCAGTATGACACAGAGAATCTCCGTGGCAAGCTCAAGAAGGCAGGCTTCTTAACTCGTGACCCGAGAATGAAAGAGCGTAAGAAATACGGTCTTAAAGCCGCTCGTAGAGCTCCTCAGTTCTCAAAGAGATAATCAAGTTTATATTGCTTATCAGCTCCGAAGTTTCGACTTCGGAGTTTTTTTGTGTTGACTTCGGGTCCTCGGAGCAAAGCTCCTGCGGCGTAGCTAAAAACAGTCCGCAGGACTGTTTTCCTAACGCTGCTACACTTTTCAAAAAGATAATTGTATATTTGCTATTATCAACCCCAAAGTCAGTTATGGCTTTGGGGATTTATTTGTATGCGGCGGTTTACATTTATGCTTGAATATAAAAACCATCTTTGATATAATAAGCCTCGTAAGGAAACGGTGGCGGATGTTTCGACTCCCTTGTGAAAGGGTGTGTATTCCAATGGCAGAGATTACATATTTATTTGTTCTCGCAATTGTTTTCGTGGCTTTTAATGAAGTCATTAAGAATATAAAGAAATAACCGCCCTGTGTAGCGACAGAGCGGTTAAATGAAAATAAACCAAAATGTTAGCGAAACAGCTAAAGCCGTTTCCTTACCTATATATTAACATCTAATTTTAAATATGTCAATTGTTTTCGGTGTGTAGTATTTACGCACCGTTTTATTTTGTGTAGATTAGTTGTTTGTTGATACATCATAATATAGTAAAAAGTTTGGTTTTGCAATCAAAGTGATTGGCGAACGGAGTTTACCGCTACAGAAATTTTCAATTTTCAATTAACGCGGTTGCATTGCCAACATCAAAATGCCCATAATAATCGGTTGGTGTGCTAAATAAATCCACAGGCTGTATCTGCCGATTTTATCAAGCACGGGGATTTTTAATTCAAAGTATTTCGTAAGATTTTTTTCAACAATGAAATTCCAGAGATAAAAGCCTGCCGCAAAGAGGAAAATCCACGGAATGAGCGGAAAAAAGTCTGTTGAAAAAAAGTCCGAAGAAGGAAATCCCAGAAACGCAAGGTACTTGCACGAATAGAGAAAATCTGGCAATTTTACGATATCCAGCCCGAAAAGTCCGACATAGCCTTTTGGCACATCATACGAAACCGCATACAGCAAAAATGAAATCAACGCTCCCGACAGGGGGCGAATTTTTTTGAGATTATCCGACAGAACGGAAACAATCATCATTGAACAGCCTATAAGATTCAGCACACCGAACCACACCGCCTGATTCGGTTCGGCAATCACAGTAACGCAGGTAACGGCAAAGCCTGCAAGATTCAAAAGAATACCTCTTTTTATGCCGTTTCCCGAAAAGTTAAGGCACATTCCCGAAACAAGTATGAACACCACGCAGATACTGCGTTCCCAGACCGCAGTTATGGGATAAAAATACCAGCTTGTGTTAATGCCGTATATCATAAACAGGTCGTAACACAGGTGAAACGCAATCATACTGATGATTGAAATTCCACGCAGGGAGTCGAGAAGATAATATCTTTTGTTTTCTTTTAACAAGGCTTTACCGTTTGGATTCATCAATTATTTATTCCTTTTCATCATAACGGAAAAGACGACCGCAGCTAAAACAAGCAACACAACCGCATATCCGCAGACGGGGAGAAGCTCGGGCATAATATCAGAATAATTGCCTGAAATTGTATCTCTTGCCGCATTAACTGCATGAGCAAACGGGAGTGCGTTTGCAAAGCTTTTGAACCAACCGCCGATCATTGCGGTGTCAAACCAAATGTTTGAGAACCACGCAGAAAGGTTTGTGAGCAATGCACCGCAGATTCCGCCGACAGCCTTTTCGTTCAGAAGCGTGCCGAGCAGAAGTCCGAGCGAGATAAACACAACTGCAATCGGAATGTTGACCGCAAGCATAAGTAAAATGTTTACGCTGACATCAAGCCCGAGGAAGAACGCAACAACAACGCATACGGCACTCTGCAAAATTGCCATTGGCAAAAGCGGAAGTGTGTAGCCGATAATAAACTCATGAGCCTTGAGCGGAGATGTGAACAATCTCATCATAAAGCTTGTAGTTCTGTCCTTTGCAATGAGCATTGACGAGAACAGCGAGATAAAGCTCATTCCGAAAACCGTAATACCGGGCGTCAGCTTGTCGATGTTGAACATTGTCATTTGAGCCTGTTCGGGGATTGCCGAATTGATTGCCGACAACAAAAGAAGAAGTACAACGGGAAATCCGAGTCCGAAACAGAATGTCAGCGGATCACGGAGAATTTCCTTTGTGTTTCGTGAGGCGAACGCAGTCAATCTCATTACAACGCACCTCCGTTTGTCAGCTTAACAAAAGCCGACTCAAAATCTTTTTCACCCGAAAGGGCAACAAGCTCATCGGCAGTACCCTCTGCCATAAATTTGCTGTGAGCCATAATTCCGATTCTGTCGCAGAGTGCAACAGCCTCTTCAAGATAGTGCGTTGTGAGAATAACAGTGATTTTACCCTTGAGCTTTTCAATCTCAACCCAAAGGCTGTGTCTTGCAATTACATCAAGTCCGAGCGTGGGTTCATCAAGAAAAAGTATTTTCGGTTCTGAGATAAGTGCCATTGCAATGCTCAGTCTTCTGACCTCGCCGCCCGACAGCCTTTTAGCCCTGCGGTTTTCAAATTCCTGCATGGAAAAGCGTTCAATAATATCGCTTGCCTTGGCTTTGGCAGCTTTCTTTGAAAAGCCGTAAACCTCTGCCATAAGTTCAAGATTTTCTCTTGCGGTAAGGTTCATTGCCGCCGCACTTTCCTGCGGTGAAATTCCGATAATCTGCTTAACAGCTGCTCTGTCGGTTTTTATGCTGTGACCGAGAAGTTCAGCGTCACCAGATGTCGGCATAATAAGCGTTGTGAGCATTTTCATTGTTGTTGTTTTTCCTGCACCGTTGACTCCGAGCAAACCGTACATTTCGCCCTCGTTAATTTTTAGGTCAAGGTCGGAAACAGCCGTTTTTTCCTTATATTTTTTTGTGAGTTTTTCTGTTTTTATTGCGTACATATTTTCTCCTCAATTCAGGATAAAAGGGATTCAAGTCAAATTTTACTTCATTAACTTATCAAAGGGATTTTTTATCTTTGCAAGTGCCATTCCCTTTTTCTCGTCACCGAGAACCAGAAGCCTGTCGCCTGCTTCAATTCCGAAAACTTTTCTTGCGTGTTTCGGAAGCGTAATCTGTCCTCTTTCGCTGACCTTAACAATGCCGAAAATGTACTTTCCGTCACCGTCTGGAGTAAGTGCGTCAGATTCTTCCTCGTAAAAAGGACACACAAGAAGCATTTCTACCGTAGTTTCAAAAATCTGCGCCATCGTCACGCATTTTTCAACATCGGGAATAGATTCTTCATTTTCCCATTTTGCAACAGACTGTCTTGAAACCTCAAGCTTTTCGGCAAGGTCTTCTTGTGAATAGCCGTACTTTTTCCGAAGATACTTCAAATTCATACCAATCATACTTTTCATACCTCCTGATTTAAGTATATTTCATATGTAACGCAATTTCTACCAACCGGATTTTACACTTTATGTAAAAATCGGTTGCATAATCCCTTATATGATTTATGATAGACTTCCTTGCAGATTTTGTCAAACAAAATTGGATTTTGCCGTTTTAACACTATGTTCGTATTATTTAAATATATATATTATGGTTTTGTTCACAAAACTGTCACATTGCAATGTTAAAATCAAACTAATATCGTATGTACGGAGGACATATTATGAAAAAACCTACTAAAAGAGATACAGTCAATCTGTTTTTCTCAGCATTCCTGATTGTTGCATTTATCGTTTGCGCACATTTCTTTTCACAGTACGCGTCAGCTCTTTCACAGCCGATCGGTTCAATTATCCCGATTCTCGTTTACGCTGTGTTCGGTCTGCTTGTATTCTATGCAACCCGCGTCGGTGACGGTAAAGCGGTAAAGCGTTTTTCACTTGTAACTCTCATTGTAATGGTACTTCCTTCACTCTACATAATCATTGCGTCGCTTGCTCCCGGACTTCCGCTTAACAGCGTGTTTGCAAACGCAAGCGGTTCGGGTCTTAGTGTTATCGTAACGCTTGCAAGTATCGCACTCGGCTATGGTATTCCTTATTCATTCTTAAGCGGTTTTGAGCTTGCGAGAGAAGATGCTGTCGAGGATGAAACAAGCGAGCATGTTCAGGGTGGCATTGAGGCTGATCTTGCAGATGATGAAAATGCCGAGGACACAAGCTTTGAGGAAACAGATGAAGCATCGGAAGACGCTTCCGAAAGCGAATCAACCGATGAAACCGACAACGGCGAAGAGGCTTGATCTGTAAAACAAATTTTAAACAACAGGTACCCACACGGCTTGTGCGGGTACTTTTTGTATGTGCCAAAAGTCTGTGTAACGGAAAAATACGCTCTTAAGCTAATAGTGCTAATATTCAGTTGACAAAATCCCACGGCTGTTTTATTATTTTGGTACAGGGTGCGTGTAATGAAAAGTGCCGTGTTTCTGTTTGAAAAATTTTCTTTTAAGGGAGAATTACATAATGGACGATAACAATAAATATAATAAAAGCAAGGATTATGAGCCTGACAACTTTGATGACGAGGTCGCTTTTCCAACAAGGAGAAGCAACCCTGCAAAAAAGCCTGTTGAGGATTACGGCGACAGCTTTGGCGAGGATATAATGTTCCCGTCGGATTATGACGAAGACGCCGTTCATATGCCTGAGATTGACTTTGATGACGATATGGCAACACCTGTAAAAATGCCGTCGGAAAGAGATGACATTGCACAGGCTCCCGATTACGGTGACAATTTTGATTCACAGACCGGAGAACAGGTATCAAAGGCAACAATGGATTTTCAGTATGACCTTTCGGCTGACGACAGGGGCAACTACTATACCAAGTCAACAATCCGCCCGGAGCGTAAAAAGGTTGTGAAAAAGAAGAAGAGAACAAGCCGTAATATGGCTGTTATCCTTACGATTGCGGCGGTAATCTGCCTTATAATTGCTGTTGTTTTTGCGTTTACGCAGTGCAGCTCGCAAAAAAAAGACGAAAAAGTCACAACATCACCGTCAACAGAGCAGGTGACAACGGAACAGCCGACAACCGAATATGGTGACGATAACTATGTTCCCGTTTACACGGAAGAGCCGACATACGAACCCGAAACGGAGTATGTGCCTGAAACAGAAGCCCCCGTGCAGACGACAGAACCGCAGACGGAGTATGTGCCTGAAACAGAGCCGCCGCAGAGCAGTGATATCAGCACCTCCGAATCGTCACAGGTATCCGAAGACCTACAGCCGACTCAGGCACAGGGCGATAACGGCGATGAGCCGTATGTTGAAGAAAACTGATTGTTTTCTTTTAATAACTTAAAAATGAAATTATAGATTATGAAATTGGAGATGTTTTGAATGGGTTGTACCCACGATTGTTCAAGCTGTTCTTCGGACTGCAAAAGTAAAGCTCAGGATTTGCACGAGGAACTCAATAAATACAGCAGTGTAAAAAAAGTAATCGGCGTTGTGTCAGGCAAGGGCGGAGTTGGCAAGAGCCTTGTAACCTCGATGCTTGCCGTAACATTTAACAGACTCGGCAAAAAGACGGCTGTTCTTGACGCCGATATAACAGGTCCGTCAATTCCAAAGGCATTCGGAGTACATGAGAGATGCAGAGGCAACGGCGAGGGGATTTTTCCTGTTGTTACCGAAACGGGAATTAAGATGATTTCCGTAAACCTTCTGCTTGAGCATGAAACCGATCCCGTAGTTTGGCGTTCGCCTGTTATTACAGGCACGGTAAAGCAGTTTTGGAAGGATGTTATCTGGGAGGATGTCGATTATATGTTTGTTGATATGCCTCCGGGAACAGGAGATGTTCCGCTCACTGTGTTCCAAAGCTTGCCGATTGACGGCATTGTTATTGTTGCATCGCCGCAGGAGCTCGTTTCAATGATAGTTCAAAAGGCTGTTAAAATGGCAAAGATGATGAATGTGCCGATTTTAGGTCTTGTTGAAAATATGAGCTGGTTTATGTGTCCTGATTGCGGAAAGAAACACAGCATTTTCGGTGACAGCCATATTGACGGGATTGCAAAGGAATATGATACTCAGGTACTTGCAAAGCTTCCGATTGATCCCGAGCTTGCAAAATGTGTTGATGAGGGAAAAATTGAACTTTTCAGCGGAGATTATCTTGATGATGCGGCAGAAATAATTGAAAAAGAGCTTAGCAAATAAGCATTTGCAATATCATGCTTTTTTGCTGTAATTAACAAGCATAATTTCACAACTGCAAACAGGAGGAGTAAGCAATATGAAATGCCCTAATTGCGGCTTTGAGGCAAACGGAAAATTTTGTGAAAATTGCGGTTCACCGCTTGCCCAAAACAGCTCACGGAATAACACGGAAGGTGTAAACAGCTTTGAGCAAGATAATCACAACGCAGTGCCCGAACAGCCGAGATATGATTATAACACAGAGAACCGAACCTGCGGTCAGTCGTATCCGAATAATCAGCAGTACGGTCAGCAGAGCCACGGCGGATTCGGTCAAAATCAAAATTGTGCGGGTGGCGGTCAGCAGTTCACAAATTCACATAATGGCAGCGGTCAGCAGTTTTCAAGTGCTTCGAACAGCAAAAAAACCGCCGCTATAATAATAAGCGTTATCAGCGGTATAATTATACTTATAATAGTTGTCACAGCTATTTTGATTTGCAATTTACTGCCAAAGTTTATGGATATGGCGAATGAATATGCCGACAGTGCTTTTGACGCAGCGTCAAGCTATATTTCTGATGAATTTCAACAAGATACTATCGCCCCGACAGAAGATCCTGACGCTTACGATAAGGTCGATGAAAATACTCATCTGAGATACAGAGAGAGCGATAATTATGACGGCATCGTAATTACGGGCGCAGAGTATGAGTTCTATGAAAGCTACATAAACAGTGACGAAAAGAAATTTACAATCAACATTCCGTCGGAGCTGAACGGCAAAAAGGTTGTTGAAGTTGAATATATAACAGTTTATGTTCCGGACAAAGAGATTACAATTGTAATTCCTGATACCGTTAAGATTATCGGAAGTTACGCTTTCTGCTACAGCGATGATGTTGTTGCAGTAGAAATTCCGAACAGCGTAGAAATAATCGGCAGCGGTGCTTTTGTAGGCGATCCAAAACTTAAAAAGATAACCGTTCCCGATTCCGTAAAGGAAATGGACGATTGCGGTCTTGGCTTTAATACTGACGATAATTATAAAAAAGTTAAGATTCAAGACTTTAAAATGTATTGCAAAAAGGGTTCTGCCGCCGAAAATTACGCAAAAGATAACGACTTTTCGTATGAGATAATTAAATAAAAGTTAATGTAGATTAAAAAAACAGCTTTCCGAGTTTATTTCGGAAGGCTGTTTCATTTTTTTCGGATATGTATTTGTTTGTAAAAGATTTGTGTAATTATTTATGGGTTTTAACACAAGAAATGTTTTTGTTATAACCATTCGGTAAGGAAATTGCGGCTGTATTTCAGACGGAAGGACACGGCTCACCGCCGACCGTAATTTTCCATTTTCAATTTTCAACTTTCAATTTAAAAGCAACGCTCGGGAATCTTTAGTATCGCCTTAACAAGACTGTCTTCACGAATTGGGCGTAGCGACACGCTACCTGCAGTTTTGAAAATATATTTTGATGAGATTATTCGGCTTGTCGGCAATGCCTATGCCTAAAAAATCACCATCATGGGTTTTCATTCTGAAAAGCTGACCGTTCTCGTACCCCGACTTGGCAAGGTATGTTCTGTCGGCACTCAACGCACCGCCGTTTGCAAATCGTTTTGCCTGCGCAGGCGATACGGCAAGATAGCCTAAACTCATAAACAGACTTTCAACGGAACGCAGTTTTTCTTCAACATTTCCGTTTTCGCAAATGCTTTTCAGCTCGTCAAGCGTTATGCACTCGTCAAGCAAAAATCCGCAAGCCGAGGTTCTGCAAAGTGCCGTCATAACCGCACCGACACCGAGAACCCTGCCTATGTCATCAATTATCGTGCGTACATAAGTACCCTTTGAACAGGAAATTTCAAGCGTGCCTGTCTGCGTTTTTTCGTCAAAATTCGCAAGCGAAAGAGAATAGACAGTAACCTTTCGGCTCTCACGCTCAACCTCGATTCCCTGTCTTGCAAGGTCATAAAGCCTTTGACCGTTCTTTTGTACGGCAGAGTACATCGGCGGAATCTGCTCAATTTCACCCGTGAAATTGGGAATTACTCTGCGGATCTGCTCCTCTGTAACCGAAGATTCGCACTCGCCTGTCACCGTACCCCAGATGTCGAGGGTGTCGGTGGTTTTGCCAAGCTGAAATTCTGCCGTGTATGACTTGTCATGATTGAGAATCAAATCCTGTGTTTTCGTTGCAGTTCCGAGCAAAACAGGCAGAACGCCCGTTGCGTTCGGATCAAGTGTTCCCGTGTGACCGAGCTTTTTCTGCCCTGTCAGTTTGCGGACAACGGCAATAACATCAAACGAGGTAAATTCCTTCGGCTTGTCAATCAGCAGTACACCGTTAAGATTGCTCATGACAAAAACTTCTCCGCAGCTTTTTCAAGCGTTGTCTTTACGGTTTCAAGGTCGCCCTCAATTGAGCATCCTGCCGCCGCAGGATGACCGCCGCCTCCGAACTGCGAACAGAAATCCGAGGCATTGATATTATTGTTTGTACGAACGGAAATCTTGAAGAATCCGCCCTCTTTTTCACGCATTGTGATTCCGATGAGAACACCCTCAATCTGACGGGGAATAGAGGCAAGTCCCTCCATTTCGTCATCACCCGTATTGAGCTTTTTGAGCATATCAAGCGTTGTGTAAATTATTGCGCACCTGCCGTCTGCACAATAGGTCATTGAGTCATAAACGGCTCTTTCAAGCTGAATTTTGTTTTTCGACTTTGTTTCAAACATCGCCTTGTTTATGTATGCGGTGTTACAGCCAAAGTCCATAAGACTTGCGGCAACACGCATGGTTTCGGCGGTTGTGTTTGTGTATCTGAAACAGCCGGTGTCGGTTGAAATGCCTGTGTAGAGGCAGTCGGCAATGTCCTTTGTAAAGTTGATGTGCATTCTGAGGAACAGCTTGTAGAGAATTTCGCAGTTTGCCGCCGCATATTTGTCAACAAACTTCTCCTTGGCGGTAAATGTGTTTGAACCATGGTGGTCAATGCACAAATCAACCTTGCCGATATATTTGTCCATATTTGGACCGAGAAGGCTGTCAGCCGCAACATCAACGCTGACAACCGTTTCGGTTGTAAAATCTTCTTCTTCGATATTTTTTTGAAGATAGGCAAATTTTGTCGGAACACCTGTTGTGATAACTCTTGCTTTTTTGCCGATTTGCCGGAGTGCAAGGCAGAGCGCAAATCCGCTGCCGAGGGTGTCACCGTCAGGATAAGCGTGAGTCAGAATATCATAATTATCGTGTGCCTCAAGAAAACGGGCAACCTCATACAGATTCATCATTTTCTTCCTCGTCTTCCTTAATGTCAAGGCTGTTGAGAATACGGCTGATGTTTGCGCTGTATTCTATGCTGTCTGTTGCGTGGAAAATGAGTTCGGGAACATGGCGAAGATGAAGTCTGTGTCCAAGCTCTCGTCTGATAAAGCCTGATGCAGACTTTAAGCCCTTGACAGCCTCTTTGGCTCTGTCAAGACCTTCAATTGCACTGACCTGTACCGTGCAGTATGAAAGGTCGTTTGTAACCTCAACTCTTACGATAGAGATAAATGCCTGCTGAACCCGTGGGTCTTTTAATTCTCTGAAAATAGCAGTAAGCTCTCTTTTGATGTCCTCTGTTGTTCTTTCAATTCTATGGCTTCCCATGCTATCACATCCTTAGTTTAGTAAAAAAAGTATTTGTGTAGGGGCGGATATCATCCGCCCGCAAGTAACGGTACAAATTATATGTTGAATCAAATTATATAAATACAACAATGTCATTGTTAAACCGTGGGGGCGAACCGCGTTCGCCTGCTGTAATCAAAGTTAGTTGTTTTATAAAAAACTTTGATACGGTGCATACTATGTTGAAATTTGAACGCAATGCGTTCAATCGTGTGCAAAGCACACGAACGGGAGAACACGGTTCTCCCCTACAATTAGGAACGGCGGTTCACCGTGAATCAGTCCCTGTATTCTTCGATTGTATAAACCTCGAACATATCGCCCTCTTTGAGATCGTTGAATCTTTCAAGACCGATACCGCATTCGTAGCCTTCGCTAACTTCCTTGACAGCGTCCTTAAATCTCTGGAGAGATGCAATTGCGTCATCTGCAATAACGATACCGTCACGGATAACTCTTACGCTTGCGCCACGCTGAATCTTACCGCTCTTAACATATGAACCTGCGATTGTGCCGACTGACTTAATCTTGATAACATTACGACACTCAGCCATACCGAGAACAACTTCTCTTGTCTTAGGAGCAAGCATACCCTTCATAGCAGATTCGATTTCGTTGATACAATCGTAGATAATGCTGTAAAGACGCATATCAACGCCCGAACGCTCTGCATTTTCTGCGGCAACTGCATCGGGACGAACATTGAATCCTACGATAATTGCGTTAGATGCCTCTGCAAGCATTACATCGGACTCGTTGATTGCACCTACTGCGCTGTGAATTACATTTACTCTTACCTCGTCATTTGAAAGCTTTTCAAGTGACTGCTTAACAGCCTCGGCAGAACCCTGTACATCGGCTTTAACGATAATCTGAAGTTCCTTGATTTCACCGAGCTTCATCTGGTCAAAGAGATTGTCAAGAGTAACCTTAGTCTGTGCGTTGAAGATTTCTTCCTTCTTAGCGGCCTTTCTCTGGTCAACAAGAGTTCTTGCAAGACGCTCGTCGGAAACTGCGTCAAAGATATCGCCGCCAACCGGAACTTCGTCAAGACCTGTGATTTCAACAGGAACAGAAGGACCTGCCTCGGTAACTCTTTCGCCCTTATCGTTTGTCATAACTCTTACACGGCCAACGCAAGTGCCTGCGATGATTGTATCGCCCTTGTGAAGTGTACCGTTCTGAACGAGTACGGTTGCGATAGGACCTCTGCCCTTATCAAGTCTTGCCTCGATAACAGTACCCTTTGCGGCTCTGTCGGGGTTAGCCTTGAGTTCTTTCATCTCTGCAACAAGAGTAACCATTTCAAGAAGATCGTCAAGACCTTCCTTTGTCTTTGCGGAAACAGGGATACACGGTGTATCGCCGCCCCACTCCTCCGGAATAAGTTCATACTCTGTGAGCTGCTGTTTAACATTTTCGGGATTTGCGCCGACCTTATCCATTTTGTTGATGGCAACAATAACAGATACGCCTGCGGCTTTTGCATGGTGGATAGCCTCAACCGTCTGCGGCATAATACCGTCATCGGCGGCTACAACGAGGATTGCAATATCAGTAACCTGAGCACCTCTTGCACGCATTGTTGTGAATGCCTCATGTCCCGGTGTGTCGAGGAATGTAACAGGCTTGCCGTTTACCATAACTCTGTAAGCACCGATATGCTGAGTGATACCGCCTGCCTCGCCTGCTGTTACATTTGAGTGACGGATAGCGTCGAGGATTGAGGTTTTACCGTGGTCAACATGACCCATAACAACAACAACCGGAGCTCTCTCAACGAGATTTGCCTCATCGTCCTCGCTGTCATCAATAATCTGTTCTTCGATTGTAACAACAACTTCCTTTTCAACCTTTGCATGAAATTCCATGGCGATAAGTGACGCCGTGTCAAAGTCGATTGTATCTGTTGCCGTTACCATTGTACCCATAAGGAATGCCTTTTTAACAACCTCGGCAACGGTAGCCTTGAGTCTGAGAGCAAGCTCCGAAACTACGATTTCGTCAGGAATCTGAACTGTAATCGGTTTCTGCTTACGCTCAAGAGCAATACGGTTCAGACGCTCCTGCTCTGTTTCACGCTTCTGTCGTCTGCCCTTCTGACGCTGGGTACGGTTTGTGAACTTCTGCTTTTTAACGATGTTGTCCGTGCTTCTGCCCTTTGAGCTGTCGCTTGCAAGGTCATCATACTTCTGGTTGTAACGCTCAACATCAACATTTGTTGCACGGGTGTCAATTACTCTGCGCTTGCGGGGAGCAGACTCCTCAACGCTCTTTTCCTGAGTAACTTCAACCTTTTCCTGTTTTGATGCAGGCTTTGCATCCTTGTTGTTAGGCTTTTTGTCGTTTTTATCGGTCTTTTTCTTCTGGTTGTCAGCCTTTGAATTCTGCTTTGCGGGCTTATCTTCCTGCTGCGGCTTGCTTTCGTTGTCAAGCTTGTTGTTGCGTGCCGCAAAGTATTCGTCAAAGTTTTCAACCTTGTTCTTCTTTGTGATTACATCAAAAATCACATCGAGTTCGCTTTCCTCGAGTGTTGTCATTGTTTTCTTTGTAACACCGCAATGTTTTTCGAGAATCTCAATAATTTCCTTGTTTGAAACTCCGAGATCTGCTGCTGCGTCCTTTACCTTATATTTTATCATACAATTCTCCTCCCAATTCGTTTTCAATAAGCTGTTCAAGCTTATCTGCAAAGCCTTTGTCTTCGGTTGTCATAACTCCGCAGATTTTTCCGAGAGCAAATCCGATTTCTTCTTTGCTTCGGTTCATTGTCAATGTTTTCACATTGCATTCATCAGCGGCTGTCTGCACGCTTTTCTTACTGCTCTTTGAAAAATCATTTGCAAAAATAACAAGCTTTGCCTTATTTTTTCGTATTGAGTCAATCGTCGTGTCGGCACCTGTAATCAGCTTGCCTGCCCTCTTGCAAATGCCAAGCAGCGACAAAATCCTGTCGTTCATAAAAAATCCTTTCGCCTACTTGCTGCCTGCTGCGGCAAGTTCACTTTGCATCTGCTCATATACTTCATCAGGGATTTTACAGCTTAACGAGCGTTCAAAGCGGCGTGCCTTGCGAGCCTTTTCAAAACAGGCAAGATTCCTGCACACATATGCACCTCTGCCTGCCTTGCGACCTGTGAGGTCAAGCGAAATTTCGCCTTTTGCAATGATTTCACCGTTTTCATCTTTGGTGTCGGGTGCTTTGACAACACGGATAAGCTCACGCTTTTCTTTCATCTCTCCGCAACCCGTACATTTACGCAGCGGCATTTTTCTTTGCTTCATAAAATCCCTCTCTGTTTAATCTGATTATTCCTCTGTTTCATCCGAAACAACTGTTTCGCCTTCTGTGCTTTCGTCAAGGTCGAGAACATCCTCGGACTTTTCTTCTGTCTTTGGTTCATCGTCCTCATCTTCGCCGTAGAAACCGCTTTCGGGGCGGATGTCAATTCTCCAGCCTGTAAGTCTTGCGGCAAGACGGGCATTCTGTCCTTTGTTGCCGATAGCAAGTGAAAGCTGACCGTCGGGAACTGTTACACGGCAGCTCTTTGTTTCTTCATCCGTAATTTCAACCTTGCAAACGCTTGCAGGAGAGAGAGCTGCTGAAATATACTTTTCGGGATCTTCGCTGTAAAGAACAATGTCGATTTTCTCACCGCCAAGCTCCTCAACAATTTTGTTTACACGACTGCCCTTGTTGCCGATACATGAACCGATTGCGTCAACATCGGGATTTGAGCTGTAAACAGCCATCTTTGTACGACTGCCTGCCTCACGGGAGATTGACTTTATTTCAACAACGCCGTCATAGATTTCGGGAACCTCCTGCTCAAACAAACGCTTTACAAGACCGGGGTGTGTTCTTGAGATGATTGCGTGAGGACCTCTTTCGTTGTCTTTGACATCTGCAATATAAACCTTAATGTGGTCGCCTTCTTTAAGGTCGTCATGTCCGAGCTGTTCGCTCTTTGGCAGAGTAGCCTCGCTCTTGCCGATTTTAATTGTTGCAACGCCTGACTTAGGATCGATTCTTTCAACAGTTGCCGTAACAATCTCGCCGAGCTTGTTCTGAAACTCAATAAGGGACTGACCCTTTTCGCCTTGACGAATGCCCTGACGGATAACATTTCTTGCAGAAGAAACAGATGTCCAGCCGAGGTGCTTGGGATCAATCGGAATTTCAATCTCATCGCCTACAACAAATTTCTTTCTCTTGTTAATCTGCTGAGCCTCCTCAACAGTAACCTCAAAGTTAGGATCAAAAACCTCGTCAACTACTGTTTTGACAAGCTTTGCGTCAAAGCTGTTCTTTTCCGGATCAACCTTGAATACAACATTTTCATTGCCGCCGTAGTAGTTCTTGCAGGCAACGGAAATTGCCTTTTCAATGTTCTGAAGCATATAGTCCATAGGAATGCCCTTTTCCTTTTCAAATGTTCTCAATGCCTCAAATAAATCTTTGTTAGTCATTTTCCAAATCATCCTTTTCTTATTTTTCGGTTATATACAAATTGTTATGCTGTTATGTGTATCCGTAGTGGCAAACTGCAATTTTTAATCAAAATCGTCAAGCTTAATCCATGCGGCGTCCTTTTTGCTGATTGTGATTTCATTCTCACCGCTGTGATCCTCAATTGTGACCTTACCGTCGGAATAATCCTTTAAAACCCCTTTAAATTCTCTGCCTATGCCGTCAATGGGGCGGAGCATCTTAACCATAATATCCGCACCGATGAACTGCATAAAATGTTCGTCACGGATAAGCTCACGCTCAATTCCGGGGGAGCAGACCTCAAGACAGTACGCCTCCTCAATCGGATCAAGCTCATCAAGAGGGCCGTTGATTGCACGGGAAACATTTTCGCAATCGTTAATGTCAATGCCTTCGGGCTTGTCAATGTAAACACGCAGAAAACGGTCTGCACCTTCCTTGACATAACGCACATCCCAAAGTGAAAGTCCGAAGCCTTCAACAATCGGCTGACAAAGCTCCCATACTTTTGATACGGTTACACCGCCTTTGCTTTTTGCCATAAATTCACTGCCTTCCTGTCTGCAAAAATACTCTGTGCGAAATATTGCAGACAGATAAACCGCACCGAGGAACAAAGTGAAAACTAATAAATAAGGAGCGGGTTTGTTGCCCACTCCTTTAGCTTTCATTATTTACAAGAAAATTATAGCACCAAAACGGCTTATAATCAAGTGTTTTTCAAATCTTTTCGTATTTTTTACAAAAAAGTTTAAAAAAACATTTGAAATCACCGTGCAAATGTGTTATTATACTTCGTGGACACTTTACATCACGATGTTTTTGTGATACAATCACCGTGGTTTTGCAACCGTGTAAAAAATTAAAATTAGTTTTTGATTTTGTTATTGCCGTATTTTTACTGTTTTTTACAGCAATGATTTGGCTGTTAATGTCCGAAATTTTGCGAGATTAACATTATAAAGGTTGCAACCTTACAATTAAATATGCTGATATAGCTCAGTAGGCAGAGTGCGTCCTTGGTAAGGACGAGGTCACGGGTTCGAATCCCGTTATCAGCTCCATAAAAAGGTATTGGTTAAAAAGACCGATACCTTTTTATTGTTGTTTCAGATTAAGATAAGGGATTCGAAAGCCCGTTTAGAAAACGCTTTAGTAAAGCGTTTTTAGGGCGTAGCGTTGATGAGCGTTCAGAATTTGCACCGCAAGCAACGAGCGAGGCATGCACTCTCGCAATGCACAGAATAGTTATCAGCTCCATAAAAAGGTATTGGTTAAAAAGACTGATACCTTTTTATTGTTGTTTCAGATTCAGATTAAGATAACGGGATTCGAAAGCCCGTTTAGAAAACGCTTTAGTAAAGCGTTTTTAGGGCGTAGCGTTGATGAGCGTTCAGAATTTGCACCGCAAGCAACATGCGAGGTATGCACTCTCGCAATGCACAGAATAGTTATCAGCTCCATAAAAGGGTATCGGTTAAAAAGACCGATACCTTTTTATTGTTGTTTAGAAAACAATACCGTTGCCAAATCCAAACTGATTAATATTATTCTTGTACAATCTATCTTGCATATACTGCAATTGCGTTGCGGTCGTACTGATTATCGCTTTCCCCTTTCCTTATCCTGTGACTATATTATACTACAATGTTTAAGCGTATAATTTGTGCATATTGGTACTTGTTAAGTGTAAAGAGGTGCGCTATAATATTGTAAAGGAACGGTGGCGGCTGTTTCGACTCCCTTGCGAAAGGGGGGGTATTCCAATGGCAGAGATTACATACTTATTTGTTCTCGCAATTGTTTTCGTGGCTTTTAATGAAGTCATTAAGAATATAAAGAAATAACCGCCCTGTACGGCAATACAAGACGGTTATTGTTTCAATAATTTAGTTTTGCAAGCGGAACAGCTAAAGCCGTTCCTTTTCACCTATATTATACAACAACAATAATTTGATGTCAATAGATTTTAGGCGGTGAAGAAATGGCAGAAAATAAGAACAGCAGGGCGAGAATTGAGGCAAACAACCGATATAACGCTAAAGCATATGACCGTATCAATGTTGCTGTGCCGAAAGGTCGAAAGGATATTATCAAAGCCCACGCAGAAAAGAACGGCGAAAGCGTGAACGGCTTTGTTAATCGTGCTATTAATGAAACAATACAGCGTGACGGTGAGTAATTCCGCAAGGCATGCTCTGAAATATGGGCTTGTCTTGTTTTGTTTTAGTTGACAGGTTTCTTAACGAATTTAATTTTTCAAAACAGCCAAATGAAAGTATTTTTGAAATTATGTAAAATATACTTGACAATAAGTAACTTTTAATGTACTATAATGGTACAGAAAGCTTTTTGTACGCATTGTGGATTTTTTAAGTATTCACATCTGAACACATAAAATTTTTTAATATTATTTGCGGATTATCGGTTGGACGAATAAATCTGCAAATTGGCTGATTTATTTGGGAGATGTTATTATGGGAGAAAAATACTATTGGGTGCTTGGTTTTTGTTGCGGTTTTATTGCCCTAGTTATCGTAACGCTCATTATCGCAAACATTAAAAGGAAAAAGAACACTTACACAGAATACGATGAACGACAGGTTCTTGCACGGGGCAAGGCTTATAAATCGGCATTTTTTGTGCTTATCGGGTACATAATTGCCTGCGCTTTAGTTAATGTTTTGGAGATTAATTGGGCTGAACTCAGCGTTCAAATGTTCATAGGACTGTTTCTTTCAACTGCCGTATTCGTTGGAATAAGCATTTTCAATGACGCATATTTCACATCGAATAAAGGCAGAAAGAGTCTTTTAGGCTCTTTGGCATTTGTTGCGGGAGCAGAATGTTTGGGAATTGCTTTCGACAACAAAACCTTTGTTACAAACGGAATAGCGAATCTTGACATTATTCCTATCATTGTAACGATTTGGACAATAAGTATTTTTGTGATGGTTGTCATCAAAGCAATAATTGACAAAAAGGCAGCTGAAGAATGAAGAATTTAAGATTAAAAAGCGCCCGTGCCGCAAAGGATTTGTCACAGCAACAGCTTGCGGAACTTGTAAAGGTGTCAAGACAGACAATAAGCGCAATTGAAAAGGGCGACTACAATCCCACAATTAACCTTTGCATAGCAATATGTAAAGCGCTTGACAAAACCCTTGACGAATTGTTTTGGGAAGAATAAGTAAACTTTAACGGCAATCGGTGATTTATTTCGCTGTTGCCGTTTTTGTTTTTACCGCTAAAAAATCAAACGGCAAATTGCTACGGGGAATATTGCAATGTGGGGGAATTGTAAAAATTAACGAAAAATGCTTGAAAAATGTCGGGTTAAGCCGTATAATATAGGTGTTTGAGGATTTCGGACTCATACAATTTATTGAAAGGAGAAGTACACATGATTTATTCAAAAGAAGTTGAAAATATGTGCACTGTAGCAAAGGGACCTAAGCACGGTCCTGCACCTATTCCCGAAGAGGGCAAATGGGTAAAATCTTATGACATTAAAGACATTTCAGGTCTTTCACACGGCATTGGCTGGTGTGCTCCTCAGCAGGGTGCCTGCAAGCTTACACTTAATGTTAAAGACGGTATCGTTGAAGAGGCTCTTGTTGAAACAATCGGTTGTTCGGGTATGACTCACTCTGCAGCTATGGCAGCAGAAATTCTTCCTAACAAAACACTCCTTGAGTGCCTTAACACAGACCTCGTTTGTGACGCTATCAACACAGCTATGAAGAACATCTTCGAGCAGCTCGTTTACGGCAGAAGCCAGACAGCTTTCTCAGAGGGCGGTCTTCCGATCGGCGCAGGTATGGAGGATCTCGGTAAGGGTCTTCGCAGCCAGGTTGGTACAATGTACAGCACAAACGCTAAGGGCGTTCGTTACATGGAAATGGCTGAAGGCTATGTTCTCAAGACAGCACTTGACGAGAACGATGAAGTTATCGGCTATCAGTTCGTAAAGCTCGGCAAAATGCTCGAGGACATTCGTCACGGCGTTGAGCCAAACGAAGCATATAAGAACAACATCGGTCAGTACGGTCGTTTTGACGGCGCAGCTAAGTACATTGACCCTCGTGAAGAATAATTCGGTAAGGAGGACACCATAATGGCAGTAACATTTGAAGGTATGGAAAGAAGAATGCCTAAAATTGAGAAGTGCCTTGCCGAATACGGTATTGCAAATCTTGAAGAGGCAAGAAAAATTTGTAACGATCTCGGTTTTGATCCCTACGACATCGTAAAGGGCGTTCAGCCGATCGCATTTGAAAACGCAGGCTGGGCTTACACACTCGGTTGTGCAGTTGCAGTTAAGAAGGGCGCAAAGACTGCTTCAGAGGCAGCAGAAGCTATCGGTATCGGTCTTGAGGCTTTCTGTATTCCCGGCTCAGTAGCTGAGCAGAGAAATGTTGGCCGTGGTCACGGTAACCTCGGCGCAATGCTCCTCAGAGATGAAACAAAGTGCTTTGCATTCCTCGCAGGTCACGAAAGCTTTGCAGCAGCAGAGGGTGCTATCGGTATCGCCCGTAACGCTAACAAAGCAAGAAAAGAGCCGCTCCGTGTTATCCTTAACGGTCTTGGCAAGGACGCTGCTTACATTATTTCAAGAATCAACGGCTTTACATATGTAAAGACTCAGTTTGACTATTTCACATCAGAGCTTAAAATCGTTGAAGAGAGAGCTTTCTCAGACGGTGAAAGAGCTGCAGTTCGCTGCTACGGCGCTGACGATGTTCGTGAAGGTGTTGCAATCATGCAGCATGAAAATGTAGGTGTATCTATCACAGGTAACTCTACTAACCCGACTCGTTTCCAGCACCTCGTTGCAGGTACATACAAGAAGTGGGCAAATGAGAACGGCGTTAAGTATTTCTCGGTTGCATCAGGCGGCGGCACAGGCCGTACACTTCACCCCGATAACATGGGTGCAGGTCCTGCATCATACGGTCTTACAGACTCAATGGGCAGAATGCACGGTGACGCTCAGTTCGCAGGTTCATCTTCTGTTCCTGCTCATGTTGAAATGATGGGTCTTATCGGTATGGGTAACAACCCGATGGTTGGTGCTACAGTTGCTTGCGCAGTTGCAGTTTATGAAGCTGTTAACAAGTAATTACCAATCTTTTCAATAAATTAAAAAGGGATCGGCTCTTTGAGTCGGTCCCTGATTTTTTGCGTGCCTGCACAGACAGCAATTGATTTGTTCTTAAACGACGAAAACACCAGGCTTGCGGCAACCCGGTGTTTTCTTATGTTCTTTAAAAAATGAGGGGTACAATTACGAGTCTCTGAATAGACCCGTATTGAGGAGGGTAGAACAATTATACTCTGACGGTTGCGGATCCGTCTTTCTGAGTACACCTATATTAAACAACCTAAATATGAAAACTGTGTGAATTTTGTTTGAAATTGTATTGAAAACTGCGGTCATATTTTTTTGTTAAATTCACTTCCGCATTTCGGACAGCGAACAGTGTGATTGCCCTTTTTGTTGCGGACACGAAGTTGTGCTTTACACACGGGACACTTGATATAACGGTAGTCCTTGCGGTCACGAATTTTCTTGAAGGTCAGTTTGAACCAACCTGTTACCGCATTGTAAATCGGAAGAAATTTTCTGTTTTCGGCACTTCTTGCAACAATGTTGCGTGAGAACATACGAAAACAGATAAGCACGATAATCAAGAGCATTATGCCGTCAATGATGTATCTTGCAACACGGTTCCACACAAAAATATTCACAAACCACAGTATGAGCAACAGCACCCAGAGTGCATTGTTGAGCTTATCCGTGCCGTATCTGCCCTGCATAAAATTGGCGAATCTGTTAAATAATCCTCGCATAAAGTTCATCCTTTCCGCAAAAAGCGGTAATTACAAAAATCATCCTTCCACCATTTTATCACAGGCAGGGCATACATTCAATAAACATTTGATGATATATGTCACTAAATCAGCCGAGAACGAGCTTTGCCGTGTCAACGCTTTCTTTTGCGTCACGGCAGTAGTAGTCAGCGCCGATTTTCATAGCGTAGTCCTTTGTAAGAACCGCACCGCCGACAAATATTGTACATTTGCTTGAGCCGTCGGGATTCTGAAGTTCCTTGCATTCTCTTACAAGCCTTATTGTGTCTTCCATACTCTTGAGGGTTGTTGTCATAAGAGCCGAAAGTCCTATCATTGTAATATTCTGTTCAATGGCAGTATCAACAATAAGCTGAGGATCAACATCTCGACCGAGGTCAACAACTGTGTAGCCGTAGTTATCAAGAAGAACCTTTACAATGTTCTTGCCGATATCGTGAATGTCGCCCTTTACGGTTGCCACAATAATTTTGCCCTTGCTCACGGGAGTTCCGCTTGTCTTTGTAAGGTGCTTTTTAATTACATCAAAGCACTCCTGAGCTGTGTTTGCGCTTTGGATAAGCTGTGGAAGAAAGATTTTATTCTTTTCAAAATCTTCACCCACTCTGTCAAGTGCAGGGATAAGCATTTCGTTTACAACCTGCATTGCATCGGTTGTTTCAAGAAGCTTTGCGGTTGCGGATGCACCTTCGTTTTTAAGTCCGTTATAAACAGCCGCAAAAATATCAACATTGCTGTCTGCCTTTTTAACGGGAGCGGCAGGAACAGCATCGTTATATGCGTTGATAAATTCAAGCGAGTTCTTGTCAATGCCGTTAAGCACACGGAATGCTCTTACAGCACCTGTCATCGACTCAACATTTGGGTTGATAATCGGCAAATCAAGTCCCTGTTCCATAGCCATTGTAAGGAAAGTTCTGTTGACAAGCTCACGGTTCGGAAGTCCGAACGAAATGTTTGAAACACCGAGACAGGTTTTACAGCCAAGTTCCGTTTTTACTCTGTGCAAGGCCTCAAGAGTCTGACGGCAAGCCGCCTGTTCTGCGGAAACCGTAAGAGTAAGACAGTCGATATATACATCTTTTCTGTCAATGCCGACAGCCTCGGCTCTTTCAACAATACGTTTTGCAATCTCAAATCTGCCCTCGGCGGTTTTCGGGATACCGTTTTCGTCAAGTGCAAGTCCGACAACAGACGCACCGTACTTTTTGACAAGAGGAAGAACCGTTGCAAGGCTCTGTTCCTCACCGTTTACGGAGTTCAGAATCGGTTTGCCGTTGTAGTAGCGGAGTCCGGCCTCAATAACCTCGGGCTTTGTGGAGTCAATCTGGAGCGGAACATCACACACACTCTGAATAGCCTTGAGAACACGCACCATCATCTTTTTTTCGTCAATTTCGGGATGACCTACATTGACATCAAGAATTTCCGCACCGCCCTGAACCTGACTGAGAGCCTGAGTGAGAATATAGTCAATATTATTTTCAACAAGCGCCTGCTTAAACAGCTTTTTGCCTGTGGGGTTAATTCTTTCGCCGATAATTCTCGGACCGTTGATTTCGACAACCGTCGTTGAACTGCAAACGGTTGTGTCAACGCTCTTTGTCTGAGGCTGATATTCTTTGTCGGCAACCTCTGACTTAATTTTTGCAATATAATCGGGATTCGTTCCGCAGCATCCGCCAATAACCTTAACACCGTATTTGAGGAGTGAACAAACGCACTCGGCAAATTTATCGGGCATAATGTTGTACTCGTTGCTGTTAGGATCGGGCAAACCTGCGTTAGCCTTGATTACAAGGGGAAGATTTGTGTATTTCGACATCTCGGAAACAACGGGTTCAAGCTCATCCGGACCGAGTGAACAGTTGACACCGAGAGCGTCAACACCGAGTCCCGTAAGAGTGACAGCCGCACAGGCAGGGGATACACCTGTAAATGTTCGTCCGTTTCTCTCAAAGGTCATTGTTGTGAGGATAGGTTTGTCGCAGTTTTCTTTTGCGGCAAGGACTGCGGCTTTAAGTTCATAAAGGTCGGTCATTGTTTCAAAAACTATGACATCGGCATCTTTACCGGCAAGAATCTGCTGTTTGTAATACTCATAAGCCTCGTCAAATTTCATTGAACCGGCAGGTTCAAGCAACTGACCTATCGGACCGATATCAAGGGCAACGAGAGCGTCTGTACCCTCAACGGCTTTTCTTGCAATCTTAACACCGGCACCGATGATTTCTTCAACGCTGTAACCGCTGTCCTGAAGCTTGTAGGCATTTGCACCGAAGGTGTTTGCGTACACAATGTCAGATCCGGCATCAATATACCTCCTGTGAAAGCTCTCGATAAGCTCGGGGTGAGTAATGTTCAGCACCTCAGGCACATGGTCGTACTTTACACCGCTTTTCTGAATGAGAGTTCCTGTTGCACCGTCAAGCAGAATAAAATTCTTTTGGTTGAGATATTCACTAAAGTTTGAAAAATTCTTAAACACCACAATGTTCCCCATTTCTTCTGAAGCGACATTTGCCTTTCATACTGCAAATTGCACACCCTCGTTTTCTTCGTTCAATCGGATTGTCTGAAATTCCGAGAACCGCCGTAACCGACTTTGACGGCACAAGCAGACAGCTGTCACCTGTTGTAAGACCTATTTTTCTCGGAGCGTCAAGTATTCTCAGATACTCCTTCTGCATCTCAATAGGATAGTCCCCATAGCCGGGGCTGAAACGGAAGGTCATATACTTTCCGCTGTATTTTTCGGCAAGGATTTCGTCAACCTTTTGACATACCTGTTCAACGGCAACACTTGCAAAGCTGTCAAGCACAACCGCCCTTGCCATATCGGAAATCTGACTTATACGGATAAGCTTGTCAATTTCCGAACCGATTGTCGCGCACATCATAACGGCTGTGTGGCAGCCCTCAAGGTGCTTTTTTATATCATTGCCGAGTAAAATATCGTCAAACGGAGCTTTGCGTTCAACATAGAGAAATCTCGGCTCTGCTGTTTTCAGTATTTCTTTTTCGCATTCATCCATCAGCACATCCATGCGGTAATTAAGGCTGATTCCTGCACCGCCGAGGTAGCGTATAGCCTCTTTGCGGTTTAATCTGTCAAGCGTTATCATAAAAGACTTGACACCGCCTCCGTAATTTTTCTTGCAACATACGGGTTGTTCATTGTGTAGAGGTGGATGCCGTCAACACCGTGTGCGATAAGGTCAACAATCTGGTCAACCGCATATGCAATGCCTGCGTCACGCAAAGCCTCTGGTCTTGTATCATACTTCTGCATAATCTTTGCAAATTTTGCAGGAAGGCTTGCACCGCACATCGAAACCATTCTTTCAATCTGACTTTTGCTTGTTACAGGCATAATACCTGCCTCAATCGGGACATTCACGCCTGCAATCTTCGCTCTTTCAAGAAAACGATAGTAAACGGAGTTGTCAAAGAAAAGCTGTGAAATAAGGTGGCTTGCACCCGACTCAACCTTTTTGCGAAGGTTGTGGATGTCCTCAACCTCATCGGTTGCCTCGCTGTGAACCTCGGGATAACAAGCGCCGGCAATGTCAAAATCACCCTGTGACGCAATATATCTGCACAAATCGCTTGCATAAGTGAAATCCTTCTGCGGTTCAACACCTTCAACTCTGTCACCACGGAGTGCAAGAATATTCTCAATGCCGTTCTCTTTAAAAAGCGCAAGGTTGTGGTCAATATCAGCCTTTGTGCTGTTAATGCAGGTGAGATGTGCCACGGATTCAACACCGAAATCTCTCTTGATTTTTGTTGCGATTTCGCAGGTACGGCTCTTTGAACCGCTGCCGCCTGCGCTGTATGTTACGCTGATGAAGTCGGGCTTTAAAGCCGAAATTTCTTCAAGCTTGCCGTAAACCGATTCAATCGGAGAGGTCTTTTTAGGCGGAAATACTTCAAAAGAAAAAACTGTTTTTCCGCTGTTAAATAAATTGCTGATTTTCATATATAAACACCTCGGTAAGTACTTGTTAAAATTGATTAACAACCGTTAAGCTTCGTTAATTATAACACAAATAAATTTAGCACACAATACTGTTTTGTCAGAGTTTGTCCTTTGGTACTATCATTTTTTCGGGGGTTGCAGTATAAATAAAAGTTATATTCGCAGTTTTTTCGGGTGAGTTCACATTTATAAGCCTTAACAATAAAGGGGCTGTTACAGAATTTTGCATTCTGCAACAGCCCCTCGGATGCTTTACGCACAAATATTTAAAGTAAAATTATTTGATAAATTACTTCTTGTAAGATGTGTGCCAGATTTCCTTAGCATACTGGAGGATTGTACGGTCAGATGAGAACTTACCTGCATTTGCAATGTTGATAAGGCACTTCTTACCGAATTCCTTACGGTTAGCATACTCTGTGTTAGCTCTGATCTTTGTATCAACATAATCGGGAAGGTCATAGATGAGGAAGTAGTTATCAGCCTTCTGCCATGAAGAATCCTTGAGGAGTGAATCATGGAGTTCTTTGAAGCTGCCTTCGCCCTGAGCGCCGCCGTCATCAAATGTGCCGTCAATAAGTGTATCAACAACTCTCTTAATTTCTGGATTAGCGTCATAAAGAGCCTTTGGATGGTAGCCTTCCTTCTTCATTCTCTCGATATCCTCAACCTTTGCGCCGAAGATGTACTCGTTCTCAATGCCTGCACACTCAGCAATTTCAACATTAGCACCGTCAAGTGTACCGAGTGTAGGAGCACCGTTGAGCATAAACTTCATGTTACCTGTACCCGATGCCTCAAGACCTGCTGTTGATGTCTGCTCAGAAAGGTCAGCAGCAACAACAATCTTCTCAGCGTAAGATACATTGTAGTTAGAAATGAAGTAAACCTGAAGGAGATCCTTTGTTTCGGGATCGTTGTTTACAAGCTTGGCAATCTCGTTGATGTACTTAATGATTGCCTTTGCTCTTGCATAACCCGGAGCAGCCTTTGCGCCGAAGATAAATGTTGTAGGAGTCCAGTTTTTAAGCTTCTTATCCTTCAATCTGAAGTAGATTGTCATGATTGAGAAAGCGTTGAGGAGCTGTCTCTTGTACTCGTGAAGTCTCTTAACCTGAATATCATAGATTGAATCGGGATTTACATCGTAGCCATCCATCTTCTTGATGTAGTCTGCGAGCTGCTGTTTCTTCTTCTTCTTGATGTTGTTGAACTTTGTGATTGTTCTTGTGTCAATGCTGTCATTGAGCTTTTCAAGAAGTGAAAGGTCTGTAAGCCATGCATCTGAGCCAACCTTCTCTGTGATAAGAGCAGAAAGCTCAGGGTTGCAAAGACCGAGCCAACGGCGCTGTGTGATACCGTTTGTCTTGTTCTGGAATCTTTCGGGATATACCTGATACCACTCTTTGAGTACATCAGCCTTGAGGATTTCTGTGTGAAGCTCGGCAACACCGTTTACATATGTTGATGCGTATGTTGCAAGTCTTGCCATATGAACAACATTACCGTCGATAATGCGCATCTTAGCCTTTGTATCCTCGTGCACACCCTTAGCAGTAAGCTCTTCCTGGCACTTGTTGGCGATAAGGCAGATAATGTGATAAATCTCAGGAATAACCTGTGTCATAAGGTCAGCAGGCCACTTCTCGAGAGCCTCGCCGAGAACTGTGTGGTTTGTATAGTTAAATGTCTTTCTTGCAATTTCAAAAGCATCGTCAAAGTTGAAGCCTTCGTTCATAAGAAGTCTTACAAGCTCGGGAACACATGATACAGGATGTGTATCGTTAAGCTGAATTGTGTTTTCCTTAGCAAAGAAGCTGAAATCATTGCCGTGCTTCTTCTTATAACGGCGCATAATGTCCTGAAGTGATGCAGAACAGAAGAAATACTGCTGTTTAAGTCTGAGTACCTTGCCCTCATACTTGTTATCGTTAGGATAAAGAACCTTTGTGATGTTTTCGGCATCGTTCTTTTCCTGAACGGCATTGTTGTACTCTGTGTTGTTGAAAGCAGTAAAATCAAAATCGTTTATTGCCTCAGCCTGCCAAAGACGAAGTGTGTTGATGTTTGTTGTCTTACAGCCGATAACAGCCATATCGTAAGGAACAGCCTTAACTGTCTGACCCTTGAATGATACTGTAACAGCCTCATCTTCAACACGGTTGCACCACGGATCTTCAAATCTCTGCCAGTTATCAGCTGTTTCAACCTGATAACCGTTTTCGATAAGCTGCTTGAAAAGACCGTACTTGTAACGGATTCCGTAGCCGTCAAGCGGTACTTCCTGTGTAGCAGCACTGTCGAGGAAACAAGCGGCAAGTCTGCCGAGACCGCCGTTACCGAGAGCAGCATCGTCGATATCCTCAAATACATTGATGTCAATGCCCTTCTTTTTGAGGAGCTTTGTAACATCTTCAAGAATGCCGAGGCAGTAGAGGTTGTTGTACATCATTCTGCCCATGAGAAATTCTGCAGAAAAATAGTAAGCTCTGCGTTCGCTGTCATGTTTAATCTTGCTTGCTTCCCAGTTGCCTGCGATTTCGCCCATTACTGCTTTACCGAGTGAGTAGTGAAGCTCAGCTGGTGTGAGCTCTTCAATCTTTTTGCAGTACATAGACTGAGCTGTGAGTTCAAGCTTTTCCATAATATTACCCATTTGTTTAGTCCTCCAGTCGTCCGCTTTTTTCAGACATAGTTTTTAATTTATCTGCAAGCTCATCAGTAAGAGCTGCACCATCGAGTCTCCATACCCAGTTTCCGCCGAGTGTTGACGGAATATTCATTCTTGCCTCCTTGCCAAGGCCGAGAATGTCCTGCATAGGTACGATTGCTGTATCTGCCTTGCTTTCATAAGCAACACGGATGAGTCCCCAGTTGAACGGTTCGTCATCAGGCATCTGACAGTAACTTCTTGCATAGCTAATGTCTTCGGGTTTAGCTGTTTCAAGCCAGCCCATAACAGTATCGTTATCGTGGGTGCCTGTGTAAACAACACAGTTTTCGGTGTATTTATGGGGAAGATAGTCGTTCTCTTCACCGCTGTCGAAAGCGAATTCAAGAACCTTCATTCCCGGATAGCCTGTCTGCTCCATAAGCTCGGTTACATCGGGAGTGAGTGTTCCGAGGTCTTCGGCAACAATATCAATCTTGCCGAGTGCCTCTTCCATCATCTCAAAGAACTTGATGCGCGGACCTTCAACCCACTCGCCGTTGATTGCGTTTTCGGCAGGATAAGGAATTGAATAATAGCTTGCAAAAGCTCTGAAATGGTCAATACGGGTGATGTCATAGAGCTTTGATGCAGCCTTGATACGCTCAAACCACCACTCATAGTCGGTAGCCTCAAGGTAATCCCAGTCGTAGAGAGGGTTGCCCCAAAGCTGACCTGTTGCCGAGAAGTAATCCGGCGGACAGCCTGCAACTGCAATAGGATCACCGTCGTCATAAAGCTGAAATAGCTCGGGGTTAGCCCATGTGTCTGCACTGTCCATGGCAACATAGATCGGCATATCGCCCAAAATCTTGATGCCAAGACCGTTTACATACGCACGGAAGGATTCCCACTGCTCATAAAATTTAAACTGTACAAATTTCCAGAAATCAACATCATCCTTGAGCTTGCGTTCATAACGCTTCACGGCAGCCTCATCACGCATTTTGATTTCCTCGTCCGGCCACTCTGTCCAGGAAACCATATCAAAGCTCTTTTTAACCGCCATATAAAGGGCGTAGTTTTTGAGCCATGCACTGTTTTTGCGCTTGAAGGATGAAAACGCCTTCTGGTCGCCTTTTTTGAAGTTATTGTAAGCAATTCTCAAAACTTCAAAGCGGCTGTTGTAAATTTTCTCATAATCAACCTCGGCATCGTTTGAGCCCCAGTCGTAGCTCATAATTTCTTCCTTAGTCAAAAGACCTTCTTCACAAAGAGTGTCAAGGTCAATGAGGTAAGGGTTGCCTGCATAGGTTGAAAAGGACTGATACGGTGAATCACCGTAGCTTGTCGGTCCAACGGGGAGAATCTGCCAAATCTTCTGACCTGATTTTTTCAGATAGTCAGCAAACTTGCGAGCCTCTTTGCCGATGGTGCCGATACCGTAGGGGGATGGAAGCGAAGTAATCGAAAGGAGAACACCTGCGCTTCTAGCCATAAAAATCAACTCCATTCTGACGGAATATTAAATTTTTAAATCTGTGGTTTCGGGCGCAATTCGCCCCTGAACCCACAGTATCAAGATAATTCTATCACATAATCTTCATTTTTACAAGTTATTTTTTTGACAATGACAAGTTATTGCAATATACTCAAAATAGTAAGAAAAACTGCGTCAGAAGTTAGTTTTCTTATATAGCTTCTCGAATTTGTCTTGTTTATACTGCCGCCGAGCATAAGCTTTACGGCATAACTTTTGTCTTTTGTGCTGATTCCGCAAAAAACAAGACCAATGGGCTTTTCGGGAGTTCCGCCCGTAGGGCCTGCAATTCCCGTTGTACTTACGGCTAAATCCGCGCCCGAAATTTTCCTTGCACCCTCTGCCATCTGCATTGCCGTTTCAGCCGAAACTGCTCCAAGCACAGACAGCGTTTCGTTTGAAACGCCGAGAACCTTATGCTTCATTTCATTGGCGTATGTACAAACACCAAAATCAAACACATCGCTTGCGCCGCTGACTGCGGTAATTCTTTCGCTTAAAAGACCGCCTGTACAGCTTTCTGCGGTTGCAAGCCTTACACCCTTTTCACGGAGCTTTGCAACAACATTTTCCTGAAGCGTATCGGCGTTGAGGTTGTTTTTTCTCAAAAGCTTAATCACATCTATATCTGTCAGAGTTATCATTTATAATCATCTCCGATAAATTTTCTATCCATATTTTAACACCGCAATATGAATATTGCAATTGTTTTTATTTTTTGGTATATTAAAGGGGAGCGTGTCCTATGCAATTCTTAAAACAAAAGAGGTAATAAATATTATGGCTTGGTTTTTTACCGAAGAAAATATATCCGGCAGTAACTACACCCTTGTCGGAGAGAGCGCAAAGCATATTTCAAAGGTTCTGCGTATGCGTACAGGCGAGGACATCACCCTTGTTTCTCCCGATAAAACTCAGTATGAATGTAAAATTTCGCTCATCACGCAGGGTGAAGTCACGGTTGACATCATCTCACAAAAGCCGTGTGAAAACGAACCCGATGTGTTTGTAACCCTCTATCAGGCTCTGCCTAAGGGTGATAAAATGGATTTCATCGTTCAAAAGTGTACGGAGCTTGGAATCAGCAGAATTGTGCCGATGATTTCGGCAAGATGCGTTTCCCGTCCCGATGAAAAGTCGCTGAAAAAGAAGTGTGAACGCTGGCAGAAAATTGCCCTTCAGGCGGCAATGCAGAGCCGCAGGGGCATTATCCCCGAAGTAACCCCATGCATTTCGTTTAAAGAGGCGGCAGAACAGACAAAGCAAAATGAAAAGACCGTATTTTTTTACGAAATGGGCGGAGAATCCGTCAAAAAAATTCTTGGGGACACAAAACCTAAAACCGTCGGAATGTTCATCGGCAGTGAAGGCGGATTTGAACAATCGGAGGTTGACAGCGTAACCGCAATCGGCGGTCAGGCGGCAACCCTCGGCAAACGGATTCTCCGTGCCGAAACCGCCCCCCTCGCCGCCCTATCCATTATTATGTACGAAACCGACAATTTTAGTTCGTGAAGACAGTTTGTGCAATGCACGACAAATGATGCCCGAGCACAGCATAGCAGTTGCATATACCGACTCGTAGGCGAGTGCCTCGCACCCCTCTCGTGAAGACAGTTTGTGCAATGCACGACAAATGATGCCCGAGCGCAGCATAGCAGTTGTTTGTACCCACCCGTAGGGGCGGTCATTGGCCGCCCGCTTGATGAAACCATTTGTTTATTCACATAACTTTTGATTTAATCAGAACATCAGTAACATTGTGATTTTTATATAATGTGATTTAACATCAAATTTGTACCCTTGCTAACGGGAGAACACGGTTATCCCCTACATTATTCAGGTAACTGTATCTCGTTTATATGGTTTATTTTTATCGTAAAATTTGTATCTTTACTTGCGGGCGTCCGATGAACGCCCCTACTGAAAAAACAATAACTTTGATATAACCCAACACCAAAATCGGAGGAAAATTTATGACAGGAATTATATGTGCCATGCAGATTGAGGCCGACGGAATTATCGCCCTTTCTCAGAACACACAAACCGAAGAAATCGCAGGAATGAAATTCACCACAGGTACTCTTAACGGCAGGGACATAGCCGTTGTAGTCTGCGGAGTCGGCAAGGTCAATGCCGCCATGTGTGCCGTTGTGCTTATTGAAAAGTACAATCCCGATGTTGTAATCAACAGCGGTGTGGGCGGTTCACTCTCCCCTCTTGTATCAATCGGAGATATTGTTGTTGCAACAAAATCCGTTCAGCACGATATGAACACGACCGCTCTCGGCGACAAGCGGGGCGAGGTTTCGTTTCCTGACGGTACAAAGATTTTTTTTGACTGCGACAAAACAGTTGTTGAAAAGCTTACGCAGGCTTGCAAAACACTTCCCGACACCAAGGTTGAGCAGGGCGTTATCGCAAGCGGCGACATATTCATTTCAGACCGTAAAAAGCGCAAGAGAATTGCCGACACATTCGGCGCTCTTGTTTGTGAAATGGAGGGTGCGGCAATCGGTTATGTTTGCTACGCACTCAAAACTCCTTACGGAATCATCAGGGCAATCTCCGATGACCTTGATGAAAACAAGGGTGTTGATTATGCAAAATTCTGCGAGCTTGCAAGCAAAAAAACCGTAGGCGCAATATGTGAATATCTCAAAAATGAATAATTATGACCGACTCAAAACGGGGAACGCATCTGTTTCCCGTTTTTTCTTTTGTAATGAGTTGTCTTTTTCGATTTCTATTGACAATATAATCACATTTGGATAAAATAAAAGGTAGCATTATTTTATGGAATAACACTACATATATAAGGGAGAGATTTATATGCAGCTTACAGGTGCAGAAATCATTTGCGAGTGTCTTCTTGAACAGGGTGTTGACACGGTTTTCGGTTATCCGGGCGGTGCGGCGCTCAACACATATGACGCACTCTATAAATACAGCGACAAAATCCGTCACATTCTCACAGCACACGAACAGGGTGCTTCTCATGCGGCTGACGGTTACGCAAGAGCAACAGGCAAAACAGGCGTTGTTATGACAACATCTGGTCCCGGTGCAACAAACATTGTAACAGGTCTTGCAACAGCCAACATTGACAGTATTCCGCTCGTTGCAATCACAGGCAATGTAACAACCGATCAGCTTGGCAGAGACAGCTTTCAGGAAGTTGACATTGTAAACATCGTAAAGCCCGTTACAAAGGCAAGCTTCCTTGTTGAAAAGGTTGAGGATCTTGCCGACACCATACGCAAGGCGTTTGCACTTGCACAGCACGGCAGAAAAGGTCCTGTTCTTGTTGATGTTCCTAAGGATGTTACAGCCAACAAGACGGAATTTGTACAGACAATCCCCGAAAGACCGAAGATATTTGAAATTAAGAATCCCGAAAAAATTCGTGTTGTTCAGGAAATGATTAGGAATGCAAAGCGTCCTATGATTTACGCAGGCGGCGGTATCATAAGCGCAGATGCGAGCGAAGAATTTAAAGCATTTGCAGAGCTTATTGACGCTCCGGTTTGCTGTTCACTTATGGGACTCGGCTGTATTCCTGCCGACCACCCGCTCTGCGTCGGCAACATCGGTATGCACGGCGGTTACGAAACAGGTATGGCAACAGCCGAATGTGACCTTATGATTGCGTGCGGTGCAAGATTTTCCGACCGTGTTGCAGGCGACCGTGAAAGGTTCGGCGAACAGGCAAAAATTGTCCAGCTTGAAATTGACGAAAAAGAAATCAACAAGAATGTAAAGGTTGACGAGTACATTCTCGGCGATATAAAAGAAATTCTCATTGCACTCACAATCGGTCTTGACCGACAGGATCATCCCGACTGGCTTGCAAAGATTGAAGAATGGAAGCATCACTTTGATGATAAAAAGCTTCCCGAGTGCGACCTTCCGCTCCCACAGCAGGTTCTTGATGTAATCAACGAAATCAAGTGTCCGTCGGACATCATCGCAACAGATGTGGGTCAGCACCAAATGTGGGTTGCACAGTTCAGCAAGATTATGGAAAGCAGAACGCTCCTCACATCGGGCGGTATGGGTACTATGGGTTACGGCATGGGTGCCGCAATCGGTGCACAGTGTGCCCGTCCCGATGACAGGGTTTGCCTCATTACAGGTGACGGCAGTTTCCACATGAACTTAAACGAACTTGTAACACTGAAGTCCTATGAACTCCCCGTTGTTGTAGTTGTTATGAACAACACGGTTCTCGGTATGGTTCGTCAGTGGCAGAAGCTTTTCTACGGCAGTCGTTTTTCACAGACCGATCCGCACAGAGCAACCGACTTTGTAAAGCTTGCAAACGCTTTCGGCGTTGACGGTTTAAGAATCACAAAGCCCGAGGAAATCAAGCCGATTCTCACAAAGGCTTTTGAGATGAACAAGCCCGTTGTTGTTGACTGCCGCATCAGTCCCGATGCAAATGTTCTCCCGATGATTCCTCCGGGAAAGACAATCAACGAAATCATCACCGAAATGTAAGCCGAGAGCCTCGGCACGCAGTTCGTGTAGGCAGTTTGATTAAATAACATCTGCATATTTCCGAACACTGCTAACTTAATAATTAAACATATATAGGGTACTCGTTCGAGTACCCTGTTTTTTATGCCATTCAGTAGCTGCGTCCAACTTTGAATACATAGCTTTAAACAAAGCGTAAAAAAACAGCCGTATTTTTACGGCTGTTTTCTGTTACGACTATTAAAGCAAAATTACTTCTTTTCTTTCTTTTCCTTTGGTTTAACTTCTTTTTCAAAATTTACGGCATCGGCAACATCTTCCGTATCGAACTTATAGTCCTTACCGGGGAAAACAGCGTTGAGAACGATACCTGCGATTGAAGCAACTGCAAGCGGTGAAAGTGTGATTTCAGCACTGCCGATTGCAAAGCTTACCGTGTTGCTTGAAAGACCGAGCGCACAAACAAGAATAACTGCGGCAACGATAAGGTTACGGCTCTTTGTGAAGTCAACCTTGTTTTCAACAACATTTCTGACGCCAATAGCAGAAATCATACCGTAAAGAACAAACGAAATACCGCCGATGATACAGCTTGGAATTGAACCGATAATTACCGAAACAATCGGGAAGAATGATACTGCAACGGCAAAGTAAGCGGCAATTCTTATTACTCTCGGGTCATAAACTCTCGTAAGAGCGAGAACGCCTGTGTTTTCACCGTATGTTGTGTTTGCAGGGCCGCCGAAAAGTGATGCAAGTGTTGTTGCAAGTCCGTCACCGACAAGCGTTCTGTGAAGTCCCGGATCTTTGATGTAGTTATTGCCTGTTGTTGAACTGATGGCGCAAATATCACCGATATGCTCCATCATTGTAGCAAAAGCAATCGGAACAATGGCAATGATTGAAGATGCGATAAGCGCACCGTTTGAGTAATCAATACCGCCGAATACCGTTTTATCCCAGTGAATCGGAATTCCGATAAGCCCCTCACTGCCGAAAATGTGACCTTTTGAGATGTTGTCACAAATTGTGTTCAGGCTTGTAAAGTCAAAAATCGGCTGATAAACACCGTTTGCATCAGCACCGCCCGAGAAAAGCCACGGAACATTCTGAATAAGGTCAGGATTTGCCTGTGAAATGAAGTAAAGCACAAGACCTGTGCCGTAGGAGATAAGCAAACCGAGGATAATCGGAATGATTTTAGCCATTCCCTTGCCCCAGATGTTGAATACAACAATTACCGCAAGTGCAACAACAGCCAAAAACCAGTTTGTTGTGCAGTTTGAAACAGCCGACGGAGCAAGTCCAAGACCGATTGCAATGATAATAGGTCCCGTTACAACAGGCGGAAAAAATCTCATAACCTTTTCAATGCCCACCGCTTTGATAATTGCGGCAAGGATAAAGTAGATAAGACCTGCACACGCAACACCAAGACACGCATACGGGAGCATACTGTTAGGGTCATTGGGTGAAAAAGCCTTGATTGCGGCATAACCGCCCAAGAATGCAAAGGACGAGCCGAGGAAGGCAGGTACTTTAAATTTTGTAATGCAGTGGAACAAAAGTGTTCCCAAACCTGCCATAAGCAAAGTTGTTGAAATGTCAAGTCCCGTTAAAATCGGAACAAGGATTGTTGCGCCGAACATTGCAAACATATGCTGAACACCGAGAATTATCATCTTCGGTTTTCCGAGCTTGCGGGCATCATAAATTGCACCGTTGTTTTTGTCCATTAGAATTCCCTCTTTCTCATTTTCGGGTTTAAAATCTGTAAAAAACCCATTCCTGTTAATTATACCCTTGCAAAGATATAAAAGCAATAACTTATTTTTACAAAAACGAATTTCTTCTCTCTATTTACGTCCTTATCCGCTTTTCTGTCATTGCTTTTCGGATGAATTTTTGATATAATGAATACTGCTTTTAAATGCATAAGAATGCATAAGTAAAATAATTTGTATTATTAGTTGTATTTTTAATACCTGTAATATTCATTACATTGTTTTGAACAACTATGCTTCAGGAGATATTATTGAAGTGAATTATAAAGAAAAAAACAAAAACTTTTCTGCAATTGAATTGTTCGCAGGTGCAGGCGGACTTGCTTTGGGAATATCAAAAGCGGGATTTAATACCTTAGGACTTGTTGAATTAAATAAAGATGCCGCAGACTTGGTTATCTGAAAAAATTACAAATAATTACAAATGGTTACAATTTACAAAATTCAGATTTATTTCAGATGAATATTATACACATTTTCAACATAGTTTTCAACAATTGTTGAAAACAGAACGGCAACGACTGCCGCAGTCACTGTGAAAAAGAACAAAAAGAAAAATAATTATTGAATAACAGCACGATAATATGTTATACTTTGGTAAACAATAACTTTTACGGAGGATAAAATGAATAAAATTATAAATAAAAAGTCGCTCAAGGGTATGCTTGCTGTTATGCTGTGTGCCGTTATGGCTTTTTCTGTCTGTGCCTGTGATGTTGACTCTGACGCCGAACCGACAAAAACAGACGCACAAATCCAGTTTGACAAATATTGTGACGATTTGTTTTCGGAAGAACTTGAGGATGACGCTCTTACCGCACATTTTGACATTTCAAATCCGTCCGACTACGGTCTGAAATATGACGAGGAGGACTACACCCTCGGTCATGTGTCCGATGAAGATACAAAGGAATCCTTTGATGAGCTGAAACAGGCAAAAAAGGATTTGGAGGAGTTTGACCGTTCGGGACTTACTTCCTCTCAAAAGCAAACCTATGACACACTTGCAAGCTACTTTGAAATTCAGCTTTCATATGAGGGAACAACAGAATTGCAGAGTATATTTGCACCGCAGTCGGGAATTGTTGCAAGCCTCTTTACAACTTTGTCAGAGTTTACTTTCTATGAAAAGGACGATACAGACCTCTACCTCGCTGTTTTGAAGGATACAAAACGCTATATGGACGAGTGCATTGCGTTCACAAAGAAACAGGCTGAGGACGGCTACTTTATGACAGAAGAAATTGCGAAGCAGTCAATTGATGAGTGTGAAAAGCATATCAAGAACGACAAGTCCGTGCTTGTTGACGAGTTCGAGTCGAGAATAAAGTCACTCGGTCTTAGCGATTCCGAGAAAAAAACTGTTGTCGAAACCAACAAAAAGTATTTTGAAGAATACTACATTCCTGCTTTGAAATCAGCAAATTCAGCACTTGAAAGTCTCAAAAAGTCAGGCAAAAACGAAGAAGGTCTTTGCGGTTACGGCAAAATCGGCAAAAAATATTATGAGGCAATTGTCAGGGACAAAACAAGCAGCAGTATGACTCCGAAAGAGCTTACTTCATATCTTACAAACAGCTTTACAAAGGTCGGAATGAGCATGAGCAATGTTTCACAGGATGACTTGAGCAAATTTCAGGACTACAATCCCGACTTTAAGGATGCCGACGAGGTGCTTGAATTTTTGATTGAGAATATCGAGGAGGACTTTCCGACTCCCGTTACAACCTCTTACACGGCAGATTATATGAGCGATTCCGCAAAGAGTGACAATGTGGTAGCGTACTATGTTCAGGGACGAATTGACGATACAAGCGTTAATATCATCAAAATCAACCCCGACTTTGCAAATAAGGGTATGACTAAGGTGTACACAACCCTTGCCCATGAAGGCTATCCGGGTCATCTTTATCAGCTTACCGCATCAAATGCAAACAAGGATATCCCGAATGTACGCAAGATTTTAAGCTTTATGGGCGCAACCGAGGGTTGGGCGCAGTATGCTTCAAAATGTACGCTTGATTACCTTGATACAAGCGAGGGCATTAAGAAGCTTATCTACGCAAATGATATTCTCGGCTATATTCTCTATTCCATGGTCGATGTCGGTGTGAACTACAACGGCTGGGATTATGAAAAAGTCAAGGAGTATATGTCAACGGCACTCGGTTCGGCTGACGATGAGAGTGTTACAGCCGCAACAAAAGAGGCGTATGACCTTGCCCGTTCAAATCCGGGTTATTTTCTCCCCTATACCGTAGGCTACCTCAAGATGATTGATATGCGTGAAACAGCCGAAAGCGAGCTTGGCTCAAGCTTTGACGCAAAGGATTATCACACCTTCATTATGAATCTCGGAATCACAAGCATTGATGTCTACGAAAAAGCCCTTGATATGTGGCTTGAAAGCAAAAAGTAAATTTTTGGTGATAATCTTGAATATTTTTTACAGGTATGATATACTTAACTTATTGATATGATAAATATAATTGGTATGGATTTTTCTAAGATGTGATTCTTATTTTCGCCATACACTCATTATGGGTGTATGGCGATTTTTATTTTACGCAAGGGGTGTTAATATGGGCGTTAAAACGGAAAACAAAATGGCTTATGAACCTGTCAACAAACTTATAATTCAAATGTCGGCACCGCCGCTGATTTCAATGTTTTTTCAGTATTCATACAACCTTGTTGACAGTATGTTTGTTGCGGGGATAAATGAACAGGCACTTGCGGCAGTATCGCTTGCATTCCCGATTACAACGCTTATGAATGCGTTGTCCGTGTGGATAGGTGTGGGTGTTAATGTTTTGATTGCAGGTTATTTGGGACAGAAAAATCAGCAAAAGGCAAATTCTGCAGCGGCTCTCGGAGTGGTAATTTCGGTAGTTGTCGGAGTGCTGATAAATTTCCTTTCGCTTTTCATAATAAATCCCTATTATTCAGCTTTTACGCAAAACAAAGAGATTTTTGAATACGGAATTGCGTATATGAGCGTCTGCGTTTTTATGCAGATACCAAATATGGTGCATATTGTAATTCAAAAAATACTTCAGGCAACAGGCAATATGATTGCTCCGATGTGGTTTCAAATTGCAGGTGTTGTATTCAATTTTGTGTTTGACCCTTTGCTCATTTTCGGCATAGGTCCGTTTCCGAAAATGGGTGTGGTCGGAGCTGCAGTTGCCACGGTTTTAGGCTATGTTGTTTCAACAATCATTGCGTTGATACAGCTGTTTCTTACAAAACAAAAGGTTAAACCGGCGTTTAAAAACTGCCTTGAACCGCAGATGATAAAGCTGATATTTTCCTACGGATTGCCCTCGTTTGTTATGAATGCGTTGGGAGCATTCACCGTGAATTTTGCAAATATGTTTTTGGTGCGATATTCGGACACGGCGGTTGCATTTTTCGGAGCATATTTCAAGGTTCAGCAGTTGATTTTTATGACAGTGAACGGACTAATTCAAGGCTGTTTGCCTATAATGCGGTTTAATTACAGAGCAAAAGAGTACGGTCGCCTTAAACAAGCAAATAAGAGCGGAACAATTATTGCGACTGTTATGATGATTGTCGGTATGCTCTTGGTGCTGATTTTCCCGAAAGAGATATTGTTTTTGTTTTCGGCGTCGGAAGAAATGTGTGCTTTTGGAGTGCCGGCAATGAGAATTATGTCACTCGGATTTGTGTTCAGCGGCTTTTCTGCAATGATTGCAACCTATGAACAGGCAACAGACAGTATTATGCCCGGCGTTGTAGTTCAACTGTTGCGACAGGGCGTGCTGTTAGTCCCCGTAATTTGGCTTTTAAACAGCGCTGTTCAAATGACAGGCATATGGCTTGCGTTTCCAATTACAGAATTTGTCACATTCCTTGTTGCTGTTGTATTTGCAAAAATTAAAAATCATTGAATAAATAAAAATAACAACCGCCAAAACCCGATATAATGGATTTTGGCGGTTGTTTGTTATTTAAAATATGTTTAATTTTAAATTGTTTTTGCAAAAACATTATCAGATGATTTTGCTCTGAAAATTGTTTTTACGAGCAGGAATGTTATATAAACATAAAGTGCGGTGCAGATGATTGCGGTCACCTTGAGGCTTACAAGCTCATAGGAGAACAGATAGTAGCAGTAGCCTCTCAGGCTTATAAGCGTTGACACAATCGGAATCCACAAATGCTTTGCACTTACCGCCGCATAGACAATTAAAATAATGTCAAGCAGATAGCCGTAGCGTTCGTGCATTGACGAAAGGAACATGATACAGGTGAATACAGTCCACGCTGTTGTCAGAAGAAAAACTTCAATGTTCTTCAAATCAACCTTTTTATAGATGATAATGCACATCATAATTCCGAGTACGGCAATTGTGAGAAAGACCGAAAACTGCTTGAACAGATAATAATATGTCATATCGTTTCCGTCACACATAAGTGCGTAGAAGTTCGGACAGTTCATCTGAATAAGCTTTCCGTAGTCGGTCTGTTCAGCGTAGATTGTGATGATATCAATAAACGGTCTGCCCATAATAATTGCAGGCAGGCACATTATCACATCAACCGCAGGGATTATAAAGAAATGCAGAATCGAAATTTTCTTTGTCGAAATCCAGTAATAAAGCAGAACAGGGATGATGAATACGGTTTGCAGCTTGAATGCAAACGCAATGCCGATGAACACAAACGATGCAATCGGCTTGTCTTTGTGCAAAAACAGGATTGCAAGGATTATAAACGAGGTGTAAATTGAATCGCATTGCGCCCAAAACGATGAGTTAAAAATCACAGTTGCCGAGAGAAGTACGGCAGAGTATGCGATTACCGCCTTTAACCTTGCGTTGCTTTTTGCAAACGAATAAACAAGCATTGCGGTTGAAATTGCAAGTACAAAATCGAATATTATTGATACGATTTTGTACGCATACAGAGCATTTAGCGGCAAAAGTGTCATAAGATAGATTATGATTTGATACGGAATGTTGTAGTTGCCCACCTGAGCTGCAAGCCCCGTAAAATCATTATACTTGATAATGCCCCACCAAGGATTCAGAAAGCTGTTAAAATCATCGCTTTGAAAATCTATTCCGCAAATTCTGATAAAAACAGCCAAAATTGTAATTGCACCGAGCAGGAATAAAAGAATATATTTCTTGATAAAGCCGATTGCCTTACTTTCGATTTTTGTCATTAAGATAACTTCTCCCGATTAAATAAATCCGATTTTCTTCATAACCTTGCCCATTGTGCGGCTGCTGATTTTAAGAGCGATTTCATCGGCTTTTCTGTAACAGCTTTCAAGGTATGCCTTGTCTGCAACAAGCTTTTCGTAACGTTCGCGAATCGGACGGAGTTCTTCAACAACTGCCTCGCCTACCGCAGTCTTGAAGTCGCCGTAGCCCTTGCCGTCAAAATCCCTTTCAATCTGCTCGTATGAAAGACCTGTAACTGCGCTGTAAATTGCCATAAGGTTATTTACGCCGTCTTTGCCCTCCGCATAGCGAACCTTTGCCTCGCTGTCCGTAACGGCTCTCTTGAACTTCTTCATTATAACCTCGGGTGCATCAAGAAGATGTACACAGCCGTTTACATTTTCATCGGACTTGCTCATCTTTCTTGTCGGGTCCTGAAGACTCATAACCCTTGCGCCGTTCTTCGGAATGAAACCGTCCGGAATCTTGAACACATTGCCGTAAAGACCATTAAAACGCTCTGCAATGTTTCTTGTAATCTCAATGTGCTGCTTTTGGTCTGCGCCTACAGGCACTTTGTCAGCCTGATAGAGAAGAATGTCGGCAGCCATAAGTACGGGATATGTGAAAAGACCTGCGTTGATGTTGTCTGCGTGCTTTGCGGACTTGTCCTTAAACTGGGTCATTCTTGAAAGCTCACCGAACTGAGTGTAACAGCTGAGCGCCCATGCAAGCTCTGCGTGGGTATGAACATGGCTCTGAATGAAGAAAAGACTTTTTTCAACATCAATGCCGCAAGCCATAATTGAAGCATAAGCGTCAATTATGTTTTTGCGCATAACGGCAGGAGTCTGTCTTACCGTGATTGTGTGCAGGTCTGCAAGAGCGTAAATGCAGTTGTATTCGTTCTGCATTGTAACCCAGTTGCGAACCGCACCGAGATAGTTGCCGAGTGTAATTGTTCCGCTGGGCTGTATTGCGCTGAATACAACCTCTTTTTTTGTCTGATTTTCCATAATTGTTCTCCATGATTAAAGACTGTTTGCATACTCGCCGAGGATTTTAATTCCTCTTTCAAGCTGTTCGTCAGTCGGTGTTGAAAAGTTTATTCTGAAACTGTGACAGGTTTCGTTTTCGTCAGTTAAAAATGCGTTGCCCGGAACTACGCAAACCTTTTTGAGAACGAGTTCCCTGCAGAATTTCGGCATATCAATATCCTCGGGCAGGTCGCACCATATGAAAAGACCGCCGTCAATTTTATGATAGGTTATTTTCGGTGCGCAGTATTTGTCAAGAAGCTCCATACAGAAGCTTGCTTTCTTTGTGTAGATTTCACGCAGCCTTGCAAGGTGAGCGTTGAAGTCGTACTTTGTGATAAATTCATCGCATACATACTGCGACCAAATATTAGTGTGAACATCGTTGCCCTGCTTGCACACAACAAGCTTTTGGAAAATCGGCTTTGGTGCAATTGTGTAGGCAACACGCATACCCGGTGAAATTACCTTTGAGAACGAGCCTGCATAGATTACAATGCCGTCAGTATCAAGGCTTTTTATGTTCGGAACATATTCGCCACTGTAACGCAAATCGCCGTACGGGTTGTCCTCAATGATGAGAACGCCGTATTTTTTGGCAAGCTCATAAACTTTCTTACGCTTTTCAAGGCTCATTGTAACACCCGAAGGATTTTGAAAATTCGGAATTGTGTAAATAAGCTTTGCGTTCGGGTTGGCTTTTAAAGCCTCTTCAAGCTTTTCTGTGCTCATACCGTCAGGCTCAACCGGAACGCCCACAAGCTTTGCGTTATAGCTTCTGAAGGTGTTGAGTGAACCGATGAACGACGGTGCCTCACAGATTACAACCTCGCCCTCATTCACAAGAGCCTTTGAGCATAAATCCATAATCTGCTGTGCGCCTGTTGTGATGAGAATGTCGTCATTGTCAGAGCCTGTGTTATGCTCCTTTTTCATATATTCCGTAAGGTGCCTTCTCAGCGGAGCGTAACCCTCCGAAACGCTGTACTGCAAAACCGAAATAGGGTCTTCCGCAAGAACCTTTGCCGATATTTCCGCAATCTCCTTTGTCGGAAAAGCATCGGGAGAAGGGTTGCCTGCCGAAAGCGAAACAACGCTTGGGTCAGCCGCATATTTAAAGATTTCTCTTATTGCACTCGGCTTGAGGTTTGAAACCCTGTCGGAAAATTTGTATTCCATAGTATATCTCCTTTAAAAATGATAAGGCTTTAAAAACTTCATACCACACAATTTTATCACGAATTGCCTATATATTCAAGAAATTTAACGGCATATTTGCAATTTTGTTTTATTTGTTCCGATAAACTTTTTTTAAGGATTTTTTGATGTGAGAGAATTATCCTCCTCGAAAATTGTATTTTTTGTGCTTTTTGTATTGTTTTTAATGACTTTCTGTTGTATAATCTAAGTGATAATGTCCTTGTGCATCCAAAGCGTGGCTGAGGCAGACTTAAATACAATATTTGCCGTGAGTAACCGGCAGCTTTATATAATTATTCTTCATTCGGGAGAGTTGGGAGAGAACACTATGAGCAGACGAAACGATTACGATTATTTTGATCTTGATAATTTTGATGACAGCATAGACAGCCGCGAATATCGCCGCAGACAGCAGCGCCGTCCTGCAAGCTATGCCGCAAGGCCGTCTTCTCAGCGTTCCTCAAGAAGACCTGTCAGAAGAAAAAATAAGAGAAGAACAAGAAACAGAATTATCATTGTTACAAGCGCAATTGTAATTTTGCTTGTTATCATATTGATTTTGTCATCTATTATAAAGGGCTGTTCAAAGGACGACTCGCTTTCAAAAATTCCGACAGGAACAGTCGGAACAACAGCACCTGCCGTTCAGACTGCAACAACCGCCGATAAATCCGGCGGTGCCGCAGATGAGCTTTCGCCAACCTATTTTATGACGCCTAACATAAAGGATGACAATACTAACGGTACTCTTGCCTACAGCATTTATGTGTGGAACAAGACCGGCTATGAACTGTTCTCAAGCGATAACGCAAGAGCGCAGAACTATGCGAAGACAATTAACGGCTTTGCAGACAAGTTCGGCAGTTCCGTAAAGGTTTACGATATGATTGTTCCCAACCATACGGAAATGGGGCTTCCGCAAAGACTTAAGGACAGCGACGCTCCGTCAACCTCACAGGCAGACAACATCAAGGCTGCTTATGCGGCTCTTTCGGACAAGGTGACTCCGATTAACTGCTACAACCGTCTTGCAGAACATAACACGGATTACATCTACTTCAAGAGCGATCATCACTGGACAGGTCTTGGTTCTTACTATGCCTACACAGCGTTTGCCGATACAAATGATTTGCCTGTTCTTTCACTTGACGACTGTGAGGAACAGAAGATTAACGGCTTTACCGGCTCGTTTACAAACTCGGCAGACGGACTTGACAGCGACACGGTAAGTTACTGGAAACTACCATACAATGTAACAATGGATATCACACAGGCAGACGGTTCTTCCGCAAGCTATGACAGCCCTTACTATGAAGCCGCAGAGGGTGGTTCAAACACCTACGGTGTGTTTATTATGGGCGACAACGCTCTTACTGTTCTCAAGTCCGGCTCTAAAAATGCTGAGGCAGGCAAGAAAATTGCCGTTGTAAAAGAAAGCTACGGCAACGCCCTTGTTCCGTATCTTACAAACAACTATGAAGAGGTTCATGTTGTCGATTTTAGATATTTCAATCAAAATCTTGTTAATTACTGCAAAACGAACGGTATTAACGAGGTGCTGTTTATTAACGGCGTAATGAGTGCAAACACTCAGGTTCAGCTTGACAGTATGAGCAATCTTTTTAACTGACAGTTCAAATTTATCGCAGAAAAGGAGGTGTATGCCGATGATAGCGGACAATGTAAAAGTGAATGTTTTCGGAAAAATCAGTGACAGGCTTTATTCGGCACAGATTACCTCCGGCTCTGTGACGAGCAGGAGCGCATATGTCATTTCGCACAAGCCTGTTACAGAGTATTTTGAAGGCGTTGTTGTTGCGGTGGCTGAATTTGACGGTTTGGACGGCGAGCGCCCGATTGTTTCACAGTTCGGCGAGGTGTTTTACGAACCGGAGCTTCGACAGGTGCTTTCAAGGCTGAAAAATATTAAGCTGAAAAGCATTGTTTGCCTTTACGAAAAGTCCTGCGGTGCTGTTATCTTTTATAAGAGCAGACAGAATACGAAAATTTTGCTTGTAAAGAACAGCAACGGCAGGTATTGGAGCTTTCCGAAGGGGCATATTGAAGAGGGCGAAAACGAACATCAGACGGCTATCCGTGAAATTAAAGAGGAAACAGGGCTTGATGTTGTGATTGAAAACGACTTTCGTGAAATCAGCGAGTACTGTCCTTTCGGCAAAATCCGCAAAAGGGTTGTCTTTTTTCTTGCACAGGCATTTACGGATAATGTGACGATTCAGGAAGAGGAAATTGACAGTTATATTTGGGTTGATTTGCAGCAGGCACGGAAAATGTGCTCATACGATAACGATTTGAGAATTATTGATAAAGCCGAAACGGCTATTCATCTGCTCAGAAACTAAAAATTGATAAATAACCTTGAAATTTGCAGGTACACGGCTGTGTACCTGTTTTTTGATTTTTACGGGTATTTTCTGTGGAATAAAAATGTTGAAAAAACATAAAAAATAACCCTTGACACACATATTATACAGTTAGTAATAGAGCTGTAATGTTAAATTTCTTTATGAGAAATGTGGAAAACTCGGCTTTTGGATGTTAAAAGTTACAGGTTTGTAAACTTCGTGTAATATCAGCTTTTCATAACACGACTTTTAACACTTTCAACATAGTTTTCCACATTGTTGTTGAAAATGTTGAATTATACAGAATGTAAATGTGCTGATTTGGAAAAATAAATCGCAAATTTGCAAACAGAAATAACAGGGATTACTGTTTTTGAAAACCTTAAAGGGTAATATTTGACAATTGCGGCTCATAGAATACAACGGCGAGGTGTGTTTTATGAAAAAAGAAACCGTAAAAATGCAGATATGGGGAATTATCGTTGTGCCGCTGATGATAGTTTTGTTCAAAAATCTGTATTCGCTCACAAACGGCGCTTTGCTGGGGATTTTCTTCGGCTCGGTAAACAACAGTATGTGGGAACAGACCAAGGTTGTAATGCTGTCATATTTTATATGGAGTCTTGTTGAGGCTGTGGGCAAAAGGTCGGGATTCCACCGCTTTGCCGTGTCAAGAATGATATCAATTTGGCTTGTCGGTGCGTTTTGTATTTTGTCATATCTCTTAATCTATGCCCTCGGAATTGAAAACGCAAATCTGCCAAGGTTTATCTGTGCGGTTACAGCGTGCCTGTGTGCGTTTGCACTCAGCGCAAGGCTTGAATACGGCGAAAGAAAAATTGAACAGCTTTTTTTGCCCTGCGTGTTTATGATGTTGCTTTTGATTGCCGTGTACTGTAGCTTTACGGTGTTTCCGCCGCATATGGTGATTTTTGAGGATACGGCTATGGGAATGTACGGCATTATTCCCGAATACATCGACTCCGGAGCGATTGCTCTTGATACATTGTACAGAGTTTGATTTTTTAAGATAAAAGGTATTTTACAAATTTTTGTTTTGTGTTATAATTAACGCTATAAAGAAAATGAAAGAGTGTGTCCGATGCGGACACGAAAAATCTTAACAAGGCTGATTTATGATGAAAAACGAAAAAATTGAAAATACAGAGCAAAAGCCCGATGTAATTGCAGGACGAAATCCTGTAAGCGAGGCTGTTCGCAGCAACCGCCCGATTGACAAAATTCTTGTTGCAAGGGGCGAAAAGAGCGGTGCGATTGTGGGAATACTTGCAAAAGCCCGTGACAAAAAAATACCCGTTAAAGAAGTTGACCGCACAAAGCTTGACTATGTCAGCGGCGGAGCAACTCATCAGGGCATTGTCGCATTTGCGGCGGCAAAAGATTATTCAACGGTTGACGATATCCTCAAATATGCCGAAAGCAGGGGCGAAGCTCCGTTTGTTGTTGTGCTTGATGAGGTTGAAGATCCGCACAACCTCGGTGCAATAATAAGAACTGCGGAATGTGCCGGAGTTCACGGAATTATTATTCCCAAACGCAGAAGTGCCGGCTTAAGCTACACGGTTGCCAAGGCGTCGGCAGGGGCAATTGAATATATGCGTGTTGCAAGGGTGACCAATATCGCAGTTACGCTTGATGAACTCAAAGAAAAAGGCGTGTGGGTCTACGGCGCAGATATGGACGGCACGGATTATGACAAGTGTGATTTTTCGGGTGCGTGCGCAATTGTTATCGGCAACGAGGGCAAGGGGATTTCAAGGCTTGTTCGTGAAAAGTGCGATGTAATCGTGTCGTTGCCGATGAAAGGTCAGATAAATTCCCTTAACGCGTCGGTTGCCGCAGGAATTTTGATGTACAAGGCAATGGATTTCAAATTGAAAGTTGAAAATTGAAAATGGAAAATTGAGGTCGGGAAGACAGTTTGCAAAGCGAAAAAGCATATTATGCCCGAGCGTAAAATTGCAACTGTTTGCACGATTCTGTAGGGGCGGATATTATCCGCCCGTTTTGAAGAAATTTAATGTTTAAATAAAATCATTTGATGTTATCAAAGTTGTGTGTTTAAATGTCAAAGATTGCAAAAAACAGAGAGTACAGCTCGGGCGGCATAGTTTCCGATAAATCTAACTATCTGCCCGAGAGTAAATAAAAAGGAGTGAATGCTTTGGCTGATATGGATAAGGACAGGCTCAAAGAGCTTGAAATTGAGAGCATACTCGAAGAAACCCACTATCTTGCCGATCAGGAGCGAATGGAGCAGACGGCTGAAAAGTACCGTGTAAAACCAAAGGTTGAGGAAATTTTCAGCAATGCAGATAAAAAGCCAAGATTGAAAAATGTAAGTCCGCTCGATGAGTCCGAACCCGACACCTCAAATTCAATAGTCGGAGATAAAACAGCCGCCACGATGCAGGCAGAGCTGATAATGGACGGAAATGACGATGAACTTGTAACTCCCGAACAGCTCAAAGCAGAAGCCGAAAAAAAGGCGGCAGAAAGAGCCGAAAAGGCTAAGCGTGAGTACGAAGAGGCAAAGAAAAAAGCCGCAGAGGAAGAAAATAAGATAGTGACCCTCACACCTGAGTATGATGAAAATACAGAATTTTCGGGCGAAGTACTCGGCGAGGTTGAGCAGTTTCGCGAGGATGCCGAAATCAAAAGCTACCATACAATTGATATTGATATTCCCGACGGTAAGACTGAAAAAAAGGAAGAAAAAAAAGAGGACTCCGCCGAGGCGCTTAATACTCCTGTCCATCAGCTTCAACCCCCCGAAAAGCCGCCGCGCAAGGTGGTTGCAAAGGTTCCTGTTTACCGTCCCGATGAACCGAGGAACATTCTCAATGTCAAGGCAGGCAGATTTTCCGATGCCGTAGCTAACGAGTATGAGGAATATGTCCGTTCCAAAAATCCTTCGGTAATTGCTCATGTGCTTCGTCCCGAAACAGCTGTTGCCGATGAAGGAGCTGCCCCTGCCGAGCAAAATCACAAGGACAGTCGTCCTTTGGGCGAAAAAGTGATTTCTGCACTTGTAGGAATTTTCTCAAAAGATGAGTCGGATGACAGCGATACCGTCAAAGACGAAAATGCCGAGCCTGTTGAGGATTATACGGGCGAAGAGGACGAAAGAAGCATATTTTATGAGCTTAACCATAATATAAAAAAGCTGTTTATGAGAAGTCTGCTTTCGGGAATTATTGCGGCTATAGTTGTTGTGCTTACGGTTGTGACAAGACTTTTCCCGAGTGGAATCTGTTCCGCAATACCGTTTGCGCCTGCGGCATATGCAATTTTACTGTTTGTTCTTATGGCGGCGTCACTTGTGCTTAACCGTGTTGCAATGCTGAGCGGACTTTCACCGCTTGTCCGTGTAAAGGGCAATTCAGACACGGCTGTTGCAGTTGCCGGTGCGGCAGGAATGATTCAGATAATAGTGTCGTTTTTCTGCCTAGGCGATTTAAACGGCTTCTATGTAAATTATTACACGGTAATTCCGTTGATTGCTTTTTTTGCGAACAATGTCGGCAAGCTTCTGATGGTTCTTCGTGTAAAGGACAATTTCCGCTTTGTGTCGTCAAAGGGTCAGAAGTATGCTTCAAAAATTTATAATAATGAATCTGTTGCAAGACAGATGATGAGCGGCACCGCCGCCGACCGTCCCATTATTGCCTATCAGCATAAGACCAAATTTCCGGCAAACTTTCTGAAAATATCTTATGCGCCCGACCCGAGTGAGGATCTGGCGTCAAAGCTTGCCCCGATAACAACGGTTGCGTCAGTGATAATCGCGATTATATACGGTATTGTTAAAATGTCGTTTGCAGACGCGTTGAACGCATTTGCGCTTGTAGCGGCGGTATCTGTTCCGGTGGCAACGCTTTTGTCGGTAAATGCGCCTGTGAGAAAGCTCTGCAAAACTTTGCTTTCTTACGGTGCAATGCTTTCGGGCTATCCGTCGGTAAAGCAGTTCTGCGACAGCACTGCAGTTATGATAGATGCAACCGAGCTGTTTCCTGCTGAGTCAATCTCACTTGAGGGAATTAAAACCTTTGAGGAGTACGCAATTGACGAGTCGCTTTTGTGCGGCATAGCAATTCTTAAAGAAGCTCAGAACCCAATTGCAAATGCGTTTGATTCGGTTGTTGCCGAAACAAACGAAACTCTTCCCGAGGTTGAAAGTGTGCTGTACGAGGACGAAATCGGTCTTGTCGGCTGGATTAACAGCGAGAGAATCCTTGTCGGCTCACGCACCCTTATGGAAAAATACAGCGTTGAAGTTCCTAATATTGAATACGAGGAGAAATATACTTCTCAGGGCAGACAGGTTACATATCTTTCGAGAGCGGGCAGACTCGTTGCAATGTTCGTTACAAAATATACCGCTGACCCTCAGCTTAAGGCTGAAATGCAAAGAGCCGAAACCAACGGCGTCAGTTTTCTTATCAGAACAACCGATTATAATGTTACAAATGACCTTATTGCAAATCTTTACGATTTGTTCTACCGCAGTATCAAGGTGCTTCCGACAGGACTCGGAAATGTTCTCAAGGAGGCGGAGGATACGGTTGAGGAAACCTCCCGTTCCTACCTCATTACAAACGGCAAGGCCGCTTCGCTTGCCCGAGCCGTAACAGGCTGTGTGAAGATTAAGCATAATATTTCTCTTTCAATTATAATTCAGCTGATTGCCGTAATTCTCGGATTGCTTGTGGCGTCAACCCTTTCGCTGTATGCCGGGGTGAGCGTTATGGGTTCGCTTGAAGTCTTGATTTATGCGTTGTTCTGGGGTGCCGCCGCTGTGTTTGCCCCCGCACTTCAAAAACCGTAGAAAGGATGTAAAGTATGAAAATAGCTCCGTCACTTTTATCTTGTGACTTTTCAAAAATGGGTGAAGAAATAGAAAGAATGGATCAGGCCGGTGCAGATTGGATGCACCTTGATGTTATGGACGGTCACTTTGTTCCCAACATAACCTTCGGCGCACCGATTATCAAGGCGGTAAGAAAGCTTTCAAACCGTCCGTTTGATGTTCATCTTATGATAAGTGAGCCGCTTAAGTATATTGATGATTTTGCCGACGCAGGCGCTGATATCATCACATTTCATGTTGAGTGTGATTCCGATATTGACAGTACGATTGATAAAATCAAGTCAAGAGGAGTAAAGCCGGGGCTTGTGCTAAAGCCAAACACTCCTGCATGGACAGTGTTCCCGTATCTTGAAAAGCTTGATGTCGTACTTGTTATGACAGTTGAACCCGGATTCGGTGGTCAAAGCTTTATGCCGAATATGATGCAGAAAGTTAAGGAAATCAAGAGAGAATGTCACCGCAGAGGTCTGGACAATATCCTGATTGAGGCTGACGGGGGAATCGGAAGAGATACAATTGAACAGGCTGCCGACGCAGGCGTTGATGTGTGCGTTGCGGGAACGGCTGTTTTCAGAGCCGCAGATCCGGCAAAGGCAATTGAACTGTTTAAAACTTTTTGACGCTTTTATAAAACGGACAATCGGATTAAATTGCCGACAGCAATACTGTCCGCACCGAAATTGCTCTTGACACAGACTTTTTCTTACAAAACAATTGCTGATAAAATTAAATACTATAGTATTATTATCGGTTATTTCTTTACTGTGAAACGAGAAAAAGACGATGTTCACAATAATTAGACATTAAATTTGTACATAATAGCAAATTTGCCGTTATTTTGCACATATTTTAAGGCGAAAAATTTTCGTTAAAAAGAATAACACTTTTGTTGTACGAACGACAACATTGTGCTATAATTTTAATTGAGCTCGGTAGTTCGGAACGATTGAAATACCGAGGTTTGGAAGTTAGTCACAATTTGTGACACAAGTATATTTTATTTTTAAGGAGTAATTAGCATGAAAAAAATCCAGAAAAAGCTTTCTGTGGTTCTTGCGGTTATGATGGTGCTGTGTATGTTCACCGCCCTCCCATTTTCTGCAAGTGCTGCCGAAAAAACTTCTACAAACAAAATCAGTGTTACATCAAATGTAACAGATCCTGTTTCGTATGAGTATAATGCAAATACAAAACAGGTTGTTGTTACATACAATCTTCAGGCTAAGAATATGATTCTTAACACACAGGGCACACTCTCATATGACAGCTCTGTACTTAAGCTTGCTTCAACAAACACAAGAAACACTGATTTCCCTGTATTCAAGGACACAATCGTTTGGAACAAAACTCTTAAGAATGAAGTGCTCTTCAACTGCTCAAGCCTTGATCTTTACAACTTCAAACAGAAGAGTGTTTATTGTACATTCACATTTGATGTTGTAGGCAGCGGCGACACAACAGTTGACCTCGATGTTGAGGTTCTTACAGGTACAATGGCTGACTCATATGAAGATCTTTTTAACGGTAAGGATGTTGATATCACATATATCAATAAGTATGGCAGCGAAAAGGCAGACGGCGCTGTATTTACTGCTGAGGCAGTTCTCGTTCAGGGCGAAGAGCCAACAACAGCTCCTCAGCCCACAACAGCTACACAGCCTACAACTGTAACACAGCCCACAACAGCTCCCGCAACAAAGCCGACTCAGCCTGCAACACAGCCGACTCAGCCTGCAACAGAGCCGACAAAGCCGGTTGGTGAAACGACACTTAACTTTGTTGTACCAAAGACAGTATCCAGCCCGAAATGTTGGGATGACGGTATCTATCTTGCATACAGCAATAAGTATGCCATTAACACATTTACAAAGATTCAGCTTACAAAGACAACAGATTTCCTTACACCTGATTTAAAGACAGACAAGCTTACAGCAGGTACATATGCTCTCTACACTGTAACACTTTCAAAAGAGCAGGCAGAGGCTGTTAGCAAGGCAATTTATGTAGTACTTGTAAACAAATCGAATACATACAAGACTTATGTAAGTTCAAAGTACAATCTTCTTAAAGCTCCGACAGGAACATATAGTGCAGATTACAACACAGCTAAAACATCTCTTGCAAATCTTAATGATTGCACATTCATTATGAATGGTGAAGTAACAACAGGAACAAGCATAGACGGTTACGGCACATATACAGGATACTGGACAAAGTGTACTACAGTATACGCAGTGGCACCGGCATCAACAAAGTGGAAGAACTGTTGGAATCAGGGTGTATATATTGGATACAGCAATGATTACAAGATTGGTTCATTCAATAAGATTAAGATGACAAGAACAAGCACATATGCAGATGTAGATTCAAAGACTAGTCAGCTTGTATCAGGTACATATCCGGTATATACTGTGACTCTTACAGAGGATCAGGTGGCTGCAATTGATGCATCAACATATGTAATCTTTGAGAATGCTTCAGGTACATACAGAACTTACATCAACGGCAAGTACAGCGTAATGAAAGCTCCTGCCGGAAAAGAGTATTCATCAGAATACACAAAAACAAAAGCTAAGCTTGCCGACAGAGCAAAGAACACATTTGTAATCTGTGACGGTATTAGCACCGGTTCAAGTATTGAGGGTTACGGCACATTCACAGGATATTGGTCAACATCAGAAGTTAAAATCGTAGAAAGCACAGCAACACTCTACTGCGTATTCCCGGCACCTGTAAAGGGCAAGACAGCAATGGACAAGGGAGTATATCTTGCGTATGGTTCAAGTAACTCACCGGCTGATCTTACTAAGATTGAAATGAAGAAGACAGCCGATAAGTATACTCCATCGTTAAAAACTAAGGCTCTCGTAGGTGGTAAGTATTCTGTATACTCGGTAACACTTAACAGTGATCAGATTGAGGCAATTGATAATGCTAAGAATGTTGTATTCTGCAACAGTAAAGGTAATTTCAGAACGCTCCTTTCACCCGGATACAATGTATTAAATGCTAAGAGCGGTAGTTATAGCGCAACATACAATAAGGGTACATTTACAACAGCAGACCACAATGGTGAAACATTTGTTGTATGCGACTCAAAGGTAACAGGTTCTAGTACTGATGGTTACGGTATGTTCCTTGGCTATTGGAATCTCGGTGAGAAATAATTGCTAAATTGCAATTGATAACAAATATTAATGCATAAGAGAAGATCCGATGTCTTTGGTGACATCGGATCTTTTATTAGTATGAGGGATTATATATTAATGCTCTAAGGTGAAAGTTCACTGAGAGGTAGTTGCGAACGAAGTCTCAATGTCAATAGTTGGGGTAACCCGAAAAAACAGAATATGTGAGAATTACAAGCGGCGGCGAATTAAGCTGTCGCTTGTTTTGTTGCAGAACTGATATGTTTGTTGGAAAACATATGTAAGATGCGGTTACGAAAACGCTTGAAATTTCTGTAGCCGTAAGCATTTCTTTTGAGAATGTAACCGTCAAAACAGCCACCGTGTAAATTCACGGTGGCTGAAATACTAATCACTTGTTTTTGTTGTTTTAGTTCGGCACGGTTGTGGTCAATTTGCAGTCTGCCGTCTTCGATGTACCTTCTCAGATACGGTTCTTCCTCAATCAGATAATTGACCGCCTTGCCGAGCTTGTCTTTGATGCGATGTTTCTGTGTGATTTTGCCCGCGCAAAGAACGCATTCATTCAGCAGGATTATCGTTCACTTTGATTTTATTGTTGCAGGATTCAATAAAGCCATTGATGGTTAATGTAGAAAAAAATTTATTCGCTTATGATCTATTATTTTAGAAAGTTTGAAAACCTCTTTGTTAAAAGTGCATATGCCGCATAAAAGATAAATCCAACAATTGCAATTATCCAGCGTACTATCCAAAACTCCATCAAAAGATAGGCAATAATGATTGCAATAATAAAAATTAAGGTTGGAACTGCAAACTGTTTAAGGGGAAACAATTCTCTGTCAAGCTTGCGTGAATGCTTTGAGTGCATTAAGAATGAAACCATATAGGAGATCACCGTAGTAAAGCAGGCTGCCATTCCTCCGTATAAGGGAACAAAAATGAAATTAAGCACAATGTTTGTGATTGCGGCAACGATGGTGTTAAACGCAATGTATTTTGTTGACTTATAGTAGTATTCTACATTTACATATACAGTGTACATATACATCTCATAGGAGGCAAATACAAGAGGGGGAATCATATATATACCACTGTAGTACTGTTTTGTCGCCATAATTTTTACTATTTCCGGAGCAACAAACATAAGGCACAGCATAAGCACAAGAGCTATTTCAAGATATTTTGTGATATTTTTGTTAATGGTTGATTTCTCACCTGTCATAAGTTTTCGGGTGAACCACGGGACCCACACAGCCTCAAGAGATGCGGTGACTGCCATGGCAACCATACTTAAATTATAAATCAGACTATAAACTCCGGCTTCAGATGAGTTATACAGGTTTGTAATCATAATTCTGTCGGAACTTGACAGAAGAACAAGTGAAAGGCCATGGAATATAAGTGGCAGGGAATATGTGAGTGCATATTTCCAATATAATTTGTTTAAAGGCTTTTTTCCTCGGATAAATGACGAAATTACAAAATATATTCCGACCACCATATATACTGCGGCGTATGGGATAATATATCCGAAGTATTTTTTATCACCGTGCATATTCATAATGGTGAATATTGCAATAACCTGAATCGTCAAATTTGGAAGTGCCAGCAAAAGAGTTTTTCTTATATAGTCAACTTTCATCATATATTTTGTTGTCATAGCAGTTGCTACAAATTGAAAATATGACTGTATAAGACAGCATATGACGAGAATTATATCAATGTTACCAAAAATAAACATTCCGGCAATGATTAAAGCTGATGATACAAGAAAACTGAGTAATGACAGACCAAAAATTGATGACATATAACCTTCAATGTCATCGTGAAAATCAACATATGCTGTTCGGATTGAGTTACCAAGTGAAAGTCCGACAATAAGAGTTAATATGCTGACCCATGACAAATAGGTTTGAGCAATTCCGTACTCAGAAGTTGTAAGAAGTCTTGTAAATATTGGTATGGTAAAAAATGCAAGAGCTTTGTTAAATAGGTTGCCAACCATATAAAAAGCACTTGCCTTTATATTTTTATCGTTTTTCTTACTTGTATTGTTCAAGTATGAATCACATCCCTAAAATTTAATCGTTGCTTTTTTGGATTTAATTCGTTTGTTATTTTTATATATAAAGTTACCGTCACTATCTCTTTTGGGAAGAGCATACGATATAAAAGTTGATAAGGTGAGAATTGAAAAGAAGTAGTATATGTTGTAATAAGCCTCGCTTTGAAGCATAATCATAAATGCACAAAGAGCACCTGACACAACAAACGGAATCTTGCCGTTTTTACGATTTTTGTATAATGCAATACCACAAATAATAAGGATGGTAAAGAAAAGCAGAAATCCGGGGACTCCGCTTTTGTACAAAAGATTCAGGTAATAGTTATGGGCATGTGTAGCGCCTATTAGATCTCTTGAAGCCTGATTATCGATTTCTCCGACACCGAAAATAGGTGATTTATAAAATGCCTCAAGAGCACTGTCCCATATGTTAGTGCGACCTGTGAAAGATAGATCCCTTCCAAGCACATTAACAATTATAAACGAAAATGCTTCCTGTACTCGCAGGATAATTACTCCAAAGAAGTAAATGATATTTATCACAATATAAGTAACAATGTTAAGAAATTTTGGCATCCAGTTGATGAGAGCCAGAAAAAGGAACAGTATAAATATCATAATACCGATAACACTGGTTGCAGAAAATGCTAATATTACTGTTGCGGTTGATATGACGCAAATTAGAAAAGAAGACACAGTCAGTCTGTCATATAATCTGAGGGATCGAACAACCGAAAAAATCATTGCAGGAAAAATAAGCATAATCGAATTATTTCTATAACCAAGGAAGTAGTTTGTTGTGAATGTGTTAAACTCATACATTCCTTGTGGAAACAAAAGTACAGTGATAAAGTTAATTAACACGAATATTCCCAAAACAAAGGTCGCACCGTCAAGCAGTGCATCAGGGTCAGTTTTTAGTCCCATTTCAACAACTAATACAATTGCAAGAGAATTGAATATTGTCAGAAACAAGGAAGAATAGTTTCCGTCACAATAAATCGTTGCCAGTATCCTCCAAACTTCAAAAAACAAAAATATTACAAAGTACATTGAAAATTTTTGATAAAAGAGGCAAAACCACACCAGAAGGACGGCAATGATGAGTACCTTCAGCACATTTGAAATTTTATCAAATGTCTGATATTGAGGCATTTGTGAAAATATTGCAGGTTTATACAGAACCATAAATACTATGGCGATAAACCAGTTTTGATTCATTAGTTTTTTCATCAGTACTCTCCCGTCATAATTTTCTTTTTATCTTTTTAAGTAATGGAAGGACTCCAATTTTATTAAGAATTTTGTTTCGTTTTATTTTATACTCCCGTTTTCTGTCTATTGTTGCGTATCTTTTAACAAGTACATCAAATGGGATTGTGTCAAGCTGTTCAAAAAACTTGCTTCGATTCTGATGTGCTTTGGTTGGAGAACCCATTACAGGGTAGGTGAGATTGAGCATATCTTTTGGAATTTCTTTGAATGTTATTTCATTCTTTATTTTTTCAAAAAGCTTACAGCCTTTATCACTGTTTAGGATAACAAAAGAAGTTCCTTTGTGGTCATCAAAATCAGGGAAAATCTGTCCGATAAGCCACAAGTCGCCAAGAGTAATGTCGCTTACTCTCGGGAATGATTTAAGACGGCATTTGCTGCATGACGGACGGTTAAATAATGAAAAACCAAATCCACGGGCATAGCTGTCATCTTTCCAAAATGTACTTTTTTCAGTTTCATCATATTTTACGGTTAGCGAATAGTCTTCCCAACTGATTCGTTTATCTCTGAATGAAACAGATTGTATACATTTTTTTTCAGGATTTATAAATTCAAGATACCTTTGCCATATTTTGGGAGAAGGTACTCCATGGCAGAAAAGATCTATCAAAATAAGATTATCGTAATTTTTGTCAAGATAGCTTTTCAATGCTCTTATTTGACAAGGCGTGCCGGAAAACATAACTGTTTTCCCTGTATTAAGAAGTTCTTTGATTTTTTTATAGATGCCTTGAGTACTGCTTTGCACATATTTTGAACCGCTGATTTTTTTTAAGTCTTTATCATTTTCGATTACAATGTGTTTTACATTAAATTCTTCGTCAAATGCAGCTCCTACAACTACACCGCCATTTGATATGATTGCTTTTGCAAGGTGGGTAAATATACCGCCTGATGTGCTTTCGTGTCTGATTTCTTTGTCGTTACTTTTAGCGGCAAAAGCAGTAAAATCATTTTCGCCTTTGCGAAACTGCTTTATTGGGCAGGCTTTAAGGCAGGCCGAACATTCAACGCATTTTGATTCGTCAATTTCAGGATATAAAAATCCTTCTTTATCGGGCTTCATAGAAATACTGTTTGTTGGACACTTATCTGCACATGCAGAACATCCGCAACAATCATACTTGTCAAATAATTCAATATGCTTTGATTTTTTCGGGGGGATTCCGTCAAGTGCTTTTAAAATGTAGTTGAATGACTCGTTTTTGAGATTGTCAAGAAGTGCATTGGTTTTATTATAGTCAATAGATTTAGCAATCTTTTTGTCCCAATCCGGTAAAATATCACTGCATTTTATGTGTCTGTACTCAAGCTTAAGACTTTTTAAAAGTGATTCAAGTCGGGTGTTGGTTGAGCCTTTCATTCCGCTTGCAAAACGCTCAAAAACAAAATACTGACGCTCAAATATAGTTGAAAAAACACTGCCGTGAAATGAATCCGTACATACAAACTGAGCATTCTTTATCAAGTTGATAAAACCGTCGGGTCCTATATCATATAGTGAAATATCTGCATAATTATCATCACTTTCCGTATATCCTTCAATATACGGAATACAAACAACTTTAAAGCCTGTCTGTTCAGAAAGTTTCCTTACAGCCTTTCTGTGTTCAGGGTTCTGTCCAAGAAAATAGCAGAATATGTATTTCCCATCCACGATTGGTGTGTCACCGCTCATCTTATCCCAACTTTTTTTGTTTACCATAAGGGTAGGATCAAGAACAAGCTGAGCATCACGACCGGTAAGATTATGTACGAGCTTGCAACCGCTTTCTTCTCTGCATGAGAGGAAGTCAAAATTATTGATTGAATTTTGGTAGAGTTTTTTGTCAGAATTTTCAACAGTGCTTATGCCAAAACTTGGGGCATAGGCAATTTTCCGTGTTCCCTCAGGAACAAATGAAAGTGTATAATAATTCTGTCTTATATGTACAGGCAGCCATATCTGATCGCTTCCGCATATAACCGCATCGTATCTTTTAGAATATTCCCTCAATGAATCAAGATTTACAAAGTTACGCGTTGTATGCAGATTGTTGTTGACAAATTTATTAAATTGGTTGTTTCTGAGAGAAATGCACTCCGCATAAACGGCATTGCTGACAGCTTTTTTTGTTGCTTTTTTATACTTGGCTTTTTCTCTGAGCTTCTTGGGTGAAAGCAGAGTTAGAATTTTATCTTTTTTACTTGAAATATGTGTATAGTTGATAATTTCAGTGTCGTATCCTATTTCAGAAAAAATTGTTTGCATGGCATAGGCCTGCAATTTTGTGCCGTAATTTTGAGTTTTGTATGGAGTTGCCAGACCTATCATTTTATACTGCCTCCGGTAGTTAATATTTGCTTGCTTTTTCAATATAAAATCTTTGCAATTTCTTTGCTTCAACGGCTATTTCAAAACCAGAATTTCGAATTTCAGTTGACAGATCTTCCCTTGTATAGTTTAAGCTTTTATTCAGAATAATTTCTGCCCATTCTTTGTCGGTTTTCTTTGAATCAATAAAGTTCATAAGTTTTGTGCAGTTGACTTCTTCGGGTACTACCTTTGCTGTTCCGAATGTCATAAGACCGGCGGTTTGCGCTTCTATGTATACTATTCCGAAACCTTCGTAACGGGAGGGAAGAACAAATGCGTCAAATGCCTGCATAACATCGGGTACATCCTGACGCAGACCTGTGTAGATGATTTGGTTGTAAATGCCGTTTTTTTTAGCATAATCCGTAAGTTCTGAGAATTTGGAATAGCTTTTATAATCACCTACAATGACAAGTTGAGAATCAGTGTGCTTTTTGCAGATTTCATTAAAAATTCTGATCATACGCTCGGGGTTTTTTTGATAATATAATCTTCCGACAAATCCTACCACAAATGTATTATTGCTGATTCCAAATTCTTTTCTTATTCTGTTCCTTGTTTCGCAATTATAAATGTATTTGTTTGTTTCTATTGCGTTTGGAAGAACCTTAAAATTATCTTTTTTAAGAATAGAATCACCAAAAAGGTATTTTCCCGCATCACGACTGCAAGCAAAAAAATCAGTCGCATAGTGTTTTAAACCTGTTTTCAAAACACGGTTGTACATTTTTTTAATCAGGCTCGGTGTGTTTACATACGCAAGATGTGCATGAGCAATGCGTGTATTTATACCGTGTTTTTTTGCTATACAACAGTACAGTGCCGACCATTCCTCCATATTAGAATGTAACACATCATAGTTGCCGTTTTTCATTATCTCGCTTACCTGTCGGATATTTTCTCTCAGATTAACTGATTTTGGTGTGACACGAAAAATATTGCAACCCATCTGTTTAAAAGTGGCTTCATTAAGACTGCCGTTTTTTACCGATGGAAGATCATCAATGACAATATCAAATTTTACATCATTATGATCCATATGGCTGTAGTAGTTTAATAATACAGCGCCGACACCTCCGCCGTTTATTCCAACAGCAATTTGCAGTACCCTCATTATCGGTTTTCCTTCCTTTATCAGCGTAATTTTCTCAGAAACCTTTTTACTCCGAGAGGAATCATTTTTTTGATTTTGGTTTTTGGATTTATTTTAAAAGCAAGCTTAGTTTTGGCATATGTTTCAAAGTTGCCGCAGTCAAAACCGTCATAAATTGAATCCCTGCAACTTGGTCGTTTTGAGGGATGTACAAGATTTGCGTTCATAACAGAGGCTTTGTTATAATCAGACTCAATTATTTCAAGCTTGTCTTTTATCTTTTCAAGGTATTTTTTGCCCTTCTCGGTATTTACAAGGACGAGGGAAACACCGTTTTCATCAAAAAATTCGGGATGAAATTTTTGTATTCCCCAGTAGTCAGCAAGGGTAATGTCACTTACGCGATTTTTGTTGGCAAATTTACATTCGTAACAACTTTCGCGGTAGGTTTTACAGTACAGAAAAGCACTGTAGTATGGGTCAAAAAAGCCATAATCAGATTTGCTTTTTTGACCGTTTTCAGCTTTATAGTACAGATCCCAACCACGCTTTTCTTTGCTTCTAAAGTTATATGAGGTTAATGTGCCGCCGAGCTTTTTGCCCATATAGTCAATATAATTTTTGAAAAGTTTTGGGCTCGGCACACCGTGACATACAATATCTGTAATCAGCAGATTACCATAATCTTTGCCGAGAAAAGAACGCAGTCCCGCTGCTTGACAGCCTGTGCCGCTGAAAAGAACTTCTTTGCCGTTCTCAAGTTCGGTTTTAACCTGTTTATAAATTCCTCTTGTGTCGCTTTGAACATATTTGGAACTTTGCAGTCGGTAAAGCTCATCTTCGGTTTCAACCTTAATATGTTTTGCAACAAGGTTTTCATCATATGCACAGCCGAAAACAACACCGCCCATAGATAGAACGGATTTTGCGATAGGTATAAAAAGTCCGCCGGAAGTACTTTTGAATGTACTTCCACGGTCTTTGTATTTTGCAGCATATACTTTTGGAATATTGCATCTTGATACATCGGTCAAAATAGGGCAATGTTTAATACAAATTCCGCATTCAATGCAGATGCTTTCATCAACCTCGGGATATAAAAATCCTTCGGAATCCGGTTTCATAGATATACAGTTTTTAGGGCATATCTGCTCACATCCGGAGCAACCGCAGCAGCTTTTTCCAAGTTGCATTATATTATTCACAATTAATCACCTATCATATCCTTCAGAATATCAAACGATTTTTTTCTTTCGGTTGAGATTATCTCGTTTACCCTATTAAAATCAATTTTTTCCTCTGCAATTTTAAAGTCATCATAGCTCTTTAAAATTCGATTCTCATATCCTATCAGTTCCAGAATACTCGAAATTCTTTCGCTGTAGCTCTTGGGCAGAACATCTGCAAATTGAGTGTTAAGTCCTATCGAAAAAGCTGTACCGTGAAATGAATCGGTAAGAAAGTATTCTGCATTCTTTATATACCATAAAAATTCACCGACAGGCGGACAACAGATAAATTTTCCGCTGCGGACAATATGATGAAAACAATGGCTTACCCTGTAAAGTTTTAGCCCTTTTCTCTTTGCAAACTCTTTTGCGTATGCATCAAACTGCTTATTTGGGTGAAGCTGATATACAAGCACATACTTTTCATCGCATTTGCGATTCGGAATAAGCTTTTCCCATTCGTTTTTATCAAGCAAAAATGTCGGATCAAGAACCTGCTCTGCGTGAATTCCCAGTTCTGATGCAATTTTAATTCCGCTGTTTTCACGGATAGTGATTTTGTTGTATTCTTTAAGCCAACTTTTTATTCTTGTTTTGTTTTTTTCTTCAACACTCGCACCGCCAAAACTTGCGGCATATGCAATCTTTTTTACTTTTTTTGGCAAAAAGGACAGAAAGTAAACAGGATCAATTTCTCCGCAGACAACGGTATTCCACACCTGATCACTTCCTGTCATATATATGTCAGCTTTTGGAATATCGCTTTTAAGCTCTGCTTCGCTGTTATATTCTTTGTCCGTTACCTTGACAATTTTTCTGTATTCTTCAAAGCGTTTGTCAGCAAATTTATAGACGGGCTTTTGGGTCGCCTTAAAAAAAAGTCTGGTGAGTGCGTTTTTATTCCATTTTGCACTTACGCTTTTAAGCCTCGTATCAACTATATTCTCTGTTTTTTCATCGGTTCTGTAATAATTAATGCATACAGCATTACAGCCGAGTTTTTCGAGTGCTGTTTGTGTTGCATATGCCTGCAAAACAGAGCCGTAGTTTGAAACTGTGTGTCTTGTAAGATATGCAACTGTTTTTTTATTGTCCATAATCAGTCCAAACTTTCAATAGTAATACCGCCGTTGCTTTTTACAACAGAATTTGCGGGAATGTCATGATGAATAACACAACCTGCACCGATAACGCTGTTATCCCCGATTTCAACGCCTTTGAGAATGACTGCATTGGTGCAAATCCAACAGTTGTTTCCGATTTTTACACGACCTGTTGAATATCCCTGTTCACGGATAAGCTTAGTTCTGTCCCTGAATTTATGATTCTGGTCATAAATTTTAACATTTTCTCCGAAAATGGTATGATTGCCGATTTCGACACTTTCGAGGCAATTAACAGAACAGCCACGGTTGAAGAAACAATCATGTCCGATTTTTATTGACGCACCTTTTTCAAGGTAAAGACCGAAATTTTTGCGAAAGGTTGTATTTTTCCCGACCGAAAATCTCTTTCCAAACATAATTTTAAAGCATAGTTTTTTTATTGCAGCTTTTGTTCGCCAGTATATTTTTAATAAGATCATATTTTATTACCGCCCTTAGCCTTTATCAGTTCCTTGTAGCATTTCATAAGCTTATTATAGTATGCTTCGCAGTCGCAGCTGTTTTTGGCTTTTTTAAGTGCAGACTCTGACATTCTGCTGTATTCGTCATCCGAGAGACTGTTCATTTTCTTCAGACATTCACAAAGGCTGTCAGGATTATTGGGTTCACAGATAAAACCCGTAATGCCGTCATCAACAATTTCCGGAAGTCCTCCGTAATTGCTTACGATTGCAGGCTTGCCGACCGCAATTGCCTCAAGAATTGAATACGGACCGTTTTCATACCATTCACTCGGCAGAATTACGCACTTTGCGTGTTCAACATACTTCTTTAATTCGCCACCGCTCTGGAAACCTGTAAAGATAACCTTGTCGGTTAAATTGTTCTCTTTTACATAGGTTTCAAGATCTTTCCTAAGAGGACCGTCACCCACAAGATACAACTTGTTTTCAAAATTCCCCTTATGATAGGCCTTTACAAGCGACATAAGCCCCTTTTCAACTGATAATCTGCCGAAAAACAGAAAATAATCGTCAATATCCTTACAAAGGTGATATTGAGTACCTGACGGCAAAAAATTCACCCAATGCACAATTGGATTTTTGGTTATGTGTGATTCAACAAATTGTCTGCGGTAAAAATCGGAAGGGCAGATATAGAAATCTATCTTATCGTACATATGCATACGCTCGTAATTTTTAGCCTCGATTACGGCAAGATATGTTTGCATAGCTGAATTTTTCACGCATTTTTGTTCGATTGCCGGTTTATAACTGTGTTCCCTAACACAACGGTCGCAAACTTTTCCGTCACAGAGCATGGTGTGCGTTGGACACACACAGTTCAAATCATGTGCGGTCAGTACAACGGGAATATTGAACTTTTGAATAGCATTGAGTATTGAGAGCGTTATGTGACGGTGAACAAGATTGATATGTACAATGTCGGGTTTTTCATCTTTGATAAGTTTCTCAATCTTTTTTTTAGCGTCAAATGAGTAGAGTGCATGAAACCCCGCACTTAATTTTTGAACGGCAGACATACTTTTATTGAAATCAACATTTTTTGAGAAATATTCGGATTGCGGACAAGCGTAATTTTTTTCGTCCTGCATTGCAAAATAAATAACCTCGTTACCGTGTTCCTCAAGAAGTTTTGCAAGACCGAAATAGTAGGTTTCACTTCCGCCTTTTACATAGTGGTATTTATTAACAAGCAGAATTTTCATTATCAGCCCCGCCTTTTTCCTTTAAGTGAGCGTACCATTGGGTACAACTTTGAGTGAACAAGTGAGATACCTGCAATCATCATTCTTTTCGGCATGGCATTGCACACACTCGTCATCATTTTTTTGGATTTCTTTCTGACATCGGGATATTGCGGAAAATCTTTCCACGGTGACATTGATTTATATTTGAGATAATCCCCGACAAAGGGATGATTGTTATTTTCGTTCCACGGGCGTGTTCCCGAAAGGAAACACGAGGTGTAGTGAATTATATAAGGATCGGTTACCGCCTCAATGTATTCTTCTTCACTCAGATGATGCTCGGGACGACGCACCTTCATAAGATCTTTAAAATTAAAATCAAAGAAAACAGTCATAGCGTCGTATTTGGTATGGATAACCTTTACAAGATTCTTTTTGGCAAGAACACCGTTAAGAACCCCTTGATCAACATAGGTGATGTTGCCGTTGTGAGCAATAATAAAATCGAGAAAGTCTTTTTCCACATTCATCTCTCTCCAGCTTTTAAGGTCAATCAGCAAAACACCGTTATTTGTATAAGTGCTGTCGCACGGAAGATTCAGTTCGGTTTTATAACGGTCACTTCGGCAATCGTCAACTGCCGCAACAATCTTATCTTCCAGATCTGTTTCCCAAAATTCTCTCAAAGAGTGACGCACAACCGTGTCACAGTCAAGATAAATACAGCGGTCGAGATTATCAGGCAGTATCGTGCAGAGAAACAGTCTGAAAAATGTGCTGATGTTCCATCTTCCGACTTCTATATCAACACCTGACATTTTGTTAAGATCAGGGCGGGGAATAAAAACAATATTTCTGCCGAATTTGTCAACCATATTCTCAAATCTCTTTTTGTTTTCATCTGAGATATTGTTGTCAATCATATAAATGTTGATTTCATCGGCATCGGTATTGTTGTGTAAGAGTGACATTATTGACACACCGGCAATAGGGGCATAGCTGTCGGAGCTTGAATATACTATGTTCATTTTACCCTCCGTGAAAAAGTAGTCGTAACATAAAAATTACTTAAGATACTTATCCTCGTATTCCTTAAAGGTCTGAAGATTTTTATCTTTGTCGGCAATAATAAGATTTTCAATACCGCCGATTTCATCAAACGGCCATTCAACTCCCAAATCCGGATCGTTGTACATAATGCCGTCATCATATTCGCCGTAGAATTTTTCACCGCATTTGTATGAAACAACAGACGGTTCAAGCACAAGATAGCCGTGTGCAAAATGTTCGGGAACATAGAGTTCATTCATATTTTCTTCGGAAAGACAGAAGCCCTGCCATTTTTTGAATGTAGGTGATTCGGGGCGGAGGTCAACGATAACATCAAAAACCTTGCCTTTAATGCACCGTACAAGCTTTGCCTGCTCATGTACGCGCTGAAAATGAAGTGCGCGGATTACGCCCTTGTGAGATACTGTGTAGAAAACCTCCGCAAGGTTGTGTTCAAGTCCGTTTGCCTCGAAAACTTCCTTTGAATAATCCTTTATAAATGCACCTCTTACATCTGTTGCACAAAACGGCTTGATAAGATACGCGCCTTCAAAATCTGTATTACAAAATTCAAACTTCTGAATCATCGTTATTCTCCCTTTTATAATGTTTTTCTATGTAAGCAGTACCCTTTACACATAGAAAGGGCGAAAGTTACATTTCGCCCTCTGTATTTTCTTAGTCAACCGACTTAATCCAGTCCATAGTCATTCTTGTGCCTTCTGCAAATGAGATTTCGGGCTTGAAATAACAGTCGGCTTCAATATCGGCTGTATCAAATGCCTCAAGCGGCATATTTACTCCCGTAAAAGGAACATCGCCGAAAATCGGCTTTGCTTCGGGGGCAAGCTCCTGCTGCATTTCAAGGATAAATTCCTTGAGCGGTTTTGCGTTTCCGCTGCCGATAGTATATTCTTTATTTGCTTTGCCGTATTCTCCGATTGCCTCAAACGCTCTTGCAACATCGTCAATATAGATGAAGTCATAGTTCTGTGTTGCGGCAGTAAACTGCAGCGGTTCGCCTGCAATAATTTTGCGGATTGTAGAATTGACAAAACGGGGCGAAAGCTCACCGACGCCGTACGCGTTTGTAATAACTGCCCAACAGAGGTCAATTGAAAGGCTGTTTGCAATCGGCTTGCAAATTGCCCTTGCAATCAGCTTGCCTGCACCGTAAATGTACGGAAGTCCCGGCTTGCTTTCCTGAGTGTAAACAGCGGTGTAGGTTTCCTTTTCCATAATAGAACCGGCATTGACAAATTTTTTACACTGCATACCGTCTGCCGTTCTGAGCGCTCTTGCTGTCCAGAGTGCATTTTTAAGCTGAACATTTTCATCACATCTGAGCGGTCCTGCCGAACCTACCCATGCAAAGTGGTAGAAAACATCAATATCTCTGTCGGAAATTCTGTCAGCCAAGGTTTCAATCTCATCAAGCTCGCAATACACGATTTCAATGCCGTTAAGGTCTTTTATATTTTCAATTTTTTCGTTTTCGTCTTTTACAACTGCAAAAACCTTTACACCCTTGGCACAAAGTCTTTTGCAGACATTTGAACCGACAAAGCCGTTTGAGCCTGTTACAATTGCTTTTTTCATAAATTAACCTCTTTTATATCATCCGCAGGAGTCTTAGATTCTGCTTTTAAGAAAATCGTTTATTTGTTCGTCCATACAGCGGCGAACATCACCGCCGTTCATATAACAGCGCGACCATTCAACCGTTTTCTTCACTGCTTCATCAACATGCCAATGGGGTTTCCAGCCAAAAACAGCCTTTAGCTTTGAACAGTCGAGTTTGAGAAAGCTTGCCTCGTGGACTGCATTCTTTTCACTTTTGTTGACCCATTTTATATTTCCCGCATACTTTACAAACAAATCAACGAGTTCGCCTGTCGTTACGCAGTCGCATTCATCGGGACCGACATTATAGCAGTCGGCAAGCTTAATATCACCGTACTGCGCCCTTGCAATCATAAGATAGGCAAAAAGCGGTTCGAGAACATGCTGATACGGTCTTGTTGAAAACGGATTCCTTACAATAATATCCTCGCCCTTTTCCAAGGCTCTCACGCAGTCGGGAATGATTCTGTCGTTTGCAAAATCTCCGCCGCCGATAACATTGCCTGCTCTCGCTGTGGAAATTGCCGTTCTTCCGTCTGCAAAGAAAGAATTTTTGTAGCTGTGGGTTACAAGTTCCGAGCAGCTTTTGCTGTTTGAATACGGATCAAAGCCGTCAAGCGGTTCGTTTTCACGGTATCCCCACTGCCATTCCCTGTTTTCATAAACCTTGTCGGTTGTTACATTGAGAAACGATTTTACACAGCTTGACTGCCTTACGCACTCAAGAATATTTACCGTTCCCATAACATTTGTTTCATATGTGTACGCAGGCATTTTGTAGCTGTCACGCACAATCGGCTGAGCTGCAAGATGAAGTACAATCTCAGGCTGTGCCTCATCAAATGCCTTTTTCAGAGAGTCAAAATTGCGAATATCTCCGATAACCGACTTTACATCGCTCTCAATATCTGCAATTTCAAAAAGTGATGGTGAGGTCGGCGGATTAAGTGAATAACCCGTTACCTCTGCGCCTGCATTCGCAAGCAGTCTGCACAGCCAGCTGCCCTTGAATCCCGTGTGTCCCGTAACGAACACTTTTTTACCTTTATAAAAATCAAGCGTCATTATGACCACACTTTCCACGGAGCTTTGCATTCGTCCCATAGTTTTTCAAGTCTTTCCTTGTCACGCAATGTGTCCATACATTGCCAAAAACCGTTGTGCTTGAAGCACATAAGCTGACCCTCTCCCGCAAGCTGTTCCATAGGCTCGCGTTCAAACATTATTGTGTCGTCCTTTATATAGTCAAGAACCCTTGGGTCAAGCACCATAAAGCCTGCGTTAATCCAGCCTGAGTCGATATCGCTCTTTTCACGGAACGCCCTGACTTTGCTGTCCTCTGACAAATCAAGCACACCGAACCTGCTTTCGGGCTTTACGGCTGACATAGTTGCAAGCTTACCGTGTTTTTTGTGAAAATCGAGTAGAGCGTTTATGTCAATATCGGAAACACCGTCGCCATAGGTCATAAAAAACGGCTCATCTCCGATAAAATTGCGAACCCTTTTAAGTCTGCCGCCTGTCATCGTGTCAAGACCTGTGTCAACAACAGTAACCTTCCATTTTTCGGCTCTTTTGTTATGTACAATAATCTTATCATCCTGAGTAAAATCAAAGGTGATGTCGGATGTGTGAAGAAAATAGTCGGCAAACCATTCCTTGATTACATGCTGTTTGTAACCTGCACAGATGATGAACTCGTTTATGCCGTAGTGAGTGTACAGCTTCATAATGTGCCACATAATCGGCATTCCGCCGATTTCAATCATTGGTTTAGGTTTGAACTGGGATTCCTCGGAAATTCTTGTTCCGTACCCTCCCGCTAGTATAACAGCTTTCAAAACTCTGCCTCCTTAAACAGCACCCTCACCCTTGAAAACAGAGGTGATAGTTTTGAGAATGATTTTCAGGTCAAAGCAGACAGAGCGGTTTTTGATATAGCAAATTTCCATTGCTCTTCTGCGTGTGTATGTAGTACAGCTTCTGCCGTTTGCCGCCCAGAAACCCGTAAGCCCCGGCTTAACGCTCAAAAGCATATCACGGTAGTTGCCGTAAATTTCAGTTTCAACCTCCATAACGGGCCTTGGTCCCACAACAGAGATATCGCCTTTTAAAATATTGAAAAGCTGAGGAAGCTCGTCAAGGCTTGTTTTTCTCATAAATTTGCCGACCCTTGTGACCCTGGGATCGTCTTCAAGCTTGAAATTTCTTTCATACTCAGCCTTCTGCTCGGGAGTGAACTGCCTGATAAGCTCCTCGGCATTTGTCACCATACTTCTGAATTTATATATATTTAAGGTTTTTCCGCCTTTTCCTACACGCTGGTGAACAAAGAATACAGGTCCTTCGCTTGTTGCTTTAACAAGAATTGCCAGAATGAGAAATACAGGTGAAAGGATTATTAAAGCGACGAGTGAACATACAATGTCAAAAATCCGTTTAAAAAAATCATAAACAGGCTTTTTTTTAATTGCGTGTCCGCTTGGTGACGCAATTTTATTTATACTTTTGCTTTTTGCGGATTCCATTTTCCCCTCCGTGGACAGGACGAGCCTGTTAGTTTATGCTTACGCAGGCGGCTTGTTATCAGTCTTTTGTTTCTGTTTTGTAATATCCGCCGTATCTTGAGTAGTAGCCCTTGCCCTTGCGGGTTTCGTGAGGCTTTACACGGTTAAGAATAACACCGAGAATTTTTGCGTCGGTTCTTTTAATAACCTCAACCGTCCTTTCAAGCTCGGGGTATGTCGTTGAATTGTTTCTTGCAACAATAACAACACCGTCAGATGCCTTCATAATGGGGAGAGCGTCAATAACAACGCCGATTGGCGGTGTGTCAAAAATAATATAGTCATAATCCTTTTCAAGGGTTTTTATAAGCTCTGCCATAGCTTCACTTGCAAGAAGCTCCGACGGGTTTGGCGGAATAGCTCCGTAGGTAATAGCCTTGAGGTTTTCAATCTTTGTATCCTTGGTGACCTCTTTAAGAGAACATTCCTCGTTAAGGTAATTTGTAATGCCGGGGGTAGGTGAGATTTTGAGTGCGGTGTTGACTCTCGGACGGCGAAGGTCACATTCAACAACGATAACCTTTGTGCCAACCTGCTGAGCAAGCGCAGACGCAACATTGATTGATGTTACCGTTTTGCCCTCGCCCTTTGTTGACGAGGTAAACGCTACCTTTTTGCAGCCCTTTTTAAAGATTGAGTATGCGATGTTTGTTCTGGCTGTTTTGTATGATTCACGAACCTGAAAGCCGAGTGCCTCGGTGTCAATTGAACGATCTATTTTAGTCTTTTTCATTGCAGCTTCACTCCTTTAACATTAATAACCCGATTCATAGTTGCCGTACTTCTTTTCGGCTGCCTTTTGATTTGAAAAATATTCAAAGTCGGGAATAGCGGCAAGCAGCGGAAGGTCAAGAACGGTTGTCATCTCTTCGTTGTACTTGATTTTGACATCAAGGAAGTCACGGACGAATGAAACAATCAAAGCAATGATAAGACCTGCCGCAAATGCGATAATCACATTTTTGGATACACTCGGTGAAGCAGGAGCTTTTGGAAGAGTTGCCTTGTCAACAATTTTAAGCTTTGCGTTGTCCTTTACATTTGCAATCGTCTTTGGTGCAATCTTCGCAATTGCGTCGCCTATTCTTTTTGATTCGGTAGGACTGCTCGAATTTACAAGAGCCTTAAATACCTCGGTATCTTCAATGCTCTCAAACTTAATCATAGATTTAAGCTGTGACGCTGTGTACTTTTCGTTGAGCGCTTCGGAAATCTGATTGTAGAATGAGTTTGAATCAAGAAGCTCAATATATGTAAGCACAAGATTCTTTGCATAGTTTACACTCTGGTAATCCTCGTATGCCGACTGGCTCTTGTAGTTGGTTTCAACATATAGCTTTACACTTGAGGTGTAGGTTTTCGGAATAAAAAAGGTTGTAATAAAGAAAGATACTGTAGCACACAAAAGAGAAAGCACTGCAATAAAAACCAAGTTTTTCTTTATTATTCTCGTTATGTCCTTAAATGATATTTCCATTAAATAATACTCCTCCCGGCTTTTGCTCACATATGGCAAGACAATGCCGCAGCCGAAACAAAAGTGTTACAGGCGAAAACGGTACAAAAGCACAAAAATCTTTAAAACATGACACTTCCATTATATGTGAAATCAGTAAAAAAATCAATATGACAAAGGAATCTATTATAGGAAAAAATTAGTTTATTTTGCGGATTTTCGGGTTGGACAAATTTTCTGTATGTACAAAACTTACATAAAATATATAACTATTTGGCTGAAAAATGGTTAATAAGCACACGAAAAGCAGTTTTAAAGACAATTTCAGCTAAATTTGCTAAAAAAATAAACAAAAATAAGGTAAATAACCGATAAAATTTCTACTCATATATTAATATGTCACAATATGTCATGATAAGAAAGCAATTACTGTAAATATGCAGGCAGAGCCGCTGCACGGATATTTGTTCAAGGAGTAATTTACAAACCAGTATGTATATTTTATGCAAAAATGATGTGCAAAGACGGATAAAAATACAAAGTCCAGACGAAACCGACACGGTGTGACACAGTATTTAATTGATTCGGAACGGCATAATGCACAATTGGAACGACATAATGCACAATGAAATCATCTATTTTGACAACAAGATTGTCGTTTCTTAAAATATAACAAATATTTATAACAAAACACTTTACAAAATCCGAGGTGTGGTGTATAATACTGTACAAAGAAGTTAGATGGTGAAGTTTTCCATTGTACTCCCTGCGGCTTTTGGCTTGCAGATGCGTATTGTGCCGATGAATCCGTAAAGCTTCTTGCTGATGAAAACAAAATATAATACAAGGTGGTATGAACTATGAAAAAATTATCAGCAATGTTAGTAGCACTCATCCTTGTTGCAGCAACGGCTTTCACTGCTTTTGCAGCAGGCATCAATGACAGTGAGCAGGCTGTTCTTGACGAACTCAAAACATCTGTTAAGATGAACGGCTCAGAGATGGTTATTCCGAGCGAGTTTGTAAACCAGGCTGAGAACTACTTTAACACAATTGACATGACAGCAGATGAGTCATCACAGATTATCGCTGTACTCAAGAAGGGCGAGAGCTTCCTTGAGAACTCAGGCGCATCTAACATCGCAGATCTCACATTTGCTCAGAAGCAGACACTTCTTGCTTACGGTAAGGAGGGCGTAGGTGTTCTTGGTATGACAATGTCATATGACACATCAACAAAGACTCTTACAATTTATGACGCAAACGGCAAGGTTGCATTCTCAGCTGTTCCTACTCTTTCAAAGGTTGGACAGGTTAAAGACGGCAGCGCAATCAAGACAACAGGTGTTGCAGCTGATTTCAGCGGTGTTGCAGCAGTTTCTGCAGTAGCACTCATTATGGTAGCAGGCGGAGCTTTCTACCTTGTAAAAACTAAGAAAGAAAGAGCTTGATTTAAATGTCTGATAAAAAAGTCAGACACGGTCATAGATCAAAGAATGGGAAGGGTTTTATAATTCTTCCCATTATATTTTGTCTGGTAACATATCTGGTGCTGTATTTGGCGTTTGTTCCGTCATTTTCTCCGATAATTTCGGCTATGGGTATGTTCTTTTCGGATAATGAAAAGGATTATTCGACAGAGTACGATAATATTTTTGTGCCCGTGTCAGAAAACGCAACTGTTCCTACCGTGACCAAGAAAGATTCTGACGGTAAGGAAAAATCATATGTAAAAAAAGATTCCGTTCAGTATCCAGGCTATGGCAATCTGTTCGGTGAACTCATAATAAGTGACTGCAATGTTGATGCAAATCTGTTCTTTGGCGACGGTGATGTTGCTTTGAGAAACGGCGTAGGCATTTACGCAGGCAGTTTTGTACCCGGTTACGGAGGAACAATTCTTGTTGCAGGTCATAACAATACCTATTTTAACGGTTTGAAAAATGCTCAGGTTGGTCAAAGGGTTGAAATTAAGACAAGCTACGGTAACTATGTGTATGAAATTACCGATACAGCCGTAAAAAGTGCTAACGACAGCAGCGCCTACGACCTTTCTGCTGATTACGAAAATCTGATAATGTACACCTGTTATCCCTTTGATGAATTGGGACTCACATCAAAAAGATTTTTCGTGTATGCAAAGCTTGTGTCGGGAACCCAGATAGATAAGGGGGGCAACTGATATGCATTCTAAGATAAGAGGTATTGTTTTCTGCTTGCTTTCGTTTGTTTTGTCATTTGTGTTGCTTCTGCTTTCAATTTCGGTGATGCTTGAAGCCACGATTCTGAATCCCTCGTATATTCTCGACAATATGAACACAACCAATTATTTTACCGACAAAAAGGACGAAATAACAAGAGAGCTTGTTGACCTCGGTTACGCGTCGGGTCTTGAAGAAAGCTTTTTTGGTAATGTGGTTGAAACTGTAACAATTCATGACGATACAGAGGATTACCTTGAAAGCTATTATAACGGCGGCTCGGCAAAAATCAGCACGGTTGCCTTTCGTCAGCGTTTTAATTCAGAGCTTGACAGCTACATAAAGAAAAATAATGTTAAGGTTGCAAGCAGTGACAGCAGGGAATATCTTATAAATAAAGCTGCGTCTGTATATGAGGCGAATCTCAGAATACCGATGTTTTCAATGCTTTCGCCGTATCTCACGGCCTTGAAAGATATGATGCCGCTTCTAATAGGCGGACTGGTAGTTTTTGCCGCAATCCTTTGTGTGATTATCATCTTTGCAAACCGTTGGAAGCACAGGGCGGTCAGATATATCTGTTACGCAACATCCGGAACATTTATCACGGTGGGAATTATCCCTGCTATTTTGTTTTCAACAAGCTATGTGAGCAAAATCAATATTGAATCAAGAGCTTTCTACAACCTCTTTGTTCAGAGTATGAACAGCGTGCTTATCGCACTTGCAATCTGTTCGGCAGTCTTTCTTATAATTTCTATCGGACTTTTCTTCCTGCACAAGAATATGCGCAAACACGCAAGTGAAGAATGATGTAAGTAAATGGAAAATTAAAAATTGAAAATGTAAAATTACGGTCGAGAAGATAGTTTGCAAATGCAAAACACTGTCTTCCCGACCGTTTTTTATATAAAAGTTGTTGTCTGTTAGTAGTGGCGAACACGGTTTTCCCCTACTAAAATAATGAAAAAAACACGGTCGGATTTCCAAACGGGGATTCCGACCGTGTTTTTTATGAATCAATCGTCAATATTGTAAAATCGTTTTGCATTGTCGCAGGTGATTTGCAGAAGCTCTGAGATGCTTATATTACGCAGAGATGCGATTTTTTCAGCGGCATAGACAATCATAGAGCTGTCGCAACGCTTGCCGCGGAACGGCACGGGTGCCATATACGGAGCGTCGGTTTCAAGCAGAAGCCTGTCAAGCGGAATTTCCGAGGCGACCTCAAGACTGTGACGGGCATTTTTGAATGTAACAACACCGCCGAGGCTGATGTACATTCCCATGCGAACCGCCTCACGCATAAGCTCAACACTGCCCGAAAAGCAATGAACCAGAGCATTCGGTTTGTATTTTCTCAGAAGATCGTACACATCACCGTGAGCCTCACGGTCGTGAACTATAAGCGGCATTTTAAGGTCAAGAGAAAGCCTGATCTGTTCCTCAAAAACACGCTTTTGCAAGTCTTTCGGAATGCCCCAATGATAATCAAGCCCTGTTTCTCCGATTGCGACAACCTTTTTATGTTTTGAAAGCTGTGCAAGCTGTTCAAGATAATTGTCCGGAATATTTTCGAGATTTTCGGGATGAAATCCGACTGCGGCATACATAAAATCATATTTTTCGGCATATTCAATGCAGGTTTTTGCCGTTTCAAGGTCAACCGCATTGTTGACAATTCCGCACACACCCTTTGTGTGAATGTTTTCCAAAAGCTCAAAACGGTCATCGTCAAACCATTTGTCGTCATAATGTGCATGCGCATCGAAGATGTTGTTGTAAAGTGACATCGGTGTATCTCCCTAAAAGTATGGGCGGTCATTGACCGCCCACATTAAAGAATGGTTTTATATAGGTGAAAAATCAATTTCAGTTTTCAGTAAAAATTAACTTTTCACATTTATACAGTTTTATTTATCATATGATTTCTGCCGTTGCTTGCGGGCGGATAATATCCTCCCGTCTGAAATATAGTCGCAATGCGTTGTACATAAATGTACTGCCTTTTGCTCGTTATTTCAGACAGCGCTTTGCTCCCTTTATCCGCCACAGGCGGCGGTCGCAAGGCTACCCCTACGGAATTGCAAAAACAATTACGAAGCTACGCTCGGGCATAAATAGTTTTTAATTTATCAAACTGTCTACACGAATATAAATCAACAGATTTTTGAGCCGACAGGCATATTGTCAACAAAGACAACCTTTAAATCATCGCCGTGAACTGCCGAAAGAATCATACCGCAGCTTTCAACACCGCAAAGCTTTGCCGGCTTGAGGTTCTGAACAAGAATAATCTTCTTGCCGATAAGCTCCTCCGGCTTGTAGTAGTTTGCAATACCGCTGACAACGGTTCTGTCCTTTACACCGTCAAAAATTGTGAACTGTAAAAGCTTTTTGCTCTTTTTAACGGGTTCGCAGGTCTTAACCTCGCACACACGGAGGTCAACCTTGGCAAAGTCATCAATGCCAATCTGTGCAACACCTTCAAGCTCTTCACGGAGTGCCTTTGTTTCTTCACTTTCTCCCTCGTTGTTCTTGATAATGCTGTTGAGTTCTTCAATTTCCTTTTCAACATCAATTCGTGGGAAGAGTGCATCTCCCTTGTGAACCGTGACATCAGCAGGAAGAACACCGAACTTGTCGCAGTTTTCGTAGCCGGCACATTTTTCACAAGCACCGATCTGCTCAAGAGCCTTTGGCATTGTTGTTGGCATAAATGCCGAAAGGAGTGTGCAGGCAATACGGATTGCCTCAAGAAGGTTGTAGAGAACCGTTGCGAGTCTTGCTTTCTTTGTTTCGTCCTTGGCAATAACCCACGGAGCAGTTTCGTCAATGTATTTATTTGCACGGGAAACAAGCTTGAAGATTTCGGTAAGTGCGTTCTGGAGCTGAGTCTTGTCCATGAAATCGTCAACCTTTGCACGGAGCGATGTTGCGGTTTCGATAAGGTCATCGTCAAATTCGCCGCTCTCACGCTCTGTGGGAAGTGTGCCGCCGAAATATTTTTGAACCATTGCAACTGTTCTTGAAACAAGGTTGCCAAGACCGTTTGCAAGGTCGGAATTGATACGGTTAATCATAATTTCGTTTGAGAATGAGCTGTCTGCACCGAGAGCCATTTCACGCATAATGTGGTAACGGATTGCGTCAGCACCGTAACGCTCGCCGAGTACAAACGGATCAACAACATTGCCGAGTGACTTTGACATCTTCTGTCCGTTGAAAGTAATCCAGCCGTGAACGGCAAGATGCTTTGGAAGCGGAAGGTCAAGAGCCATAAGCATTGCAGGCCAGATTATAGCGTGAAAACGCATGATGTCCTTTGCTACCATATGAACATCGGCAGGCCAGTATTTGTCAAATTCGTCAAATTTTTCATTCTTGTATCCGAGAGCGGAGATGTAGTTTGAAAGTGCGTCAATCCAAACATAAACAATATGCTTTTCGTCAAATGTAACCGGAATGCCCCATTTGAAGGTTGTTCTCGATACACAAAGGTCTTCAAGTCCCGGCTTGATAAAGTTGTTTACAAGCTCAACCGCTCTTGTCTTTGGCTGTAAATAGTCTGTTTCCGTGAGGAGCTTTTCAATTCTGTCGGCAAAAGGTGACATCTTAAAGAAGTATGCCTCCTCCTTTGCCTCCGTAACCTCTCGTCCACATTCGGGGCATTTGCCGTCAATAAGCTGGCTTTCTGTCCAGAAGCTTTCACAGGGGGTGCAGTATTTGCCCTTGTATTCGCCCTTGTAGATGTAGCCCTTGTCATACAGCTCCTTGAAAATTTTCTGAACTGTTTCAATGTGATAATCGTCTGTTGTGCGGATATATCTGTCATAGCTTATGTTCATAAATTCCCATAAGCCTTTGAATGTCTTTACAATTTCGTCAACATACTCTTTGGGAGTAACACCCTTTTCGGCAGCCTTCTGTTCAATTTTAAGACCGTGTTCATCCGTACCCGTAAGGAACATAACATCGTATCCCTGCATTCGTCTGTAACGGGCGATAGAATCGCACGCAACGGTGGTGTAGCAATGACCGATGTGGGGATTGCCTGACGGATAATAAATAGGCGTTGTAATGTAAAATGGTTTTTTCTGACACATAGTATTTGTCCTCCCTAAAATTCAGCAAATGAGCTGTAACTGTAATTATACCAATTATTGCATATAATTTCAAGAGTTTATGGGATAAACGGATAATAGTTAATTGTTGTATGTTTCATTTAAAGACAATTACTTATGATTCATTTCGGTGATATTACTGCCTGAATTGATAAATAATCGTGTTAAAGTGTCGGGTTAAAGTGAAATAATGCCGAACTGCGCAAGTGTGTAAGAAATTAAGATGAACACAAGGCAGATTGGAGCTATATATTTAATCATAACATCAAACAAAGCCCTTCTGCTGAAACGCTCGCCGTTCCTTGTGACTTCGTCTGCAATAGTCTTTGGCTTGATAACCCAGCCGATGAGAATACAAGTGCAAAGTGCGACAATCGGCATAATAATGCTGTTGCTCAAGAAGTCAAAGAATGTAAGGAAGTCCATTCCGAGAATCTTAACGTTTGACCATATTCCGTTGCCGAGTGACGACGGAATACCCATAACAAGGCAGATGCCGATAACAATAAGACAGGACTTGATTCGTGTGAGCTTGAACTTGTCCATAAGCGAAGAAACAATTGCTTCCATTACGGAGATTGAGCTTGTGATAGCTGCAAAGAATACAAGAACAAAGAACAAAAATCCGATGATTACGCCGGCAGGCATTTCGTTGAATACCTTTGGAAGTGTGATGAACATAAGTCCGGGACCGCTTGCACCAAGACCTTCTTCACCGCTGAATACATAAACCGCAGGAACTACCATAAGACCTGCGAGAAGTGCAACGGCTGTGTCGAAAATCTCAATTTGGTTAACCGACTTTGTGAGGTTTACCTCATCCTTTGTGTATGAACCGTAGGTTACCATAATTCCCATTGCAATGCTCATTGAGAAGAACAGCTGACCGAGTGCCGCCGCAAATGTCCAAATTGACAGCTTGCTGAAATCGGGAATGAGGTAGTACGAAACACCCTCCATTGCGTTTGGGAGCGTGAGTGTGTAGATTGAAATTCCGACTGTCAGAACAAGCAGAACAGGCATCAAAAATTTGCTCAGTCGCTCAATGCCCTTGTTTATTCCGAGCATAATTACCACTGCACTCAACAGCATAAATATTAAGAAAAACACAATGGGTGACAACGGGTCGGAAATAAAGTCCGAGAAAAAGTTGTCCTGTGCCGCAGGGGCAACAAGTCCCTGTGCATAAACGCACATATATTTTGTAACCCAACCGCCGATAACGCAGTAGTACGGAATAATGATTATAGGAACAAGCGTTGCAAGGTAGCCTAAAAACGAAAATTTGCTGCATAGCTTTTTGTAGGCGAGAATCGGACTTAGCTTTGTTTTTCTGCCGATTGCGATTTCGGCAGTCAAAAGTGAAAAGCCGAATGTAAGCGCAAGGATTATGTAGATAAAGATAAATGTTCCGCCACCGTACTTAGCTGCATAATACGGAAATCTCCAGAGATTTCCCAAGCCTACTGCACTTCCCGCAGCGGCAAATACAAATCCGAGTCCGCCGGAAAAGCTTCCCCTTTTTTTACTCATGATAATTACCTCTCATTTTCTTTAGAATTTTTTAAAATCTGTAAATAAAACAATCAACGCAAGTATAACATAATACAGAGATTAAAACAATATTTTTTGAAATTTTTTGAATATTTTGCAAAAAGAAAATTTTGGTTTTATCTTTGCGAATTTTGTCAAATCTATTGCAAATCAATTTTATTTGTGCTATTGTAAAATATATGTAAAGAATGCGTTGCCAAAGGTAAAATTTAGTGCAATTCGCTTGAAATAATCCGTTTCGTATTTTATACTTAATCAGATATATTAAATTGGGTTATATATCAGTTTTTATGGTGGTGAATTATATGTCAAATTCAAAAAACAACAATAAAAAAACATCGGAAAAAGCAAAGCTTATGTCAAAATGGCAAAAGATGCCTTATACTAACAGAGAATTAAGCTGGGTTGACTTTAATGCAAGAGTGCTTGAAGAGGCGTTCAAAAAGACCAATCCAATTATGGAAAGATGTAACTTTCTTTCAATTACGGCGTCGAACCTTGACGAATTTTTTATGGTTCGTGTTGCAGGTGTGCTTGACCAGATTCATCACGGCAGAACAAGCCGTGACGCATCAGGCATGACTCCTACAGAAGTTATGGACGGACTTGTTGAAAAAATTCACGAGTTTGCCAAAAAGCAGTACAGCTGTTACAACCGTTCAATAATTCCGTCACTTCGTTCGGCAGGCATTGTGTTCAAAGAGGCTGACGAGCTTGACGGCGACCAGAAAGCGTTTGTTGAGGAATACTTTGAAAAAGTAGTTTTCCCCGTATTGACGCCTATGGCTGTCGATACAAGCCGTCCGTTTCCGATGCTTGCAAACAAAAGCCTTAACATTGCTGTTCGCCTTACAAATGCCGAGAATGAAGAATTTTTCGCATTGGTTCAGGTTCCGTCAATTCTTCCGAGATTTCTTGAGCTTCCGACTCACGAGGGCAGAGCGTTTATTCTGCTTGAAAAAATAATCGCAATGCACCTCGGCGAGCTTTTTGAGCTTTACAACATTAAGCAGTACGATCCTTTCAGAATCACCCGAGATTCCGACCTTGACATTGACGAGGATACCGAGGATCTTATGGCTGAAATTAAAAAGTCAATCAGAAAGCGTAAGAGAGGAGAACCTGTTCGTCTTGAATTCGGCAAGAAATGCAACCGAGAAATTCGTGAATTTCTTGTTGACGCTCTCGATGTTACGGAGCGTGAAATCTACTTTCAGAGAGGTCCTCTTGACCTTACATTCCTTTCAAAATTTGCTCATATTAAGGGCTGTGAGGATATGTGCTTTGAACCAATCGTTCCCGTAAATCCGCCTGCGGAATTCTGCGGTTATGACGATATTTTTGAGGCTATCCGTGAAAAGGACAGACTTGTGCATCATCCTTATGAAAGCTTTGATGTTGTGGTTGATTTTGTCAAAAAGGCGGCAACCGATCCGAATGTTCTTGCCATCAAGCAAACCTTGTACCGTGTCAGCGGAAATTCACCGATTGTTGCGGCTCTTATCAAGGCGGCTGAAAACGGCAAGCAGGTAACTGTTCTTGTTGAACTCAAGGCGAGATTTGACGAGGAAAACAACATTCAGTGGGCAACAAAGCTTGAAAAGGCGGGCTGTCATGTAATTTACGGTCTTACAGGACTTAAAACTCACTGCAAAATCTGTCTTGTAGTAAGAAAAGACAAGGACGGAATCAGAAGATATTTGCATATGGGTACGGGTAACTATAACGACAGTACGGCGAGATTCTATACTGATATCGGTATGTTCACCTGCCGTGAAGAATACGGTGTTGACGCATCATCACTCTTTAATGTATTGACAGGTTACTCAACTCCGCCTGAATACAACAAATTTATCGTTGCACCTCACGGAATGCGTCCGTTCTTTGAGGCTATGATTATTCAGGAAACCGAGAACGCAAAGCTCGGACTTCCGGCCAAAATTACCGCAAAGGTGAACTCGCTTGTTGATCCTGAAATCATCAGTCTTTTGTACGATGCATCAAACGCAGGCGTAAAAATTGACCTCATCGTAAGAGGTATCTGCTGTCTTGTTCCGGGGGTTCATGGATTCAGCGAAAACATCAGAGTAATTTCAATTGTCGGTCAGCTTTTGGAGCATAGCCGAATATTCATATTTGAAAACAATTCAAATCCGCTTTATTATATGGGAAGTGCCGACTGGATGCCGAGAAACCTCGACAGACGAGTTGAGCTTGTGTTCCCTGTTGAGGACGAGGATATCAAAAAGCGTGTGCAGGAGGTTATCACGGTTTCATTTAAGGATACCGTAAATGCACGCCAACAGCTTTCAACAGGTGTATATAAGTCTGTTGACAAGCGCGGCAAGCATAAGATGAATTGTCAGAAATTCTTTTCAAAGCTTGCGTTAAAGGCTCAAAAGCAGGCAATGAAAAAAACATATGCGAGCACTGTCGGAACTCCGATTGTACCCGTTGAAGTGAAAAAGGAGGACTCCGAACAATGAAAAGAGTAGGCATTTTAACAAGCGGCGGTGATTGTCAGGGACTTAACGCAACAATCCGTGCCGTTGCAAAAACACTTTATAATCAGCTTGGCAATGATGTTGAAATCATCGGCATTATTGACGGTTACAGAGGTCTTATCTACGGCGAAACAAGAAAGATGAAACCCGAGAATTTTTCGGGTATTCTCACAATGGGCGGTACGATTCTCGGCACATCAAGACAGCCGTTCAAGCTTATGCGTGTTGTTGACGAGAACAGCGTTGACAAGGTTGAGGCTATGAAGAAGAATTACAAAAAGCTTGGCCTTGACTGTCTTGTTGTACTCGGCGGCAACGGAACTCAAAAAACCGCAAATCTTCTTCGTGAAGAAGGACTCAATGTGGTTTCACTTCCTAAGACAATCGACAACGACCTTTGGGGTACAGACAAGACATTCGGTTTTCAGAGTGCCGTTGATATTGCAACAAATGTAATCGATTGTATCCATTCAACCGCAACATCTCACGGCAGAGTTTTCATTATTGAGGTTATGGGACATAAGGTTGGCTGGCTCACACTTTATGCAGGTATTGCAGGCGGTGCGGATATTATTCTTATCCCCGAAATTCCGTACGACATCAACTCGGTTGTAAAGACAATCAAGTCAAGAACCGCAGGCGGTAAGAACTTTTCAATTCTTGCAGTTGCCGAGGGTGCAATTTCAAAAGAAATTGCAGCTTTGCCTAAAAAGCAGAGAAAAGCTGCTGTTGCAGAGATGAAATATCCGTCAATTTCCTATCAGATTGCCCACGATATTGAGGAGGCAACAGGTCAGGAAACAAGGGTTACAGTACCGGGTCACTTCCAGAGAGGCGGCAGTCCCGATGCCTATGACCGTGTGATTTCAACTCGTTTTGGTGTTAAAGCCGCAGAGCTTATTATCAATAAAGACTACGGCAAAATGGTTGCCCTTGTAAATAATAAGGTAGTTGCCGTTCCGCTTAAGGACATCGCAGGCAAGCTCAAGAGCGTTCCGAAAGACAGCGAGGTTGTTGAAACAGCAAGAAAAATGGGCATCAGCTTTGGCGAGTAATTTTCACCTTTTGGTTGACATATGCTTTTGTTATGATAAAATGAAATCACAATGCAGAAATATATTTCACTCGTTAAGAAAAAAGCAGGAGTTAAGGCTTAATGGCATACAATGACAATTCCATTAACAGAGATGTAATTTTAAACTATGCCCTTAGCACATACGGAACAGAACCCGAATATCCGTGGGAGAACAGTCCCGATAATGCGGTTCTGCGGAATATGATGTCGGGCAAATGGTACGCAATAGTTATGCGTGTCAAAAGGCAGATTTTAGGGCTTGACGGTGAGGGCTTTATTGATGTGATGAATGTCAAGTGCGACCCGATTCTTGTCGGCTCACTCAGATTAAAAAACGGATTTCTGCCTGCCTATCATATGAACAAGGACAAGTGGATAAGTATTTTGCTTGACGGCTCTGTGAGCAAGGAAGAAATCTTTCCGCTGATTGACGAAAGCTACAGCCTTGTTATGCCAAAGGCTAAAAAACGCTCAAAAATTTGACATAATAATCAAGTCGGAAAATCGGTTTTGCAATCGGTTTTCCGACTTTTTGTTGTTTGAGCATTAAATGTGTGCAGAAAAATTGTCTGAAATCTTGCAATGAACGCTTGCTTTTGCTATAATCGTAGTATATGTATGAAAATGTGTGCCACGCAAAACGAACGGGGTATTAAATATGAAGTCAGATTTTAAGAAAATTTTTAGGAAAAGAATACTTCCGACCTTGCTTGCGGTTCTTGCACTGTCGGTTTGTTCAATAACAGCCTTTGCGGTAGGAGAGGACGATCCGCAGGTTCCCGACTCACAGCCGGAGCCTGTTGTGACGGAGTATGTTCCCGATGAAACCGAACCGCAATACACAGAGCCTGTTTATACCGAGCCTGTTTACACCGAAGCGCCTACGACCGAGTATATTGCGCCCGAAACGGAAGAACCCACAACTGAGTATGTTCAGCCTGAAACAACAGAAGCTCCGGTACAGGAAGAAACGCAGTATCAGAATCAGTATGTTGAAACTCAGGCGACAGATTCAACGGAATTTCAGGCGCCGACAATCGCAAAAACAGTCAGCGAAAAAAAGTATTCCACAAGCTACACGGCGGGAATTGTTTCGTGGATTTGCGTAGGTCTTGGGGTAGTTGTAATTGCGGTTGTGATGATCAGCACAAAAGTCGGTGCAAGAAAAAGAATAAGGTAACAGCATTAAATGTGTAAAAATAAAAATATGAACAATCTCAACATCGGCGGCGTTTCGCTGAAATCCCACGCAGTTCTTGCGCCTATGGCAGGTGTAAGCGACAGGGCTTACCGTGAGCTTTGCGTAAGATTCGGTGCGGCATACTGCGTAAGCGAAATGGTCAGCTCAAAGGCGCTTTCTTTCAACAGTAAAAAGAGCGAGGAGCTGATGGAAATTTCAGACTTGGAGCGTCCCTGCGGAATCCAGATTTTCGGTGATGACCCGAAATGTATGGCTGATGCCGCAAAGCACGCACTTGAAAACAAACCCGATATAATTGACATCAATATGGGATGCCCCGCTCCGAAGATAAGCTCAAACGGCAGCGGAAGTGCATTGATGAAAAATCCTCGGCTTTGCGGAGAAATTGTCAAGGCTGTGACAGCCGTTACCGACATACCCGTAACCGTAAAAATCCGCAAGGGCTGGGATGATGACAGCGTAAATGCCGTTGAAGTTGCAAAAATCTGCGAATCGGCAGGTGCGGCGGCAATCACCGTTCATGGCAGAACAAGACAGCAGTATTACAAGCCTCCCGTTGATTACGGTATCATAAGGGCTGTAAGAGAATCCGTCAGCGTTCCCGTAATAGCAAACGGCGACATCGACAGTGCCGAAAAGGCAAAGGAGGTTATGGACATCACGGGCTGTGACCTTGTTATGATCGGTAGGGCAACGCTCGGGAATCCGTGGATTTTCTCGCAGATTAACGCATACCTTGAAAACCCGAATGTTAAAATTCACACTCCCGACCTTGAAGAAAGGCTCGGTGTAATGATTGAACATATCGGCAAAATGGTTGAATACAAGGGTGAGCATATGGCAATGCTTCAGGCAAGAAAACTTGTAGTCGGCTATTTCAAAGGCATGAAGGGTGCGGCAGCCTTGAGAAATGAGGCAGGAAAAATTAAAACGCTTGATGATTTGTACGAATTAAGGCAAAAAGCCCTTTCGCTGCAATGACATAAATTCAAACAGGATACACAGTATTCTAAAATAAAAATATAAGGGGAATGTAACAATGAGTGAAAAAACAAATATCGCTACTCTTGATTACCTCAATGAGTACGATCCCGCAATCGGTAACGCAATGACAGACGAGCTTAAAAGACAGCGCAGAAACCTTGAACTTATCGCAAGTGAAAACATCGTTTCTCCGGCAGTTATGGCTGCAATGGGCAGCCTGCTCACAAACAAATATGCCGAGGGTTATCCGGGAAAGAGATACTACGGCGGTTGTCAGTGCGTTGATGTAGTTGAAGAAATTGCCCGTCAGCGTGCGTGTGAGCTTTTCGGTGCCGAACACGCAAATGTTCAGCCTCATTCAGGCGCTCAGGCTAACACAGCGGTATATTTTGCAATGCTTAATCCCGGTGATACGGTAATGGGTATGAACCTTAACGAAGGCGGTCACCTTACACACGGTTCACCTGTTAATATTTCAGGTAAATACTTCAATTTTGTTCCATACGGTGTTGATCCCGTAACGCACAGAATTGATTATGATAAGGTTCTTGAAATTGCAAAGGAATGCAAGCCTAAGATGATTGTTGCAGGTGCGTCTGCTTACCCAAGAATTATTGATTTTGCAAAGCTCCGTGAGATTGCCGACGCAGTAGGTGCATATCTTATGGTTGATATGGCTCACATCGCAGGTCTTGTTGCCGCAGGCGTTCATCCGAACCCTGTTCCGTATTGTGAGTTCGTTACAACAACAACACACAAAACTCTCCGTGGTCCTCGTGGCGGTCTTATCCTCTGCCGTGAAGAATTTGCAAAGCAGATTGACAAGGCTATCTTCCCCGGTACACAGGGCGGTCCTCTTATGCACATCATCGCCGCAAAGGCTGTTTGCTTCGGCGAGGCATTAAAGCCTGAGTTCAAGGAGTACGGCAAAAAGATTGTTTCTAACTGTAAGGCTCTTGCAGACGGACTTCTCAAAAGAGGCAACAAGCTTGTTTCAGGCGGTACGGACAACCACGTTCTTCTTATGGATCTCCGTGACACAGATGTAACCGGCAAGGAGCTTGAGGCTCGTCTTGACGATTGCTACATCACAGTAAATAAGAACACAATTCCGGGCGAACCTCGTTCACCGTTCGTAACAAGCGGTGTAAGAATCGGTACTGCCGCTGTTACAACAAGAGGTCTTAACGAGGAAGATATGGACAAGATTGCCGAGTACATCACCCTCGTTCTTAACGACTATGAAAACAGCAAGGAAAAGGTTAGAGCAGGCGTTGAAGAAATCTGCAAAAAATATCCGCTCTACGAGTAATTTCTTTCAATAGCACAGTAATACCGTAACCGTTTTTCTGCGGATTTTAATAAAAATTATGTGGCTGTGAAAAAACAGCCTTACAAAAACAGGAAGGCACATAACCGAGAACGATGACGGTTATGTGCCTTTTGCATGGATTTTATTATGCTAAAGCATATGAAATCCCCTCATCACGGAAAAATGTGGGATAATCAAACGTAAATATTGAAAAAGAGCATAGGAAGCTCCAAAATTGTAGTTGACAAGACAAACAATGAAGGAGAGAAACCTATGCTCTATTTAGATGATATCAAAGTTGAATTTGAAAATCAAGGATTTAAAGGAACACATATAGGAATCAGCCCTAATAAAGATAAAAGCGTACTGTTTCTGGAGAGCGTAAGGTCAACGCAGACAGTCCGGTGCCCTTATTGCGGAGGCAGTGTATGTATTTATGAAAACGGACATCTGCGTTGTAAATAGATGTGACCCAATTTGTGCAAAAAAGCGGTTCTATGGTACAGCGTTTTTGTCCGCCTTTGTCAAGAAAAGTGTGTAAGTTTTTAAAAATCATAAATTGAACTCCTAATCATAAATAATATTATAATAATCCAGTGGATGAAATTAAAAATATGCTCAACTGCCTATGATTTATAAATTAAAAAATATTGTTGTACCTTAAATATATCAAAAAACGGCTTAAACGCAGTGTTTAAGCCGTTTTTATGTGGCAGGGGCAGAAGGACTTGAACCCTCGGCACGCGGTTTTGGAGCGCAAGGACAAGATTGTTAATCTACGTTACCCCTTGTTTTTTGTGACTATTCGCCAATAAACACTGAGTGTCATTTGTTATATATTACTAAACAAAATCGGGTTTTCGTAGAATTATAAAATTCTTTGATAGAGGATTTGATAGATAAGTCGTCCAATGTTCAACATAAAGTAAGCTCTTTTATATTAACAATAGATGAATCAATTATTTAGCCTGCCAACATTACGTGTGGCAGGCTAAATAATTGATATAGTTATAATTGAATTATCTGTTCATACAGTAACACATATTTATCAATGATAAAAAGGTTATCGTGATAATGTCCGAAAAACCACTTTTTGAAATCAAGACGCTGTAGCAAATTCTCAAACCACAAGTTTAATTTATCTGGTTTGGTGGGATACTTGAACATAATATTTATGACTGACTGTGGAGCACAATGAGACAACACATAGTCAACTTTATAATTCACTTTTTTCAGATTGTTTTCGGCGTTCTGAATCTCATCGTCTGAAGGTAGTTCCTCTGCCCACCAAGATAAGTGATTCACACGAAAAACTTTATTTTGTTTTATCCACAGATTATAAGTGTTTCTGAATTCCTCTTCTGTGTCATAATCTTCCCAAGAAAGAATCCCATCATCAATATCGTGTGAACTTGCCCCGCCGAATGCGAGGAAACGCTTGCCCTCAAAGTCAAATATTTCACCACGCATTAGATGGTAGATGGAGTCTCGTATTTTGTGTGCCTTTCCACTATGAAATTTCACAACCTCATATTCGCTATTTAGTCGATCGAAATTCTCGTGGTTACCATCTACGAATACAGTCGTAAAAGGCTTGTCGTTTAACCATTTTAGCCAGTACCGCTCTGCGTTGCTTTCTCCATCTTTATTCCAAATACCACCGAAATCACCAAGAATAATAACAATATCGTCTTTTGCCATTCGAGTTTGTTCAGGGAAAAAATCTACCGCAAATTTTCGAAAGTCTCCGTGGCAATCACCTGTAATAAATATCATATTAATCATCCTCCATTTTTATAAACTTAACATATAATCGGACACATCGTTGCGCCAACTCCATTATCTCAATTACACCTCCACTCTTCGCCAAGTTTACGGATATCATTACGATGTTCCCAAAAGTATTCATAGAAAACATCCCAATTAAGAAAAACTTGTTCGAAAATATCTACTTTACGCTCAACCCTGCCAGTTGAAGACAAATCAGAAATAATTACTTCCATTTCGCACTTTGACCAAAAGTAGTATTGTAGCTTGTGTTTGATTCTTAACTCAAGAGTAAAATAATCATTTTTGTATTTTTTAATATCTTGAGCGCATTCCATCACAAACTTGCAGTGTTGGAATATGTTATAGTTAATTATTTGACTACTGTTTCTGCTTTCACGAAACACATACCACTTAACAGGTAATTCGCACATATTAACACCTCATTATGTATTGTGGGCTGGTTGCTTAGTCTTTGGTATTATATTAATTACATTGTTATCCGCATAATTTACATTTTTTCAGAAACGTCCTAAAATGGTTTAAAAGGAGGGAGTATGATGAAACACCCTAAATATCAGGTTTTCTTAAATGATAGCGAATATAGTGCTTTGTTGTGTAGCTTAATAGAACTAAAAAACAGCTTGATAGAGCAAGGTAGATATACGGATGTTATAGATGAAATACTAATAAAATTGAGCAAGAGTAAACGAAAAAAAAGACGACTATAAGATATGTTTTTGTTTTACCCACTTCCTTCTGGAGCGGGTTGATTTTTTGTGATTGAAAAAGGTGATTGATTTGAAGGGGTGTCTAATAAAAAAAGGACGGTATTTCTATGCGAAATTTAGAATAGATGGCAAGCAGGAAAATAATATTGAAAATCCGGTGGAGATTCAGAAATTTGACAGACTCGGATATTCGTTTAGGTCTGATTTATCTTCAGATTCAGAATATGTATTTGAACGCAAAAAAATAATGAGAATTATTACTATTGTTATTGACAACAGGATAATGGTGGTATAAAATCCTTATTAAGAACTAATCCTAATAAGGAGGACGAATGACAAGTAGGAGAAATACCATTCAAAAAGATCTTGTAAGAAATACCGTATACGAAATGAGAAGACACGTTACGGCAAATGAAGTGTATGAATTTATAAAAGAAGCATATCCAACAATTGGAAAAGGAACTGTATATAGAAATCTTGATATATTGGTAGAGGAAGGTGCATTAAGAAAGGTTGAAGTTCCGAATGGACCGAACCGATTTGATTTTACATTGAAAAATCATTACCATGTAAGATGTATAAAGTGCGGTGAAATTTTTGATGTGGATATGGATCAAATACCGGATTTGCTGGAAAGAATTCATAACACTCATGGAATTGAATTTGTGGATTATGATATTTCATTTAAAGGCATTTGCCCGAAATGCAGGGAGAAGGTAAAGGAGGAACAGCATGGATAGGAAAGCAATGTATAAGTTGAGTTATGGACTGTTTATATTGACCGCTAAAGAAGCAGAAAAAGATAACGGATGCATCATTAATACAGCCATTCAGGCAGCTTCGGAACCAAACCAGTTAAGTATCTGTGTAAATAAGGCAAATTATACGCATGATATGATTCAAAGAACCGGAAAATTTACTGTATCAGTCTTAAGTCAGAAGGCACAATTTGAATTGTTCAAACATTTTGGCTTCCAATCAGGAAGAGATACCAATAAGTTTGAAGCATTTGAGCAGTGTGCCAGGGGCACGAATGGTATTTATTATATTACAGAAGGTACAAATGCATACATTTCTGTGACAGTTACTAAAACAGAGGACTTGGGTTCACATACGATGTTTATCGGTGAGATAACCGATATGGAAGTTTTAAGCAATGTTCCTTCAGTAACATATGATTATTATCAGAATAATATTAAGCCTAAGCCACAGGAGGTTGGAAAAACAGAGGACGGTCAGACAATATGGCGTTGCAGAATTTGCGGATATGAATATGTAGGCGAGGAATTACCGGATGACTTTATATGTCCTTTGTGCAAGCACCCGGCATCAGATTTTGAAAAAGTAGTAAAGAAAACGGAGGTAAAAGAGATGGCAGAAAACAAATATGCAGGAACACAGACAGAGAAGAATTTACAGGAGGCATTTGCAGGGGAATCACAGGCAAGAAATAAGTATACCTATTTTGCTTCTGTAGCGAAAAAGGAAGGTTACGAGCAGATGTCAGCATTGTTTTTAAAGACTGCAGATAATGAGAAAGAACATGCAAAGATGTGGTTCAAGGAATTAGCAGGAATTGGTGATACAAAGGAAAACCTGGCGGCAGCGGCAGAAGGCGAAAATTATGAGTGGACAGATATGTATGATGGCTTTGCTAAAACAGCTGAGGAAGAAGGATTCCCTGAGCTTGCAGCAAAATTCAGGGCAGTAGGTGAGATTGAGAAGCACCATGAGGAAAGATATCGTGCACTTCTTAAGAATATTGAAACTGCACAGGTATTTGAAAAGAGCGAAGTTAAGGTATGGGAATGCCGTAACTGCGGACATATTGTGGTAGGAACTAAGGCGCCTGAAGTATGTCCGGTATGTAATCATCCACAGAGCTATTTTGAAGTACATGAAGAGAATTATTAAGGAGATGAGATTATTACGAAGAAGAAAGTGATTAATTCAAAAAAAGCAGTAATGATAGGCTGTGGCTTTGTTGGTTCTGCATCGGTATTTGCTCTGATGCAGAGTAGCTTGTTTACAGAGATTGTCCTTATCGATGCAGATAAGAACAAGGCAGAAGGAGAAGCGATGGATATCAGTCATGGTATTCCATTTGCGAGTCCGATGAAAATATATGCCGGAGATTATGATGATGTGGCTGATGCTGCAATTGTTGTCATATCTGCCGGAGCGGGACAGAAACCGGGAGAGACAAGGCTTGATCTCGTAAATAAAAATGTAGCAATATTTAAGTCAATCATTCCTGAAATAGCAAAGAGAAATTTTGCAGGTATCATGCTTGTAGTTGCGAATCCGGTAGATATCCTGACTCAGGTAGCCATAAAGTTATCAGGACTTCCAGAAAACAGGGTTATTGGATCAGGTACTGTGTTAGATAGTGCCAGATTAAGATATAAGCTTGGTGAGCATTTATCTGTGGACAGCAGGAGTGTTCATGCATTTATAGTAGGTGAGCATGGAGACAGCGAAGTTGTAGCATGGTCATCAGCCAATGTATCTGGTGTTCCATTAAGTGAAATGTGTGAAATGCGTGGACATTACAAGCACAAGGAAAACACGGCAGAAATAGCTACAGCAGTCAAGAACAGTGCTTATGAGATTATAAACAAAAAGCACGCTACATATTATGGAATTGCAATGTCTGTAAAAAGAATCTGCGAAGTGATTATGAGAGATGAAAAATCAATACTTCCTATATCACACATGATTCATGGAGTATATGATATTGACGGAGTATCGTTAAGTATGCCAGCTATTGTAGGTGCAGATGGTATTGAGTCTGATATACCTATTAATTTAAGTGGCGAGGAAGCGTTAAAGCTTAAGGAATCTGCAGATTCATTGAAAAAGATTATGGAGACAATTGAATTATAAATTTTACACATGGAAGGAGAAAAAGGCATGGAAGTAAGGTATTATATTTGTAAGCATTGTGGAAACATTGTTGAAAAGGTAAAGGATAAGGGTGTACCTGTAATTTGTTGCGGAGAACCTATGCAGGAATTAAAAGCCGGAGTGACAGATGCTGCTGCCGAGAAGCATGTACCTGTATATATGGTAGAAGGCAGTCATGTTCATGTCGTGGTCGGAGAGACAAAACATCCAATGCTTGAAGAGCATTTCATTGAGTGGATTACATTAAATACAAACCAGGGAATATACAGAAAACAGTTAAATCCAGGGCAGGAGCCGGTAGCAGATTTTTGTCTTTGCGATGGTGAACAGGTAGAAGAAGTATATGCATATTGTAACCTGCATGGATTATGGAAATGCTAAAAGCATTTATACATATTAAGGTTACAGAACAACACAAATACAACAGTAATATATGCTGTGTATTAATATATTTATAAGGAGGAACAAACTAATGAAATATGTATGTGACGTTTGCGGATGGGAATATGATGAAGAGGAAGGTTATCCTGAAGGTGGTATTGCACCAGGAACAAAGTGGGAGGATGTTCCGGAAGATTTTGAATGCCCATTATGTAATGTTGGAAAAGATCAGTTTTCAGAAGTTGAATAGAAGCCTAATCTTGTGTTAAATACGGATGGACAAACCAAAACCCTGGTGCGTGAGCAACAGGGTTTTTTATTGCGATATTTTGTGATGATATCACAGAAAATAATCTACCTTTTGCTTATAATGTAGTTAGAAATTAAGTAAGGAGGTAGTCTAAATGAGATTAAAAGATAAAGTTGCAATCATTACGGGCGGAAGCCGTGGTATAGGATTTGCTACAGCTGATAAATTCTTGAAGGAATGTGCTTCAGTTGTGTTGGCAGCAAGTTCACAGGAATCGGCAGATGTTGCTGTAGATAAATTAAAAGAAAAATATCCCAATGCAATAGTTGCTGGAATTAGTCCAAATCTGGCAAGCATGGAGTCTGTCAGAAAGGCTTTTAAAGAGGCAACTGAAAAATATGGATGTGTCGACATACTGGTAAATAATGCAGGGATTTCAGAAAACACCTCATTTATGGATTATACAGAGGAGACTTTCGATAAAGTCATGGATCTAAATGTAAAAGGAGTATTTAATACTACTCGTGTAGCAGCAGAATGTATGGTGGCAAGAGGCAAGGGGGTCATTCTCTCAACTTCTTCCATGGTGAGTATTTCGGGACAGCCAAGTGGGGTTGCTTATCCGGCATCGAAGTTTGCAGTAAACGGATTGACTGTATCATTAGCAAGAGAACTAGGACCTAAAGGTATTCGTGTTAATGCTGTTGCACCTGGGATTACAGAAACTGATATGATGAAAGCTGTGCCAAAGGAAGTTATCGAACCTATGATTGAAAGAATTCCATTGCGTCGTCTTGGACAGCCAGAAGATATTGCCAATGCGTTTGTGTTTCTTGCTTCAGATGAGGCGAGTTACATTACAGGTGTTATATTAAGTGTAGATGGTATGGCAAGAAGTTAATTTAATGAGGTATGGTGATGTAATCACGGAAAATAAATGAAATTAAGACTATAATAAAGCTACAAAAAGAAAAAGATAAGGAGGACTGTAAAATGTCTGCTATTAATATCAATAAAAATAATTTTGAGAACGAAGTACTGAATTCCGATAAAACCGTTCTTTTAGATTTTTGGGCATCTTGGTGTGCACCTTGCCGTATGGTAGTACCTATTGTAGAGGAGATTGCAGGTGAGCGTAGGGATATTAAAGTTGGAAAGATTAATGTAGATGAAGAGCCTGAACTGGCAAATAAGTTCAGTATTATGAGCATTCCGACTTTAGTGGTTATGAAGAATGGGAAGATTGTACAGCAGGTTTCAGGGGCGAGACCTAAGAATGCGATTTTAGAAATGCTTTAGGGAGGTGTACTAATGGGATTTTTTGATCTCTTTAAACAGTCGAATATTAATCAAGGCATAGAAGAATATAAAAGGACTGCTGGTGCAGTTCTGCTGGATGTACGTACTCCGCAGGAATATCAGGAAGGACATATACCAGAAAGTAAAAATGTGCCGTTGCAGCAACTAGACAATATTATTTCTGTAGCGAAGAATAAGGATATCCCTCTGTTTGTATACTGTTATTCCGGTTCTCGGAGTCGTCAGGCAACTGAGATACTGCAACGAATGGGATACTCTAAAGTAAATAATATCGGTGGCATTGCAGCTTACTCAGGAAAGGTGGAAAAATAAGATGAAGGTAATAATTGTAGGCGGTGTAGCCGGAGGAGCTACAGCCGCAGCAAGAATACGCAGACTGGATGAACATGCAGAAATTACTGTGTTTGAAAGATCCGGATACATATCCTATGCTAATTGTGGGCTTCCATATTATATTGGAGACGTGATCACAGACCCGGAAGAACTTACACTACAGACACCAGAGAGTTTTTTTAAACGCTTCCGTATTAACATGAAAATTCATCATGAAGTTATCTCCATACATCCGGATCGTAAAATTGTTTCAGTGAAAAATTTGGAGAATGGTGAGATATTTGAAGAAAATTACGATAAACTTATCCTCTCTCCAGGTGCAAAGCCAACACAGCCGAGACTTCCCGGAGTAGGTATTGATAAACTTTTTACACTTCGTACCGTAGAAGACACTTTTCGGATAAAGGAATATATAAATAAGAACCATCCAAAATCGGCTGTATTGGCAGGTGGCGGTTTTATTGGTCTGGAACTGGCAGAAAATTTGAGGGAGCTTGGCATGGATGTTACGATTGTCCAGCGGCCTAAGCAGCTGATGAACCCTTTTGACCCGGATATGGCATCCATGATCCATAATGAAATGAGAAAGCATGGGATAAAACTGGTACTGGGCTATACAGTAGAAGGATTTAAAGAAAAAGACAACGGAGTGGAGGTTCTGTTGAAAGATAATCCATCCCTTCAGGCTGATATGGTAGTTCTGGCAATCGGAGTCACACCAGACACAGTATTAGCAAAAGAAGCCGGTCTGGAACTTGGCATCAAGGAAAGTATTGTAGTGAATGACAGAATGGAAACCTCTGTACCGGATATTTATGCTGCAGGTGATGCAGTTCAGGTAAAACATTATGTTACGGGTAATGATGCGTTGATTTCTTTGGCAGGACCAGCCAATAAACAGGGCAGAATCATCGCTGATAATATTTGTGGCGGTGATAGTCGTTACCTGGGCAGTCAGGGAAGCTCCGTTATAAAAGTGTTTGATATGACAGCAGCCACTACAGGTATCAATGAAACCAATGCCAAAAAGTCAGGATTAGAGGTAGATACAGTAATTCTTTCTCCTATGAGTCATGCCGGTTACTATCCTGGCGGAAAAGTGATGACCATAAAGGTGGTTTTTGAAAAAGAGAGCTATCGTTTGCTTGGCGCTCAGATTATCGGATATGAAGGAGTTGATAAACGTATTGATGTGCTGGCAACAGCAATTCATGCGAGGCTGAATGCAACCCAGTTGAAAGATCTGGATTTGGCATATGCACCACCTTATTCTTCTGCCAAGGATCCGGTAAACATGGCTGGATTTATAATAGACAATATTGCAAAAGGGACATTAAAACAATGGCATTTGGAAGATATGGACAAGATTTCTAAAGATAAAGATGTGGTGTTGCTAGATGTGAGAACTGTAGGTGAATTCAGCAGGGGGCATATTGATGGATTCAAAAACATACCTGTAGATGAACTGAGAGAACGAATTAGTGAAATTGAGATAGGAAAGCCTGTGTATCTGATATGCCAGAGTGGTCTGCGCAGTTATATTGCGAGCCGTATTCTGGAAGGAAACGGTTATGAAACGTATAATTTCTCTGGTGGATTTCGCTTCTATGATGCAGTGGTCAATGACCGTGCGCTGATTGAAAGGGCATATGCATGTGGTATGGATTATTAAAAAATAATCACGATATTTTTATAATTTTCTTATAGCATAAAAAGATCCCCCATTTATTAGAATGACTTTCATAATTCTGATAAATGGAGGATTCTTCTTTATATGTTATAGAAAAACAGTTTTATGACCTTTGGAGTGTTTCCAGTCTTTTTGGATCAAGGATTGTGATTTTGCCGCGGGAGAGTTTGACGAGACCCTCGCCTTGAAAGTATCGAAGCATTCGAGTGATAACTTCCCTGTGGGAACCAAGATGATTAGCAATCGTCTCATGAGTGATTTTCAGCTCGTTTGTTCCTTCGATAGAGGTCTCTTCTAAAAGAAATGAAGCAACACGCTTATCCAAACTCTTCCACATAATCTGTTCAATCAGCCACATGACATCAGAAAAACGGGTAGCCATTAACTCATTGGTATAGTTTGCGACAGGAGCAGATTCTTTCATGATGCCCTTATAGATTTCAGCAGGGATGATCCAAAGATCAGTATCTTTTTCTGCTTCAATGGTTACTTCAAATTGAATGGACCGTATGATACATGAGGCGGATAAAAGACACATATCCATATCGAACAGACGGTAAAGTGTAATCTCTCGTCCTTCATCTGAAAGTATGTAGGTTCGAAGCTGCCCGGATTTAACCAGTAATAATCCAGTGCAATCCAGGTTTCCATTGTGAATGATTGTCCCTTTTTTTACATACTGTGTGATTAAATTGTCTGAAATTATTTTTTTCTGTGTTGTATTTAAGTCATTCCATAGTGGAAAACAATTTTCGAAGTTCATAACCGTTATCTCCTTTACGAACATAGTATACTTGCTTTTTTTAGATGTGTCAATTATGTAACTGGCATATGCCATAAATAGAAATAAAAAGAAGTGTAATAAAGTAAATTATCTTTTCTGTGATATCATCACTGAAGTAAGACTTTTTATGAGGTATATTAAGTTCAAACAGGAGAAGGAGTTGAAAAATATGACATCAATAAATATAAATAAAGAAAAGTTTGGACAATTAATTCATAAAGAAAAACCGGTTTTGGTTGATTTCTGGGCACCTTGGTGTGGTTATTGCCGTAGAATTGGAGCGGCTTATGAAAAAATAAGTGAAGAATACAGCGATATTCTTATTGCTGGAAAAGTAAATATTGATGAAGAACCACAGATTGCAGAAGCTGAAAAGATTGAGATAATTCCTACGCTGGTTTTATATCGAGATGGAAAGGCAATAGATTCTATTGTTGCACCTGAATCAAAAATAATGATAGAGAATTTTATTAATGAAGCATTGGAAAAATAAAAGGAGGACTGCTGTATGAATGAAAATCATGTTTACGATATGATTATCGTGGGGGGAGGACCTGGAGGGTATACTTCAGCATTATACGCAGCCAGAGCAGGATTTGATACAATTGTTTTAGAAAAATTATCTGCAGGTGGTCAGATGTCATTGACCTGGCAGATTGATAACTATCCTGGTTTTGAAAATGGAATTGACGGATTTTCATTGGCAGAGAAAATGCAAAAACAGGCGGAAAAATTTGGCGCTAAAAGTGAATATGCTGAAGTTTTTAATATGGATTTAACAGGAAAGCTTAAGAGAGTAGAAACTAGTTCGGGAATTTATATTGGGAAAACAGTAGTGATTGCTACTGGAGCAAATCCAAGAGAACTTGGTCTCGCTAAAGAAAAAGAATTGATAGGTCATGGGGTTGCTTATTGTGCCTCCTGTGATGGTATGTTTTATAAAGATAAGATCGTGGTGGTTGTTGGTGGTGGAAATTCTGCTGTATCAGATGCTGTTCTTTTAAGTCGAATTGCTAAGAAAGTCATCATTGTTCATCGAAGAGATACATTACGTGCAACGAAAATCTACCATGACCAGCTGATGAAAACTGAAAATATAGAGTTTCGATGGAACAATACAGTAAATGAACTGATTTATGGAGAACGATTAACTGGTGTGCAGTTGAAAGATACAGTTACAGGAGAAGAAAACATTATAGAATGTGACGGCCTGTTTGTGAGTATAGGAAGAAAACCGACAACAGATTTTTTAGATAATCAGATAGAACTGGATAATAAAGGATATATTGTGGCAGGTGAAAACACTGAAACGAGTATTCCGGGTGTTTATGCTGTAGGAGATGTCAGAACAAAGTTACTTCGTCAGATAGTAACAGCAGTGGCAGATGGTGCTATGGCAGTACATATGGCAGAAGAGTATGTGGAGAAATAATAATCAGAATTTGAATAGTGAACTTTTTATACTGAAATATGTACGATTTCAATAATGACATGAACTTATGGGAACGTATTGCGGATACTTTGTGAACTTTATCCTGATACAATGATTATGCTGATGAAAGAAGGCATAGATAACTGAATACAAGAAAGAGACGAAAGCCTCAGTAGTTAAGAAAAAACTACTGGGGCTTTTTTTCGTGCCTGAATTTTTCAGCCAATAACTGCGGGCGTATCCCGGCAGGATAAAGGCGGAGCAGGCATGATTCTAAACAGAGGTCCGCCTTCTGGATTTGAAACGAGCAACAAGATTTCAAATTCAGGAGGAACGGACATGTATATTGAACACCCATATTTTTATGAAGGAAAGTATTACGCAAATATTGATGGAGAAATGATCGAGGTTACAAAAGAAGTTGCGTATGCGATGAACAATTTTTACAGAAGCAGCAAGGCAAAAAAAGTTGAGATTAAGAACGACTGGGTGAGGTCGTGGATAAGATGCTGCGGGAGGTACCTTACAGCGGTCAGTCCATTGATGGAGAAGGCTTCATGATTGAGGATTTTTCAGATCTGAACTGTGATGTGGAGCACTGTGTACTGACAAAAATGGAACAGCAGGATATTCACAAAGTGATCAATCAGCTGAACTCAGAGGAACGCATGATTATTTATGGCATTTTTTTTGAAAACAAGACACAGATGGCGGAGATTATGGGGATTTCCAGACTGTCATACAAGTACGATAACTACAGAAGCTATATACATAAAAAGAAGAACTATTACTAAGGAAAAAACTATAACTGCATTAACTAACGCTATAAGCCTGCCTACTCATTTTTGAGTGAGTAGGCTTATTTTTTTTGCAATAATTTGGAAAATTTTTAAAAAGTGCTTTAAAAACAGCTGTTGCCAGTGGGTATATAGTGAAAGGCTTTTTTCCGAACAATCGAAAAGACCTTTTCACAGACCTTTGACAACTGAATATCATTTCTTCAAGTACGTTACTTGTGTAAGCAGAAATGCAAAGCTACCTCAGCGGTACGCCACGACCTCCTTTCAGGAGCGAGCGCTAATTCCGTCTGTGAGTATCGGGCTGCTCCCGATATGGCGACGACCTACACAAGCAATAATGATACTTCTCTACGGAGCTGGCGGAGAACCCGGCAGAGGTGAGATTCCTATGAGCCTGATAGCAGTCAGGCGCTTGAAGAACTTCCCATATAGATTTATCTATCCGCTGGGGTGTCGAGGACAAGTAAGCGGAAAAGTTACATAGCTGTTTTTGCAAGACAGCTATAAAACTATTTTAAAGGAGGAAAACGAATGCCAAACTGCAAAACTATTGCTATATGCAATCAGAAGGGCGGTGTCGGAAAAACGACTACCACAATGAACTTGGGCATTGGCTTGGCGAATAAAGGTAAAAAGGTGCTCCTCGTTGACTGTGATCCACAGGGAGATTTAACTACCTGTCTTGGTTGGCAGCGTGTCGATGAAATCCCTGTTACCCTCGCTACCAAAATGCACGAGATTATCCGTGACGATAGCACAGATGTAAAAAGCGGTATTCTCCACCACGAAGAAGGTGTGGACCTCATTCCTTCCAATACGGATTTGGAAGCGCTGGAGATGTACCTTGTGACGGCTATGAGCCGTGAGAACATCTTGAAAAACTATCTAAACAAGGTGAAGCCGAACTACGACTACATCCTTATTGATTGCAGACCATCACTCGGTATGTTGACCTTGAATGCTTTGACGGCAGCAGACAGCGTGATTATCCCTGTTCAGGCTCAGTATTTGCCTGCAAGGGCTATGACACAGCTTCTTCGGACTGTTTCAAAGGTAAAGGCACATACAAATCCTAATTTGGCGATTGACGGCATTTTGCTGACGCTCGTCGATAACAGGACAAACCTTGCTAAAAGCACTGTGGACGCAATACGGAACAACTTTGGAAGTGTTGTTAAAATCTACAAAGCAAAAATCCCGATGGCAGTCAAAGCCGCCGAGGTAACTTCCAAAGGCAAAAGTATTTACGCATACGAGCCTAACAGCAAGGTAGCACAGGCATACGCTGATTTCACAAAGGAGGTGTTGTCAGGTGGCAGACAGAAAGAGCGACTTTGCTCTGCCGACGCTCGATGACCTTTTCTCCAAGGAGGAACGTAACGAAGCAAGGCTCGAAAAGATCAGGGATATTCCGCTTGACTTGATTGATGACTTTCCCGATCACCCTTTCCACGTCAGAGATGACGAGGATATGGTACAGCTTGTCGAGAGTATCAAGACAAACGGCGTTTTAACGCCTGCCGTTCTCCGTCAGAAAGAGGACGGACGGTATGAGATTGTCAGCGGACACCGCAGAAAGCGGGCTTGTGAGCTTGTCGGGCTTACCACCCTCAGAAGTGAGATTAAGGACTTAACCCGTGACGAAGCTGTTGTATATATGGTTGAGAGTAATTTTCAGCGTACAACAATCCTTCCCAGCGAGAAAGGCTTCGCTTACAAAATGAGGTTAGAAGCTATGAAAAGGCAAGGAAAACGAACAGATTTAACTTCGTCGCCAGTGGCGACTAAGTTAGGTGGCGGACGTTCTGACGTAGAACTCAGCGAACAGGTTGGAGAAAGCAAAGACCAAATTAGACGATATATCCGCTTAACTAACCTTGTCCCCGAACTATTAGAGTATGTGGACGAGGGCAGAATCAAAATGCGTCCTGCTGTTGAGTTGTCTTATCTTGACGAGGATAGTCAGCGTGATGTTGTCGAGCAGATTGACATTAACGACTGCACACCGTCGCACGACCAAACAATCCGAATGAGGAAAATGTTTGAAAGCGGCAAACTGACGGCGGAAGCTGTTGAAGCGATTATGTCGGAAGAAAAACCCAACCAGCGTGAGCGCATTGTGCTGCGTAGTGACAGAGTACGAAGCCTGATCCCGAAGAATGTTCAGTTGAAGGACACGGAGGACTATGTGTGCAAGGCTCTGGAGCACTACGCCAAGTATCTGCGCCACCGTTCAGAGCGTGACAGTAGGTAGGAAATGCAAAACATATTTTTTTGACTTTCCCCTTCCTCACACTCTAACCCCTAAGACTAACTGTACTATCCGAAAAGAAAGATATAATACTATCTCTTATTATAACTCTATCTCTTAATCATATATCTTTCTCTAAGAGGGCAGGCAAGTTAATCAAACACACAATTTTTATTCAAAAAATAATGGAGGTAAACCAATGACAAAAGTATTCAACAAGAGGAACGCCAAGCGTATTACGGCAATTCTTTTAGCCGTTGTAGCTGTCGTTTCTTCAATTTTCATCATTCCCACCGCCAGCGCTGCCGGAAAAGAGGTCACTGTGACCTTTGATTACTGCTACGACACAGGCGGCAATATCATCTCATTCGTTAAGTACACCGAACACGGCGGCTATACCGTCGGAACTGTCGGCGAGGAACTCTGCCGTATCTATGCGGACGGCAAAGACGCATATTGCATTGAGCCGGGACACTCGCTCTATTCAGGCAACACCCTGACAACCGACGCTTCGGCTGCGTGGAACGCACTCAGCAAGGCTCAGAAGAAGGCAGTCAATCTCGCCCTTCTTTTCGGCAAGTCAGGCAGCAGCTCCAGCCTTGTCGGTACTGACGGTCAGAAGTGGATTGCAACCCAGCTTGTTGTATGGGAATTCTGCACAGGCTGTCGTGACGCTTCTACGTTCAAGCTCAGCAATTCCAAGTTTATTGACGGAATTACCGCAGGCGACCACAATCCGAACGTAAAGACCAACTACAACAAGATTATTGCCAAGCTCAACAGCTATAACGTGATTCCGAGTTTTTCCTACGATACACAGGCAAAAGCAAAGAGCAACGTTAAGGAGCTGAAATACAGCGACGGCAAGTACACCCTTACACTTACCGACAGCAACAAAATTTTGTCTGACTACACTTTCAAGAAAACAGGCAATGTGTCTGTTTCCGTTTCGGGTAACAAGATTACTTTGATTTCCTCAAAGGCTATTCCCGACGCTGTTGTTTTCAGCGCAACAAAGAATATGCCGAAGGTTACAACTACCCTTGTTGCCTGCGGCAGCTCCTCAAAGCAGGACGTTGTAACGGGCGTTCAGTCCGATACCGAAACCAAGACAGCATATTTCGCTGTTAAGACCTCGGCAGGCTCGCTCAAAATTGTCAAGACCTCTGATGACGGAATGGTTGACGGCATAAAATTCAAGATTACAGGCGCTGACAATTACAGCAAGACCGTAACCAACAATTCAAAGGGCGAATTCCAGCTCGATGACCTCAAGATAGGCACATATACCGTTACTGAGGTTACTGAGGAAAGATATGAGGATCAGAAGGCACAGACCGTTAAGGTAGAAAGCGGCAAGACTGCCACCGTCAAATTCAGTAATGTATTGAAGCGTGGTAATCTTCAGGTTGTGAAGTCCTCGGAGGATAATTTCAACGAGGGCGTAAAATTCCACCTTTACGGCACATCACTCTCAGGCGCAAAGGTTGACGAGTATGCTACCACCGACAAGAACGGCATAGCCAACTTTAAGAATATCCTTGTAAGCGGAGATAACCCCTATACCCTTGAAGAGGTAGATACTTCCATTCGCTATGTTGTACCGAAGTCACAGACTGCACCTGTTGTTTGGGACAAGGCGACTAAACGTGAATTTATCAATGTTTTGAAGAAGTTTACCGTAACCGTAGAAAAGACCGATGCTGAAGCAAAGAAGGCACAGGGCGACGCTACGCTTGCCGGAGCAAAGTACGGCATCTATGACGGCGATAAGCTGGTTGATACCTACACCACCGACAAGGACGGCAAATTCACCACAAAGGAATATGTTTGCGGCGATAATTGGACTATCAGAGAGATTGAGCCTTCCGAGGGCTATCTTCTCAACGAAACAGTTTACAATGTCGGCGCAGAAGCGAAAAACTACACCGTTGAGCATAACCCCATATCTGTCGGCGTTACCGAACAGATCATCAAGGGCGAGATTGAAATCGTTAAGCACACCGATCAGGGACAGACTAAAATCGAAACACCCGAAGAAGGAGCCACGTTTCAGCTCTTTCTCAAAAGCGCAGGGAGTTTTGACAAAGCAAAGGACAGTGAGCGTGATGCCCTTATCTGCGACGAAAAGGGATACGCAAAATCAAAGAAGCTGCCTTATGGCACTTACACCGTCCATCAGACCTACGGCTGGGAAGGCAGACACTATGTTGACGACTTCGATGTATTCGTCTGCGACAACTCTAAGCCGTACAGCTTCATCATTAATAATGATATCTTCGAGTCCTATCTTAAGGTTGTTAAGGTGGATGCTGAATCAGGAAGAACCATCCCCTATGAGGGAGCGGGATTCCAGATTTATGCACCCGATAATACTCTAATCACTATGTCCGTTCCGTACCCCTCGAATCTCACAATCGACACATTCTATACCAACAGCGATGGCTATCTTATCACTCCCGAAATGCTCGTGTACGATAAGGGCTATAAGCTCGTAGAGGTGCAGGCTCCGCACGGCTATGTGCTTGACAGTACACCTATCACCTTTGACATCACAGAAGAAAACTCCACAGAGGAGGGCAGCATTGTTTTGACTAAGGTAAATAAGGCAAACTACGCTCAGAAAGGCAAGATTACCATCGCCAAAGAGGGCGAAGTGTTCTACGGAGTAAATGTCAGCGGCGGTACTGATGATGAAGGTAACGAAATTCCGACCATTTATCAGCCTGTTTATGAAACCGCAGGACTGAAAGGCGCTACCTATGAAATCCGTGCCGCAGAAGATATTATCACTCCCGACGGCACAGTCCGCAATCACAAGGGCGACCTTGTAGATACCGTTACCACAGGTAATGACGGCTTTGCAAAAAGTAAGGCTCTCTATCTTGGTAAGTACGAAATCAAGGAGATCCACGCACCCTACGGAATGGTACTCAGTGATGAAACTCATAATGTGGAGCTTGTCTACGCTGACCAGACCGTAGAAATCACAGAAACCTCTACATCGTTCTACAACGAAAGACAGAAGGTTAATGTAAACCTCGAAAAGTGGCTTGAAACTAACGAGCCGTTTGACATCGGCACTAACGAGAAAATCAAGAATATTTCCTTTGGCTTATTCGCCACCGAGGAGCTTGTATCCGCAAGCGGAACTACCATTCCCGCAGACGGCTTGATTGAGATCATCACGCTTGATGAAAACGGCAACGGCTTTGTCGGCACCGACCTTCCCTTTGGCAGCTATTATGTTAAGGAGCTTGCCACCGACGAGCATTATATCCTGACCGACACCAAATTCCCCGTTGTATTTGAATACGAGGGTGAAAACACAAAGACCGTTGACCTCACCGTAAATGACGGTGAGCCTATCACCAATGAGCTGATTTACGGTACTGTTTCCGGCAAAAAGATTGACGAGAACGGAGAAGCACTCGGCGGCGCAGTTATCGGACTGTTTAAGAGCGCAGACGCAGAGTTTACTGCGGAAAACGCAACCTTGACAACAGAATCAGCCGAGGACGGCAGCTTCACCTTTGGCGAGGATACTATCCCTTACGGCACTTGGTATGTCAGAGAAATCGAACAGCCGACAGGCTTTGTCCTCAATGATGCCGTCTATCCCGTTACAATCGGCAAGGACGGCGATATTGTTGAAATCGAGATTGTCAACGAGCATATTCGTGGCAATATTAAGACCACAAAGGTTGACGCTGATTATCCCGACAATAAGCTGACAGGCGCAGTATTTGAAATCTATTCCGATACCAACGCTAACGGTAAGCTCGACAAGGACGACAAACTACTTAGCGAAATCAAGGAAACCGACACTGGCATTTATGAGATGGACGACCTTGTTTACGGTCACTATCTCGTAAAAGAGAAGAAGGCTCCCGACGGCTTTATCCTCGATGAAAACACCTATCCCGTCTTTATCGAAACTGACGGTAAGACCTATGATGTTGAGAACGACGCAGGCAAGGGCTTCCTGAATGAAGCTATGAAAGGCTCGCTCAAAATCATTAAGACTTCTTCTGATAACAAGGTTAAAGGCATTTCTTTCCGTGTAACAGGCGAAAACGGCTTTGATAAGGTATTTAAGACCGACAAGAACGGTGAAATTCTTATTGAGGGTTTACGCATTGGCAAGTATGTTGTGTCTGAGGTAAACGACGACGCTTCTGCCGGATATATTCTTCCCGATGACGAGGTTGTCGAGATTGAGTACGGCAAGACCGCCAGCGTTAAAATGCACAATGAAAAAATCCATGTTCCGCAGACAGGCGATGACAGTGCTCCGGGCAGCCTTTGGCTGATGATCGGAGGTATTTCGGCAGCCGGTATTGCGGCTTGCGTGACAGCTCTTGTAAGAAAGAGTAAGAAGCATAACAAGGAGGCAGCATAATGAAAGTGCTTATTGCTATCGCTTTACTTGTTTTCATTATCGGCGGTTTTATCTTCTTGCAAATTAAAAACCGCAACAACAAGAAGTGAAAAACTACTGCGACGGGCGGCTCAAAAGGTCGCCCGTCAGATTTAGGAGGTACGAATGTATAAGTTAAAAACCGTAGAGAATATGGTGTTAAACGTACTGATTTCAAATCCCGACGCTCGTGACGACGATATGAGATTATATTATTACGTTTGCCGTGATTGCATAAGCGAAACTCACGGTAACACACACCTCTCCTTTGAAGAAGTTATGACCAACTATAAGGAGCTGGGCTGTCCCGGCTTCGAGAGCGTTCGGCGAACAAGGCAGAAGATTCAGGCGATTCTCCCGGAACTCGGCTGCTCGCCTACTGTCCGCCGAAGAAGAAACAAAGGCGTTATCGCATACACGAACTACGCCTTAGACAAGGAGGGTAACTAATGGCTGATAAAACCGTTATCACACCCCAGCAAAGATTTAAGGTGCTGACAAAACTTTTTGAAGCGGGCTTCAAATCCGAAAAGGACTTGCAGAGCATTAACTTTCAGAATGTTTTCCGCATCGAAGGCTTAACCGTACAGGATATGAGTATCATATCCGAATTACAACAATACACAAAGAGCAACAAGCTCTATTCTTATCTTGGAGGTATGTTTGATGAACAGAAAGAACAATAACCGCATTACTATATGGACGAGTATTGACCTGATGGTACCGTGCCTGAAAGCAAAATTAAGACGGGAATTTCCGTCGGCTGATGAAAATGAAATCACGGCGCTTATGCACTCCGTCAATTTCAGATATTTTAAGGATATGAAAGCAAAGCTCGACGAGGTATCCATCGGCAAGCCAATTATCGTTATCGCTTCCTTCTCCGATCCTTTCAACAAGGATAACTGTTCAAATCACGTCAAGGTGATTGATTCAGGTAATCTCGGCGAATGCTTTGACGAAGATTTCGACCTTGCGGAATGGTATATCGACGAAAACGGCGACCTTTGCTCCTACGACATTGACCGAGAGGGTTTCGGCAATTACGTCTATTTTACATTCAAGGAAGGTACTCCCTTGAGCGTAAAGCAGCATTTCTTTACCGAAGCAGAGAAGGACGACTGCGACCTCACTTTCATCGACGAATACGCAGCTTCTATTGGTGATATGGTGCTGGAAGCTCTCGGCTACGGATGCAGCAAGGGCGGTGTTTCCAATGGAGATTAAGAGCGTTCCCCTGAAAGGCAAGGAATATTTTTATACCTTTCGCAACAGTCAGCAAATATCCTCGCAGACGGGCTTGATCGGCTACATCCGTGCGGATATGGGTACGCTCGGTACGGAATTCTTCTCAACGTGGAACGGCTTTCGTGATGACCTGAATACACAGGATTTCAAGGACGATATTGATGCCGTCATCAACTCATTAAGAGAGGACGGCGGCTTTCTCTCCAGCCGTGACCAGCTTGAAGATTTTTGCATTAACAGCAACAACGTATTCGCTTATAATTCAGGCGTTGATTACGGCGTAAGAGTGAATACGAAGGACTACGCCTTCCTTATGCGCCTTAACCCGTATAAGGGTAACTACAATCTTTACTGCTACTGCTATAAGAAGGATTGGCTTGACCACCATCTTGAAAATGCGGAGCGTGGGATTTGCTTTATTGATTCCCATTACAACGAGAAATTCAGGCTGTATGACGGCGACCAAATCGTTATCGGCAAGCCCGACGGCAGCTTTGATACGCACAACGGTTTGCGTGATCGTTCCGAAAGGTATGATGTTCGATATATCGACGACTACCATTTTGAATATGGCAGAAATCTTCGCCATATCTGCGAATTTGCGGAGCTACTCGAAAAGTCAGGCAATGTTGTTGTACCGCTTCGAGCGTCGCTCCCCGACCAATGCTACACCTTTGTTGACAGCTTGAATATGATTGCGATTATCAATAAGGGCGAGCTTGGCTACACCGACGCTAAATCCGCAAACGGCAGACCGAGTGAAAACCGTGCAATGGTAAATAAGCTGAACGAACAGCTCGGCGTTACAAAGGCGCAGTATGCGGCAATGAAGCAAGGCTCACGTTTTGGCTTTGATAAGCCGGACGCTGATCCTAAAAACTATACTGAGAAAGGAACTTTAATCAAGCCTAAAAACAGAAATCACGACGCAAGATAAGGAGGTGCTTTTCCTATGGCGAGAAAGTTTGACCTTATCTCACAACTATATGTAGATACCTCGAAAGAGGTTTTGTCGCCCGATAAATGGGCGGCTTTTTTACGCACAGCCTGTTATAATTACAGACTGCGCTTTGACGAACAGCTCCTTATTTACGCTCAGAAACCGGAAGCAACCGCTGTTCTCCAGATAGACCGGTGGAACAGGACTTTTGGACGCTGGGTAAACCGAGGGGCAAAAGGCATTGCCGTTTTTGAAAGGCACGACGGCGTTTCACAGAAATTAGTACATTACTTCGATATATCCGACACTCACGCAGGCGAATACTCACGAGCTGTCCCTATTTGGACTATGCAGCCCGAATATACAGATGATGTGATTGCTACGCTTGAAAGCAGCTTCGGCGACCTCGAAGATAAGGATAGCCTTGCGAAAGCGATAATGTCGGCGGCAAACAACGCTGTCGAGGATAACACGCCTGATTATATCAGAGACTTGATTGCCAGCACCAACGACACCTTCCTTGAAGGTTTAGGTGAGGACAGCGTAACAGCTATGTATAAAGAGCTTGTCACAAACAGCGTTGCGTATATGCTGATGACAAGGCTCGGCATTGATACCGAAATGTATTTTGACGACGACGATTTCAGAAACGTTGTTAATTTCAATTCCGATGACACCCTGAACGCACTCGGCGTCGCTACCAGCGCTATTGCCGAGATGGGCTTATCGGAAGTATCCAAAACCGTTTTGGCACTCAACCGACAGAATCGCACATTTGCGGAAAACAGGCAACCTGAATATACTAATGACAGAAACAATGAAAGGAGTTTTGAAGATGGCAGAACTGACTTACACAATGCAGGGCGATTATCTGCTTCCCAATCTGACGCTTCCCGAACAGCCGAAGGTCGAGCTGGGACAGTACGCTCAGATGAGGAGGAAGTATCTGTATCGTCAGCGCAGAATCCTCTATACCAATCTGCTGACGAAGGGCAAGCTGACCGAACACTTGGCGGAAATCGAACAGACAGCGCTGGAGATGGAGGAACGCCTGCTCAAACAGACGGCAGCTCAGGAGGGCGTGACGGAGAAACTGAAAGTGGAAGATCCGATGAAGTGGACACGCCTGATGAACAATCTCCGGCACTCAGCACAGGAGATCGTACAAGCGGAACTGATTTACGCTTAAATCCCGAAGAACAGGCTCAGAATTTTGAGCCTGTTTTTTCTACCGCTGATACCATTCAGCTTATCGGTAATGTGGTAAATTTCTTTGAAAGATACCCGCACCTATACTCTGAATTAAATCTTGGAACTGACCGCACACAGGCATTTGTACGGCTCAGCTACACTTTTAATCACGCCGAAGATACAGAAAGGCTTTTGGATAAAATGAAAGCACTTATTATTCCCGAATCGGCAAGTGAGGATTTTGAAAGAGTATATAAGCAGGTGGAGCAGCGCCGTAGTATCCTCGCTGTTATAACAAGCGACAAGTATGTCAGAGGTGACACCAATTTCAACATCTTTGACGAGGACGGAGAACTCAGAAAACACCCATTCTTCGGTGTCGATGAAGTGGTGAATGAGATTCTTGCTACTACACCGCACCTCAAGGCAAGCCTTGATGAAATCCGAGGATACTTTGAAGGTTTTTCAGACATTCAAAAGCGTACCGAGTATATCCGCAGTATATTCAACGATGATTTTACGGAGATTATCCTTGCAGATGATACCCGTGTAGGCTATAAGACCTACGAGAACGGATTACTCATTTGGAAAGGTCGTTATCCTGACCGTGAAGGACAGAGCTTTCATCGTTGGGACGTTGTTGCCGGACACTTTGAAGCAATGCGCTTGCTTGGTATGTTGCACAGCGTTATTAAACCATTACCGTCACAGGACGGACAATTACAGCTTATTACAGAATCGGCAGGAAGGAACAATCCTGCCTTTTCTTTTTCGCAGGAGCTTATCGACGCAGCTCTCACAAGAGGAAGCGGTGTATCCGAAGGCAAACTGCGGATTTATGAGCAATATCAGAAATCACTATCAAAGAGCGAAAATATATCTTTCCTCAAAAAAGAGTATGGCATAGGCGGCTCGTCAAGCGCTGTACCGTACACAGGTGTTGGTGAGGATCACAGCGGAAAAGGTATTGAATTGCGTCTTGGCTATGACGAAGGCTCTCCACGACAAATGCTCACTTGGAATTACGTTGAAAAGCGTATCGGTGAACTTATCAAACTTGACCGTTATCTCAACTCAAAAGAAAAAGAGTATTATCCGAGGTGGCTTGAACGTCAGGAAGAACTGCGGGCAGAGCGAGCCGCTGAGCGAAAAATCCGTGAAACACTTTTTACGCCGCCGTCAGAAAAGTCTGAGCCTAAGCCTGTTGAGTTTGAATACCGATATACGCTTGGTGCTTCGGTATATATCGGCGCAAGCGAGTATGAAATCCTCTCCGTTGATGATGACCGTGTAATGCTCTTTGACAAGAATTTCCCGTTATTCAACAAGGAAATGCTGAGGGCAGAGTTTGACGCAAAGGTCAAAGAAAACCCGATAAACGACCATTTGAAGGTCGCCGTACAACCCGAAAAAGAACAGGAAACCTCCCAGCGTGATTATTCAAAATACAATCCTCTTATGCAGGAATATTTCAGGTTAAAGGACGAACATCCCGACACCATTATTCTGTATAGAATAGGTGAATTTTTGGAAGCAATGGGCGACGACGCAGAACTTGTATCTCAGGCGTTGGGACTGCAATTAACAAGGCGTATGATTTCTTCCGATGAAGATATTAAGATGTGCGGCTTTCCGGCAAGCAGGCTTGAAACCAATCTGAATATGCTCCTTGACAGAGGACATAAGGTTGGTATCTCGAATATTGACGAGAATCATAGCCGCAAGTTTTATCTTATGGAATCTGATAGAGCGCACGAGCCTATTCAGTCACACCCTGTTGGCAGAATTGATTACATCAACGCTAATGGGAAAATTGAAAACTCGATTGAGTACACCAATCCGACAATGCTTGAAAAGGACATCAAGGAGGAAAGTACCTTTGGCGTTAAAATGGCAGTTTATTTGTATATGGACACAGATGGAAATACAATGCCCCACGATTTTATTGATAGACTGCCTAACCCGTTACAGCATTTTGAAATCATCGACCAACCGCAACCACAATCAGAGTACGATTTTTTATTGAAGCGTGCAACAGAAATTCTCTCCGAATATTCGATTAGAGAATTTGGTACAGATGACTTTGAGTTACCCGACGATTTATCTGAAATCAACGTCGCATACACAACCACCGAGGACGAAAAGCACGAATTAACGGCTAATGTAAACCTTGTTGATTTTCGTATCGAAACAAAGATTGATGATACCGTTGTCCGCACTGAGCAATACGATTCTTTGCAGGATATTGTCGAGAACGGCTTGGTCGGTATGGAGTTTGACGACCTCATTTATGTGTCCGATGAGGAGCTTACACCGTTCTATGAGGAACACGACGAACTTGACGACGTAGATCCCGCAGTTATTCGTCAGCAGCTTGAGGACGCAGGGATAGTCAACGGTGAGCTTGTCGATGAAGATAAGCTGAACAGTGATCCATTTATTCAACAGGTTATGGCTGACGCAGAAGCCGTTGCCGACAACTCTGACCTTATCGAACAGGAGCTGACGCTTGATGACCGCAAATTCATTGTTGAGAGCGTGGGCAGTAACGGCGATGTTTCAATGCGTGATATTACCTTTGAGGACACTAACGGTTTTCCAATATTCCGTTCCGAAAAGGTAGGTTTTGTTCGCCGTGCCATTGAAGAACAACAGACACAGCAGGAAGAAATCACACCCGCTTGGGAGCGTCAACCGAGAGCAAAGGCGCAGACCTTTGACCTTCACCCTGACATTCCTATGGCTGACCGTCATACCTTTGACCTCAAAGCCTTTGAGTTAGAGAAGGTTGGCAAAAAGGCACGTTTTCGCAGAAATGTTGAAGCTATCCGTGTCTTGAAAGAGTGTGAGTTTGACAACAGATTTGCCACACCCGAAGAACAACAAGTCCTCGCACAGTATGTCGGATGGGGCGGAATTCCCGAAGCGTTTGACGAAAACAATACAGCGTGGGCGGACGAGTTTACAGAGCTTTATGGCTTACTCTCACCCGAAGAATATCAGTCTGCGAGAGAAAGTACGCTGACCGCATTTTACACCCCGCCCGTCGTGATTTCAGCTATTTACAAGGCTATGGAACAGATGGGCTTTAAGGGAGGCAACATTTTGGAACCGTCCTGCGGTATCGGTAACTTTATCGGTATGCTGCCGCAGAGTATAGAGAACAGCCGTGTTTACGGTGTGGAGATTGATAAGATTTCCGCAGGTATCGCACAGCAGCTCTATCAGCGTTCCTCTATTGCGGCACAACCATTTGAGGAAGCGGAGATACCCGACAGCTTCTTTGACGCAGTTGTAGGTAACGTCCCCTTCGGTGATTTCAGCGTAGCCGACAAACGCTACGATAAAAACCATTTCCTTATTCACGACTACTTCTTTGCGAAGTCCCTTGATAAGCTCCGTCCGGGCGGCGTTATGGCTCTTGTTACTTCAAAGGGTACAATGGACAAAGAAAACCCCGCCGTGCGTAAATATATCGCACAGCGAGCCGAGCTGCTCGGAGCAATCCGTCTACCAAATAACACCTTTAAGGGTAACGCAGGCACAGAGGTTGTGTCGGATATTCTTATCCTACAAAAGCGTGACCGCATTATCGACATCGAGCCTGATTGGGTGCATTTGAATACCGATGAAAACGGTATCCGAATGAACAGCTACTTTGTAGAACACTCTGATATGATACTCGGTGATATGAAGATGGTGTCGGGACGATTTGGCGAGGAATTGACGTGTGTTCCATACGAAAATGCTGACCTTGCAGCCTTGCTTGATGAAGCAGTATCCAATATTCACGGTGAGATAAACGAGTACGAGCAGGACGAGGAGCTGGAGGAAGAAGATAATTCTATCCCCGCTGATCCGAACGTCAGAAACTTCTCTTACACATTGCTTGACGACGTAATCTATTTCCGTGAGAACAGCCTAATGTCGCCTGTTGATATGTCAGCGACAGCAGAAAACCGAATCAAGGGCTTGATTGAGATCCGCAATTCTGTCAGGCACTTGCTGGAGTTACAGACGGAGGACTATCCCGACAGCGATATAAAAGCTGAAATGCAGCGTTTGAATACGCTGTATGATGAATATACGAAGAAGTACGGACTTATCAGCAGTCGTGCTAATAATATGGCGTTTTCAAGGGACAGCTCTTATTCGCTTCTATCCTCTCTTGAGGTGTTGGACGAGGACGGAAACCTTGAGCGCAAGGCTGACATTTTCTTCAAACGTACCGTTAAGGCACATAAGCCTGTTACTTCTGTTGATACCGCAACCGAAGCGCTCGCCGTTTCTATGGGTGAAAAGGCAGAGGTTGATATGGACTATATGTGTGAGCTGACAGGTAAGAGCGAACAGGAGATTTACGACGAATTACAAGGCGTAATTTTCCTCAATCCTTTGTATGAAAACAACCGTTATTCAGAACAGAAATATCTGACGGCTGATGAGTACCTGTCGGGCAATGTCAGGGAGAAACTTGAAACCGCACAGAAATCGGCGGCAGTAAACCCTGATACCTATTCCATCAATGTGCAGGCTCTTGAACGGGTACAGCCGGAGCCTTTGACAGCTTCCGAAATCTCGGTCAGGCTCGGCGCTACTTGGATACCGCCTGAGATTATCCAACAGTTTGTGTTTGAATTTCTCGGTACACCACGCTATGCCCAGTGGAAAATGCAGTTACACTATTCACCCTATACGAGTGAATGGAGCATTGAAAACAAGAGCTATGATAACACCAACATCAAAGCGTATCGCACCTACGGTACTGACCGAATAAACGCTTACAGAATCATTGAGGAAACCCTTAATCTGAAAGATGTTCGTATCTTCGACTATGTTGAGGACGAGTTTGGCAAGCGCAAGCCTGTCCTAAATAAAAAGGAAACGACTATTGCTTTGCAAAAACAAGAGCTTATTAAAGAGGGCTTCCGAGAATGGATTTGGAAAGAACCGCAGCGCCGTGAACGGCTCTGTAAAATCTACAATGAAAAGTTTAACAGCACCCGTCCCCGTGAGTACGACGGCAGCCATATCACGTTTAGCGGTATGAATCCCGAAATTGAACTCAGGGAACACCAGAAGAACGCTGTCGCCCACATTTTATATGGCGGCAATACGCTCCTTGCACACGCAGTTGGGGCAGGAAAGACGTTTGAGATGACGGCGGCTGCTATGGAATCTAAAAGGCTTGGACTTTGCTCCAAGTCTTTATTTGTTGTGCCGAATCACCTTACCGAACAATGGGCTGCGGAGTTTTTACAGCTCTATCCAGCGGCGAATGTTTTGGTGGCGACAAAGAAAGATTTTGAAACCGCCAACCGTAAGCGTTTCTGCGGCAGAATCGCCACAGGCGACTATGACGCAATCATTATCGGTCACTCTCAGTTTGAGAAAATTCCGATGAGCATAGAGCGTCAACGTGCTTTGCTTGAACAGCAGATTGATGAAATCACTGATGGTATTGCCGAGCTGAAAGAAAACCGAGGAGATAACTTCTCGATAAAGCAGCTTGAAAAAACCCGAAAATCTATCAAGGTAAAACTGCAAAAGCTGAACGACCAAACCCGAAAAGATGATGTAGTCACCTTCGAGGAACTCGGCGTAGACAGGCTCTTTATTGACGAAAGCCACTACTACAAAAACCTTTACCTCTACACAAAAATGAGGAACGTCGGCGGTATCGCTCAGACCGAAGCGCAGAAAAGCTCCGACCTCTTTATGAAATGCCGCTATCTTGATGAAATCACAGGCGGCAGAGGAACGGTATTTGCAACAGGTACTCCTATCTCAAATTCAATGGTTGAGTTATATACCATTCAGAGATATTTGCAGTATGAAACCCTTGTTGAGAACGGCTTGCAGCACTTCGATGCTTGGGCTTCCACGTTCGGCGAAACCGTGACCGCCTATGAGCTGAAACCCGAAGGAACAGGATACAGAACGAAAACTCGTTTTGCTAAATTCTACAATCTTCCCGAACTAATGGCGATGTTCAAACAGGTTGCGGATATCAAGACGGCGGATACATTAAATCTGCCGACGCCAACGCCGCACTATCACAATGTCGCCGTGAAACCATCCGAAATGCAAAAGACGATGGTTGCAGACCTTGCCGAGCGAGCTGAAAAAGTCAGAGGTGGTAATGTTGATCCGAGCGTAGACAATATGCTGAAAATCACCAATGACGGACGCAAGCTCGCCCTCGATCAGCGTATGATTAACCCTATGCTCCCTGATAACGAGGGTAGTAAAATCAATGCCTGCGTAGATAATATTTTTACGATTTGGCAGGATAACACCGAAAAGAAATCAGCGCAGCTTGTGTTCTGTGACCTCTCAACTCCGAAGCCGGACGCTGAGTTTTCCGTTTATACGGATATACGGCAAAAGCTGATTGAGCGAGGTGTGCCGGAGAGCGAAATCCGCTTTATTCACGAAGCAAAAACCGAGGTACAGAAGCAGGAGCTTTTCAAAAAAGTCCGTAAGGGCGAGGTCAGAGTTTTACTTGGTTCAACTCAGAAAATGGGTGCCGGTACAAACGTACAGAATAAGCTCATAGCCTTGCACGACATAGATTGTCCGTGGCGACCAAGCGACCTTGAGCAGCGTTCGGGACGTATCATCAGACAGGGCAACGAAAACCCTGATGTTGAGATATACAGATATGTAACAGAGGAAACCTTTGACGCATATTTGTATCAGCTCGTCGAGGGTAAACAGAAGTTTGCGGCTCAGATTATGACCAGCAAATCACCTGTGCGTACCGCCGAGGATATTGACGACACGGCTCTTTCCTATGCCGAGATTAAGATGTTGGCGACAGGCAATCCGTACATCAAAGAGAAGATGGATATGGATATTCAGGTGAACAAACTGAAAATGCTTAAATCCTATTACCTCTCTCAGAAGTACGACCTTGAAGATAAAATCATCAAGTTTTATCCGCAGGAAATCGCTTTGCAAACAGCACGAATCAAAGGCTTAAAAGCTGATTTGGAAATCCAAAAAACGCACCCGAAGGAAATTGACGGCAAGTTTGTCGGTATGACAATTCAGGGTACTGAATACAAGGATAAAGCCGAAGCGGGCAAAGCTATCATCGAGTTTTGCAAAACGAAAACAAACGCCGATACAGAGATTCTCGGTGAATATCGTGGTTTCAAGATGGAAATTGAGTTTAATCAGTATGAGCGAGCTTATGTAGTAACTCTTAGGGAAAACTCATCTTACCACATTACACTCGGCACAGATATTCACGGTAATATCACACGTTTGGACAACGCTATCGACGGTATTGAAAGCCGTCTGGATAAAGCGGAAGAACAACTCGCAAACACTCAAGCCCAGCTCGAAACCGCAAAGGTCGAGGTGGAAAAACCATTCGCCCAAGAGGACGAATTACAACAAAAAATGGCTCGGTTGACCGAGCTGAACGCCTTGCTCGATATGAATCAGGGCGACGTTCCCGTTGTCGGCGGTGAGCCTGACGAAAAGGATTCACAGCAGATACGGGACAGAAACAACAGAGAAGAACGATAAGGAGGAATTACTGTTATGACAGACAAAAATTACAATGAACTTCTTTTCAAGAAGGTTACACAGGAGCATAAGGAGTTGGTTGAGGAGCTTGAAAAGCTCCCTGCCAACGAAGCGCTGAGCCGTGCCTATGAGAAGGTTATCAAGGAAGATTTGGTGTGCAGTATCGGCGACAGCAACCTTACTCAGAACGAAGCAAGAGCTTTGCTTCGCCTGAGCCATCCGCTTGACGCTCTTTACAGCGAGTGGCTGCATAACGATTACAGCTACAACGATATACTGCGGGATACCATCAAAGACCGTGCGACTTCGGCGGTGCGTGAGATGAAAAATCAGACGCTCGACGCAAGATAACGGCTATGCCGTATATAGACGCTCAGGCTGTTGCCAAAGCGAGAGAAATGGACTTGCTCACTTATTTGCGAAACTACGAGCCGCAAGAGTTGGTCAAGTTTTCCGCAGACACTTACTGCACCCGCAGCCACGACAGCTTGAAGATTTCCAACGGTAAATGGTATTGGTGGTCAAGGGGCATTGGTGGTTACTCCGCCCTTGACTACCTCGTAAAAGTACGAGGTTTAGGCTTCACGAGAGCCGTAGAAACTATCATCGGAAAGTGTGCGGTTGAGCCGCCCGTCTATGTAGAACAGAAGAAAAACAGAAAGCCAAAGCCTTTACTTCTGCCGGATAAAAGTGCTTCCAACAGAGTGATTTACAGGTATCTAAGCGGCAGAGGAATAGACCGAGAGCTGATAGATTTATGCGTAGCCGAGGGGAGAATTTTCGAGAGTCTTCCGTACCATAATGTTGTTTTTGTGGGCTTTGATAAGGAAAACAAACCGAGGTACGCTTCCTACCGAGCAACGGGCAGTATGCGGATATTGGGCGACTGTTCGGGTAGTGATAAGCATTATTCATTCAGATTGGCGAACAGTGAGAGCAACACAGTCCACATTTTTGAATGTCCCATTGACCTTTTATCTTACGCTACATTACTGAAAATGAGGGGCTATGATTACCGTCGTTTCAATCTGTTGTCCCTTGCGGGAATCTACTCACCAAACAAAGATAAAGAGCTTGTGAAAGTCCCTGCTGCCCTTGTGAATTATCTGCAAGAACACCCGCACACACAGAAAATCGCTATCCATTTTGATAGCGACAGCAAAGGCAGAGAAGCCGCCGTTGCACTCAAAAATAGGCTTCAAAAAGAGTTTCAGGTCGCCCTGTTACCTCCGCCGCAAGGCAAGGATTTCAACGACTTTTTATGTTTACAACTGAATATACAAAAACACAAATACAAGGAAAGGAACGATGACCGATAGATGAAGATTTACATTTATCAAATCAACCACGAGCGTGACGATAAACGATTGATGTTCTTCGGATTGGACGAAGTACAAAAGCTCACGGGCAGTAAGATGGTCAAGGCTGAGATTTACGACAAGATTTTCAGCGGTGATGTTGACTGCCATTCGCTTGAAGATGTTTACAGAAAATTCAACGAGGAACACCCCGCAGGATATAAAGGCAGATCGCTTTCGGTGTCCGATGTTGTTGAGATTGTCGAGAGCGATAACACAGAAAAAGGTTTCTACTACTGCGACAATTTCGGCTTCAAGACGATTAGTTTTGAGCCTGAGAAGGCACAGGATACCGTCAGCAAAAATCAGATTACCGTTCTCTATTTGCAGGTCGGTAAGTTACCGCAAACGGTTTCCATTGACAACTCCCTTGAAGCAATGCAGCGTCTTGTCGGTGGGTATATTGAGGAGTATATGCCCTTTGATGATGAGGTCGCTTTAATCTGCAACGAGGAAGGCAAAATGAACGGCAGCTCCTTGAATAGAGCCGTCTATGACGAGCATAGTAAGGAAATGATTGAGATTATCGCCGGAGATTTCTTTATTGCGTATGCTCCTGTTGGATCGGAAAACTTTAAGAGCCTTCCGAAAGATTTGGAGAAGAAATACGCCGAGAAATTCAAATATCCTGAACGGTTTTACAAGCAAAACGGACAGATTAAAGCCTATCCGGTTAAACCGAAAAATCGTGATATTGAACGCTAAACCTTGAAGAAATCGGCAGCCCCTGTGTGAGATGTATAATCTTAGCAAGCATACTGTTTGTATCCACGAAGCGGATAAAACAGTGCAGAGCTTGTTAGGGGCTGCCCCCCTAATACCCCGTAAAGAAAGGACTGATATAATGAACGGAATTCTTTTATTCATACTCGGCTGTTTCCTCGGCGGCTTTCTTGGTGTGACTATGATGTGTCTGCTTCAAATCAACCGCCTGAATCATTACGAGATGAAGGATAAGGAGGAAAAGACCGCAGATGAGGAGAAGCTATGATAAACATATACGCCTGACCAAAGAGGAGCGTGATGATTGGCAGCGCAAGGCAGCTATGACTTGCTTGAATGAATCATCACTTATTCGTTTGCTGATGAAAGGTTACGCACCAAAGGAAAAGCCTGACGAGCGTTTCTTTGAAGCTATGCGAGAGTTGTCGGCTATCGGCAACAATATCAATCAGCTCGCCGCAAAAGCAAACTCACTTGGCTTTGTTGACGCTCCAATGCTCTACCGTGAAGCGGAGCGTTGGCACAAATTTCAGGCAGATATTGAGAGCGTGTTCTTACGCCCTGATAAATTGGATTTGAAATGGCAGTAACAAAGCTATGGGCGGTCAAAACCAACTTAGGGAAGGTTATTGACTACGCCAACAATCCTAATAAAACTCGCAACCCGAAATATACCGAGGAGCAGTATCAGGCACTTGCCGATGTTCTCACCTATGCCAAGGACGAGGAGAAAACCGAGAAACAATTTTTTGTTGACGGTATCAACTGCAACCCCTCAACTGCCCGTGACCAATTCATAACGACCAAAGAATATTTTGGTAAGACAGATGGTATTCAAGCCTATCACGGATATATGAGCTTCAAGGAGCAGGACATCACTCCTGAGAAAGCGCAAGAGGTTGGAATGGAGTTTGCTCGCCGAGCTTGGGGCAAGCGGTATCAGGTGGTTGTAACTTGCCATCTTAATACTCAGCATTTGCATTGTCACTTCGTTATCAACAGTATTTCTTTTGTTGACGGCAAGCGAATGGTGGATAATGAAAAGAATTGGTTTAAGTTTAGACATATCGCCGACGCTGTTTGTAAAGAGTATAGCTTACATTTCAATCCAAATCCCAAATTTGAGCGACCTACCAATTACTATTTTGAAAAGCTCGAAAAAGCGGGTATGCCAAACAGGTATCAACTGATCCGTGACGCTATCAACCACGCTCTTGAACACAGCAAAAGTGTAGCAGAGGTTGGTTATGCTCTGAGAGATATGGGTTACGGCTATGACTTTAACCCACGCAGGAAGTATTGGACTGTCAAGCCGCCCGGCTATACGAAGTCTATCCGTTTGAACAGAGTTGGCGACGACTACACGAGAGAAGCTATCCTCAGACGGTTACAAGAAAACAGAAGCCGTGTTGGTATGCACCGTTACACCCAACTCACAGTAGTCAGCCGTCAGTATCAACTTCCCACACGGGGAGATAAGATACGGAAAATCGGCGGCTTATACGGTCTTTATCTTTACTACTGCTATCGGCTTGGCAAGCTGCCGAGCTACCGAAAACTTAACAGCGCTCAGATTCACTTCTATTTCAAAGAGGAGTTATTGAAACTCGATGAACTGAGCGAACAGACAAGGCACGGTATTCATACCGACGAGCAGCTTTTACAATATAAGTCCTCTGTTGAGGGCGAGATTAAATCCCTTACTGCCGACAGAACAGATCTCCGAAAAATGACACGCAGAAAGATTGATGATGTTGAGCTGTCACAGACAAAGGAAAAGATTTCGCAAATCACAGAGAAGCTACGGACACTCCGTAAGGAAGTGAAACTCTGCAACAACATTGCCGAGAGGTCGGGACTGATGAAGGAACACCTCGAACAAGTGCTTGCAGAAGAAGAAAAATCCAAAGGAAAGGAGAGCCGTGAATATGACCAACGGCGGTGACGCTGCCGAAATGTTAGTCAGGCTGTACCTTGAAGGTTTTGAGGAAGTTGTCAAGCTGTCCGGCAAGGGCATTAAGGAATTAGTACCCCTGCTCGCTTCGACCTTGAAACAGGAATCAAAATCTAAGGGCAAAGCTCGGCTGACACAGATGATTAAATCAGGCAGCCCTTTGAAAGTTTTTACTTTCAAAAACAAAGACTTGAAAAAGTTTACCGAACAGGCTAAGCGCTACGGTGTTTTATATACTGTCCTCCGTGATAAGAACAGCAAAGATCCAAACGCTACGGTTGATGTAATCGCCCGTGCGGAGGACGCTTCAAAGATTCAGCGTATCGCAGACAGGTTTGAATTCTCCAAGGTTGACAAGGCTTCCATCGTTAAGGAAGTTGAGAAGTCAAAGGAAAAGGATAAAAAGGAAACTCAGATTGAGGAACCCGTTAAATCCAAAGGAGAGATTATCGTCGAGGAAGCTATGGCAGAGCCTTCCGAAAAAAAGGAAAATGCCCACGAAAACCCCGACGCAGCCAAGGCCGACAAAAGCCCTCAGTCAAGGCAAAACTCAGGCAAACAAGATACGAACACTGATAAGGGTACTTCCAAGTCCGACGTCAAAAAGCCTTCCGTAAAGGAAAAGCTGGAACGCTATAAGGCTGAACACGCCGCAGGACAGAAGAAAGAAGCAGAGCGTAATCAGCCTAAACACATTCAGGAGAAGAAGAAAACTCCTTCAAAAACCAGACAGACCAAACACAAGCAGCCTAAGAAGAAACAGAAGGCTAAGCATTATAAATTGAAAGAGAGGTAATATCTATGACCAATGATTTTAAGGCGAGAAAAAACGGCTATCGTCAGCCGCAGCGTTCTCCCGAAGAATATAAGCAGTTTAAGAAAGAGGAAAAGGAAGCCGTCTATCAGCTTGTAGACAGCGCCGTTGCCAATGTGGTATCCTCGCCCACCGAGTTTCATAAATTTCTTGACACGCAGGCTCATATGGATAGATACTCGGCGGCAAACGCCTTGCTTATCTATAAGCAATGTCCCGAAGCTACTCAGCTCAAGGACTTTGACGGTTGGCGTGAAGAAAATGTCCGTATCAAGAAAGGCGCAAAGAGCATTTCGATTCTTGAGCCTGTTGACTACACCAGAGCCAACGGCACACAGGGCATTTCTTATAACGTCAAAAAGGTTTTCGACGTTTCACAGACAAACGGCAGACGTAAGCCTGCTCCTACGGTCAACCGTGATCCGAGAAATCTTGTTACCGTTATGATTAACACTTCGCCCGTGAACTGCGAGAGCGCCGAACAGCTTCCCAATCCCGACGCTGTTGCGTACTACGATAACAGTAAGGATACCCTTTTCATCAAGAAGGGTGTCGGCGACAGCGTAGCTCTCTTTCAGGGCGTTGCCCTGGAACTCGGCTACGCTGAGCTGTCAAGCAGAAGCGAGAGCTTCAGTCGCAAGGATATGAGCTTTCAGGCAGTATGCGTCGGCTATATGCTCTGTAAAAAGTACGGCGTTGACACCAAGAGCTTTGCCGTTGACCGTGTTCCCGCTGAGTGGAAGGATAAAGAGCCGAATGATGTTCGTGCGGAGCTTTCCAAAGTCAGAACGGCTATGAGCGATATTCACTCCCGTATCTCCGACGAGCTTTATCGCCAGCAGCAGGAGCGCACGGCTGACCGTGCAAGATAAGGACGGAGGTGTTTGTTATGAAAGAGCCTATGTATCATATCGCACTCGATGATAACGAACAGAGCGCCGTCATTCAGTCCCTCAACGATTCCCGAAACGCTCGTATTGCCGAGGGCAAGCCTACGGATATTTACGACGACCTTATCCTCAAAATCGTTAACGCCCCTTATCGTAAGGTTAAGGTGATTGAGAGGGAGAGGGATAATGCAAGATAGCGACAGAAAGTCAGCTATCATTCTTTCCGCAATCGGTATTGTTCCCGTAGTGTGGTTATCGCTGCTGATTGCCCCGTTTGTAAAAGGCGGCTTAACGGAAATTGTGGCGGGATTGATGAAGTCCTTTGAACACCCGTTCCAAATACAGTTTTGTGAGGACAGCTTAAAAACTGTCCTCTTTTTGCTTGCCGCCTACGCAGTGGGCATAGGTATTTACTTTTCCACACGCAGGAACTACCGACGCAGAGAAGAACACGGCTCCGCTAAATGGGGCAACGCAAAAGCCGTTGATAGAAAATACCGTCAATCTCCGCCGTCTGATAATAAGCTGATGACGCAGAATGTCCGTATCGGTATCAACGCACAGAAGCACAGGCGCAACCTCAACACGTTAGTCTGCGGTGGATCGGGCGCTGGTAAAACCCGATTCTATTGTAAGCCAAACCTTATGCAATGCAATACGTCCTTTGTTATTCTCGATCCTAAAGGCGAGATACTCCGTGACACAGGCGGATTGCTTGAAGCAAAAGGCTATGATGTGCGTGTGCTTGACCTGATCTCAATGGAAAAGAGCCATTGCTACAATCCGTTTGTCTATCTCCGTGATGACAACGATATTCAGCGATTGGTAACTAACCTTTTCAAATCCACCACGCCGAAAGGCTCGCAGTCCAATGATCCCTTTTGGGACACGGCTGCTTCAATGCTGCTCCTTGCGTTAGTATTCTATTTACACTACGAAGCGCCGGAGGAAGAACAGAACTTCGCTATGGTAATGGAAATGCTGAGAGCCGCAGAAATTGAGGACGAGGACAGTAACGTCCCCTCGCCCCTCGATAATCTGTTCAATGATTTAGAATTTGAGAATCCCGACCATATCGCACTCAAATACTATCATTCCTATCACTCAGGCTCAGCTAAAACATTAAAGTCAATACAGATTACACTTGCCGCAAGACTTGAAAAGTTTAACCTTGAAAGCCTTGCGGCTTTGACTTCTACGGACGAGCTGGACTTACCCTCTATGGGTGAGAAGAAGGTTGCCCTGTTTGCGCTGATACCCGATAACGATTCATCGTTTAATTTCTTGGTATCTATCTTATACACACAGCTATTCCAACAGCTATTTTATTCTGCCGATCACATACACGGCGGAGCGCTCCCTGTTCCCGTCCATTTTCTGATGGACGAGTTTGCGAATGTTTCGCTCCCCGATGATTTCGATAAAATACTCTCGGTTATGCGCTCCCGTGCCGTTTCGGTCAGCATTATCTTACAGAACTTGGCACAGCTCAAGGCGCTGTTTGAAAAGCAATGGGAAAGCATCGTCGGTAACTGCGACGAGTTTCTATATCTTGGCGGCAACGAACAGAGTACGCACAAGTATGTGTCTGAGCTACTCGGCAAGGAAACGATTGATACCAATACCTACGGCAAAAGCACAGGTCATAGCGGCAGCTATTCTACCAACTATCAGATAATCGGCAGAGAGCTGATGACACCTGATGAGGTCAGGTTACTTGATAACCAATACGCTATTCTCTTTATCCGAGGTGAGCGACCGATAAAGGACTTCAAGTTTGACATCTTGAAGCACCCTAATGTCAGCTTGACGGCTGACGGTAAAGCCGATGTTTACAGACACGGCGAAGTCAAAGATGATATTGCCACCATTACTGTTGGCATAGTTGTCGATGAAAAGCAGATTGAAGATATACCTATATCTGATACGAGCTTTGAGTTATTGTCCGAGGAGGACTTGCAAATTCAATTTAATCTTATACAGGAGGATAAAAATAATGAGGTTATTTAACAACCATTCAAATACAAACAGACTGCCGATGAAGGGTAAGGTCAAGAGAGGTTTTTGTACCTACTGCGCCGTCGTTATTGCGGTAATGCTCATTGTGAGCTGTTTCACCGTAACGGCTTTTGCTGCTGACGGCAATGAAGCTTTAACCGCAGTCAATAATCTTTCCACCTTCATCTTCGGTCTTATCCGTGCGATTGGTCTTATTCTGACAGGCTTCGGCGTTGTGCAGATTGGTCTTTCGCTCAAATCACACGATCCATCACAGAGAGCTAATGGTTTTCTTACACTTGCGGGCGGTGTCATCATCACCTTCGCAAAGGAAATCCTCAACCTCATTATCGGCTCTTAAACAGAACGAGGGGTATAGCTGCTTCACGGCCATACCCCTAAAAAAAACAAGGAGGTGCTTAAATGTCCGATAATTGGGTTGTAGGTAATCTACAAAACGCACTCGACACTTGGAATGCCAAAGTTACCGAGTTGTGGAATCTGATCCTTACCTCCCCGCAAAACTTTAAGGGCGGCGGTATCTGGACGGCAATCACCAATGTCAACACCGCAATGCAGGCTCTTGGCACGGGCTTATTAGTCCTGTTCTTTGTGATAGGCGTAGTTAAAACGTGCGGCAGCTTTACGGACTTGAAAAAGCCTGAACACGCTGTAAAGCTCTTTGTCCGATTCATCTTGGCAAAGGCGGTCATCACTCAGGGAATGGAGCTAATGACAACTCTGTTTGGCGTGGTGCAAAGCGGTATCGCTTCAATTATGACAGCCGCAGGTGTTTCATCAGCAACGGACACCGTATTGCCGGACGACTTGGTATCCGCTATTGAAAACTGCGGATTTTGGGAGAGTATTCCCTTGTGGGCGGTCACGCTTATCGGCGGACTGTTTATTACCATAATGTCCTTCATTATGATTATGAGCGTGTACGGCAGATTCTTCAAGCTCTATATGTACACGGCTATCGCTCCTATTCCGCTTTCGACCTTTGCGGGTGAGCCTACGCAGAACGTCGGCAAGAGCTTTCTCAAAAGCTATTGCGCTGTCTGTTTGGAAGGAGCGGTTATCGTATTAGCCTGCATTATTTTCTCACTGTTTGTATCTTCGCCGCCTGTTGTGGCTGCGGACGCACCGCCTGTCACAATGGTATGGGCGTACATCGGTGAGCTTGTATTCAATATGCTGGTACTCGTCGGCACGGTTAAGATGTCTGATCGTATTATCCGTGAGATGATGGGACTGTAAGCTATGAAGAACAACACAAAGATATATAACAAATTTGAGGGCTATACCCTTGAAGATTGTAATTGCAAATACTGCTTATATTTCGGCGGCAGACGCAGAGGTAAAGTGAAATGCCTTGCGGGAGAATGTGTTTGCAAAGAGGAAATTGAAGCTGCCCGCCGGAAAGAAAGGAGATTTACGCTTAATGGAAGTTAAGATTAACAGAGAAATCCGTAACTATACAGAAGCAGTATTCTTTGGTCTGTCACTTAGACAGATCATTTTTTCTGTCTGTGCGCTTGCGGTTTCGGTTGGCGTGTTCTTCCTGTTGAAGCCTACGCTTGGTACAGAAACCACATCTTGGATTTGCATTATCGCAGCAGCTCCGTTTGCGGCGCTGGGCTTTGTCAAATACAACGGAATGACCGCCGAGAAATTCATTGTCGCTTGGGTGAAATCCGAATTTCTTACCCCCAAAAAGCTGACATTCAAATCAACGAATACCTACTACGAGCTAATGAAGCCCGTAATTGAAAAAAAGCAAAAGGAGGCTATGAAAGCAAATGATTAAAACTTTAAGAGCTATCAGTAAGCAGGACAAGGAAAGATTCGTCGTCCCGAAGGGCGTTCAGGACGTTATACCGATCACCGCTATTTACGATGACGGTATTTTCCAGATCGGCAAGGACAAGTTTACCAAGACCTTCAAATTTACCGATATTAACTACGCCGTCGCTTCCCGTGAGGATAAGGAAGAAATGTTCCTTGAATACTCCGAGTTGCTCAACAGCTTTGACAGCGGAGCGACGACCAAGATTACCATTAACAACCGCAGGCTTAACCGCCTTGACTTTGAGAAGTCAATCCTCATTCCGCTCAAGGGCGATTACCTTGACGAATATCGCAAGGAATACAATCAAATGCTGCTCGACAAGGCGACGGGCGCAAATTCGATGGTTCAGGACAAGTATATCACGGTATCTGTCTGCAAGAAGAATATTGAGGACGCCCGCACTTATTTCAGCCGTGTCAGTAATGATATGATTGCCCATTTGAGTAAGCTCGGCAGCAGGTGTACGGAGCTTGACGTTGAAGAACGTCTGCGTATCTTCCACGACTTCTACCGTGTCGGTGAAGAAAGCAGCTATCACTTTGACATCAAGGAAAACCGCCAGAAAGGTCACAGCTTCAAGGACTATATCTGTCCCGATTCTATGGAGTTTGAAAAGGACTATTTCAAAATCGGCGACAGATACGGCAGGGTACTCTTTATGCGAGACTATGCGTCCTACATCAAGGACAGTATGATTTCCGAGATTACCGAGCTTAACCGTAATCTGATGTTGTCAATCGACGTTATCCCTGTTCCGACTGATGAAGCCGTGAGAGAAGCGGAGAGCCGCTTGCTCGGCGTTGAAACCAATATTACGAATTGGCAGCGCCGTCAGAACTCCAACAACAACTTCTCTGCTACCGTTCCCTATGATATGGAACAGCAGAAGAAGGAAATGAAAGAGTTTCTCGATGACCTGACTACCCGTGACCAGCGTATGATGTTCGCCGTGCTGACGATGGTACACACTGCGGATACAAAGGAACAGCTTGACAACGACACCGAAGCTATCCTGACTACGGCGAGAAAACACCTTTGTCAGTTTTCTACCCTGAAATTTCAGCAGATGGACGGTCTGAATACCGCAATGCCTTTCGGTGTTCGCAAGATTGACAACTTCCGTACATTGACTACCGAATCGCTGTCCGTCCTTATGCCGTTCCGTGTGCAGGACGTATTCCACGAAAACGGTATCTATTACGGTCAGAACGTCATTTCTAAAAATATGATTATCGCTGACCGCAGACAGCTACTTAACGGTAACGCCTTCGTCCTCGGTGTATCCGGCGGTGGTAAATCGTTCTTCGCAAAGGGCGATATTGTTAATATCATTCTCGCAACGGGCGCAGATGTTATTATCGTAGATCCTGAGCGTGAGTACGGAGCACTTGTCAATGCTCTCGGCGGCGAGGTCATCAATATCTCAGCTACCTCTAAAAACCATATCAACGCTATGGATATGTCCGAGGAGTACGGCGACGGCGCTAACCCTGTTATCCTCAAATCCGAGTTTATTATGTCCCTCTGCGAACAGTTTGTACCTCTCGGCGCAAAGGAGAAGTCCATTATTGACCGTTGTACCGCCAATGTGTATCGTGGCTATCAGCAGAGAAACTACACAGGCAAAGTGCCGACCTTAAAGGACTTCCGTGAAGAACTGCTCAGACAGGAGGAGCCGGAAGCGCAGAGTATCGCACTTGCGATTGAGTTGTTTACGGACGGCTCGCTGAATACGTTTGCAAAGCAGACAAATGTTGATACTGACAACCGCCTTATCTGCTACGATATTCTTGACCTCGGCAAGCAGCTTATGTCAATCGGTATGCTTGTCGTAATGGACAGTATTCTCAACCGTATCACGCAGAACAGAGCAAAGGGTAAGGCAACATTCATCTTTATTGATGAAATCCACCTCCTGTTCCAGCACGAGTATTCCGCAAACTTCCTCTTTACTCTTTGGAAGCGTGTCCGTAAGTACGGCGCATTTGCAACAGGTATTACTCAGAATGTTGATGACCTGCTCCAGAGCCACACAGCCCGTACAATGCTCGCAAACTCTGAATTTATCGTAATGCTCAATCAGGCTTCCACCGACAGAGAGGAGCTTGCACGTCTGCTTAACATTTCCGATTTACAGCTTTCATATATCACGAATGTTGACGCAGGACACGGCTTGATTAAGGTCGGCAGCTCCCTTGTACCGTTCGCAAATAAATTTCCCAAGAACACCAAGCTCTACAAGCTGATGACCACCAAGCCGGGCGAAGGCACGGCAGCATAAAGAAAGGACGACCATTATGAAAAAGAAAATCCTTATTATCGGTCTTGCGATGCTGATTGCCGTCTGCGGCGTTAGCACCTTTTTCCACGTCAAGAACAAGGTGGAATCCGACAACAACAAGAAGATGTATGAATCCGTAGCCGAAGAAGTTTCGGCTACGGAGGAAAGCGCAACGCCTACACCGACCAAAGCACCCGTCAATCCTTATACGGATAACACAACGGTTAGCGGTGGTAGTGTAAATGGCGGCGCAAGCGGCGGAAGCTCTGAGAGCTATACCACCAATATGAATCCGAGCGCTAACCCTGATATGGTAGGTTGGATTAAGATTAACGATACTGTCATTAACTATCCCGTAATGCAGACAAAGAAGATCCCTGACTACTATCTCAATCACGACTTCTACAAGAATGAATCCGTGTACGGCTGTCCGTATGTTCAGGCGAATTGTGATGTTGACGCTCCCTCAGACAATGTAATCATTTACGCTCACCATATGAACGACGGCTCTATGTTTGCAGGGCTTGAGAATTATCGCAGCAAAGATTATTGGTCGTCCCATAAGACAATCAGCTTCGATACGCTGAACAAGAAAGCAAACTATGATATTCTCGCCGTGTTCGCCGTCCCCGTTGACGAGAGCAATAAGAACACATTTAAGTTTTATGAATTTGTCAACGCTTATGATTCCGAGCATTACAGCAGCTTTATCAGCAAATGCAAGGCGTTATCATTCTACGAAACAGGCATTTCAGCTAAACAGGGTGACAAGCTTCTGACGCTCGCTACCTGCGAATACACAAATAACAACGGCAGACTTGTTGTAGTAGCAAAACGGACGACAAGATAAGACGGTGATATTATGCTACCACGAATGAACATACAGCAACGCCGCCAAGCTAATAAGCTGATAAAGCACTTATGCACTAACTATCAGGACGGAAACTGCCTGCTTCTCGACGATGAGCCATGCGTTTGCGTACAGAGTATTTCCTACTCTCTGTGCTGCAACTATTTTCGGGTAGCAGTTTTACCAACTGAGCCGACGCTTGAAGCGGAGATACTCAGTCCGGCGAATATCTGTTATTGTCAGGATTGTAAAAAGCCTTTCGTGCCAAAGAGCAAGCGGAACAATCAGAAATTCTGTACCGCTTGCGCTAAAAGACGGCACAGAAAATCAAAGGCTGAAAGCATTGCAAAAGTTCGGCAGAAATGTAGACAAAGTTAGCTTGAAAAAGTCAGTGTTTATGCGGCTTTTTAAGTGCAGTATAAGAGGGGTAAGGGTAATGATGCCTTTACCCCTGATTTTACTATATTAGCCCATTAAAAGCGTTTTAAACGATAGACAAACATTTACTGATATGGTATAATCGTTGTAGGATAAATCGGATTTTTTTGCAGAATAACATATACAAAGTAGGCGCTTAAAATGATTGTGTACGAGAATATAGAAAAAGCATTAGAGGCAATAAAACATACTTCACTTACAAAGGGCTCTCCAATTTATTATCGAGGGCAAAATAAAGACTATCACATAACATCATCTCTGCATAGACTCACATCCGACATAGATATAGAAAATGAAGCAATAAAAACAAACGCATTTATTCAATGGATAAAAAAGCAAAACACATTACTCCCTAGTGCGGTAGCTGTCAATGATTTATTGCATGGAACTGATCTCGTTTATTGGGCAATTGCACAGCATTATGGCTACAAGACAGATCTTATTGATTTCACTACAAATTTAGAAACTGCAACAGCTTTCTCCTTATTAGGTAGGAGAGTAGGAAATAATGGTGTCATATATTGTTTATGGGAAGATGATGTTCAAGATATTATTAATCTTTATCTCTACGCAAATAGTTCTTTTGATTCAAAAAGCCAAGAACTTCTTGAATCAGTGAATTATAATCCTTTCTTCACATTTAAAATGGATGAATTGTCCCGAATTACTAATCAGCACGGCTTGTTCCTTTGGGACTTAAACTCTATTATTTCTTCCTACTGGAATCAATATGCAATGAATAATGAGCAATGGGTTGATACCCATTGTTATATCTTTCATCAGACAGACACTAACATTGATACAAGTGTTTTACGAGCAGTATACCCAGAGCCTAATTATGTTGAATTAATAATAGATCAATATGTCCAAGTTGAAAACCATTACTTTTTCTATAAGAACTATGGAGAACTGCTTAACTCTCTTGAAAAAGTTGACCCTCTCTCAACAAATTCTTTGTTAAACCATTTTGTAGAAAATGATTATTCTGTATTACATAGAGTTTTCTATCACGAGGAAAACTTGTTTTATCCTCATGACGGAATAGAGACACTCTCAATTGATATTGATTTTTCTTTCATAACTCAGCTAGAAGATAATTCGATGGCACTCAGTTTTATTAATTCTTGGCTTCAGCATCTCAATGAAAATAAATATTATGTTTATACAAGCAAGAATCCGATTGTTAAACTATATTCCGAGTTAATCAATGAAGTTCTGTCTTTAAAGGGTGTTTTTCCTGCTTTCTTTGCCGAAGGGCTGAGCGCTATCTTACAGAAAGTGATTTCAATTTTGAGTAGTTTGCTGATTATTGCAAATAAGAATTCTCCACAATCCTTCGCTAATGCCTGTGCATTACTAAATGAATATCAATTTAATTTAAATGATACTAGTTGCAGTATTGAGCAAATATTGGATGTTGTGAGAGAACAAGTATGTCTCAATGATCTTGCTACTGACATATGGGGCGACGAGTGTGTGTTTTTTAAGGTAATTGGAAATAATAACACTACGTCTTTTGGAGTAATTCCAATGCGATTTATTAATGATCTATCTCGTGATTATAGAAAGCATCAGTTTATAGAATTGCAATCACTATTTGAACGAGGTCTCCTCTCTGCAACTCAAATAGCAATTTCGCAATCAGGGGAATTATATCGCATTTCAAAGGATAAAGAGTCATTAACTTTAAAAGATTTATTCAACTACGTTTCCACACCGTCAGTTTTATTCGATTCCAGAGATATGCTTAGCATAATGCTCCATTGTTTTATTCCGTGGCAAATCGTAATGTGTCCCAAACGAACAAGACTTTATAATCCGTTGGAGTACAAAGAAATCCGATTAATGGAAAGTGAAAACATTCCAAATTCTAAAATATATTATTGTGGAGGTGCATATATTTTCCTCTCTGATAAGAATGAAAAGAATGGATAATTAACCTCAATAACAATATACAAAGAATAAGAATGCTGACACACGGTTCTGCCAAGATTCATGGAATCTGTTATAGATAATAATCACAATTTAAACAACTAAATAAACTGTCAAAGCTCTGATTGGAGAAATCCGGTCAGAGTTTTTCTTTACACAATTTTAGAAGGGAGGTTAAAAATTGGCTGATATTAAGACAAGAGATACGGTCAAAGGTACAATCCGAACTCTTGATAAGGGACGGATTGTCGCCAGCCATATGAAACAAGCCTATATTCAGACAAAGGACAAAGCCGAGCATTCCGTTGAAGCCGAGGAGCATAACGAAACCGAGTATGCTACCGACAGAATGGAATCCGGCACAAAGCGAGTGGTGGAAGAAACTGTACACCAAACGAAGAAAGCCGTCAACAAAGGCGCTGAGAAGGTCAAAAATAAGGTTGAGCGAAAAATCGAGGACAGAGTAAAAAAGAAGGTTGAAAACAAGGCTGAGAACACCGCAAAAGATACGGTAAAAAATTCAGCAGAGCGAGCTTCTAAAAACGCTGCTAAAAAATCCGCAGAGAAATCTATCCGGGCAACCAACAGCGCAGGACGTAAAAGTATTCGCACGGTTGAGAAAACATCGGCAAAAACTGTTAAGCAATCAGCCCAATCCGCAGGTAAGGCTACCGTCAAGACAACTCAGAAAGGCACGGTCAAGACCGTCAAGACTTCCGTTAAAACAGCAGAGAAAACATCAAAGGCGGCTATCAAGACCACAAAGCAAGCCGCCAAAACCGCAGAGAAGTCAGCAAAGGCTGCGGCGAAAGCGGCTCAAAAGGCAGCAAAAGCCGCACAACAGGCGGCAAAGTTAGCGGCGAAAGCAGCTAAAGCGGCAATCCAGCTTTTGATTAAAATTATCAAGGCAATCATTGCGGCTTTGCAAAAGCTCATTTCGGCTATCATAGCCGGAGGTTGGGTATCTCTGCTCGTAATTCTGATTATCTGTATGATCGCTCTGATTTGTTGGAGCGTGTACGGCTTATTCGCTTCTGCGAACGCAAATGAAGGCGAATACACAATGCACAACATTATTACTCGTATCAATAATGAGTTTAACGATAAGATTACAGATATTAAGACCGATAACCCACACGATAAACTCGTTATGTCCGGCTCAAAAGCAGAGTGGCGGGAAGTCCTTGCTATTTATGCTGTCGCTTACAATATGACGGATACACACCCCGCCAATCCGGATGAAGTACAGGTAGTAACTCTTGATGAAAGCAAGGAAGAATATATACGCAATCTCTTTTGGGAGATCAATAAGATTGACCACAGAATAGAAACGTACACCGAAACTGAACAGGTCGAGGAAAAACAAAAAGACGGCAAGGTTAAGAAGGTCAATAAGCAAGTCCAAAAGAAAGCCCTTTATATAACCGTTTCTCACATTGACCTTGAAACGATGATGAACAATAAAGGTTTTACTGCTGAACAGAAGAAAATATGTCGGCAGTTGTTATCTGATGAGAACAACGACCTATGGCGTGAACTTCTAAACGGAGTAACAAGCTCGAACAGCGATATTGTACTGATAGCACAGGAGCAGCTTGGAAACATTGGCGGAAAGCCTTATTGGAGCTGGTACGGTTTCAGCTCTCGTGTTGAATGGTGCTGTTGCTTTGTATCTTGGTGTGCGAATGAGTGCGGTTATATTGAGAGCGGTACTATTCCAAAGTATTCTGTTGTTGATGATGGAGTTGTATGGTTTAAGAACAAAGACCAATGGCTTGATGGCTCAGAAGAACCTGAACCGGGTATGATAATCTTCTTTGATTGGGCAGACGACGGACTTGATGGCGGTGGCGATCACACGGGTATCGTTGAAAAAGTTGAGGGCGGCACAGTTTACACAATCGAAGGCAACAGCGGAGATAAGGTTTGCGAGAATCAGTACAGCATTGGCAACAAAGAAATTTTGGGATATGGTTTCTACTCAGGTAACAATACCGTTGCGACAGGTGATACAGCTCAGCAAGTGTGGACGTATCTTAAAAGCTATGGCTACTCAGACAGCGTTGCCGCAGGTATTATCGGAAATATGATGCGTGAATGCGGCGGCGATACACTTAATCTCGATTGGAACATCGTCGGACACTACAACGGTGATGAATTCTATGGCTTGTGCCAATGGTGTCTAAGATATACTCCTACAGGATTCAAAGGCTCTAATGTTAAAGAACAGTGTGAGTATCTGCAAAAGACGATAAAATCCGAGTTTGCAAACTACGGAGGGAACTATAATGGAATCACTTATAACGAATTTCTTAAATCTAATACCCGAACGGCAGCGATAGCCTTTGAGCGTGTATATGAGCGTTGCGGAGATTACTCGTTCGAGGATTCTCGCAGAGCAGACAACGCAGAAAAGGCATATAACAAATTCCATAAATAAGAACGGCGGCAGTCCATTACGGGCTGTCGCCGATTTTTTATTTCAGCTTTTTGTGAAAATCCGTGTACTTATATGTGACCAAATGTTATAATAGAAGTGATACACTTTGACTGAAAACGAGATAAAAATGCACAGATGCTGTTTTACAGGACACAGATCTGAAAAACTATTCTTAGTTGATAGAGAAATAATCAAAGAATTAGAGCGTGAAATCAAAGCAGCCATTGAACGAGGCTATACAACTTTTATGTCGGGAATGGCAAGAGGTGTTGATATTTGGGCTGCGGAGATTGTATTAAATCTCCGAAAAAAGAATAAGGATCTACACTTAATCTGCGCTTCCCCATACGAGGGATTTGAAGCACGTTGGTCTCAAGATTGGCAGAAGCGATATAAGAAGATTATAAAAAAAGCAGACTATGTAAAATATGTATCACCTGAGTATAGTCCGGCTTGTTTTCAGATTCGCAATGAGTATATGGTTGATCATAGTAATCTACTAATAGCAGTTTATAATGGTGAAGCAGGTGGAACAAAAAACACGTTGAATTATGCAAAGAAGAAAGACATAGAAATAATTGTAATAGAAAATTAGTTAATAATCGAAGCTCAAGGAATACTCTCTGGGCTTCGATTTTTTGTTTTTTTTCAAATTTCAGTGATTGATTATCATACGGATTTATGATAAAATATAAATAATTATAACCTAAAGCCATTTCATTTTAGTTAATGTAGCAAAAATATGATACAATAAGCTATGAATAATCTTTTTCAGCTTTAGCCTTAAAAATAGAAATAAAATTTGTCAGTGAGGGCAATTTAATGATTGAATACGCTCCTGGAATGAGACTTATCATTCGTGATGAAGAATGGATGATAAAGAAAATAGATACAAACGAAATCGGCGAAAAAGCGTTGAGTTGTATAGGTATATCTACTTTAGTAAAAGATAAAGAAGCTATCTTTCTAACTGATCTTGAGGAGATTGAGGCGATTGATCCTGCCAAAGTCAAACTCGTTAAAGATGATTCGCCTAAATATACAAAATCGCTTCTATATCTTGAAAGCCAGTGGAGACAAAAGAACCCCACTGATAAGAATATCCATATTGGTCATAGAGCTGCTATGGACTTAATGCCTTTTCAGCTTGAACCAACGAAGATTTCTTTGAACCGCACCCGTTGCAGAATTCTTGTAGCTGATACAGTAGGTCTTGGTAAAACACTTGAAGCAGGTATACTTATGTCCGAACTAATTATTCGTGGCAAGGGAAAGAGAATACTTGTTGTCACCTCTAAAAGTATGATGACGCAGTTTCAAAAGGAAATGTGGAATCGCTTTACCATTCCTCTTGTCCGACTTGACTCTCATAAGATACAGAAAATAAGAGCATCGCTCCCGTCAAACTATAATCCATTTTTCTACTACGATAAGGTTATTGTATCTATTGACACAATTAAGCGAGATGTAGAATACCGCACACACCTTGAAAACGCATATTGGGATATTATTGTAATCGATGAAGCTCAGGGAGTTGCAGAACGTGGTAGCAAAGATTCTCAGCGATCAAGACTTGCAAATATCCTTAAAGACCGTTCTGATACGATGATAATGCTTTCTGCAACTCCGCATGATGGACGAGCCAAGAGCTTTGCTTCTCTTATGAATATGCTTGATCCAACTGCAATTGCAAATCCAGAAGTATACACTAAGGATGACATCAAGGGATTGTGTATCAGAAGATTCAAAAAAGACGTTAAAGACCAGATGGGCGGTAAGTATCTTGAAAGAACAGTAAACCTTGTAAGTTGTGCAGCAAGCCCGAAGGAAGAAGCTGTATTTGACATTTTTGCTCAAATGCAGCTTGAAATGGACAAAAGTAAGCCAAAGGGAACCGGTCAGTTATTCAAGACCTCACTTGAAAAGTCGCTTTTTTCAAGCCCGAAGGCTTGCTTAAAAAGCGTTGAAGAAAGACTGAATAAGCTCCGTCGTAAGTATCCCAACGGTGAAATCAAGGATATCGCCTTGCTTGAAGAACTCAGAGATGCTCTTGTATTGGTTGAATCTCAAGACTTTTCCAGATACACCTCGCTTCTTGTACTTCTCAAAAGCAAGGAGTATAACTGGAATCCCAAGACGGTTGATGACCGTATTGTTATTTTCACCGAGCGTATTGAAACAATGAAGTTCCTCGCAAAGCAGCTTAGAGAAGATCTTAATATGAGTGATAAACAGATTGTTGAAATCTCAGGCGGTATGACAGATATTGAACAACAGCGAGTGGTTGAGGAATTTGGCAGAACCGAAGCTCCTGTCAGAATCCTTGTTGCATCAGATGTTGCATCGGAAGGTCTTAACCTTCATTATCTCAGCCACCGTCTAATACATTTTGATATTCCGTGGTCACTTATGGTATTCCAGCAAAGAAACGGAAGAATTGATCGTTACGGTCAGGAAAAGCGTCCAGATATACGCTATATGATGATTTTAAGTAAAAATGAGCGAATCAAAGGCGATATGCGAATTATTAGGATTCTCGTTGAAAAGGAAGAACAGGCGTTTAAGAATATAGGTGATCCTACACTTCTGCTTGGTAAATTCAATGTTGAGGATGAGGAACTTGTAGTTAGTGAAGTCATTGAAAACGGCTCAGATACAGTTGCTTTTGAGGAGTCACTACATGATGAGGAAAACGAATTTGATCCGTTGGACGTCCTTCTTAATGCGGCATCAATGGAGGAAACTGTATCTGTTACCAATGATACAGTTGATGATGAAACCCTATTTACTGATAAACAGTATCTTATAAAGGCGCTTTCATATATAAATAGAAGCGAACAGCATCCTATGAGACAACTAAATGAAGTGTCCGGAGTTGATGTTTTGCTCACTGAGGATATGCGTCGCAGATTAGCTGCTGTAATCCCCGAAGAAGCTATGCCGTCAGGCGAAATTCTGAGACTGAGCGATGACAAGACTTACATTATGCAAGAAATGCGTAAAAGTATGCAGAATTCTATCGACAACGCTGCATGGCCTAATGCTCAGTATTTATGGGCAATTCACCCAATCATTAGCTGGCTCAACGACAAGACAGGCTTGCTGATTGGCAGAGGAGAAGCTCCCGTGATTGGAGTCAAGAACTTTATGCAGGCAAATGAAAGTATTTATATCGTCGAAGGCAGTATGCCTAATGAACGTTCAGCGGCTCTTGTTGATGAGCTTTTTGGAGTAAGATATATTGATGGGAAATTTGTCGAGTTTCTTGATATAAACAATGTAGTCAGCAAGACAAAGATTAATTCCGAGTTTCTTGCAAATGAGCAGAATGTCACCGATGAGATAATCTCTGTATTAAGCAGACAGATTGAAGACGTTGTAGCTAAAGCAAAAATAAAACTTGATGAGAGCTATAAGAAGTATAAAGAGATGACCGATCCGCTAATTGATGCTGAGATTGACAAGTTGGCTGAATTGGAAGAAAAACATAGAGATTATCAGCTCTCGTTGTTTGCTGATGAACGTCGTAAGAGCGAAGCAGAACGCAGAGTTGATGAGTTGTTTGACAACTTTACAAAATGGGTTAAAGAAACGCTTGATATAAGAAAAGATCCTTATATCAGAATCATATCAGTTCTGGTAGGAGTTTAATAATATGAGTATAGATTTGACCGGTATTGGAAATCGCAATGAGTATTATACCAATCACTATTTCTCCACTATGTTTGAAGATGGGGCAAGTGAACGTATAAAACAGTGGTCAGAAGAATCCAAGAACCAAGATACAAAAACACCTTGGGCAATGCTCCGTGATAACGCAAAACGATATTACACCATACATGATAGGTACGACCGTGGTCAGCCGCATCTTACAACAGCCAACAATATCATCACTATGGCTGCACAGTACCTTGTGTCTATGGGTTATGGTACGCCAAATTCTGTAATTATCAATGTTGATGATGAGTTTGACTTGCCTGTATTCCACGAAGAAACCAAAGTCAATAATGCACCGTTGTTGTGGGTAGTCCTTGCATATTCAAGAGACAAAGACAGCGGAATCATGGAAAGCTACGGTCTTGATTATAATGCTGTAAATAACGACAATCTCGAACTTTCCAATGATAACATTGAAGCTCTTGCAACTAAGCTCCTGTTTCACACAGAAGAGCCGCCTCGTTTTCTTATCGTTATCGGCATAGATACGATTGTACTGATTGACCGAAACAAGTGGAACGAGAAACGCTTCCTTGAATTTGATCTTCAGGAAATATTCAGCCGTCACGAGACCACGACCTTACAAGCTATGTCTGTCCTTTTGCACAAGGACTCTCTATGTCCTGCCGATGGCAACGCCCTTATAGATACTCTTGATGAGCAGAGCCGTAAACACGCTTCCGGCGTATCTCAGGATCTCAAATATGCTCTCCGTGAGAGCATTGAAATACTCGGTAACGAGGTTCTTTATGACCTGAAAAACCGTCAAGGTAGGAACCTAATAGTCGAACCCGTTGATGCTGCACAGCTCACTTTGGAGTGCTTACGCTATATGTATCGTATGCTTTTCGTTCTATTTATCGAAGCACGTCCAGAACTTGGCTATGCTCCGATAAATGAGCAGGTATATGCTTCGGGCTATTCACTTGAAAGTCTGAGAGATATTGCTGAGTCTATCCGCAATGACACAGAAGAAGTCGGAGAAGGCTTCTATCTGTTTGAAACTCTTAGCAAACTCTATGAGCTTATCTATACGGGTTATCCTAAGAACGAGTCATTATATAGTAGAGTAAATAATCTTCAAAGCGTACATAACCTCTTTATTATTCCTCCGTTGAAAGCTCATATCTTTGATCCAGAGTATACCCCAATGCTTGTCAATGCCAAGATTCGTAATAGAGTTATGTTGCGTATTATTGACCTTATGAGTCTTACAAAGTCAACAGGCAAAAGAGGCAGTCGTCGTGGACGTATTTCCTATGCAAATCTTGGCATCAACCAGATGGGTGCTGTTTATGAAGCGCTACTGTCATATCGTGGGTTTATCGCAGAGCAAGACCTCTATGAAGTTAAGAAAGCAGGAGAAAAATTCAATGAGCTTGATGTAGGTTACTTTGTTACTGCACAGGAGCTTGACCAGTACACCGAAGAAGAAAGAGTGCGTTATGAATCGGGAGATAAGAAGGGGCAACTCCGTGTTCACCCAAAGGGTGAGTTTATCTACCGTTTGGCAGGCAGAGAGCGTGAAAAATCCGCATCTTACTATACCCCTGAGTCACTTACTCAGTGTCTTGTCAAGTATGCCCTCAAGGAGCTTCTGAAAGACAAGACCGCAGATGAAATACTCAACCTTACCGTCTGTGAGCCTACAATGGGTAGTGCTGCGTTCTTGAACGAAGCTATCAATCAGCTTGCAGAGGCATATATCGACCGCAAGCAGGCAGAACTTGGAGATACGATCAGTCACGAAACACGTATGGATGAGTTGCAAAAGGTCAAGATGTATATTGCCGACAACAACGTTTACGGTATCGACCTGAATCCTGTTGCCGTAGAACTTGCTGAGGTTTCGCTGTGGCTGAATACAATCTACAAGGGCGGATATGTTCCGTGGTTTGGTACACAACTAGTCAACGGTAACTCCTTGATTGGCGCAAGGAGACAGGTCTATCATAAGAGTCAGCTCACGACTACCTCTAAGGGCTTGCGATGGTATGATAATGCTCCCGAGCACATTCCGTTCGTAAAGCTCGATGCAAACGGTAGAAATATCGCACGTTCACGCTATCAGGTGTATCACTTCCTGACGGGTGATCCCGGTATGTGCAATTATACCGATAAGGTCATCAAGTCGCTTGAACCAGAAAAAATCAAGGCGATGAAACAGTGGAACAATGCTTTTACAAAGGCATACACAGAGGACGAGTTCAAGAGCCTTATTGAACTTTCTAAGCTGATTGATACGCTTTGGAGAGATCAGATTAAAGCAAGACACGAGCTTGAAGATGCTACTATTACCGCACTTGACGTTTACGGTCACAAGGATACTCGTTTTGATTGCGGTCAATCCATAAGAGAAAAAGACAAGTTTATGAGAGGTATATATAAGTCTGAACACGCTCAGAATGCTGGCGCATACGCAAGACTGAAATTTGCTATGGACTATTGGTGTGCCCTTTGGTTCTGGCCCATCAGTCAGGCTGAACTATTGCCGTCCCGTTCGGAATTCTTGTTTGAAATGGATCTCATCCTGAGAGGCACAATACAAACGAACAATACACAAAAACAGCTTTCTTTTTTAGTAGATGAAGAAGAACTGATGATACAGGACGTTGATCTTGACTGGCTGTGCAATAACTTTCCTCGCCTTGCGCTCGTGCGTAAGATAGCGAACGACAACAAGTTTATGCACTGGGAACTTGAATTTGCCGATGTTTTTGCTGATAAGGGCGGTTTTGACCTTGTTATTGGAAATCCGCCGTGGGTAAAGCTGGAATGGAAAGAGCAGAATGTGCTTTCTGATAAGAATCCTATGTTTGCTGTAAAAAAACTTACAGCAACGCAAACCACGCATCATAGAGAAAAAGCTCTCGAAAGCACAGTTACACATAGTCTTTATTTTGCTGAATATGAATCTATAACAGGACAGCAGAATTTTATGAACTCTGTGGAAAACTATCCTGATCTTAAAGGTCAGCAAACTAACCTTTTCAAGTGCTTTTTACCGCAGGCATGGCAGTTCGGCTCGCAAGCTGGAGTTTCTGCATTTGTTCACCCTGACGGTGTCTTTGATGATCCAAAAGGAGGAATTCTTCGTGAAAAGCTATATCCGAAACTTAAATATCATTTCCAATTTACAAATGAACTCAAACTATTTGCTGAAGTAGATCATCATACAGGATATAGTTTGAATGTCTACAATAATTCAGAAAACACTGATTTTGAACTTATATCTAATTTGTTTGCGGTTGAAACAATTGAGCAATGCTATGACCAAAGCATAACAGGAAATATACCTGGTATTAAAGATGATAATGGAAATTGGAGTGTGTACGGGCACCCTGGACGAATTGTTCATGTTGGGCAGAAAGAACTTGAATTGTTTGCAAAGCTGTTTGATGGCAGTGAGGATTGGAAACAGGCAAAACTTCCTATTCTTCATGCACAAGCCTTAATTGATGTATTATTCTGTTTTGCTAACCAAAATAAAACACTTGCAAATATATCTGAGAATGTTTATTGTGCAGAAATGTGGCATGAAACAAATAATCAAGTTGATGGCACTATTAAAAGAGATGTTCACTTCCCTGATACAGTTAGAGGACAGATTTTGTCTGGTCCTCATATTGGTGTTTCAAATCCTTTTTTCAAAACATCTCGCAAAGAGTGTAAACTCAACAGCGACTATGATAGCATAGATTTAACACAGATTCCTCAAGACTATCTATCCAGATGCAATTATTCTATTGCTTGTTCAATTGATGAATATGAAAAACGTGAACCTGATACCACATGGGGTTCTCATTATTCGTCTGAATATCGACTTTGCTTTAGAAAAATGCTAAATCAGAGTGGTGAAAGAACACTTATATCTACCATTATTCCGCCATCATCAGAACATATTAACGGCATTTTTGGAATGGCATTTAAAAATGATTTATTTCCATTTGCTGCAACATCATTTTCAATTCCATTTGATTTTTACTTAAAAGCGACAGGAAAAGCTAATATTAACTTTTCAGCAGCATCAGGTTATCCTGTAATTAATGATAATCCATTTGGCAAGCTAATTACTGTTAGAGGATTGCTTCTAAACTGCTTAACCAAGCCATATTCTCCTTTATGGAATGAGTATTACGATTCTATTTATACTGATGAATCATGGAGCAAATCTGATCCACGCCTAGATAACAAGCGTTTCTCCACTCTAACAAGCGAATGGACATGGGACACACCTCTGCGTACTGACTATGAACGCAGACAGGCACTTGTTGAGATTGACGTGCTGACCGCTATGGCTCTCGGCATGACACTTGAACAGCTCAAAACCATCTATCACATACAGTTCCCTGTATTGCAGCAGTATGAAGCCGATACATGGTATGATGCTAACGGCAGGATCGTTTTCACCACAAACCGCAGTCTCGTCGGCGTAGGCTTCGACCGCAAGGAGTGGGAAGGCAACGTCAAGGGTGCGCCTGCCGGAAGGGTATTTACAAGAGAGATCGAGGACGATACGATGCCCGGCGGTATTGTGAGAAGAACGATAGAATATGTCGCACCCTTCGATAAGTGCGACCGTGAACAGGACTACGAAACAGCGTGGAGGTTCTTTGAGGAGAAGTACGGTAAATAATCGTACTTCTCCTGCATGGAGGTGAATTATATGGCTGATAACCCTAAAAAAAAGCAAGTAACTCGTACTATGAAAGTTACTATGGACGAAGATGAATTTGAAAAATATGATAAAGGTATCACTCACTCTGATAAAGGATTGCGTGATGAAAAAGGAAAACTCAGTGCATTACCAGATATAACACCTATTTCCAAAGATGATCTTCCAAAGCGGACGGTTATAAAACGTGAAACCGTTTTTGTTGAGAAAAAAGAGCCAACATTGGTTGAAATGCTGAAAGAAGATGTCAAATTTGAACTTCGACGTTTAATTTTGAGCAAAGCGGAAGAATTTATTTATAATCCCCAAAAAAGGAAAGCAATCATAGAAAATGTCAAGGGTGCTTATAGAGATTATATCAAGCCTATCGTTTCTGGAAATAATCCCGAATTAAAGGCGTCTCAAATTATTAAGGAAGCTAAGACATCTCCCAATTCACAGAAAGTTTCAACACAAATTGATACTTCTAAATCAAAGATTGTCGTTTCTGAAGAACAAGCTGAAGTGATGCTTGAAGCAACTAAAAAGAAAGCTCAAGAGTTATCAATGATGTTGACAATGCTTTCCATGATATACATAAAAGATAACAAAACTGACAACGAATATAAACTTGAACAGGAATATCTTAAACAGCTAACATCAGATGAAATGACCACAACGATGAAACTAATGGTAGAACACAAAGATCTACTTGACAATGAAACCATAATTCTCTTTACTGACTTTATGAATGGTTATCTTCGTCACGATAACGAACTTATTCCTATAAAACAGATTTCTGATAACAGTAGAGTATAAGGAGAGGTGAAAATGCTCCCAACCATATTAGCCAAACAGCTACAGGACGGTATCTGCGACTATATTCGCACCACGTTCCCAATGACCAACGAGCCGTTTCAGGGGTCGCTTGATAAACTGCTTTCAACAAAAGACAGCGTATATCACGCACCGTATACCGCAGTACGCCTACCTTTCCGTGTTGCTGAATTAAAAGAGAACTACTTTGAGTCTATCCACCCGAAGTTCGCTCCCTACGTTCATCAACAGAAAGCGTTTGATCGTCTTAATGGAAATGACGGGCAATCTACGGTTATCGCAACAGGGACAGGCTCAGGTAAGACAGAGTGTTTTCTGTATCCTATCCTTGAATACTGCTATAAACATCGTGGTGAGCGTGGTATCAAGGCGCTTATCATATACCCAATGAATGCCCTCGCCTCTGATCAGGCAAAGCGTATCGCAGAAATCATCTATAACAGCCCTGAACTGAGGGGAAATGTCAATGTCGGTATGTACGTCGGCGGCAGAGAGGAAACTCCAAGCCGTATGATGAGCGAACACGGTGTTATTACAGACCACGATACGATGCTCAATCGTGCGCCTGACATTCTCATGACCAACTATAAAATGCTCGATTATCTGCTTGTCCGCCCGAAGGACGCTGTTCTCTGGCAGGATAATATGCCTGAGACATTGAAATACATTGCAGTAGACGAGCTTCATACCTTTGACGGCGCTCAAGGTACTGATCTTGCCTGCCTTCTACGCAGACTAAAGGCAAGGCTGTTTACACCTGCGGGCTATCTTTGTTGTGTCGGAACATCTGCGACGATCGGCAGCGAGGAAAACAATCCCAAGATACTGAACTATGCTTCCGAGATTTTTGGCGAGCCTTTTGACAGTAATGCAATTATCACCGAGGACAGACTATCTCCTTCGGAATTCTTTGACGGATACGAAGTGACCAATTTCAGTTTTCCAAGCAACGAACAGGTGGAAAAACTTGCTTCTGCTGTCATTGATGATGATATTACGCACTTCTTGCAGCTTTCCGCTGAATACTGGATAAACGAGCCAGTATCCGATATTATGTCGGATACAGCAAGGTTGCAACTTGGAAAGAATCTTATGCACCATAGCTTTTTCCAGTCAGCAGTCAAGCTCATGGGTGGTAAGTATTATCAAACATCAGCTATTGCCGAGGCTCTTGCTACAAACTATCCAGAAATAGAAAGCATCGCTGATAAAGATACAGCGATTAATGCGCTTTTTGCACTTGTTTCTCACGCCCGTATCGGTTCTAAGGGCAAACTACGCCCATTTCTCAATGTTCAGGTTCAGTTTTGGCTCAGAGAACTTCGTCGTCTGCTTGCAAAAGTATCTACAGACAATGTTAAATACTCCATAGCCCATGACCTAAACGAAAGACAGTCAAAGGAGTATCTTCCAGTTGTAAACTGTCGAGACTGCGGAGCAACCGGCTGGGCTTCGACTAAAACAGAACGTGGATACGCTAAGATTGGCAATCTTGATACATTTTATAATATGTATTTCCGATGCGATGACACTATCACAATGCTGTTTCCCGGAATGAATGAAACAAACGGTTTCTTTTGTCCTAAGTGTCATTTAGTGAAATTTAATACCAACGAAGCTGAGAATTGTGAGTGTCCCGACGGTTGTGGGGAAATGATTCCTGTATATATCCCGAACCTCGGAGCGAAATCAGCTAAGACCGGCTCACAAAAGAAGCAGCAGTATATATGTCCATTCTGCCAAAGCAAGCGTGGGTTATCCATTATGGGTTTAAGAAGTGCTTCTGAAATCAGCGTCAGCCTTTCTCAAATGTTCTCCTCTCAATTCAATGATGATAAGAAGGCACTTGCTTTCTCTGATAATGTGCAGGACGCAGCTCATCATGCTGGCTTTTTTAATCATAGAACTTGGAGATTTGGTCTGCGTACCGCTATTCAGGAGTATTCCGCTACAAATACAGAACTTGTTTCTTTTGACGAGTTTCAGAGAGGCTTTATTTCCTATTGGCATCAAAAACTTGATGATGAGCAGTATATCAGCCAGTTTATCGCACCGAATATGATATGGATGAAGGCTTACGAGGAAATGATTACAAATCGTAAGCTTGGAACTGACAAGTATGCGAAAAAACTTCTCGGCGATGTTGACCTCAGACTTGCTTATGAGATTATGCTTGAATATGGTCTGTCATCAAATATCGGGCGTACATTGTCAAAGTCCTCTTGTTCTGTTGCTGCCTTTGAACCTGATGTGATTGAACGTGTCAGCAATGTTGTGTATCAGAGGGCAAGAAATGAACTTGGTTGGCTCGTAAAAACTAACGAGACAGATGTACAGTATATGGTTATCGGCTATCTTGATGCCTTAAGACAATTTGGTGCATTTGATGATAAGGTGTACTATGATTTTATTAAAAAGGATAGCTCTTATTATATTTCATCAGATCGTCTGAGGTGGCTGCCTGGTTTACAGACAGGTAGGAACACTCCAAGATTCATAATTGAGCCAAAAGTTAGTAAGAAACGATATTATAACCTTGACTTGAAAACAGATAAAAAGTTTGAAGATTGGCTTTATAAGTGTTCTAAAGATGTACTTAACGAGTTTACCGATCTATGCATTATAATCTTTGAGGAATTAGTAAATGCAAAATTAGTTTGCTCTATGATAAGTGATTATCCACTTTATGTTCCTTATGGAATCAATAAAGAACACATCTTTATTAGCAATAACGTAGTTCAGATGAGATGTGATGATTGCGGTACTATTCTTCCTGTATCAGAGGAAAACGCCACATATTGGGAAAATGCACCTTGTAAGAGGAAGAATTGTTGTGGCCATCTGAAAAAAGACAATACAGAAGGCTTAAGTTATTACGGAAAACTATTCCGAAACGGTGATCTTTACCGTATAAACGCTATGGAGCATACAGGATTGCTAAAGCGTGAAGATCGTGAAACGCTTGAAACACACTTCAAACTTGGAAAAGCAGAGCACAAACGATGGGATCCGAACGTGTTGTCCTGTACCCCTACACTTGAAATGGGTATTGATATAGGTGATCTCTCGTCTGTAATCCTTTGCAATATGCCTCCTGCACAGTCACAGTTCCTTCAGAGAGCAGGACGTGGTGGCAGAAAAGACGGTAACGCTCTTACTATGGCTGTATCAAATGCCCGTCCGCACGACTTGTATTTTTATGCCGATCCTCTTGAAATGATACAGGGGGATGTTCAACCTCCAAAAGTTTTCTTGCAGGCATCTGCTGTGCTTGAAAGACAGTTTACCGCTTTTTGTATGGATTCGTGGGTTGAACACGGTGTACAACCGAATGTTGTGCCGGATAAGCTGAATACAATTCTATCTAAGCTGGATTCAAAGCCAGCAGATATGTTCCCGTTCAACTTTATTCATTACGTTCAGGATACCCTTACAAGGCAGATCAAATCCTTTACAGGGTTGTTTACAGAGCTTGATGACGATGCAAAGGCAGAACTACTTGTCTTTGCTAAGGGTGATGGAACGAATCAAAGTCCGATGTATCGTAAGATAATAGAGAGCTTTGAGATTATCAAGGCGGAGCGCAATAGTCTTAAATCCAATATCAAGTTACTTGATACTATGATTAAAGAACTACAGGCAAAACCGCAGGATTCCTCGTTTGATGAACAAATCAATGAGCTTAATGCTGAAAAGGCAGCTCTGCGTAGCGTGATAAATGAGATTAACAAAAAAAATGTGTTTAATTTCCTGTCTGATGAGGGATTGTTGCCTAACTATGCTTTCCCCGAAAGCGGAATAATTCTCAGAGCATTACTATATCGGAAATATGAACAAGAAGGTGATACTAAAGCAAAGTACGAAAAGCGTTCTTATGAATATAGCCGTCCTGCTTCATCTGCTATAAGTGAGTTTGCACCCAATAATATGTTTTATGCTGACGGAAGAAAACTAACAGTTAATCAGATTGATTTACATACTTCATCTATTGAACCGTGGAGACTATGTCCAAATTGTTCTCACGCACAGCTTGAAATACCCGGGAAGTATACGGCATCTTGCCCTCAATGCGGAAGTCCTGCGTGGGCTGATTCCGGTCAGCTTCGTAATATGCTCAAAGTTCAGATGGTGTATTCAAACACCGAGGATACACATAGCAGAATATCTGATGATAGTGACAGCAGATCATCTGTATTCTATGTACGTCAGCTTCTTGTTGATGTAGATGAGGAAAATGATATTCTTTGTGCATACCGAATGAACAACGAAGATTTCCCATTTGGCTATGAGTTTGTCAAGAAGGCTGCTCTTAGAGAAATCAACTTTGGCGAAAACGATATGATGGGAGAAAAAATTTCTGTTGCTGGTGTTGATGAAATCAGAAAAGGATTCAAGGTATGTCGTTACTGCGGTACGATACAATCTTCTGATTCTCGTTCAAGAAAACACTCTTTCTTCTGTAAAACCAACAAGAATCCTCAACTGCTTGTTGACGGGTTTGAAACCTGTCTGTTCCTATACAGAGAGTTTGAAACTGAAATACTTCGTATGTTGATTCCTGCGACTACTGAAGATACTTCAACAGTACGAAAAGAATCCTTTATTGCAGCTTTTATGCTTGGGTTAAAGGAGTATTTCGGTAATGTAGATCATCTGCGTGTCGCTATAAGTGAAGTTCCTATCCCTGATGCTGATTATAGGAAGCAGTATCTTGTTATCTACGATTCAGTACCCGGTGGAACAGGATACCTTAAACAGCTTATGAATAATGAGGGCTCTCTTACTACTATTTTTGAGAAAGCCCTCACTAAGCTCGAAAACTGCACTTGCGGTAACGATTCTCAGAAGGACGGCTGCTATCACTGCTTGTTTGCATATAGACAGAGCAATCAGATAGGTTCTATTTCAAGAAGAACAGCGATGTCTATGTTAAAGAGTATACTGTCTGCTAAACATAATGTTGAGAAGATAAATAAGCTCGGCAATATTTCAGTCAACGCTTTGTTCGACAGCGAACTTGAACGAAGATTTATTGAGGCATTTAGTCAGAGAAGCAGTGATACAAGAAAAATCGAAGTAAACAAAGATGTTGTCAACGATAAACCCGGTTATATTTTGAAAATCGGTAATGTTACATGGGAAATCGAGCCACAGGTCTATCTTAGCGGTGCAGATGGCATCAGCGTTGATTCTAAACCCGACTTTATTATTCGACCTGTCAGCAAAGAGATTAACCGACGTCCAGTAGCGGTTTTTACCGATGGATTTACGTTTCATAAGAGCATTGTTGCAGATGATACGCTAAAGCGAGCGGCTATTCTCCGTTCAGGCGATTACGTTGTTTGGTCTCTTAGCTATAAAGACGTTCAAAGTGTATTTCAAAACATAGACGAATATGCGACAGAAACACTCAACCAGCTGAGAATGCCTTCTGGAGCAAGTCTATACAAGCCTACAGTTAATAAAGTGACTGGTGCTGATTGCATTTCACCTGATAAAACATCTGCATTTGACCTTCTGCTTGATTATTTGTCACTGGAACTGGCTGAAACTGTGTTTAAGGCTCACGCAAATGCCTATGCTATTTCTCTAATGAATACAGCTATACTTACCGATAATGTTGCTTTTACTGAATGGCTTTCGGCTTTTGATGAAGTCAATTCTCAGAGCAGATTTACATCTAATCAGTTTTCATTCAGGGACACAATGTTCGGCAAATGGCAACCAAGATCCAATAACTCTATGCTGAGCCTTTATTCAGGTATAGCAATATCAAAGGCAAAAGGTGACAGAAGTACACCATACACAGTTTTCGCTATATTTGATGATAAGACTGATCCAGCAAACGAGAAGTATGAAATGGAATGGAATGGCTTCTGGCATTTTGTGAATATACTCCAGTTTAATCCTGAGTTTTCCTTTGTTACAAGGATAGGTCTTGAAAAGATGATTTATTTACAGCTCGATGAACCAGTAACTACTGTTGTTAAGGAAACGGAACAGGCATCCGCAAACAGTGAGTGGGACGGTGTCGTGGAAGAACTGTTCGATGAAATGGCAAAGAATATGGCTATGACACTTAAGGATGCAAATGCTCCTATTCCTGATAAAATAGGATATGAATTGGTTGATAACGATGAAGTCATAGCAGAAATCGAAATGGCTTGGATGGAGAAGAAATTGGCTTATCTAACCGAGGATCAGATGGAATATGAGAAAATACTATCTGAAAAGGGGTGGACGATAATTAATTTCGACACTACGATAGATAAAGATATGTTTGGAGGTGCAAACTGATGAATAATACCGCTACTGTTGCAATCTCTTCGGACTTTCTAACAGCATATGCAAAATTACCGAAACAGATACAGAGGAAGGTCACGGAATTCATTAACAAGTTCCGTATCAATCCAAAATCCTCCGGAATAAATCTTGAAAAGTTGCCTTCGATAGATAAAAATATCCGTTCAGTACGAATTGATAACACCTATAGAGGAATAGTAGTCTATCAAGAAGAAAGCTCCGTTTATTTGCTTATTTGGGTTGACCATCACGATGAAGCATATGAATGGGCAAAAAGGAAAACCTGCCGGGTGAACAGCAAAACAGGAGCACTTCAGGTTTTCGATGTTCAGAGTATAGAAGTTACCGAAGAATCAACTGCGTCAAAAGTAAGCACTCTTTTTGACAATCTATCTACAGAGACCATGATTGAACTGGGTGCTCCACAAGATATTATCCCGTTTCTGAAAAGAATTCCTGATAAAGATGCTTTTATTGCTAATAAAGATAAGCTCCCGTCTGATGTTTATGAAAACTTCTCATGGATAGCTGAAGGATTTGATCCACAGGAAGTAATTGATATGATAAAAGACGACACCTCTGATTTGGATCAGGAGGAAACTGGAAAAGTTGGAACTATTCCTGCAACAGATGATTTCTCTGCGGCTTTGAAGAATTCAGAGAGCAAAAAGTCGTTTGTAGTAATTGAAGGAGAAGATGAATTACGAAGAATAATGGCGGAACCACTTGAAAAATGGAGAGTGTTTCTGCATCCTACGCAGAGAAAAATCGTCAAGAAGAACTATAAGGGTTCTGCAAGAGTTCTCGGCGGTGCTGGTACAGGCAAAACTGTTGTTGCTATGCACAGAGCAAAGTATCTTGCTTCACAGATCAGCAGTGATGAACGTATTCTATTCACGACATTCACAGCTAATCTTGCAGAAGATATTAGGAACAATCTCAGAAAGATATGTTCACTTGAGGAACTACACAAGATTGAGGTTATTAATCTTGACGCATGGGTTATGCGTTTTTTGAGCAATGTAGGTTTTTCAGCAAAGATTGAATATGGAGATAAAATCGACAGATTATGGGAAAGCGCAGTTGTGAACAGTTGCACTGAACTCGATTATCCGTGGCCGTTCTACAAAGATGAGTGGAATCGTGTAGTTATTCCACAGGAGGCTCTTTCTCTTGAAAAGTATGTCAAAGCTAAAAGAACCGGGCGAGGAGTTCGACTCGATCGTAAGAAAAGAATCGAGATTTGGAAAGTATTTGACAATTACCTTAGCTTGATGAAAGAGGAACAAATACGTGATATCAACATGGCTATGTACGAATGCTCTAAATTATTCAACAGTAGCGGAACTAAGAATAAATACGCTCACATAATTGTTGATGAGGGACAGGATTTCAGCGATAACGCTTATAGATTATTGAGAATAATCGTTGGTGATGAAAAGCCTAATGATATTTTTATTGTAGGTGATTCTCACCAGAGAATTTATAAAAACTTTCCTACGCTTTCCAAATGTGGTATCAACATCAGGGGTAGAAGTAGCGTACTGAAAATCAATTACCGTACTACTGAGGAAACAAGAAGATACGCATTTGCACTGCTGAATGGCATTTCCTTTGATGATTTGGATAATGACGTTGACACTGGTGATAGGTGTCGCTCTTTGATTCATGGCGAAGCTCCTGTTGTTAAGTGCTTTGCTGATGCCAATGAAGAGCTCAGATTTCTCAATGAGTGCATATCAGAATTACAGGAAAGATGTGTTCCTTTGAAGAATATATGTATTGTTGCAAGAACAAATCAGCTTGTAAAGGACTATTCCGCACAGCTCACCAAAAGCGGATACAGCGTATATCAAATCAAACGCTCAAAGGCTGATGACTTGTCGCATGACGGAATCAGAATAGCGACTATGCATCGTGTTAAAGGTATTGAATTTCAGTATGTATTTGTTGTTTCCGTAAACAAACGCATTGTTCCTTTAGAAGCAGCAATAAATCGCAGCGATCCTATTGCCGAAAGAGAGAGCTATACTTCTGAAAAATGCCTTCTATATGTTGCACTTACAAGAGCACAGAAACAGGCTTATATCACTTCTTACGGTAAAAAATCAGAGTTTATCAATTGAATTCATTGTTGTCTCAACAAACCAATGAAGGCTTTGGCGTAATTATTGCTATTTAAAAAAGGGCGTTGCGTAATTCTCCGCAACGCCCTTTTTTTATTCAGATATAAACTTTTCATAATTGATGCGTATTAGTTTTTCCTCGCCAATTTTTTTTACGTTGCTGCCAAATGCGACGTGACCGACAGAGCCAACATAATTGATTGTACAATCGTCGTTGACAGCGATTATATCACTGGTGTGTCGCTCTGTTGGTTTAGCTCCGTCTTGGAATGTAAAGCCTTCCTGCTCTGCTTGAGACAGGAACTGCTTACAAAGTGCTTCTCTCTTGAAAAAGACATATACTCTGCCGTCCATTTGAGAAAGATTTTTAATTGTGTGTGACATAAGAAGTCCTCCTGAATAATGTATATTTCTAAAAGAGAGCATAGTACAGCGCCCATCGTATGATAGGCGCATTTTTTATATTAGCACCTATCGTTCAAGCATTACCACCTTGCCTTTCGGTAGGTTGGTGTGCGGTCGTAGGGCTTGTCCCTCACGCACTCTATATAGGCTGATTACTTCTCAATCGTCGAAATGGTCGTTATAATAGTCCTCTGCGTCCTCGTAATCGAAGAAGTCATCATAGTGATCCTCGTAGAAGTCCTCGGCGTGATAATAGTCTTTGGCATTATATTCATCTTTGGCTTTACTGCTCGATTTGCTTCGGGAGCTGTAACTGTTACACTTGCCGGAACTGCTATGGCTTGAATAACTACTTGACGATGAATAAGAATTTGATGTAGATGGTTTTGTTGATGTGGTCGATGATGACCGGGAACTGTAACTCGGAGAAGATGAATAGCTATACGTTTTTCGATAATTTGATTTATAGCTATTGTTATTTGAGTTGCTGGAGGAGCATTTAGCAAATAGAAGCAAAAGAGAGATAATCACGGCAACAACCGCAGTGATGGTTCCGCCCTTTGTACCTTTGCTATTTGTTGAATTGTTGTTAGTGTAACTGTACTTCGCAGGTTTGTGGTAAGAAGATGAGAAATCGTTTTCTTCCTTAGTTGTTTCCTCGTAGATTTTGTAAGCCACATACTGCTCATCTAATGTTGTTTTGCCGTTTCCGTCAAAGTCAAACATTCCGCCCATAAAATCCTTGTCGTTGAACATAAAATCACCTATGTCCTTTCACGGAGAATGATTCAGTTTAATTCATTGCTGGTCAGTGTTTTCGGCTTGCGGAAGAAAAAGCTATCGGCTTCACAAGGAACTCTAAAATTGCAACCGAGTTTGTTAAGCTCTTGAAGTTTTATCAAAACAAGATTGATATTCACATTTAGCATTTTTGCCATCTGAACGACATCGTACTTATCCTTACTCATTGAATAAATGTCATCATCGTCAATTATCAGATGTGCTGCAAAAGCGTTGGCTTCATATTCCGTTGTGTCTTTCATATTGAAAAGCACAAACTCTTTAAGCCCGTCGCCTTTGGCTATATCTCTATGAAGGGCATCGTGTCCAAGCTCGTGAGCGCAGACCATTCGTGCCATTATTTCCTCCATCTTATCATTAAGAAGGATAATTCTGTGCTTCCAGCGATATGTGTAAAGTCCCAACAGTTTATCTAATTCCTCAGAATAACGGAGCATAACACCTATTTCGGAAGCAATCTTCATAGGATTGCGAGTGCCTGTTTGCTTAACCATTTCGGTCGCCTTAGAGTAAATGTAAAATGAATCAATCATAATATCACCACCCTAATAAGAGTAATTAAGTTGATTAAAACATCAGAGAGGAATAATCTTATAGATTCCTTTTAATCTCTGTACAACAGTCAGAATAATACTTACACCATAAGCAATTATGACTGCAATGTTTTCTTGAAATGAACAAGTGTTTAAGTCGTTTTATGAATTGCAATAAGCTCACCTCTTAATTAACGCTTACCGAAAACAGCAAATTCGAGAAAATTCAGCCCGAATTTTTTACTGCCTACTATAATTATAAATCAAGAAGTGTCCCAAAAAACGGACTTTGCTCCGCTACTCGTTAGATTCTTTTAATTTTTTTGGAGTATATTTTTCACGGTTTTCTGCCTTGCACTCCCAATATATATCTTGAAGAGCTTTCATAACGCCATCCATTTCATCATCGGACAACTCACCGCCTGCAAATAAGCCGCCAATCTCCTGTACAAGCTGATCGGCTTGTTGCTTACCTCTATATCCATATTTTTCAGATGCTTCAGTAATAAACTCCTCATTTTCATTTCGGAGATAATTAACGTCAACCTCAAGGATCTCTGCGAGTATATCATATACTTCTCTTTTCTTGGGATATGTTTTTCCGCTTTCATAATTACTAATTGTGTTTAGTCCGAGATTTGCTGCTTTGGCAAGCTCGCTTTGTGTCATTCCCTTTTTCGCTCGGCTTTCACGAAGTTTCTCACCAAATGTCATTATTACAACCTCCTTGATTTCACAACTAACTTGTGAATGATTAAAATTGCCTCTTGACTTTCACAAGTATTTTGTATATAATGGGCATGTAATCCACAAGTAACTTGTGAATTACTACTTGTATTCTACATTAAGTTGTGAATTAAGTCAAGAGGTATTACAAAAATGGCACGAAATATTTTGCATTGCGATATGAATAACTTTTATGCTTCTGTCGAATGTATGCTAAGCCCTGAATTGAAACAGTACCCCGTTGCTGTTTGTGGATCAGTTGAGGAACGGCACGGCATTGTACTTGCAAAAAATTATAAAGCCAAAGCATTCAAGGTCGCAACAGGTGACGCAGTATGGCAGGCAAAACAGAAGTGTCCTGATTTAGTTGTTGTACCACCTCATTACGAATAATACTTGAAGTATTCCAAATTGGCAAAAGCAATCTACTGTGATTATACCAATCAGGTAGAGCCTTACGGTATGGACAAGTGCTGGCTTGACCATCTCCGTCGGCGTTTCTTTCAATAAGATATTTGCAAAGTTAGGCTCTGATTATAAAAAGCCTGACGCTGTAACAGTCTTTGAAAAAGAAACCTTCCGGGAAAAGATTTGGGGCTTACCAGCTTCCGATTTACTCGGCGTAGGGAGAGCTACGACAAGAGTCCTTAATAACTACTGCATAAGAACAATCGGTGACTTAGCAAATTCTGACTATGACTTTATAAAAAGAATATTAGGCAAGAACGGAGTATCACTATGGTTATATGCAAACGGTAGAGATAATTCAACGGTTAAGGATATTAAGTTTGTTTCACCTGTTAAGAGTATCGGACACGGAATCACAACGGTTATAGATTTGAGTAACGAAGAAGAAGTTTGCGTGTTTTCTTAGAATTGACACAAGGCATCGGACATAAGCTGCGTGTACATCAAAAGGTTGCAAAAGCCGTTGCTATCTATGTTAGGGATAATACCTTGTTCTCAAAGCAGTGGCAAACACAAATGCAGATGGTGACGCAATCACCATTGGTTTTAGCACAATATGCTTTTCAGCTATTCAAAAAAAGATATGATTTGAGAAATCCTATTAGATCGGTAACTATTCAGGCGATTAACCTGTTTCCGCAGGATATGCCGCAGCAGATTGATTTGTTCTGCGATTATGAGCGAGCCGAGAAACAAGAAAAGCTGGATGGCTGTGTTGAAAAACTTCGCCAGAGGTTTGGTAAACGCTGCATAAGAAATGCTGTGTTGCTACAAGAGCTTGGAATGCCGATGGGTAATGTTGAGATCACTATGCCAACAAGATTAGTCAAATAGGAGGTTGCCTATGTTCGCTATTAAAACAGAATCAATCAAAAGCTATGTTGAAACACCAAAGTCTTTACTGAAAGAACATCATAATTTGATCGCCTTAATTGCCGATAATGGAAATCATTTTCTTGCTTATGGAATAGTTGAGGGAACTACTTTGTATATTGATTTAGATGCAGAATATGAGGAAAACACACTATCGTGTTTTATCAATAAGCAATGGCAATTCAAACTGTTTATATGTGAGCTTGAGGGCTATGATTATGTCGGCAGGATTGTTGCTGCTTATAAGTCTTACGAGGTATAGATATGCAACAGGAAAGGAACAAAGTTTATGTATTAGTAAACGCAGACCACAATCCCGACGGGACTTGTCGTCCCCGGTTCATTACGCTGGAGGACGGACGCAAATTCGAGATTGACCGTCTGATTCATCGCTGCCGTGCGGCAGCTACAAAAGTTGGCGGTACGGGTATCCGTTATACGGTATCTATCTGCGGAAAGCAAACCTACCTTTTTGACGAAGAAAACGGCAAATGGTTTGTAGAGTTTAAGACTGTTTAGGAGGAACATATAATTGAAATATTTGTCACGCAAAGATATTGAAGCTATTGGTGAAGGAGTGACAAAAGCATATTTCCGATTACCTGACTTAACGGGCAAAACAGTATATAAGATTACACCTGACAAGCTAATTACTGATTTGTTAGGAGTCAATCTTGAATATCACCACCTATCTTTAGATGGTTCTGTCCTCGGACTTACATCATCGTATGGTGCTGTAACATACAAAGTATTTGATTACGCTGATGAGGAGAGTTATTGCTATCTTGACGGCAAAACAATATTCATCGAGCGTGAACTGAATGAGGACATTTCGCAGATTGGCAGATGTAATTTCACCAAAGCGCACGAAGCCGGGCATCAGATTCTGAAAATTCTTTTTCCTAAAGAATATGGCGGCGATAACAGAAAACTGCATTTCTGTTTAGCACACCCACCGAAGCAACGAAAAATGGATTGGTTAGAATGGCAGGCTAACGCTATCGCTTCCGTGATTCTTATGCCAAAAGAAGTTATAATGCGAGCGCTGTTCTTGTTTGGTTTTGGTGAGCGGATAGAAATGATAAATAAGGTATATGCTACTTGGGAATACGAACGGTTTTCGTCTATGGCGGTTTTTTTAGGTGTATCCAAAACAGCCTTGTCTATCCGGCTTACTCAACTCGGATTGGTTGACAAAAACTATTTTGGTAATCCCTACGACTTAACAGATATATATTGTGATGGAGGTGTTTGAATTGGCAAAGTTTAACGCAAAAGAAAACGATCCTGAGCGCTATGCAAGGGTGAAAGAAGAACAGGCTAAGTTGCAGACACGGTGCAAGTCAGAGTTGAGATTAGCTCGCCTGTGTCCGTATTGCGACTATAAACTGTCTATCGCTATTAAGGGCGAACACAGTTGGACAAGCGAAAAATGCCCTAATTGCGGAGAGGTGGTCTATTTCCCACCTATATCGTTCAGAAAGGCATCCAACAACTAATATAAACCAATTTTTTCAATATTATCCAATAAAATCAAATATTAAAAAACTATAAAAAGCAAGTATGAGCTTGGAGCCGCTTGATGCGTTGATTCCTATTGCCACTTGATTTAGATTTTATCCTTTTACAAGGGATAGGTCTATCTTGTGGCAGTAGGCGAAGCATCAAGTGGCTTTTTATCTTTTCATCAGGTGGCTCCGGAAAAGGAGTTACTGATGAGAAATTCAGAAATCAAGAAATGCGAAAGATACACTATTATTGACTTAGCAATTGAATATCCGAATTTGACAGGCGATGAGAAATATGGTGTTATTTCGGATTTATCTTCAGAAGAATTAAAAAGCGAATTTGGAAAAGATTTGGCAGAATACGAGCCTTATCTTATTTTAAGCACAGGATTTCAAGAAGCACGCCAAAACTACATTCGTAATGAAAGAAACACGGAGAGAAGATTCACTCGTTTTATGGATGCTTTTCCGTATGAAGAAGAAGTGATTGAAAAATATCATCCTGAGTTAATTAATGAAGATATTATCGAAAAAATAATTTATAAGTTAGAGCTTGAAGAAACATTGTGTTTTATTACAGAGACTGAAAAGAAAAGATTGATTAAGTATTATTGCTTCAAATATACATATCAAGAAATAGCGGATGACGAAGGGATTACCGCACAAGCGATTCAACAATCTATAAAAAAACAATAAAAAGAATAAATAAATACACGAATTCACTTTAAAATAATGCTCTCCCAGTGGGTATATAATGAAAGGTTTTTTGTCTTAAACAATTGGAAAGAGGTTATAAAATGAACAGACAAATTAAAAAAGGGTGTATTTATCTATATGATTTCGGTCATACAGAAGGTCATAATCAGAACGGATTTAGACCTGTGCTTGTGCTTGGAAACAACAATATCATAAAGTATTCAGCAGATGTTTTGGTTGTACCTATAACATCTGTGATTAAAAAGCCAGATTGGTATGCACACGTCTATATAGAAAGGAAGTACGGCTTAAATGAACCTTCTATGGCTCTTTTTGAACAAATCACGAGCGTATCTAAGAAAAATCTAAAACGACATATTGGAACCATCAATGATGCACAGCTACTGGAGCTTATTGATCAAACAACTATGAAAGTTTTGGGGCTATACACTCAACACAAAAGAATGAATAATAAACCGCATAATGACGTGCGTTGTTTTTGCAAAAAACATTGTGAAGAGTATAGGCTTACAAGCGATTTTGTCCTGCGTAGGTTTAATCCTTATCAGGTCGTTAAAGAAAAATGCGATAAGTGCAATAACTTAGGGTATGATTATTTATTGATAGACAAAAAAGAAGTATTCCGGAATAGAGGTGAGAAGAATGCTTGAGAACAAAATAGAATCAAGAGAGATGTTCGCAGAATATGATGATATAGTTTCTATTGAAGATGTTATGAAAATGCTTCATATCGGACGTTCTAACGTTTATAAACTTTTACGGGAAAAAGAGATTAAACACATAAGGATCGGAGTAAAATATATTATTCCAAAAAAGAGCATTGTGGAATACATCGAAAAGAACCAAATCGCATAATTGTAAAAGCTGACCATTAAGATATAATATAAGTGTTGAACATTGGTCGGCTTTTTTGAAAGGAGGATATAATGCCGACAACAGGATTTTTAGCGGTAAAAAACGGCAAATATTATGCTGTTTTGAATCTATATGATAGTTCAGGTAAACGAAAGCTAAAGTGGATTTCGACTGGTTATCCTGAAAAAAACAACAAGAGAAAAGCTGAAAAGGTACTACGGGATTTGTGTGTCGAGTGGGACAGAAAAAACGTAAAATACTACAGCACCATAAAGGTTCACGAATACTTCACAAAATGGTTGTCTGAAATCAAAGAACAAGTAAGACCTAATACATATCGTGGATATAAGGGAAATATGGAAAAACATATAATACCTTATTTTACAAAATTGAATATTACACTTCAAGAGTTGAAGCCATTTCAATTAAGCGATTACTATAAGTCGAAAATTGGAGAAGTTAGTGTTACGACAATCAAGCACCACCATCAGAATATTTCCAAGGCACTGGCTGATGCGGTGGAGAAAGGGTTAATTAGCGTCAACCCTGCAACCGCCGCAAAAACGCCGAAAGCTACAGAGAAATTTCAAGCAGAATTCTTGAACAGGAGCGAGATCAAACTACTTATTGAAGCTGTAAAAGATACGCCAATTTTTCTTCCAACCTTTTTAGCATCGGTCTATGGATTTCGTCGCAGTGAAGTATTAGGATTAAAATGGCATAATATTGATTTTGAAAACGGGACAATTTGGATAAGAGAAACCTTACAACAATGTACAAAAGAGATTACCGGAGATAGTAACTATACTTCGGAAACTAAAACCGAGAGTAGCAATCGTACTTTACCTATGACACCACAGGTCAGGGAAGTGCTGTTAAAACAAAAACAGCGCCAGCAAGAACACAGAAGTATTCTTGAAGCAGCCTACTATCTAAATGACTATGTATGTACTTTTGATAATGGTAAGGAAATCTCGCCAAATTATCTTAGTCGGACGTTCCATAAGATAATCGTTAAGACTGATTTGCCATCAATACGTTTTCACGATTTACGCCATAGTGTAGCGAGTAATTTACTGAACGATGGTTTTAGTGCTGTACAAGTAGCTGAATGGTTAGGACATAGCTGCTCAACAACAACATTAAAATTTTATGCTCACATTGATAAAACTTCAAAGATGGCGATAGCCAACAGCCTTGCGCCTGTGTGATTCCTGCCATTTATAGACAGTATTCTAAACACCAACCAAACGCCAAAGTGATAGAAAAATGATAGAAAAAAGCAGAATTCATTATTCTACAAAAAAGGAAATACAAAGGAAAATCCTCAGAAACGGCTTGAATAAGCCATTTCTGAGGATGATGCTTGGCAGGGGCAGAAGGACTTGAACCCTCGGCACGCGGTTTTGGAGACCGCTGCTCTACCAACTGAGCTATACCCCTATATTAATTTCAACCGATGAAATTATGAAGGTCGGTTCTGCAAACTTACTTATAAATTTCAACGCAAGATAGATTATATCACCGTTCAGTCGATTTGTCAACACATTTTTGTGAAACTTGACATTTTGAGCCGAGCGGTGATTTATTCTGCAAAATAATTTGTTTGACTATTCGCCGAAATTTTTTCCTGTAATAAGGTAGTCGATTGAAACATTGAAATAATCGGACAGTTTTACGAGCATTTCGAGGTTTGGGCAACGCAGACCGTTTTCGTAATAAGAGATAGCCTCACGGCTTATGCTCAAATCCATAGCGACTTTAAGCTGGCTGTATCCCTTTTTCTTTCTTATGGCATGAAGTCCGACCATTTTCATCAAAATATCAATCCCTGTTTGCATTTGGTTATTGACACTATTGTAACAATCTGTTACAATAATTATGTAACAGATTGTTACATAATTTAATTAATGAGGAGTGGATTTTTATGAAAAAAGGATTAACAGCGTTATTTTTGTCTTTGGTTATGACCTTTATGTTATGCGCCTGCGGCTCACCTAAAGCCTCAGATATCAATGACTTTCTTTATGAGGCAAAAGACGGCGAGATAACTATTACAGGTTACACGGGAAAAGACCTTGAAGTGGTTATTCCTGATACAATTGACAACCGACCTGTAAAATATATAGGTAATAATGCATTTGAAGGGTATGATATGACATCTGTATATGTTCCTGAAGGTGTGGAGATGATTCATAAATACGCTTTTGAAGATTGCAATATGCTTGAGAATATTTTTTTGCCAACTACTTTAAAATGTTTTTACTATGAAAATAACAGTGGTGAGAAAAGAGCGTCGTCAAGCGAAGATGCTCTTTGTACTACTAAATGGTATAAAGAGCAACCTGACGGCTGTTTGTACTGCGGGACTGTGTTAATGGGGTATAAAGGAGATAGCGACAATTTGGTTGGTACTCTTGAAGTTAAAGACGGAACGGTGAGCATCTTTGCGTGTGCTTTTGGTAGTTCTATGAACAAAACATATTATGTAGATAAAGTTATTTTACCTAATAGCGTAAAGTATATCTATGATCTTGCTTTCAGTGGCTTTAATAAAGTTGAAAGTATGGATGTTCCTGACGGTGTGATAGTCGGAACAAATATATTAGGTGTAGATACATCTACAAAAATTAAAGGCGATGCTTATCAAATTATAGATGGGATTAAATTTAAGTATGGTGAAGGAGGTATAACTCGTGTTGAATAAAATATTATCAGCTTTAGTTTTAGTTTGTATCGTATGTTTGACAGGTTGCAGCAATGGCAGTCTGCAGAATAATACATCAAAAACGAGTGGCAGAGAATCTAATTTGAATACTTCGTCTGCAAATAATAACGGTAATACAGAAACCAAGAGTTCTCACAAAACATACGATCCAATTAATACGACTAATGCAGGCTTTAATTTTAGTGAAGATCTTGCATGGGTTAAATATAATGACGGTCAGGATTATTACGGTTGCATTGATAATAGCGGAAAAATGCTTTTTAGGTGTTCTGCTGAAAATTTTTCAAACGCTACGATATTTGAAAACGGATACAGCGGTTTGGAAAAAACAGATGTAAATTTAGAGGCTAAAACAAGTAATACAACCTGTACGATTATTGACAAAAACGGAAAAGTGTATGGAACTTATTCCAATGTTACTGCATACGGATATGGATATACCGTTGTTGAAACCTATACATCCAGTTATAAAGAAGCGTACTACCAATATGATATATACAGTCCAAGCGGCGAAATTGTATATACATATAATACGGAAACAAACGAAAAAGCAAGTGTAGGATATCACGGAGATGGTGTATTTTGTATTCGTGATAACAATGAAAAAGTTGTGTATTTTGCAAAGAAAGAAAAAGAATGGAAATGTAATGGTGCTGATCTTGACGATTTGTACTTTAATGACGGTATTGCGGTTATCGAAACAGGCGAAAAGACTATGGCTATTATCAAATCTGACGGCGAAATAACTGAATTTGAAAAAAGTAAGATAACTGCGAAAGGTGACAGAAAAAATAGTAGGGTATATGATAATTGCTTGGTTTATGCGGACTTAGACAGTGCTAAGTCGGTAGAAACATATGACCTGCAAAAAGAAACAGTTTTTCAAATGGAAAGTGAATATGCAGAAAACTTGAAAGTTGTAGATACTTCTCCCGGTTATATGATGCACCCTGCACCTTCGTATAATAAAGATGGAATTTTATTCAGCTTTAAGGGCGCTGACGGATTAAATTATTGCGGATTATTTGACTATGAATTAAATTGTAAACTTGAACCAACTAAGGCTACCGATTACATAGCCAATCAAAACGGAACATTTGTCATATATAATGGTTCCAATACCTTATATGATAAAAACGGTAATAAGTTATATTCATTTTCTGAAAAAGGGTACAACATAGTAGTTAATAGTTCGGATAAGTATGTGTTGGTTATCGGAAACAAAGGACAGGCAACTCTTGATAAAGACACTCTTAAAATAAGTGGAGATGCAACAAAATATAATTTTGCTGTGCTTGATGAAAAGGGAGAAGTTGTTTTTGATAGCATAGATACCTCATCGGTAAAAACAATTGATATTTACAACACAGCACAGTAACAAAAACAAAAGCGAAAGTCGAATACACGGCTTTCGCTTTTTGTGATGCTTATTTAATTGAATTACATTAAAATTAGACAAATCAAGCTAATCAAATCACTCAGTTTCTCTGATTTCCTGCGGATTTTCGGGAAAGCCTTCAATTTGGAAACGGAGTCCGCAGGTGGGGCATTCAAGGTACGGCTTGCCGTTGTTGAGGTTGTCCTGAATAATCATCATTTCGCTTTCGCAGAATGGGCATAGTTTATTATTTTCGCTGTTCATATTTTTACCTCCGAGTGGATTGTTTTCGATATAACTTAATTATACCTTTAAGCGGTAAAATGTCAACCGAGATATTAAAAATGTATAGGCAGCAGGGCTGGATTTTAACGGCTTTTGTGCAAATACCGCTTTACAAATTGACGAAAAAAGACTAAACTATATCTATACTTCTGCGTTACAGAATATACAATCTCATTCAAGGTGATTATTATGAAAAAAGAAAATATGGCTATGCTGTGTGACTTCTACGAATTTACAATGTCAAACGGCTATTTTAAAAACGGTTTTTATAAAAAGAATGTCTATTTTGATGTGTTCTTCCGCAAAGTTCCAGACAACGGCGGTTTTGCGATTATGGCAGGTCTTGAACAGGCTATTGAATACATCAGGGAACTTCATTTTGAAGACGAGGATATCGAGTATCTAAAGAGCAAGGGTATTTTTGACGAGCAGTTTCTTGAGTATTTGAGAAACTTCAAATTCAGCGGTGATGTTTATGCAATCCCCGAGGGAACTCCGATTTTCCCGAACGAGCCTGTTATGACAATCAAAGCGCCTGCAATTGAAGCTCAGCTTGTTGAAACATTCCTTCTCCTCACAATCAATCATCAGACTCTCATTGCGACAAAGGCTAACAGAATTGTTCGTGCCGCTCAGGGCAGAGCCGTACTTGAATTCGGTTCACGCCGTGCTCAGGGTGCAAATGCCGCAGTTGATGGTGCAAGAGCTGCATATATCGGCGGCTGCAAGGGTACAGCCTGCACACTTACAGACGAGCTTTACGGTGTTCCCGCCGGCGGTACAATGGCACATTCATGGGTTCAGATGTTCAACAGCGAGTATGATGCTTTTAAAACCTACTGCGAGATGTATCCCGATAACCCTACTCTCCTTGTTGATACATACAACACATTAAAGAGCGGTGTCCCGAATGCCATTAAGGTGTTCAAGGAGGTTCTTCTTCCGCAGGGCAAGACCAAGTGTGCAATCCGCCTTGATTCTGGCGATATTTCCTATCTTTCAAAGAAAGCAAGAAAAATGCTTGATGACGCAGGTCTTACAGAATGTACAATTACTGCGTCAAACGCTCTTGACGAGTACCTTATTCGTGACCTTATGATGCAGGGTGCTCAGGTTGACACATTCGGTGTCGGTGAAAGACTCATCACTTCATCAAGTTCGCCTGTATTCGGCGGTGTTTATAAGCTTGTTGCCGTTGAAAATGACGGCGGTGAAATTGTTCCGAAAATCAAGGTCAGCGAAAATACAACCAAGATTACAAATCCGCACTTCAAAAAGGTTTATCGCTATTTTGACAAGGACAGCGGCAAGGCTATTGCCGATGAGCTTTGCATTTATGATGAGACTGTTGACGATTCAAAGCCGAGAACAATTTTCGATCCGAATGCGGTTTGGAAAACAAAAATGCTTGATAACTATACCGCAAAGGAGCTTCTTGTGCCAATCTTCAAGAACGGCAAGTGCGTGTATGAGTCACCGTCAATTGAGGAAATCGCAACCTATTGCCGTGAACAGATTGACCTTCTCTGGGACGAGGTTAAGCGTTTTGAAAATCCGCATAACTATTATGTTGACCTCTCAAAGAAACTCTATGACATCAAGGCTCTTTTGCTCAACATCTATGAAAAGTGATTTTTGTAAATTGCAATGGCAAGTTGAAACATTTTTTGATTCATATATAATACAGAATGCCGAAACTTTCCCGATGGACGATGTGAACAGCGACGGTATTGTTTCAATTGTTGACGCACCCAATATTCAAAAGACTGTTGTTCCATAACAACATTTAAAGTCATTTTTCGTTTTTCAAGACCGAAGTGACGATCGCTTTGTTATATTTTAAAAAATTACACCCTTTCGGAATTTATCGAAAGGGTGTTTTTATATGTCAAAATGTTGATTCGGTTTTCATTTCAAAAACTCAATTAAGAGCAGGCTTAATATTTTTTGTTGGCGTGATGAAAGTTCTTTGCCTTTAAGGCTGCAGTCGGTAAATTCTTCGTAGAGCAGTTTCATTATATTCGACTGTGTTTCGTTCAGATTGTTAATGTAGAGTGCGTCCTTTTTTTCTATGCCAACAAGGTAATCAAGCGAAACATTGAACACATTTGCAATTGAAATTAAAACTTCAAGCGGAGGATATTTGATGTTGTTTTCGTAATTGCTTATAACAGGCTTGCTTCTGCCGATTCTCCTGCCCAAGCTTTCCTGCGACATATGTCTTGACTCCCTAAGTTCTCGTATTCTTAATCCGAAATCAAACATTATATTCACCTCAAAAAAGTTTTTGATAAGAATATTTTAAAACACTTGCGTTTTGTAAACGAAAACTGTATAATACAATTATTAGCTAAACAAAAACTTTTTAAACTAAAAGTTTACTTTTAGAAAATAGTTTCAGCTTATTTGAAAACGGAAAATATTTTTGAGGAGGAATACTTTGTGAAAAAAATCATTTCAGGTGTTTTAAGTGCAGTTATGCTGACTTCGGTTTTGTGTGCCTGCAATGACGGCGGAAATCAGTCAAACGCTTCGCAGTCGGGAGATAATGCAAATTCGTCACAACAAGCCGTGACAACCGAGGCTGCAACCACACAGCCTGCAACAGAGCCGAACTACGAGGACACAAACTATGTTGCACCGATTCCGCCAAAAAATCAAACCTATAAGTTTGAAGAAATTTCACTTGACGAAGCGGCAATACCAAATGGATTCTCAATTGATGACAGTAAATTTCAGATTTATAATGCAACTGTACAGGGTGACTACTTGGTATTAAAAATTAAATATAATTCGTCGGATAGTTTCTTTTACAATGTTATATATGATTTTGACGGCAATATGGTTGCCAATATCTCTAACATTGCAATTGAAGAGGGTTATAAAAAGAGTGCTCTGATATGTGGACTCTGTGGCGATTATACCATGATTGAAATGGAAACTTCAGATTATCAGGAAAAAGCTGCTTTATATAACTTGAAAACAAAAGAAATAAAGTATATTGATTCGCAATATGATACGGCATGGTTAGATAACGGAGTAATTATTGTTGGCAAACACGGCGATGATGAATATGGCTATAAGTATGGTGCGTTGGATTTAGATTTTAATGATATAATTCCCATTGAATATGACGGACTCTCTCTTATTTCCCCTGAATTGTTTATGGTAAAAAAAGAGAAAGAAGGAGAGGATGGTTCTCATGACGAAGAAAATGATAGGTTTGGACTTATTGATTTTAATAACAAAGTTGTTGCGGATATCAAGTACAAAAAGATACTGCCGTTTACAGGTGTAGAAGGAAGCGGTAGCCGTGAGTGGGGCAATTTTCAAGAATTGATAAGTTTTGAAAAAAATATCAATAAATATACAGTCGCAGTAGATGAAAACGATAAAGTAGTTTTAATTGATAAAAATGGCAATACATCAGACATTAATGTTGAGATGACAGAAAGTAATCTTGAGGACGGCAGGGTAATATGCTTGTATCAGGATAAAACATACATAAAAACAATAAAATCGTTGGATAGTATAGATAGTATAATTTATGATTTAGATAGCAATTTGATTACGGAAAAAGCTGCCGGAGGTAGTTCGCATATGGGTGGTTTTTATAATGGATATTGTATCACATATGACGAAAAAGGTACTAATTTGATAGATATTAACGGAAAAGTTATATATTCTAAAACAATAGAACAAGATATGGGATTTAAAGTCTATCCCGTTGATGAAAAGGGATTGTTTACAATCACTTATTACTCAGATGAAGATGTTGTAAAAAGTGAAATAGTCGATTTAAACGGAACTGTAATCTATACAAGTGACAGCGATTCTGAAATTGAAGCATTTGGAAACGGATTTTTCAGACAGCATAATGATAGAGGATACGCTGTTTACAAAGTAGCAGCAGAATAAGGTGATACATATGGAAAAGACAAAAAGAAATTCGGCTCTTAGGGTAATCGGTGCGATTTTGATTGTGGCAGGAGTGATAACATTTATTGTGTCAGCCGTTCAGCTTTATGATGTGCAGACAACCACAACCCATTGGGCTGAGGGGTTTATGCAGGACTATCAGGCAAGAACAAATGCGACAAATTCAATACCGTGTTACATATTTATGGCTCTTGCGGTGGTAATGGTTATTGCAGGCATTGTTATGGTGTGTATAAAGCCGAAAAGCAATGTTGCGGTTTTTCCGAATATGCCAGTTTCATATAATAATGTCGGAGAAAGCGTCAGCCTGTATTGCCCAAATTGCAAAAATCCGATAGGTCAGAATGATATATTTTGCAAAACCTGCGGATATAATCTAAAATCAACAACGCAAGTTTCACAAATGAAAATAACCTGCCCAAACTGCGGCGAAGAAAATGAACCCGACAGCAGTTTTTGTGTTAAATGCGGAAGTCAATTATAATAAAATTCAACTTAAAACACCCTTTCGGTAAATTCCGAAAGGGTGTTTTTATGCTTAAACTATAAAATTATATTTAATCAGCCGTCAATTTCTACGAGGGCGAAGCTTTGCGGTGACATTGTTACCTTGCCGTTTGCAAATTCAGCGTTGCCAAGGGAATATACTGTTTTGCCTGTATATTTTGCGTTCATTACTGCACTTTCACCGAGGGGGTTGAAGTACATAACGAGGTTGCCTCTCTTGTATGCAAACGGAATTTTGCCTTCTTCATACATAAATTCAAGCTCACCATTGCCTTTAAGGTCATCGTGCTTGTGACGAAGTGCAATGATGTCTGTTACAACCTTGTAGATGCTGTCGGGATCGTCCTTCTGATTCTCAACAGTCGGAGCGTCGGCACTCTTATCAACTGCAAGATACGGCTCGTCACTTGTTGAGAAACCGAGGTTCTTACCGCTGTTCCACTGCATAGGAGTACGGGAGCCTGTTCTTGAGTAACCGCCCTCCTTGCTTACGATGCCTTTCTGGTATCTCATACCGATTTCATCACCGTAGTAGAGGAATGGAACACCCGGCATTGTGAAAATGAATGCATTCACAAGCTTGATAGCCTCTTTGTCAAGATATGCCGTAACTCTCGGCATATCGTGGTTGTTTGTCATAAAGCTGATGTAGCCGTTGCCCTTTGTCTTTTCATAGTTAGGGAGATATTCATCTGCAAATGCCTTAATATCGCCCTTGCCGTTAGGATTGAAAACAGCCTGATCGCCAAATTCGCCGTAGCGGAAAAGTCTGCTGTAGCCGTTGCCGTAGTGGTCAAGATAAAAGTCCATATGGAAACCTGCATTGTTGATTGCTCTTTCGGGATTGCACCACTCCGCAACCATTGCGGCATTCGGATATTCCGTGTCGAGCATATCACGCACACCACGCCAGATTTTTGCCGTTGCAATTTTATCGTCATCGTTCTTAACAAGTGAGTCAGCCATGTCAACTCTGAAACCGTCAGCACCCTTGTCAAGCCAGAAACGCATAACATCCTTCATAGCCTCTGCCGTTGCAAGACAGTCGGGATGATCACACGGCAACTGCCATTCGGGATGTGTGATTTCGTGGAAACCGTAGTTAAGAGCAGGCTGTGAGCTGAAGTAGTTTACCATATAGTTGCCGTCACGCTCGCAAAGTCCGCACATCATACGGTACTGCGGCGGTGCGTCCCATACGCTCTTTGTAAAAATGTAACGGTTTGAATATTCGCTCTTTGCGGCTTTTTTAGCCTCCAAGAACCATTCGTGCTGGTCTGATGTGTGACCGGGAACAAGGTCAAGAAGAATCTTGATTCCCTTTTTGTGAGCCTCGTTGAAAAGATGAACAAGGTCATCATTTGTGCCGTAACGCTCTGCAACCTTCTTGTAGTTGCGAACATCATAGCCTGCATCCATAAAAGGTGAATCGTAAATCGGGTTGAGCCAGATTGCGTTGCAACCGAGGCTTTTTACATAGTCAAGCTTGCTGATGATACCCTCAATGTCACCGATTCCGTCACCGTTGGTATCGTAGAAACTCTGCGGATAAATTTCATAGAAAACAGCGTCATTAAGCCATTTTGGCATAAAAAATCATTCCTTTCGCTTTTATTTTCTGTGGCTGTATCTTACGGCAACATTGTAGCATTAAATTGTTATGTTGGCAACCTTTTTGTATTGCATACGCTATATTCGACAATTATATGTGAAAAAACAGCCAAATTTTATTCCAGTAATATTTACTTGCAAAAGTGCTTCGTTCATCATAATATGTAAACAGATGTATGTGTATCGGAATTTAGGGGAGGGAGTATTTTGACTGTTGACAAACTCGGTGATAATAAACTGCTGATTAAGCTTGATGAATCGGATATGGAGAATTTTGAGCTTGATTTTGGAAAAATGAGCTTTGAAAACGAGGATAATCAAAAGGTGATTATCGGACTTATGCGACTTGCCTGTTGCAGGGCGGGGCTTGACACAAATGGTAAAAATGTGAAAATAGAGGCCTTTTCGTTCGGCAATGAATGTTGTATCCTCGTTACGGCAAATCCGAAAAAACGAAAATACAGGCTGAAAAAGTCCGACAGCGGTCTGTGCTGGAAAATGGCGAATGCGTCGGATTTTCTGAATGCGGTAGAGGCTTTGTACCGCAGTAACATATGTTGCAGAAAAAGCTCCGCATACGAAATGTCGGGAAATTATTACCTTGTGTTTGATTATTTTTCGTTGCCGAAGCATATGATACGGGTGTTGTCAGAATACGGTGAAAGACAAAAGCACCGCAATGCAGCGGCAAGGGTGCGTGAAAACGCAAACCTGTTGTGCCATACCGACGCAGTTGCGGTGATAGGAAAGTTTCTTGTGTAAATTGAAAATGGAAAATTGAAAGTTGAAAATTGTTTTGTTTGATTAAAAAACACCCTTTCGGAAATACTCCGAAAGGGTGTTAATCTATGCGTATGTTTAATCTTTTTTTACTTCAATTTCGCCGTGTTCTTCTTCAAAGGACTTAACCCTTTGCTTTATATACTGCTCAATTTCACGATTTGCGGAACGACCTTCATAGTCGGCAACATATCTGAATTTCTGAAAAAGCGTGCGGTTAACTCTCAGAGTGTATCGTAAAATATTATCATCCATAATCGGTACTCCTAAATGTTATTATGACACTATTTTAATGTAATTATTGCGTCAAAACGAAAATGGTGCTATTATGATGTCATAATGGTGTCATAATTTTAGGAGTGTGAAAAAATGAAAATTGCGATAGTAGGCTCAAGAAGTATTACAGTGAATAATTTAGGCGATTATTTACCTGGGAATACAACTGAAATAGTAAGCGGTGGTGCTATTGGTGTTGACAGAAGTGCGAGAAATTACGCTAAGACACATAATATTAAACTAAAAGAATTTTTACCCGAATACGAACGATACGGGTGGTCAGCACCTTTGAAAAGAAATTTGCAAATAATTGATTATGCCGATGAAGTTATTGCATTTTGGGACGGTATGTCACACGGAACACGGTTTGTTATAGAGAATTGCAAAAGAAAAAATGTGCCGATTAAGGTTTATGCTTTGGCAAATAAGTAATGTTGCAAACGAACCGAAAATTTCATATATAAAAAAACGGTCGGGCAACATAACTTTGCATTTTGCAAAGCAGCTGCCCGACCGAAATTTTTAATTTTAAATTTACAAAACTATCTTTGCTTGGAAAACGAAAATTCGATTCTGTCGTTATCATAATCAAGCACCATTGTAAGTACTCCGCTGTCATAGCTCAGCTTGTATGCCGTGCCGTTTACCGAGAGGTCAACGGAAGTTCCGTTGAAGGTGTATGTTGAATCGCATGAAATCCCTGCAAGAGTGACGGTGCAGTTGCTGCTGTCTTTAAATTCAAGCCCGAACTGATCCTCGTCAACTCCGAGTTCGCTGTATGAAATTGTTTCGCCGTTTGTCTTTGCTGTTGTCGGCACCCATTTGCCGATGATTTCGGTATTTTTGTTACTTCCGCATCCGCAGAAAATTGACGCGAAAACCATCGCACACAGCACAAGGCACATAACCTTGACTTTCATATAATACACACCCTTGAAATTGTTTGTTTCTGTTCCCTTTTATGCAATATATTTTACCATTTAACTCTTTATTCGTCAAACTTTAAATGTGATAAATTTGAAATTATATGCTACATTTTATTTGCGAATAATTGACAAATCAGTACATAAATGAGATAATAAAAAGGTATATGAACTCGGTTTATCCGAACAATAAATCAAGAGGAGTAATGACTATGGCAAAGGAACTTGCTAAATCCTACAACCCGTCAGAGTTTGAGGACAGAATTTACGACTTCTGGCTGAAAGGCAACTACTTTCACGCAGAGGTTGACAAAGATAAAAAACCCTATACAATCGTAATGCCACCGCCAAATATCACAGGTCAGTTGCATATGGGTCACGCACTTGACGAAACACTTCAGGACATTCTTATCCGTTGGAGAAGAATGCAGGGCTACAGCGCACTTTGGCTTCCCGGTACAGACCATGCGTCAATTGCTACAGAGGCTAAAATCGTTGAGGCAATGCGTAAAGAGGGTATCACTAAAGAGGATATCGGCAGAGAAGAATTCTTAAAGCGTGCATGGGAATGGAAAAAGGTGTACGGCGGAAGAATCACGAGTCAGCTTAAAAAGCTCGGTTCAAGCTGTGACTGGGAGCGTGAGCGCTTCACAATGGACGAGGGCTGTTCAAAAGCTGTTAAAGAAGTTTTTGTTCGCCTTTATAATGACGGAAAAATCTACCGTGGCAACCGTATGGTAAACTGGTGTCCTCATTGCTGTACATCAATTTCGGATGCTGAGGTTGAATACAAGGAGCAGAACGGTCATTTCTGGCACTTGCTCTATCAGGTTAAGGAGACAGGCGAGTACCTTGAAATCGCAACAACCCGTCCCGAAACAATGCTCGGTGATACTGCTGTTGCCGTCAACAAGGACGATGAGCGTTACAAGCACCTCCACGGCTGTCATGTAATCCTTCCGCTCCTTAACAAGGAAATCCCGATTGTTTGTGATGAACACGCAGATATGGAAAAGGGAACGGGTGTTGTTAAAATCACTCCTGCACACGATCCTAACGACTTTGAAGTCGGTCAGCGTTGCAATCTTCCGATTGTCCGTTGCTTTACATATGACGGTCACCTTACAGGTGCAAAGGATGTTGAAGAATACAACGAGTTAAAGGCAAAGGGACAGCTTGCCGAAAACGAACCCGAGGTTCTCGACTGCGGAAAATACGCAGGCATGACAACAATGGAGGCAAGAGAGGCTATTGTTGCCGACCTTAAAGAAATCGGCGCTCTCAAAGAGGTTGAAGATCTTACTCACGATGTCGGCACTTGCTACCGTTGTCACACAACAATTGAGCCTATGGTTTCAAAGCAGTGGTTTGTAAAAATGGCTCCGCTTGCAAAGCCTGCAATTGATGTTGTCCGCAAGGGCGACACAAAGTTCATACCCGAAAGATTTGAAAAGGTTTACTTCCATTGGATGGAGAATATCAAGGATTGGTGTATTTCCCGTCAGCTTTGGTGGGGACACAGAATCCCTGCATGGTACTGCGATGACTGCGGCGAAGTTATGGTTGCAAAAGACGCACCCGAAAAGTGCTGTAAGTGCGGCAGTACACACATTCATCAGGACGAGGATACTCTCGACACATGGTTCAGTTCGGCACTTTGGCCGTTCTCAACACTCGGCTGGCCCGACAAAACTCCCGAACTTGAGTATTTCTATCCCACAAGCACTCTTGTAACAGGTTATGATATCATCTTCTTCTGGGTTGCAAGAATGATTTTCTCGGCTTGTGAAAATATGGGTTCTGCTCCGTTCAAGACCGTATTTATGCACGGCATTGTAAGAGATGAAAACGGCATAAAGATGTCAAAATCTCTCGGAAACGGTATCGACCCGCTTGAAGTTATTGACAAATACGGTGCAGATGCACTCCGTTTCTTCCTTGCAACAGGCAACACACCCGGTAACGATATGCGTTATTCCGACAAGCGTGTTGAGGCTTGCGCTAACTTTGCAAACAAGCTCTGGAACGCATCTCGTTATGTTCACATGAACATTGATGACCACGATGTTAAGAATGAACTTCCGAAAACTCTCACAACAGAGGACAAGTGGATTGTTTCAACTCTCAACACAGTTGCAAAAGAAGTAAACGAAAATCTTGAGAAGTTTGAACTCGGCATTGCAGTTCAGAAGATTTATGAATTCATCTGGGACTGCTACTGCGACTGGTACATTGAGCTTGTTAAAACAAGACTTTCAAGTGACGGTGAGGACGCTCAGAATGCAAGACAGGTACTCCTCTATGTGCTTGATCAAATTCTCAGACTTCTCCACCCGTTTATGCCGTACATCACAGAAGAAATCTGGCAGACAATTCCTCACGAGGGCGAAACAGTAATGCTCGCAAAGTACCCTGAATACAACGCAGAGCTTGATTATCCCGATGCAGCGGATGAAATGGAAAAAATTATGTCTGCAATCCGTGCAATCCGTAACCGCCGTGCAGAGATGAATGTTCCGCCGTCAAGAAAAGCAAAGGTTTATGTTGCAACAAAGTTTGCCGACACATTCAGGGACGGCACACAGTTCATTCAGAAGCTTGCGTCTGCAAGCGAGGTGGAAGTTGCAGAAAGCTTTGAAATTGAGGGTGCTGTAAATATTGTAACATCAGATGCAAAGATTTACATTCCTATGGACGAGCTTGTTGACAGGGAAAAGGAACTTGCAAGACTCAACAAGGAACTTGAACAGGTTAAAAAGCGTCTTGCACAGAGCGAGGGTAAACTCAACAATCAGGGCTTTGTTGCAAAAGCTCCCGAGGCTGTAATTGAAAAGGTTAAGGGACAGGCCGCAAAGGAACGGGAACAGATTGCTCTTATCGAAGCCACAATTGCCGCACTCAAATAATTCGGCAATCCGATAAAACAGAATAAAATTATAATCAAAGGCTGAAAGAGCATAGTTGTTCTTTCAGCCTTTTTATGTTTGTGCAGATAGTCTTATTAGGGCGAGAGTAAGCTTTTAAATTGAAAGTTGAAAATTGAAAATGGAAAATTATAGTCGGGAAGACAGTTTGCAAAATGCAACGCATTGTTTCCCGACTGTTTTTTGTATATGGAAGTTGTTGTTTATTTGTATGGAAAAACAGATTTTGTAAATACCCTACTGGATTGTGCGAACGGTTGCAATGTTACGCTCGGGCATAATATGTTTTTTCAATAATAATAATTAAGGGTTGCTTAATACACCTTTGTGTATAGGGTGAAGGAATCCGCTCCCGATTGTTAAAATTATTGTAAAAACAGTCGAATTCCCTTTACTTTTGTTGATAATTATGTTAGTATGTAATAAAAGTTGAGGGAAATGTTTATGGCAAAGAGAATTGACGAAATCAGACAAAAGGTTGAAACCGAAGGCGAGGTTTTCGTCTCGGATTTAAGCAGAATATATAATGTAACCGAAGAAACTATCAGGCGTGATCTTGAAAAGCTGAAGAATGACGGTATCATTACCAGAACTTTCGGCGGAGCTGTTCTTAACACAACTTCTCAGAATGACAGAGTGCATTTCTTTAAACGCAAGGGAATTAACCTTGAGGGCAAAAAGAAAATTGCTAAGCTGCTTGTTGATAAATTTATCGGTGTGAATACGATGATGATTGATAACAGCACAACTGTTCTTGAGGCTGTTAAGCTTTTTAAGGACAATGAAAATCTTACCGCAATTACCTTTTCTGCACAGATTTTTCAGGAACTCGACACTTGTAAAATGAAGCTGGTTTCAACCGGCGGACTTTATGATGAAAAAAACCGTTCTTTCTACGGAAAACCTGCAAAAGAGGCTATGAAAAAGTACAATGTTGACCTTGTTCTCCTCGGATGCAAAGGGCTTGATATGGAAAGAGGCATAACGGATTCTTCCGAAGGTGAGGCTGATTTGAAGTCTGAGATGGCAAGCCGTGCCGAGTGTGTGGTATTACTTGCAGACCATTCAAAATTCAACCATACTGCATTCGTTAATTTTTTGGATTGGGATAGGATTGATTATCTGATTACAGACGAAAAGCCGTCACATGAATGGCTTGAGTTTTGTGAGCAGATGAAAATAAAACTTATGTACTGATTTACCTTGTCCGGTACATAGTTTGAGCCAGTGCTTTTTATAATTTTACCCATTAAAGCTCCTGTTCTTTTTAATCAAAAACAGCAGGAGCTTTTGTGCTGTCAAAACTTTAGCAGATTTAACAGTTTTGAGAACGCATCAAAAATATTTTTATTATCATTGGATGGTATCGTTAAATCTGAGTTGAATTTTCAAAAAAACCCCTAAAAACAACTGATTTCAGTAAGATAACTTCAGGAAACCCCTTGTAAAACCGAACCGCCATCAGACAGTATATGTACTGCCGAGGGCGGTTTAGTTTTGTACGGCGGCTCGCTGTATCACAAATAAAAAAGTCGGGAAACAGAAATTTTGCATTGAAAATCTGCTGCCCGACTTTAATTTTTAATTTGTAACTATTTTCTGCCGAGAATGTAATCTGTGGAAACTTTGTACAAATCAGCCAGTTTAATTAAATGCTCAACAGGAATTGACTGAAATCCTCTTTCGTAGCGTGAATAGACCGTCTGCTGAATTCCTAAATATTCGGCAACTTCACTTTGTTTCATATCATGATCTTCTCGCAAATCACGCAGTCTTTTAAAATACATATTATCACCCTGCATAGTATCTATCGGTACTATTGACTTTATCATAAATGGGTGATATAATAATTTTATAGTACTTAAAAGTACTAAAGCATTTAACTTAAAAGCACGCCGCAGTTTCAAGTGAGAAAAACTGCGGCGTGCTTGAATTTTAGGTTATAAAATTCTCAACATAATTTAATTCACGAAAATATCTTTTCTTCTGTCAAAATAAACCTTGTTGACAATTATCATAACAATCGGTAAAATGCACTGACCGACTGTTGACGCATCGAATGCCATGTAATCTGTTGTGCATGAAATTAAAATGGCATAAATAATCGCAATGGCAATATTAAGACCGTAAAGTGCAACAACCATTTTCGGACCGTTCTTTTTCAATCCTGAAAGCTGAAAACGGGTTACGATCATAAAAACGGCAAGTACAAGAAGCAATATGCCATACACGATGTCAACCGCTTTTACACCCGGATAAAGTGAATATACGGTAAGCGGATCAATTTGCTCAGTTTCGTAAATACTGCCTGTCATGTACAAAACAGCATAGCATACATTAAAGAACGCACCTGCAAAAAGTGCAAAGTAAATCAGAAATTTGTACCAACCCATCTGATGTCCGTTGAATTTATCGGGATACTGTGGGTACTGCTGATACGGTTGATTGTACATCGGTTGCCGATACTGATTCGGTTGCTGATATTGATTGTAATTTGGCTGTTGATATTGCTGATTAGGTTGTTGATAATTAGCCTGCTGATTGTTAAAATTAGGCTGAGTGTTTTGCTGTTGATTGTTTGTGAGCGGTGTACCGCATGACTGACAGAATTTTGTGCCGTCAGGACATTGATTTCCGCAATTCGGACAAAACATAAAATCCCTCTCTCAAGTAAAATCAGAGATTAAATCTCCGAAAAAATTTTACCATAAATAATTACAATAATCAACAAAATTCTCAAAATGTACATTAAATAACCCTCCGGAATCATCGGAAGGGTAAATCTTTTATGATTTTATCTGTTTAAGCCCGATTTTCTTTTGTCAAGATAATCCTGAAGAATTATTGTGGCGGCAACCTCGTCAACGATATTTTTACGCTTTTTTCCTCTTGTATTTGTGGTGTTGAGAAAATTGTGAGCCGTTATTGTTGTTCCACGCTCATCCTGCATAACGCATTCAATGCCTGTTTCATTGCTCAGATTTTCGGCAAACGCTCTGGCATTCTGTGCGCTTTCGCCCTCACTGCCGTCCATATTTTTCGGAAGTCCCACAACAATAAGCTCGGCTTTTGTTTCTTTGGCTGTATTTGACACCTTTTCAAGCAACTGTTTCGGTGACTTTTCAAAAATAACCGTATATGGCGACGCTAAAAACTCGGTTTTGTCGCAAACGGCAATGCCTGTGCGTGCTTTTCCGAGGTCAACTGACATTATAATCATTTTGTCTGTCCTTTCACTTTTGTTTGTTCCATTATAATGCAAAATCGTAATTTTAACAACGGCATTTTTTAATGTTGAACAATCTTTTGCGTAATTACTTTATTAAGCTTTTGCACAACTTTGTTTCTACAAAAGAATATAAAAATTCTCATTCACAAAAAGACAAAACTGTCATCCGTAATATTCTATAATGAAAATACAAAAAGAAGTAAATCATTAAAGGATGTTGATTTTTATGGAAGCAAAAACTACTTTGGCTCGCAGACAGCCCACTGTTCAGGGCGATTTTATGCGGAAAATGCTCACAAACGCAGGTTGTCTGCTCTGCGGAATTTTGGTGTCACGGGGAGCGGTTCTCGGAAGCCTTGCACCGTTCGGGGCGTCATTTGCGGCGGCAGTTCCGAGAAAGTATCTTTTGTCATCACTCTTAGGCACGGCATTCGGCTATGTCCTGCTCAAACCCTCGGACAGCTTTCGTTACCTTGCCGTTGTGGCGGCAATAGGCGGTCTGCGGTGGCTGCTCGGCGATCTTGACAAGGTTACAAAAAGCAAGGTTTTTGCTCCGCTTGTGGCATTTGTTCCGATTTTTGCAACGGGTGTTTCGTTGCTTTTCGTAAGCACAAGCACGCTGACAACCTTTGCCGATTGCGTAACCGAGGCGGTAATTGCAGGTGCGGCGGCATATTTTATCAGCACGGCACTGCACCTTGCAGGCGACAACAGAAGTTTTGAAGTTTTTTCGCAACAGGAAACCGCAAGCGTGGTTATGTCGGGGTGTATCCTGATTCTGGCTTTCGGCAGTATTGCTTGGCAGAATATCTCGCTCGGCAGAATTATTGCAATGCTCGTCATTTTGCTCTGTTCACGCTACGGCTCGGTTACGGGCGGTGCAATCAGCGGAATTTCAACAGGGGCGATTTTCAGCATTGCGTCAAGAGAGAACGGCTACATCTGCGGAGGTTTTGCATTCGGAGGACTTATGGCGGGACTTTTTTCACAGCTCGGAAAATTGGGTTGTGCGATTGCCTTTGTAATCTCAAACGGCGTGATGTGCCTTGCGTTCGGTTCGCAGTTCGGAACACCGTCGGGTGTGCTTGTTGAAAGTCTTGCCGCAAGTGCGGTGTTTATGGTTCTTCCGAAAGAGGTCGGCAATGTGATTTCACCCGTGTTTTCAAGCGACAAAAACACATCGCTCGGAGAGGCTCTGCGAAAAAATATTGTTATGCGACTCGACTTTGCCTCAAAGGCAGTCGGCAATGTGAAAAACGATGTTTCAAAAGTTTCTGAAAAGATGAAAAAGCTCTATTCGCCCACATTTGACGCTGTTTGTGAGGGTACAAGAAATGAAGTCTGCGAAACCTGCGGACTGAAAATGTACTGCTATGAACACAAGGGCGGTGTCACCCGTGACGATTTTGCAAGGCTTGAAGAGTATCTTGAATCGAACGGCACAATAGGCGAAAGAGATGTTGAAAAATCTTTCGTAAAAAACTGCTGTAAAAAAGGCGAAATTGCCCGTTCAATGAACGCAAACTACCGTGAATATCAGTCGGCGCTTGAGGCACAACAAAGGATTACCGATGTGCGGAGCGTTGTTGCAGGGCAGTTTTCCGGAATCGGCGATATTCTCCACGATTTGGCTGATGAATTTCGTAACACAATGCGGTGCGATAACGAATCTGCACAACGGATAATCAGCGCCCTCACAAGCCTCGGTGCAATTGTTGAGGAGTGCATCTGCCTTGTGTCAAACGGCGGAAGAATGAGCGTGGAACTTACGCTCTCGAATAAGTCCGAAAAGCTTTCTAAGGGCGAGGTTATGCGTGAGATTTCACGCTGTTGCGGAAGAAGATTTGACCTTCCGACAATCAGCCGTGAGGGCAACAGAATTCGTATTGCAATGTGCGAAATGCCCGTGTTTGATGTTGAAATCGGAAGCGACCAGCACACCGCCGACAACGGTAAGCTCTGCGGTGACTGCATAAATTATTTCAATGACGGTTTCGGCAAAACATATGCGCTCGTGTGTGACGGTATGGGTACGGGTGGCAGAGCTGCCGTTGACGGCAATATGGCGGCGTCTGTTATGACAAGACTGCTCAGGGCGGGACTTTCAGCCGACAGCTGTTTGCAGATTGTCAACTCCGCCCTCATGGTGAAAAGTGAGGACGAATCGCTTTCAACGGTTGATGTCACAAGTGTTGACCTCTACACCGGCAAAACCACTTTTAAAAAAGCAGGCGCACCCGTAACATTTGTAAAGAAAAACGGCAGGGTAACGGTTCGTGAAATGCCGTCGCTCCCTGCAGGAATTCTAAACGGTATAAAATTTTCAACAGATACGGTAAATCTGACAACGGGGGATATGATTGTTATGGTATCAGACGGTGTAATTACGGGCGATGACAAGTGGCTCGAAAAGCTTATTCGCACATGGAATGAGGGCAGTACGCAGGACCTTGCAAAGGCCGTTGTTGACGAGGCGGTAAAACGCCGTAAAGCCGAGCGTGAGGACGATGTCACCGCCGTAGCAATCAGAATTACGGATAACGGACGCTGATTTAAATTGAAAGTTCAAAACTGAAAACGGAAAATTGTTTTTCTGCTTATTTAAGGCTATGTATAATCTGTATGGGCGTTCATCAGATACCCACAGATAATATAAGAGAATATTTTTAATTTGAAATTATATAAATATCGCAAAGTTGCTGTTATATTGTACAGACAAATGCCGTGTTACGGTCGGGAACAATTAAATTTTTTGATTCGATGAAAACTATGTGTTTATTTTGAACGCATAGCGTCCAATCGTGTGCAACGCACACGGCGGGCGAACACGGTTCGCTCCTACAAAACAAGTCAGGCTGCGAAGAACGAAGCTTTAAACTTCATTTCTTCACAGCCCTTTTTGCTAAAATATTTTGTTTAGTTCAGATAAACTTATCCCTTTGTGTATGATCCGACCAGCTTAAATCCGCTTGCAGGCTTTCCGTCGGAGCTGATAAGATTCTTGCTGTCGCTTGCTCTGGACGCAATTTCCCATTTGAATTTAGGTGTAGATGAGCCGCCTGCCTTTACAACATAGGTTACGGTCATAAATTTTCCGCCCTTTGTGTAGTCGTATCCATCGCTGATGTTTGAACCGCAGATTTTGATTTCACCGTTAAGGTTTTTGTTGAGCATAGCGCCGTTCTTTGCCGGCTCTGACATTTTTGCAGACAAACAGCTGAGCTTTGATGAATCATAGCTGATTGTAGCCTGATAGTTTTCAAGAACAGCCGGTGTTGTCAGCTTATAGGTGCATACAACTGTATCGCCTATATTATATTTTTTGCCGTGTACAGTAAGTGTTTTGCTCTCGGGTTTTGATGAATCCGACTTGGACGAATCTGATTTTGACGATGAACTGCCATTGTTGTTTGTTTTGTTTCCATCTGTTTTTGATGAATTGCTGTTATTTGTTTTGCCGTAATCCGTTTTTGATGAACTGTTGTTTGTCTTACTGCCTTCGGACTTTTCTGTTTTTGATGCGGCTTGATTATTTGAACCTTTATTATGAGAATTGTTTCCACTGCTGATATTATTGTTGCCGCCGTTATTTTCGTTGCTGTTTCCATTATTATTTACAGAGGACTCTGATTTTTCGGAAGAATTGCCGTTGTTGACAGTTTTATCATTGTTGACAGGGACATTCTTCGTTTCTTCAACATATTCTGTGTGTCCCTGCGCGTCGGTTACAACTTCTGTATATGTTTCAATTTTGGTTTCAATCTGAGTGTCTATTTTTGTTTCGTGAACAATTTTGGTCGTTTTCTGTTCATCGGAATTTTCACCGCAGCCGCTCATAACACTTGCCGCCATTGTTGAAAAAGCTACGAGTGATGCGAGTGCTGCAATAAGACAATAGTTTTTCTTTTTGCTGTTACGCATTGTGCCACTTCCTTATGTTATAAAAATTCGGTTTGTAACCCTATCGTTACCATAATATTATATCAAAAAAAATACTGAAAATAAAGAAAATTCGCAAAATAATGCTTTTACATATTGAAAAATAACTTGCTTTAATTTTATGCAAATGCTACAATAATTTTGACTGATGTGATTAATAAGTGAACTTTTTGTGAATATATTGAGAAGCTCGTTGCCAATATTATTTTTTAGGAGTGATTAAAGTGAAAACAACAAAGAAAGCGATTTCAATTGTGCTTGCAGGCTTGATGACAGCCGGCAGTATGTCTGCGTTATCTGTTTCTGCTGTTGAAGAAACTTCGCCTACGCTGTCGTTCAAAACTCAGAATGCACTTTACGCCCATGCTGTAAGCGGCTCTGCCGACTCTGATGCGTGGGTTGCCTGGCAGTGTGAGCATAACGAGTATATGAACGAAATTAACGCAAATCAAAAGTATTTTTTCCTTCCGAGCAGTGTTTCATCAACAAGCGTTGAGCTTTATAATGCTTATTCAAACAATGTTACAGTCAATAATGTTACTATTCCCTCAGGCGAGTCAAGGGAGGTTTCCTACACAATTGACAAATCAACCAGTGTAAGTGCAGGCGGTAAGACCTATTCTCTTACATTCTTGAAGTCATCTGCCGAGTCTGCAATTTATGTAAATAACAGCAATGCCGACGGCAACGGTTCTGAGCTTATCTCTTATCTCAGTGAGGACAAGAGCAACTCTGCTTCTGCAACAGGCGCTATTGTTGACAGGAACGGCAAGATTGATAATACCTCAATCAAAAAAATTAAGGGCAGGGGCAATTCAACATGGGTCAAGGCTAAAAAGCCCTTTAACATTACATATTCCGATAAGGTTTCAATCGGCGGTATGTCAAAGGGCAAAAAGTTCTCTCTCCTTGCAAATTATCAGGACGATTCACTTACAAGAAACCGTTTTCTTTATGACCTTGCAGATGCAGTAGGAACTCCATATGCTTCGGATTCAAGATATGTTGATTTCTACTTAGACGGTTATTACTGGGGTTCATATCAGATGACCGAAAAGATTGAGGTCGGCAAAAATGCCCTTATCAACGATATTGACGATACTGCATACCTTGACGCTGACGGAAATGTAAACAAGGATTTTCCGTTCCTTTGTGAAGTTGATTCAAACGCGGTGGACGGTGAAGATTACTATGTAAAATGTAACGATGGAATCAAGGTTACAATCAAGGCTCCGGAGCTTTCAGAGGGTGACAAGGGCTATGATGAGGTTAAGAACTATGTCCGTGAAAAGTATAACGCTTTCCACAATGCCGCAAAAAACACCGCTTCCGACCTTTCACAGTATGCAGATGTCGATTCCTGCGCAAAGCTGTGGCTCATAAATGAGCTTGGCAAGAACTGGGATTCAGGTGTTTCAAGCGTTTACTTTGTTTATAAGCAGGATTCTGACGGTAACTATAAGTTCTTCGGCTCACCTGTGTGGGACTACGATAATACGCTCGGTAATGCTACAGGCAGTGCTTGGGATCTTAAGAACTTCGGTGTTAAGGATTACACACAGTATTCAGGCTGGTGGTGCAGATTCAAGGACAGACAAAAACGCACTCAGAGCAGCACCAACATTATTAACAACTTTTCAAGAAACACTCAGGTTAATAAGGCGGCAGTTAATATCTGGTTTGAGAAGTTTGTTCCGGCAATCAACTACTTTGCAGGCAAAACTCAGAACTATTCGGGTTCAAATGAGTTTTATTCAAAAGCACAGTATTACGACCTTCTCAAGAACAGTGCAGAGATGAACTACAAGAGTGGCTGGTATATCAAAACGAGCAGCTGGATTAGTGACCACACTTCAATGAACAAAGCTGATTTTGATATAAAAACAGGCACATATACGGTAAGCAATACAAAGACAAGCTACAATCAGAACAGCTTTACGGATATGTACAACTATGCGGCTGATTGGATGACAAGTCGTGCGGCTTGGATCAGCAACGAATGGTTCAGCGAATACACTCCGTCTGAGATAAAGGGCGATGTTGACGGTGACGGCACTGTAACGGTAATGGATGCAACACTCGTTCAGAAGTATATTGTTAATGCGGCAGCACTTACGGCAGATCAAATTGTGCTTGCCGATATCAATGGCGACGGAACGGTTACGGTGCTTGATGCAACATGTATTCAGAAGTTGGCTATAGGCGCTTTATAATTACAAATTCACACAAAAATCGGACAGGAAACTGCCCGATTTTTTGTTTTTGTTTTAATATTTTTTGTACAAGGCACAGAATGTGAAATTTTACAAATCAATGATTGAAATTGTGAGGTAGATACGCTATAATGTGTTTGATTGGAAAATTCACACAGATTTATTCATATGCACAATAATGAAATATAAACATTTCAAAAAGGACGGAGGAATTATGAGAAAGACTAAGATAGTTTGTACCATTGGACCTGCCTGTGATTCAAAAGAAATGATGCGCAAGATGATTGACGCAGGTATGAATGTTGCCAGAATCAATATGTCACACGGCGTTTATGACCAACTTGAGGTTACAATCAAGAACTTGAAAGAGGCAATTGCAGAGAGCGGTCAAAATGTTGCAATTCTGCTTGATACAAAGGGTCCTGAGGTCAGAGTCGGCACATTCAAGGACGGTTCTGTTGAGCTTTCGGAGGGTGCAGAGTTCAGTCTTTTTAAAAACAAAGAAGAGGGTGACGAAACAGGCGTAAGCCTTTCGTTTCCAAAGCTTGTCGATATTTTTGAATCCGAAGGTCAGAAGGCAATCGGCAGAGAACTTTTGCTTGATGACGGTATTATCTCGCTTGTCGTTAAGTCGGTAAATCCCGAGTCAATCGTTTGTACCGTAAACAAGGGCGGTGTGCTTAAAAACCGCAAAAGTATCAATATTCCGGGTTACTTCATCAATATGCCGTATGTAAGCGCTCAGGACAGAAAGGACATCGAGTTCGGTCTTAACCACGGTGCAACAGTTGTTGCCGCATCATTTGTTCGCAACCATGATGATGTGAGAACTCTCCGTGACTTTATTGACAGCCTCGGTTATGAATATGTTGAAATTATCGCAAAGATTGAAAATCAGAGCGGTGTTGACGATATGGACGCAATTATTGATTACGCAGACGGTATAATGGTTGCCCGAGGTGATATGGGCGTTGAAATTCCGTTTATCAAGCTGCCTGAAATCCAGAAAACGATTATCAGAAAGGTTGTTTCAAGGGGTAAGTATGTAATCACGGCAACCCAGATGCTCGAGAGTATGACAACAGCTCCCCGTCCTACAAGAGCCGAAATCAGCGATGTTGCCAACGCAGTTTATGACGGTACAAGCGCAGTAATGCTCTCTGCGGAATCAGCCGCAGGCAAGTATCCGATTGAAAGCGTGAAGGCGCTTGACGCAATTTGTTCTGAGGCGGAGGAAAACGGCGAATTTACCGCACTTCATGAGTATGTGGAAGAGCACGGAATGAAGGACACCAACCCGATCAGATCAAGCATCTGCAAGGCTGCAAAGAATATTGCACAGGCAGTAGGCGCAAAGGCTATTATTGTTGAAAGTGCAACAGGTCGAGTTGCAAGAGCGATGGTTCATTACAGACCTGACTGTCCCGTTATTGCAGTTGCAACATCACAGCTTGTGTGCAGAAAGCTCTGCCTTAACTGGGGTGTTATGGCTGTTATGGGCGAAGAAAAACGCACATCGGACTCTATCACAAAACAGGCTATGGAAAAGGCACTCAGCACAGGTGTTGTTAAAAAGGGTGACACGGTTGTTGTGCTTTCATCAAACAAAACCTGCCCGACTTCAAGCACAGATTCACTTAATGTAAGGATTCTTTAATATGGAAAATATAGTTTTAATCGGAATGCCGGGTTCGGGCAAAAGCACGGTCGGTGTGTTGCTTGCCAAGGCTCTGGGTTATTCCTTTGTTGATGTAGATTTGATAATCTGCAAAGAGGCAGGGAAGCCTCTGCAAAAAATTCTCGATAATGAAGGCCTTGACTATTTTCTCCATCTTGAGGGAAAAATCGGCGCGGAGCTTGAATATGATAAAACCGTTATTGCAACAGGCGGTTCAATGGTTCTGAGCCAAAACGCTATGGAAAACCTCAAAAAGAACGGCAAGGTTGTTTTTATTGATGTTGACCTCGACGAAATCAAACGCAGAGTTACCAACATCAAAACAAGAGGTATTGCATTTGGTAAGGGTGAAACCCTTGACGATGTGTACAGAGTGCGTTATCCGCTCTATAAAAAGTATGCCGATATCACGGTGTCACTTGAACTGAGCAGTATCGAAACTACGGTAGATGCAATTGTTGAAAAATTAGACCTTGAAAAACAGAATTAAAGCCAAAGTAAAAAGCGTCCGTTAATTCGGACGCTTTTGTTGTATAATGTTGTGTATTCATTTGCACAAAGCCTCGCCGTTTATTTTATAGGAAACTCCGGTTCTGCGTAGTTGCCTAAAAAACTAAATTCGGGCATTTCTTCGCTAAGCTGGCTTACAAGCTCAATAACATTTTCACTGCGTACATTTCCCGAAAAGTCAAGGTAAAAGAGATATTCAAACTGTCTGCCCTGACGGGGGCGGGATTCGATTTTTGTGAGGTTAAGACCAAGCGAATTGAATCTGCACAAAAGGCTGTAGAGCGATCCCGTAACATGGGGGAGTGAGAAACAAAGGCTGATTCTGTTCGCATCTTTCGGAATGTACAGCTTTTTGGAGATGACAATAAACCTTGTTGTGTTCTCGTCATTGTCCTGAAGATGATTGTCAAGAACCTTCAAGCCGTATTCCTCACACGCTTTGTATGAACAGATTGCCGCAACATTGAGGCGCTTTTCCTTTGCAACATCACGGGCGGCAATTGCCGTGTTGGAGAATGGAACAGAATCAAAGCCGTGGTCGGCAATATACTGCGCACATTGTGAAAGTGACTGCGGATGCGACCACACGATTTCAATGTCCTCAAAAGCAGATTGTTTAAGACCTGCAAGGCAGTAGTCAATCGGCAAATCGAGTGCCTTTACAATGTAAAAACGGTGCTTGAGAATAAGGTCATAAACTGCCGAAACAGAGCCTGCGCTTGAGTTTTCAACAGGAAGAACACCGAATGCAACCTCGCCGTTGTCAACGGCAGAAAATACATCTGCAAAGCTTTTGTAATTGACAGCCTCGCCGTTCGGGAAAAGTCTTAAGGTTGCCTCATGACCGTTAGCACCCTTGATTCCCTGATACGCAACCTTGATTCCGCTTGACGGAATATCCGTGCTTGCATTGTTGATAACGCTTTTAAGCTCTTTGCCGCTGCCGACAATGTTGTGCTGGAGCGCCCTTGAAAGCTCCATAATGTTTGAGTAGAGAAGTCTTGCGGATGCGCCGTATTCGCCTCCCTTTTTTTCAACGGCATCAAGAATTTCGTTCTCTCTGCCCTCGTTAAGAACGGGAATGTTGTTTGCCTGCTTGTAGATGCCGACATCCCTTGCACAATCCATTCTCTGCTTAAAAAGCTCAATAAGCTGATTGTCTATTTTGTCAATATCTTTTCTGATTTCTTTTAAATCTCTCATAAAGACCTCACATAAGGTTAATAATTGCAACAGCCGTAACAGCCTCAATAACGGGGACTGCTCTCGGCACAATACACGGATCGTGTCTGCCGTGAATAACAAGCTCTGCATTTTCTTTTGTCTGAAGATTTACAGTCCTTTGTGGTTGTGAAATTGACGGTGTAGGCTTTACGGCGGCACGGAAAATAATCGGCATTCCGTTTGTAATTCCGCCCAAAATACCGCCGCAGTTGTTTGTTGTTGTGACAACCTTGCCGTCTTTGTATTCAAACGGATCGTTCGACTGCGAACCTCTCATTTTTGAAAGCTCAAAGCCTTTGCCGAACTCAATGCCCTTGATTGCAGGAACACCGAAAACAGCTTTGGCAATAACGCCCTCAACACCCTCAAACATCGGCTCGCCGTAGCCTGCGTCAATGCCGGTTACGCAACATTCAATTGTTCCGCCAATGCTGTCCTGTGCCATTCTGGCATCTTCAACGGCATCTCTCATAGGTTTTTCGGCAGTTTCGTCAATGAGTGCAAACGATGAGTTGTTCAGCTTTTCAATGAGTGCGTCATCAATTTCCGTCGGACAGAAGGAGCTGTCGGAAACATTGCCTATACTGCTGATATGGGCGGCAATTTTAACGCCCTTTGATTCAAGAATCTGACGGCAGACAGCGCCTGCAAAAACAATCGGCGCAGTAAGTCTGCCCGAAAAATGACCGCCGCCGCGAATATCGTTCGACGCATTATATTTTACAAAGGCTGTGTAGTCGCTGTGACCCGGACGGGGGCAGTCGAGAAGATTGCCGTAGTCACCGCTTTTTGTGTTGGTGTTTTCAATTACGGCACAAAGCGGAGCGCCTGTCAGCCTGTTGCCGAGCATACCCGAAAGAACCTTCGGGAGGTCTTTTTCTTTTCGGGGAGTTGCCGTTTTATCCTTGCCCGGAGCACGGCGTGCCATTTGAGTGAGAACCCTGTCAAAGTCAACCTCAAATCCTGCCGGAAGTCCGTCAATTACAACTCCGATTCCGTTGCCGTGGCTTTCGCCGAAAACGGAAATTTTTATCTTATCACCGTAGGTCGAGGACATTCGCCTTACCTCCAATATTATTATAATCTATGTAAAAATCAGGGTAACTTTTGTTGATTGAAAGCGCATAGCTTGACTCAATTTCACCGTTGAGTCTTACTGCGCAGACACCTGCCGACATTACAATTCTGTGGTCATTAAAGCCCTCACAGAATCCGCCCTTGAGGGTGTCAATTCCCTCTATGACAAGTCCGTCAGGCAACTCAGTCACCTTACCGCCGAGATCGTTTATCAGCTTAGCGGTTGCCGTAAGACGGTCACATTCCTTTATGCGAAGTCTTTCGGCGTTGTAAATCCTGGTTGTTCCCTTTGCAAATGCGGCACAAACCGTCAGCACGGGTACAAGGTCGGGAATCTGCGAAGCATCAATGTCAATTGCATTAAGCTCTCCCTTTTCAACGGTTACGGATGTATCCGTCTGCGTTACCTTTGCACCAAACCGTGCAAGCAACTCGGCAATCTTCCTGTCACCCTGTGCGGAATTTCTGTTGATGCCGTTCACAGTCACCTTTCCGCCGAGTGCGCCTGCAACCATAAAGAAAGCCGCCTGCGACCAGTCGCCGTCTGTTGTGTAATCATGCGGAATGTATGACTGACCGCCCTTGATGTGCCAGCCGTTGTCGGTTGTTTCAATTTCAACACCAAATTGTGCCATAGTGTGAATTGTCATATTTATGTAGCCGACGCTCTCAATCGGAGATGTCAGCACAATGTCGCTGTCACCCTCAACAAGCGGAAGAGCAAGCAGAAGTCCCGTAATGAACTGCGAACTTACATTGCCGGGAATTTCAAAGGTTCCGCTTTCAAGCCGACCGCTGATTTTGAGCGGCAGACCGCCCTCGGTTTCACACTTTACTCCTGCTTTTGGCAGAGCCTCCGTGAAAATTCCGATAGGTCTTTCGGGAAGCTTTCCGTGACCGACAAAGGTGGCATTTATACCGCCGGCTGCGGCTACGGGTATGAAAAATCGCAAAGCACTGCCGCTTTCGCCGCAGTCAAGCGTTACATTATCTGTTTTAAAAATATTTGTACCGTCAACGGTCAGCACTCCGTCCTTTATTGAGGCGGTGCATCCCATATCCTCAATCACGCCGATTGTCGCCTTGATGTCATTTGACAGAGCAACGGGTGCAATTGTGCATTTGCCCCTTGTGAGGGCGGCACAGATAATTGCACGGTGGACATCGCTCTTTGACGGGGGAATGTTCACCTCGCCGTTTGGTACAAACGGAAGATACCGTACATACGGCTTACTGCTTTTGTCGGTTGACAAAGCCATACTTCCACAGCCTTTCATTAAAATATGTTTACCGTGTTACGGTGTGATGAAGTCGAGCAAATCGGAGATTGCAACTTTCTTGGTAAAGCTTGTGCCGATTTTCTCAAGCAAAACAACATTGATTGACGAACCCGAAGTTTTCTTGTCTGTCTGAGCCGCCTCGGCAATTTTTTCAAGGCTTGCGTCATCGGTAGTCGGCAAGCCGTAGGTTGCACAAACCTCTTCAATCTTGTATGCGGTTCCTGCCTCGGTAAGTCCGTGCTTTTCGCTTGCCTTTGTCATCATTACCATACCGACGGCAACTGCCATACCGTGTGTGATGCCTGTGTAGTTGTAGATTTTTTCGATTGCGTGACCGAGTGTGTGACCGAAGTTGAGAAGCATTCTTTCGCCTGCTTCCTTTTCGTCACGGTTTACCACATCACGCTTAATTTTTACGCAGGTTTCAATTACATCGTCAATGTGTTCAAGAGCGTCGCCGTTTGCAAGCATTTCAAAAAATCCGCTGTCCTTGATGCAGCCGTACTTGATAACCTCAGCCATACCGTCTGTGATGAACTGGTCGGGAAGAGTTGAAAGAGTGTCGGGATCAATCAAAACAGCCTTTGGCTGATAGAATGCACCGACAAGGTTCTTGCCCTGTGCAATGTCAACGCCTGTTTTTCCTCCTACGGATGAGTCAACCTGTGCAAGCAGAGATGTCGGAATTTGAACAAAGTCGATTCCTCTCAGATATGTTGCGGCGGCAAAGCCTGCCATATCGCCCGTAACACCGCCGCCGAGTGCGACGATAAGGTCTTTTCTTGTCATCTTAAAATCTGCAAGTGTGTCATAGATATCTGCGATTGTGTTAAGATTCTTTGACTGCTCGCCTGCCTGAAAAACATGGGCGGTAGTCTGATAACCCTGCTGTGAAAGAGAGTTGAGAACTCTCCATTTGTACAGCGGAGCAACATTTGTATCTGTTACAATAGTGATTTTTTCTGCGTTTGAAAGCTTTTTGATAATCTCGCCGCAATTGTCAAGAATACCTCTTTCAATCATAATGTCATAGGGACTTCCTGTGGAAACATGAATAGTTTTCATAAAAGTTCTCCTTCCTCTTTATTCTCCGAGTGCCTGTTTGACCTCTCTGCCCTTTTCAAGAAGTGCCTTGAGAGCGTCGGTATCTTCGGCTTTTATCGCATCTTTGATTTTTGTAATGTTCTCTATAAGTATATCAAGCTCGGAAATGAGCGGATCTTTGTTTTCAAGGAAAAGCTCACTCCAGAGCGTTGAATTTATGTTTGCAACTCTCGAAACATCTCGGTAACTTCCTGCCGAAAAGCCCTTGTGGTTCGGACAGCACGGACTTAAAACATATGAACACGCAAGCACATGCGGAAGCTGTGATGTGAAAGCAATCATTCTGTCGTGTTCTTCGGGAGTTGTGATTTTAACTGTGCCAAAGCCGATTGATTTTGCAAAGTCGGACAGCATATTTACAACGCTGTCACAAGCCTTGCACGGAACGATAATGTAGCTTGCGTTTTTGTAAAGGTCGGCGTCCGAAACATCAAAACCGTTTGTTTCCTTGCCTGCCATCGGATGACTGCCGGCAAAAACAAAGCCGAATTTTTCGGAAAGCTCTGTCATCTGCGGACAAATTGCCCTCTTGATGCCTGAAACATCGGTTACAACCGCACCTTTTTTTATGTACTCGCCGTACCTTGAAACATAGTCAACAACCGCCTGCGGATACATTGAAAGAATAATTAGGTCTGCGTTTTCAAGGCTTTCATGTGTGCCGATTTCATCAATCGCACCTTCTTTTAAAGCCTTTTCGGCAGTAGATTTTGTTCTGTTGATACCGATTACACGGTGGTCGGTGTACTTTTTTATCGCCTTGCAAAAACTGCCGCCGATAATTCCGAGTCCTACAACTGCAATATTCACTGCATTAGCCTCCGTTTGTGTATTCTTTAATAAAGTTAATTAAAGCCCAAATCGGTACGGCTGAAAAACCGTACCGAAAGTAAAAATCTTAATTTAATTTGTCAACAGCCTTTTTTAAGCTGAAAACCTTCTTTGCAACTCCGTCAAACTGCTTTGGGGTAAGTGACTGCGCACCGTCCGAAAGTGCGTGCGGCGGATCGTTGTGAACCTCTATGATAAGACCGTCTGCACCTGCGGCAACTGCTGCCATTGCAAGCGGTTCAACAAGCCATGACTTGCCCGATGCATGGCTCGGATCAACAATAACAGGAAGGTGAGAAAGCTTTTTGATAATCGGGATAGCCGAAATATCAAGAGTGTTTCTTGTGAATGTTTCGTATGTGCGGATGCCTCTTTCGCAGAGCATAACCTTATCGTTGCCGCCTGCCATAATATATTCAGCACTCATGAGCCATTCTTCGATTGTTGCGGAAAGACCTCTCTTGAGAAGGATAGGCTTGTCAATTTTGCCGAGCTCCTTGAGAAGCTCAAAGTTCTGCATATTTCTTGCGCCAACCTGAATAATGTCCACATTCTCGAACATATCAATGTGTGATGCTCTCATAATTTCTGTTACAATCGGCAGACCTGTTTCTCTTCTTGCTGTTTTGAGAAGATCAAGTCCTTCTGCCTTGAGTCCCTGGAAAGCGTATGGTGAAGTACGGGGCTTGAATGCGCCGCCTCTGAGAAGTGTTGCACCCGATGCCTTAACATCCTTTGCAATCTGAACAATCTGCTCCTCGCTTTCAACAGAGCAGGGACCTGCCATAATGTGCAGACTGCCGTCACCGATTGTTACATTGTCATTGATTTTAATGACTGTATTGTCGGGATGGAACTTTCTGTTAGCCTTTTTGTACGGCTCCTGAACTCTCTTTACATTTTCAACAATGTCCTGAGCGTCAATATACTCAATGTCAATCTTTGTTGTATCGCCGATAAGACCGAGTACGGTTGACTGAACACCGTCCCACTTATTAACCTTTACATCATAGCTCTCTTTGAGCATATTTGTGAATTTTGTAATCTGCTCCTCTGTTGCAGACGGTTTTAATACTATAATCATTGCTTTAATTTCCTTTCAATTCACTTTTGACGAAACGAATCGAAGTTCGTCACATTTCTTAGTCATTTTAGCACTTTAAAGCGTGATAGTCAATAGAATAAATGCAGAATCAAGCGTTTTTATGCGGTTTTTCAGCCACATCTGTACCGTTTACTGCGTCGATTATGGCAAAAGCGGTTTTTAACGGTGTGTTTTGACCCTTTATCACAATATCAGCAGCGGCATGATATATTGGATATCTGTTGTTATACAGGTCTTTCATAACCCTGTCCCTGTCGGGTCGCTGAAGAAGGGGTCTTGTCGTGTCATTTTTAAGACGGTTCTTGATGATTCCGAGCGGAACATCAAGAAAAACAATTTTATCCTTGCCCTTGAAAGCCTCAACATTTCTCTTGAATGTAAACGCACCGCCGCCCGATGCAATTACAAGACCTTCAAGCTCCGCAAGCTCAACACAGGCATTATGTTCCATATCACGAAACTTTTCTTCGCCGAATTTTTCAAATATTTCGGAAACGGTCATTCCTGCCTTTTGTTCAATGTATGAGTCCATATCAAGGAATTTTCTTCCCGATTTTCTTGCAATGTTTTTGCCTACGGTTGACTTTCCGCAACCCATAAATCCGCATAAAACTATGTTGTTCATTTTAAATTTCTCCGTTCATCAGAAATTTTTTTCAAGCTCTTTTGCAGAATCAATGCAAAGCTGAGCAATGTCGCCCTTGTCATAAACAGAGCCGTCCCAATGTTCGTGAGAAACAACCGCCTGCCATACGAGCATTGCCATTCCGCTTTCGGCTGTTGCACCGTTTGCCCTTGCCTTTTTAACAAGCATTGTTTCAAGCGGATTGTAAACGGCGTCAAAAACATTTGCACAACGGTTTATTACACTGTCGCTTACAGGCTGATTTTCAATCTTAGGATACATTCCTATGGGAGTTGCGTTGATAAGCACATCAATGTCGCCCGAAAGTTCGTCAATAAGGCAGAAGCTTACATCGCAACCTGCAACTGTTTTTCCGATTTCATCGCATAAAGCCTCGGCAATTTTCAAATCTTCTTTTCTTACGGCAAAGAGGAGAGGCTGTTTTTTGAGAACGACCTCATACGCCATTGTTCTTGCAACACCGCCGCAGCCGATGATTACGATTCTGCCGTTAAGCATAATTCCTGCCGCATCAAGAGCCTTTAAAAATCCGTCGGGATCTGTTGTGTAGCCCTTTGAAATGCCGTTTTTATTTGAAACGGTGTTTACACTGCCGTACATCTCGGCCTTTGCGTCAATTTCGTCAAGAAACGGAATAACAGCCTGCTTGTGCGGAATTGTAATGTTAAATCCGTCAAGTCTTGAAAGGGTATTTTTAAATTCATATTCAAGATTTTCGGGAGCAATGTCCAGCTTTGTATATTCGGCTTTGACGCCCTGAAGTTCAAAAAGTCTTGTGTGTATAAACGGTGACATTGTGTGACCGATTGGGTGACCGATTACGGCAAATTTTTTGGTTTCCATAATAAAAAAATACCTCCGAGGTTCATATTTTTAGCTATGCAGAAATAAACTTAAAAGAAATTATTTATGCAAAAATCAGAAATTTTTCAAAAAATTTCAAATATATATTGACAAAGGGGTAAATAATCAATAATATAAGGGAAGTAGAGCAATCCGTTTGCTTTCATACCATTGTAGCATAAACCAAGTGCTTTTGTCTATAATTTACTTTGGACAATCAATATTTTTACCGGGAGGAATTAGTAATGGTATTAGAAAAAGTTAAGGCAATTCTTGCTGAACAGTTTGATGTTGAAGAGGATAAGATTACTGCCGATACAGATCTTCAGGAAGATCTCGGCGCAGATTCACTCGATGTTGTTGACCTTCTTATGTCAATCGAAGACGAGTTCGAGGTTGAAGTTCCCGATGAGGAAATCGAAAACATCAAGACTGTAGGCTCACTCGTTTCTTACATTGAGGCTCATTCATAATTAAATCTTTAATTTTTTCGCATTTTTTGAGAGGTCGTTTTGCGGCCTCTTTTTGTTTTGCCGAAAAGGTTGAAATTTCAGAGATTTAGTGTATATTGAAAAGGTTGAAAATTTAAAAATTTAGTGTATAATGGTAATGTTATGATGTTATGACTAGATGTTATGACAGTCGTGTATTCGGCATTTTGAAAATGCAAAAAAATATGTTAAAAAATAAGTAAAATTTTGTTTTACGGAGGGAATATAATGGCAAACAACAAAAAAATGGTTGAAGCTATCACAAGCAGAGATGAGGACTTTGCAAAGTGGTACACCGACATCGTTAAAAAAGCTGAGCTCGTTGACTATTCGGGCGTAAAGGGTTGTATGGTTATCCGCCCCTACGGCTACGCTATCTGGGAAAATATTCAGGCTGACCTTGACCGCCGTTTCAAAGAAACTGGTCATGAGAATGTTTATATGCCTATGTTTATTCCCGAAAGTCTTTTACAGAAAGAAAAAGACCATGTTGAGGGCTTTGCCCCCGAATGTGCATGGGTTACGGTAGGCGGTCAGGAAAAGCTTCAGGAGCGTCTTTGCGTTCGCCCTACTTCCGAAACTCTTTTCTGTGAGCATTATAAAAAGATTATCAACACATACCGTGACCTTCCGAAGCTTTACAATCAGTGGTGCAGCGTTGTAAGATGGGAAAAAACAACCCGTCCGTTTTTGCGTACATCGGAATTCCTCTGGCAGGAAGGTCATACAATGCATGAAACCGAAGAAGAAGCAAGAGAAGAAACGCTCAGAATGTTACATGTTTATTCTGATTTCTACAAGGAAACTCTTGCTATTCCGGCAGTAATCGGCAGAAAGACAGAAAAAGAAAAGTTCGCAGGTGCCGAAGAAACCTACACAATCGAGCCGATGATGCACAACGGTGTTGCTCTTCAGGGCGGTACATCACACTACTTCGGCGACGGCTTTGCAAAGAGCTTTGGCATCACATACACAGGCAAGGACAACAAGCTTCATTATCCTCATCAGACATCATGGGGTGTTTCTACAAGAATGATCGGTGCACTCATTATGGTTCATTCTGATGATGACGGTCTTGTTCTTCCACCGAAGATTTCTCCTATTCAGGTTGCCCTCATTCCGGTTGCACAGCACAAAGAGGGTGTTCTTGAAAAGGCAGAGGAGCTTAGAAAAGCACTTGCCGAAAAGTTCAGAGTAAAACTCGATTCTTCAGACCACGCTCCCGGCTGGAAGTTTGCCGAGTACGAGATGAAGGGCGTGCCTGTAAGAGTTGAAATCGGTCCTAAGGACATTGAAAAGAACCAGTGCGTGGTTGTTCGCCGTGATACCCGTGAAAAGGCATTTGTTTCAATTGACGAGCTTGTACCGTTTGTTGAAAACCTTATGGCAACAATTCACAACGATATGTATGACCGTGCTCTTAAAAACACACAGGAAAAGACATTCACAGCAACAACATTTGATGAGTTCGTTGACACAGCCAAGAACAAGCCCGGCTTTATCAAGGCTATGTGGTGCGGCGATACAGCCTGTGAAGAAAAAATCAAAGAAGTTACAGGCGGTGTAAAAAGCAGATGTATCCCCTTCAACGAGGAGCATCTCTCGGATGTCTGCGTATGCTGCGGCAAGCCTGCAAAGCATATGGTATTCTGGGGCAAGCAGTATTAATTTGTAAATTAAGTCAATAATATTTTCAGAGGCAACAGGAATGCAGTCGGTTGATTTGAAAAAGCGTAAGCGTGCTGTAAAAATTGCAAATGCCGTAAACAGTATCGAGGGTGTTCCTGCCTCTGAAAGTTCAAAATTGTTGTCAGACCGTTGGTCAAACGGTGAAATAACAACCGAACAGATGAAGACAGAGTTGCTTGTAAAATATAAGGCATCAATAGTACAATGACAGGTTCGGGACGCTAAGGTATGATATAAGCCTTACTGTCTGCTCGTAAGAAAAAATAAAGGTGGTGAGAAAATGCCAATCAAGGTACAAAGTAATCTTCCGGCAATCAAGGTGCTGGAATCGGAAAATATTTTCGTAATGCCGAACGAGGTCGCTCTCAGGCAGGATATCCGTCCGCTGAAAATTCTTATTCTGAATCTGATGCCGACAAAAATCGAAACCGAAACCCAGCTTTTAAGGCTGCTCGGCAACAGTCCTCTGCAGGTTGATATCGAGCTTTTGCAGATGGCATCACACACCTCTAAAAACACCTCTCCGCATCATCTGACAACCTTTTACAAGACCTTTAATCAGGTGAAGAATGAGAGCTTTGACGGAATGATTATCACGGGTGCGCCTGTTGAACAGCTCGACTTTGAAGAGGTCGATTATTGGGGTGAGCTTTGTGAAATTATGGAGTGGTCAAAGCATAATGTATGCTCAACATTCCACATCTGCTGGGGTGCTCAGGCAGGTCTTTATTATCACTACGGCATAAAAAAGCACCTTTTGCCCGAAAAATTAAGCGGAATTTATACCCACAGGGTGCTTGTTCCGCATCACAAGCTTATGAGAGGCTTTGACGATACATTCACAATCCCTCATTCAAGGCATACGGGAATTGATGAAGAGGCGTTGAAAAGATGCAGAGGACTTGAAGTACTTGCTGTTTCCGAGATTGCAGGTTCATGCGTAATTTGCAGCCGAAACGGCAGACAGGTGTTTGTTACAGGTCACGCAGAGTATGACCGTGACACCCTTGCCAAGGAATATTTCAGAGATAAAAACAAGGGACTCAATCCGAATGTTCCCTACAATTATTTTCCGAATGACGACGCGTCAAAAACTCCGCCGATGATATGGCGAAGCAACGCAACCTTGCTCTACACAAACTGGCTCAACTATTTCGTTTATCAGGCAACTCCGTATGATCTCCGTGAGCTTATCAACAGATATCCTCACTAAATTAAATATAAAATCACCCCCGAAGTGCCAAAACTTCGGGGTTTTGTTATGTAAAGTGTTGTATTTATCATACACATTATGTTATAATTACTTTAATTGTACATAATGAAAAAGTGCAAAAATGAAAATCCGCAACGAAACAGGTGTTTTTATGGAGAAAAAGCGTACCGTAATCAAGGTTGGCACTTCAACGCTGACTTATGAAAACGGAAAAATAAATTACAGAAGAGTTGAACAGCTTTGCAAGGTTCTTTCCGATTTGCAGAACCGCGGGGAACAGGTTATCTTTGTTTCTTCGGGTGCTATTGCTGTCGGAATGGGCAAGGCAGGACTTGATAAGCGACCTTCCGAAACCAAGAAAAAACAGGCTCTTGCCGCAATCGGTCAGTGTGAGCTTATGTTTATGTACGACAAGCTTTTCGGCGAGTACAACCACTCCGTTGCACAGCTGCTTCTCACGCGTTACGCTGTTGAAACAGAGCAGAAAAGGCAGAATGTTATCAACACAATTGATGAGCTTCTCAAAATGAACATTATTCCTGTAATCAACGAAAACGATACAGTTACAATTGATGAACTTGAGGGCAACAATTTCGGAGATAACGATATGCTTTCTGCAATTGTTGCAGGCCTTGTTTCCGCAGACAGACTTATCATTCTTACCGACATTGACGGTCTGTACGATTCAAACCCACGAACAAATCCAAATGCAAAAAAGCTTGATGTTATCGAGAAAATAAATGCCGAAATTCTTGAAATGGCGGCAGGTACCGGTTCAAACCGTGGCACAGGCGGTATGATTACAAAGCTTCATGCGGCTGATTATGCCACAAAACGAGGTGTTGAGGTCAGCGTTATCAACGGCTCAAATCCCGAAAATCTTTATGAAGTGATTGACGGGAAAAAAGTCGGAACAAAATTTTTACCTGTTAAATAATCGGAGGAAAATTATGACTACACTTGAACAAATGGGCGCAAAGGCAAAAGAGGCGTCAAGATTTCTTATGACAGCCGGTTCAAAAAAGGACATTGCCCTCGGTGCAATTGCAGACGCACTCTGCGAAAACTGCGAGGAAATTCTTGCGGCTAACAAAATTGACCTTGAGAACGGTGAAAAAAGCGGTCTTACGGCGTCACTTCTCGACAGACTCAGACTGTCGGAGGAGAGAATCGACGGTATGGCTGACGGTGTAAGACAGGTTGCGGCTTTGCCCGATCCCGTGGGCAGAGTTCTTGACGGCAGAACCCTCAAAAACGGCTTGCAGATTGAAAAGGTAACAGTTCCGATGGGTGTTATCGGAATCATCTTTGAGGCAAGACCTAATGTGACTTCCGATGCTGCGGCTCTTTGCCTTAAAGCAGGCAGTGCCGTAATTCTTCGTGGCGGTAAAGAGGCTTTTCATTCAAATATGGCAATCGCAAAGGTTATGCGTGACGCACTTGAAAAGGCAGGATTTCCCCGTGACTGCGTAGCGCTTGTTGAGGACACAACAAGACAGAGCGCAACAGAGCTTATGCAGCTTTCCGATTACCTCGATGTACTCATTCCCCGTGGCGGTGCAGGACTTATCAAAAGTGTTGTTGAAAATGCAAAGGTTCCCGTTATCGAAACAGGCGTGGGTAACTGCCATATCTATGTTGACAAGAGTGCAGATATTGAAATGGCGAAGAATATTGTTTTCAACGGCAAAACCTCTCGCCCATCTGTGTGCAATGCGCTTGAAACATTGCTTGTACACAAGGATATCGCAGAAAAAGCTCTGCCTGTAATCAAAGCAGAGCTTGATAAAAAGAATGTTGAAATCAGAGGCTGTGACAGAACAAAACAGATTCTCGGCGACTGCGTTGTTTCTGCAACGGAAGAAGATTATAGAGTCGAATTTCTCGATTACATCATTGCCGTAAAGGTTGTTGACAGCCTTGATGACGCAATTGCTCACATTCAGAAGTACAGTACAGGTCACAGCGAATGCATTGTGACAAGTGACTACAACAGTGCAAACGAGTTCACGGCACGAATTGATTCTGCGGCGGTTTATGTAAACGCATCAACCCGCTTTACCGACGGCGGAGAATTCGGACTCGGTGCAGAAATCGGAATTTCAACCCAGAAGCTCCATGCAAGAGGACCTATGGGACTTAACGAGCTTACAAGCTCAAAATATATCATCAGAGGAAACGGACAAATCCGATAATCACATCAGAAGATACATCAGTGCAAGCAGAACTGACGGATCGGTGTTTTCTTCCATAAGCAGTATCACAAGCAAAAGAATTAGGCTTTGCTCCTTGTTTTTGAACATCAGATTCAAAAGACCGTCATCCTTTTTCGGAACGGGCGGTTCGGGGAGTTCGGACTTTGGTTCTTCCTGCTTTTCGGGTTGTTTCGGAACTTCCCTTCTTGGTGCTTCACGATTGAATTGCGGCTTTCGGTGCATCTGCTGCGCACGGTTAAAAGCCTCCTCTTCAAAACTCGGCAAAAAATCACCTCCTGTCAGAACAATCCGTTTTCACGCAGCAACGGCATAAGGCGGAATAATTTCAGCATCTTTTCGGCCTTGTCAAGCTTTTCCTGCCGTTCATGTGAAAGAAACGGTCTGAGCGAATCAAGCAGTCGGGTGGTATCATCGCTGTTGTTCAGCGAGCTTAAAAGCGGTGCAAATTTGGCAATTGTGCCGATCGTGTCGTCACCGCCCAGCACTGACATAAGGTTATTTTCGGGCGGTTTCGGCTTTGGCGGTTGTTTTTGCTCACCTGTCAGACCAAGCTGTGCCCCAAGACTTTGCACTTGTTTCATTGCCTCGGGGTTCTGCAAAATCTGATTGAGCTTATCCTGTAAATCCGACATATCATTCACCGCCGAGCAGTTTCATCAGCGCCTGAGCCTGCGGACTTTGCAAAAGTTTCTTTGCTTTTTCGGGATCCGACAGAACGCTCTCAATCTGTTTTGATTGATTCGGATTTGTATTTTTCAAAAGATTTTCTATGTTACCGCTTTGTGCGGCACTTTCAAGCTGTTCCTTAGAGATACCGTACTTTTTCGATACCTCACCGAGCAGTTTGTTGACCTTTTTATTATCAGACATACCAACACCTCAACATATACTATGCGGAAATTTTATTTTTAGAACGGAGAATTTTCAATGCGTATTTTGGTAGTTTCGGACACTCACGGAGATCTTCGCAGTCTTATCAAAGCCGTTGACGCACAGCGCAAGGCGGAAATAATTGTGCATTGCGGCGACGGTGAAGAACAACAGCGGTTTTTAAAGGATAATTACAAAGACAAGATGATTGTTGCCGTAAGGGGCAACTGCGATTGGAACAGCTTTTTTCCGTCAAAGGAGATTTTTAAAGTCTGCGGTAAAACTGTCTTTGTAACACACGGACATCTCTATGACGCAAAATCGGGACTTTACCGCATTACCTCCGCCGCAAGAGAAGCAGGAGCGGATATTCTCCTCTTCGGTCATACACATATGCCTCTCACACTCTATGAGGACGGTCTGTATATTATGAACCCCGGTTCATGCCACGGATACTATGCGTCCTACGGCATTATCGACATCACCGACAAGGGCGAAATTGTTACCAATACCGTAGCCTTAAAATAACTGTGGAAATTGCAAAAATAAAATGATATAATTAAATGTGATAAATAAGCGGAGGTGGGATTTTGAATTTTGACGGATTTGATTTTGACGACAATATAAAACAAACCTTCAACACCCTTGATATTCAGGGCAGAGTTCCCCACGCTGTTGTAATAGAAAGCAGGGACAGCGAAAAGGCAATGAGCCTTGCCGTGTTTTTGTCAATGTATGCGGTGTGTACCGCACCGATAAAGCCCTGCGGCAGTTGTGAACAATGTCACAAGGCGAGGAATAAGGCACACCCTGACATTAAATATGTTGAACTCCCAAAGGACAGAAAGCAAAATTCAATTGAGCAGATGAGGGAGATAATCAAGGATTCAATCATCAAGCCGAACGATTCAAACGCAAAGGTGTATATATTTCCGTTTGCCGACACAAGACTGTCGGAGATTGTTCAAAATTCATTTCTTAAACTTCTTGAGGAACCGCCTCAGAATGTATATTTTATACTGCTCTGTGAAAATTCAAAAAAACTGCTCACGACAATTCTTTCACGCGCAAGCGTGTTCCGCCTGAAAACGAAAGATGTTTTCAGCGAAGACGCTGTGGAAGGGGCAAGGAAAATTATAAAAGGTATTCTATCGGCAAAGGAGTACGAACTGATGCAGGCACTCTATGCCCTCAGCGACAAAAGCCTTGCGGACGAAATTCTGCTTGCAGTAAAGCTGTTTCTGCGTGACGGAATGGCAAAGAGCATTGGAGCTGATGCGGTTTTTGACGAAGAGTGCGCAGGGGAGCTTGCAAGACGGTTTACTCGGGCAAAGCTGATTTCAATGATTGAGCTGACCGAGAACGCAAAACTGAAAATACCGAAACATATAAATATAAATCTCCTCACAACTTGGCTGTGCGGAGAATACAGGAGGATTTCATGGCAGAGATAATCGGAGTACGATTTAAAGAAGTTGGCAAAGTGTACTACTTTGATCCGCTTGACAATAAGCTTAACATAGGCGACAGGGTAATTGTTGAAACGGCAAGAGGTCTTGAGTGCGGGGAGGTTGCAACTCCGAACAAGACCGTTGACGATGCGGAAATTTCGCATCCACTCAAGCCGTTAATCAGAATTGCAACCGAAAAAGACCTCAATCACCTTGCCGAAAACAAGCTTAAGGAAAGGGACGCATACAGAATCTGTGAACAGAAAATTGCCCATCACAAGCTTGAAATGAAGCTTGTAAATGTTGAATACACATTTGACAACAGCAAAATTCTTTTCTACTTCACAGCTGACGGAAGAGTTGACTTCCGCGCCCTTGTAAAAGACCTTGCGAGTGTATTCAGAACACGAATTGAGCTTCGCCAGATTGGCGTTCGTGATGAGGCAAAAATGCTCGGCGGACTCGGTATCTGCGGTAAGCCGTTCTGTTGCGCAAGCTTTATGGGTGAGTTCCAGCCCGTTTCAATCAAAATGGCAAAGGAGCAGGGCCTGTCACTCTCTCCCGTTAAAATTTCGGGAACCTGCGGCAGACTTATGTGCTGTCTTAAATATGAACAGGAGGCATACACAGACCTTCTTAAACACACCCCAAAGGTAGGAGCAATTGTAAATACTCCCGAAGGCAGAGGTCTTGTTGTTGAAAACAACCTGATTGCAGGAACTTTAAAGGTTAAGCTCAACAACACTCCCGAAGATGCCGCTCCGAAATCGTTCACAGTCAAGCAATGCAAGCTTGTCAAGGACGGCTACATCAAGCTTGACAAAAAGGAAATGGAAAAATTCAAGGAACTTGAATAATTTTTTGTAATGTGTACAGCGTTCGTCAAGTTGCAGTAAAAAAGAACTGTTTTCAGATTAAAATATAAAATTCTTTCCAAAAGGTTGCTTTTTTCAAAATTTATGTTACAATAAAGGTGAAATTTATGAAGGAGGTATTTCCCTATGGCATATACTATCAGTGACGATTGCATCATGTGTGGTGCTTGTGCAGATAACTGCCCTTGCGAGGCTATTTCAGAAGGCGACGGCAAGTATGAAATCAATGCAGACGCTTGTGTTGATTGCGGTTCATGTGCTGAAGTTTGCCCCGTCGGCGCTCCACAGGAAGGCTGATTAAGGGTTAATCCACAAAGACAGGCGGCAGGGATTTCCTTGCCGCTTTTTAATTACTGTTTTCAGGGGAATACCGATGAACAATAAACATCTTGAACCGCTTGGCAGCGGTATTAAAATATATGTGTCAGACAGCTACCGCTTTTCAACGGACACAATCTTACTTGCCGATTTTTCAAAGCAAATCGGTGCGAAAAAATGTGTTGATCTCGGCACGGGTTGCGGAACGATTCCGCTTTTGTGGTACAAAAACAACAACCGCCTTGACATCACGGCGGTAGAAATACAGGAGAATGCCTGCAGACTGTTTTCACAAAGCCTTGAATACAACAATCTTCAGGATAAAATCAGAATTGTAAACTCGGACTTAAACAAGCTTGACGGTGCATTGCCGCTCGGCTCGTTTGACCTTGTTGCTTGCAATCCGCCCTACAAAATCAGCGGAGGCGGAATTACAAATCCCGAAAACGCAAAGCTTGTTGCAAGGCACGAATCCGAATGTACGCTTGACGATGTGTGCCGCTGCGGTTCGTCGCTTTTACAGTTTGGAGGACGGCTCTGCATTTGTCAGCGCCCCGAAAGGCTTGCCGACGCAATGGAGGCAATGCGTAAATATTCGGTTGAGCCGAAAAAATTAAGGCTTGTCCAACAGCGAAAGTCAAAAGCTCCGAAGCTCTTTTTGCTTGAAGGCAGAAGGGGCGGCAAAAGGGGATTTCTTGAGGTTATGCCAACCCTTTTTATTGAGGACGAAAGCGGAAACTTTTCCGAAGAAATGCTGAACATCTACGGCAGTTACAAGGAGGACTATATAAATTGAGCGGAATTTTGTATGTAACGGGAACGCCGATTGGCAACCTCGGAGATTTTTCACCGAGAGCCGCAGAAACCCTCGAATCGGTTGATTTCATTGCGGCAGAGGACACAAGGGTAACGCTTAAGCTCTTGAATCATTTCGGCATAAAAAAGCCTATGGTGAGCTATTTTGAACACAACAAGCGTGAGCGTGGCGAAATCATCTGCAACAGAATTGAACAGGGCGAAAATTGTGCAATTGTGACGGACGCCGGAATGCCGTGCATTTCCGATCCGGGTGAAGATTTGATAAAGCTATGCGAGGAGCGTGGAATAAAAACCGTGGTGATTCCCGGTCCGAGTGCCGTGATTTCCGCACTTGCGGTTTCGGGACTTGAAACAGGCAGATTCACATTTGAAGGCTTTTTGAGTGTGAACAAAAAGAGCCGCAGCGAGCATCTTGACAGCCTGAAAAACGAACACAGAACAATGATTTTCTACGAAGCACCGCACAAGCTTCCGCAAACTCTCCGAGATTTGTACAGCTTTTTCGGTGACAGAAAGCTTTCGATTGTCCGTGAACTCACTAAAGTTCACGAAGAAGTAATCCGCACCACAACAAAATATGCTGCGGAAAATTATGCGGACGGAAGTTTGAAGGGCGAATTTGTGCTTGTGCTTGAGGGCAAAAAGCAAGAGGAAAAATCCGAAGAATACACCCTTGAATTTGCGGTTGAAACCGCCCGCAAGCTGATTGAAAACGGTGCAAAGCCCACCGAGGCGGCAAAAGAGGCGGCAAGTATAACAGGCTTTAAGAAAAATGAGATTTACAGGGAGCTGTTGTAAATGACATACGAAAACGCTGTTGAAAAAATTCATTCACTTTTGACATTCGGTTCTCGTCCGGGACTTGACCGAATGAGAATTTTACTTGACAGGCTCGGAAATCCGCAGGACAGGCTGAAATTTATACACATTGCAGGTACAAACGGCAAAGGCTCGGTTTGTGCTATGCTTTCATCCGCACTTGTTGCGGCAGGCTACAAAACAGGCTTGTTCATTTCGCCGTATATCACGGATTTTCGTGAGAGGATACAAATAAACAATTGTATGGTGAGCGAGTCCGTTCTCACGGATGCGGTTGAAAAAACTTTCCCTATTATCGAGCAGCTGCGTGAAGAGGGCACAATCATCACAGAATTTGAGTATGTCAACGCTCTTCAATTTTATATACACGCAAATGCAGATTGTGACATTGTTGTTCTTGAAACAGGAATGGGCGGTCTGCTCGACTGCACCAATACTATAAAATCACCGCTTTGCGCCGTTATCACCACAATCGGACTTGACCACACGGCAATTCTCGGCGATACAATTGAAAAAATTGCACAGCAAAAATGCGGAATTTTCAAGCCCGACTCAATGGCGGTTACTTCAAAGCAGGATATCCGTGCAATGAAGGTTATTGAATCAACTGCAAGAGAAAAGAAAATCCCGCTTGCAACGAGCGAGAGCGTTAATATTGATGTCATCGAAACCACCTTAAAGGGCAGTCGCTTTATGTTTAACGGTGTTGAAATCGACCTTCCGCTTTCGGGTGATCATCAGCTTGAAAATGCAAAAACCGCACTTGCGACACTTGATATGCTCCGTTGCAATTCTCTGATTTCAATAACAGATGAGCAGATTGCAAACGGTTTTGCAAAGGCTGTCAACCCTGCAAGACTTGAGCTTTTGAGCGAAAAGCCGATTGTTCTGCTTGACGGTGCTCACAATCCTAACGGAATTGAGGCACTTAAATCGGCAATCCAAAAATTCCTTCCGAATAAGTATATAATTGCAATCACGGGTATGCTTGCCGACAAGGATGTCAGCACTTCGGTAAAACTGCTTGACGGAGTTTTTGACAGAGTTTACACAGTTCCCGTTCACAATCCAAGGGCAATGCACCCTGCAAAGCTTATGCAACAGTATGCAAGATTTGTTGACGATACGGTAACCTTTGAAAGTGCCGAACACGCATTTGATATGGCTTTTGAACAGGCTGAAAAGACCGATTGTGCGGTTGTAATCTGCGGTTCGCTCTACCTTGCAGGAGAAATCCGTCCGTATATCATCAATAAAATCAAGGCTGAAAACGAATCAGCCGAAAAGTAAATTTTTTGTTACAACAGAATAAAACAAATTTTTTGCTCTGCACTTATTATCATTAAGATAACAGGTGCGGAGCTTTTATTTTTTAGAAGGACTGATAAAATTGCTGAAAACGGAATTTAAAAACAACATCCTCACGGCATATATTGACGGCGAAATCGACCATGATTCGGCGGCAGAGATACGCACGAAAATTGACGCCGCCGTTCAGACAAACAAACCTAAGCTTTTGTGCCTTGATTTTTCCAAGGTGTCGTTTATGGACTCATCGGGCATAGGTCTTGTAATGGGACGGTACCGTCAGATGAAGCTTGTCGGCGGAGTGTTGCGTGTAATCAATATTCCCGACAGATTGTACAGACTGTTTGAAATGTCGGGGCTTGAGGGTCTGGGGGTGTTGAGATGAAAACAGTAAATGAAATGAAACTTTGCGTGCCGTCAAAAGGCTGTAACGAGGCTTTTGCAAGGAGCGTAGTGTCTGCGTTTATAATGAACCTTGACCCGACTGTCAACGAACTCAGCGACCTGAAAACCGCTGTGTCCGAGGCTGTGACAAACTGCATTGTTCACGGCTACCGCCGCCAAAGCGGAATGATTTACATAAACGGAAAAATTACCGCCGAAAACAAGGTGATAATCACAATCCGTGACAAAGGCTGCGGTATTTCCAATGTAAAAAAGGCAATGGAACCGCTGTTTACAACCGCTCCCGAAGAGGAGAGGGCGGGACTCGGCTTTGCAGTTATGCAGAGCTTTTGCGACAAGGTGCGTGTCCGTTCAAAGCCCGACAGCGGAACAACCGTAACTCTCGAAAAAATTATAGGTTCGGAAAATGACCGATAAAAATAAACTTGCCGATAAAAATATAGGGCTTGTCCATGCCTGTTGCAAACGATTTTCAGGCAAAGGAATAGAGTACGAAGAGCTTTTCGCATCGGGGTGTCTTGGACTTGCAAAGGCGATAAATAACTTTGATGAAAGCCGTAACCTGCAGTTTTCAACCTATGCCTTCCCCGTGATTATGGGCGAAATAAAGCGGCTTTTCCGTGACGGCGGTGCAGTCAGGGTAAGCCGCACATTAAAGGAGCTTTCGCTTGCAATATCAAGGCTTAACAATGAAAGCAAGCTGAAAAACGGCAGAGAACTCACAGTGAGCCAGCTTGCCGAAAGGCTTGATACAAGCGAGGAAAAAATCATTGACGCACTTAACAGCGCAAGAGTTCCTCTCTCTCTGACTGCCGAATATGACAGCGAGGGCAACCCACAGCTTGATGTTCCGACAGACGATATTCAGGACGAAATCTCGGAACGATTGTCGCTTGAACAGGCGTTAAAATCACTATGCGACACCGACAGAAAAATAATCCAACTGCGTTACTATCAAAGCAAAACCCAAACTCAGACCGCCAAAATTCTTTCTATGACGCAGGTTCAAATCAGCCGCAGAGAAAAGAAAATTCTTACTGCCATACGGGACAAAATGTCGGTGTAACAGCAAAGTTATCAGTAGGGGCGTTCATTGGACGCCCGCACGGCGAGCCGCTATATTTTAATACCCACACATAAAAACAGGCTGTACAAATTTCGTACAGCCTGTCGCTTTATGGTTTTCTTGTGCCGCAACCGCATGTTCCGACATAATTTTGATTTATCTTTCCACACTTTGGACATTGCCAAACATCGGTTTGAGCCGAAATCGGTTCAAAATTTGGCTTTTGACAACTACAGTTTGAGCAATATCTTATGTTGGCAGGATTTGAATTTCCGCATTTCGGACACAGCCATTTTGTACTTACATTCGTTTTTTCGCGGCTTTCTTTTGTAATATAACTGTCAAATGCTTTATTTGCCGATGCGTTTACTTTTTGAATTGCACATGCAAAAATTATTGCAATTATTTCGAGAAATGCCGCAATCATCATACCTGTGAGATTTTCATCACGGTGATGATCTATATAAGATGATACATTCATTATAAATACGATTGTTGAAACAATTTCTAAAATAATAAATATAACTATATATACCATTCGTTCAGGGTGCTTTGCGCGGAAATCGGCAATAAATTCTTCTTTGTTTTTTATTGGTTCTTCATGCTTTTCGGTATGCTGTATATTAAAATTTTGATTTGCATTTTGATTAGAAAAATTATCTGATACAACATTTCCTATTTGTGCGCCGCAGTGCTGACAAAATACACTTCCGTCAGCAATTTGTTTGCCGCATTTTTGACAATACATAAATAATTCCTCCTTAATTACTGTGAAAATTCACAGCTTATATGAGAATTATAATGCAGATTTTCACACTTGTCAATTAAAATTCTAAAATTTCTCATAATTTCAAACAATAATTCGCAAAATACTTATAATTAAATTATTAAAGGTATGAGGTGATATTATGATTGGTGAACGCTTGCAGGAACTTCGCAAAGACCACGGAGTGTCGCAGGCACAGCTTGCGGAGCTTTTGGGTGTGTCACACTACACGATATCATCCTACGAATGTAACCGCAGTGACCCCGACGATAATTCAAAAATAATCATTGCAAAGCTTTTTGATGTGTCGGTCGATTACCTAATCGGTCTGATTGACGAACCGCTTTCGTTCAACCGTAATAACCGTTCCCTTCCGCTTCCTCAGTCATTTACCAAAGCGGACTGCGACAATGTGCTTGATTATATAAAGTATCTTGAATTTAAAAAGAATAAATTCAATGAGAGTTAATTTCCAAAGTAACTCCGAGCATATTGTAATACAAAAATCATTGACAACGAAGGAAAAGTTTGTTATAATATTATTCGCGTGGTTCGGTTACAAAATGTGGCGGATTGATTTTGAAGTTTATTGATTTGTCAGACTGTAAACGGAATATGCGCCAATAGCTCAGTTGGTTAGAGCTACCGGCTCATAACCGGTCGGTCCGGGGTTCGAGTCCCTGTTGGCGCACCAAAGAAAAACCGCACTAAGAAGATATTTTAGAGCTTTTTAGTGCGGTTATTTTTATATCTTTTGTATGTTAAAATATGCTGAAATACGCGAAAATCAGCTAAAAATGCATTGCAAATGCAAGACAGAAAAAAGCTGTGATATTCACCTTGCCTTTAATTTGTAATTTATTTCACAAAAGTTTTACCAAAATTGAAAGAGGCTGCGAAGAATGAAGTCTTAAACTTCATTTCTTCACAGCCTCTGATTTTATATCAGGATTAAACTTGTATTAAATTACCTGTCAATACATCCGGTGTGCGGAATTACTTGTTTGCGATAGCAGCCTGAGCAGCAGCAAGACGAGCAATCGGAACACGGAACGGTGAACATGATACATAGTCAAGACCGATCTTGTGGCAGAACTCAACAGAAGAAGGATCGCCGCCGTGCTCACCGCAGATACCAACATGGAGCTTGTTGTTTACAGGCTTACCGAGTTTGATAGCTGTTTCCATGAGCTTGCCAACGCCTGTCTGGTCAAGCTTAGCGAACGGATCGTTCTCGAAGATCTTAGCATCATAGTAAGCGTTGAGGAACTTACCTGCGTCATCTCTTGAGAAGCCGTATGTCATCTGTGTAAGGTCGTTAGTACCGAAGCAGAAGAAGTCAGCTTCCTTAGCAATCTCATCAGCTGTAAGAGCAGCTCTTGGGATTTCGATCATTGTACCAACTTCGTACTTGAGATCGATGCCTGCAGCAGCGATTTCAGCGTCAGCTGTTTCAACAACAACCTTCTTAACGAACTTGAGTTCCTTAACATCGCATACGAGCGGAATCATGATTTCAGGCTCAACTGTCCAGTCTGCGTGTGCCTTCTGAACATTGATAGCAGCACGGATAACTGCCTTTGTCTGCATCTTTGCAATTTCAGGATATGTTACTGCAAGACGGCAACCACGGTGACCCATCATTGGGTTGAACTCGTGGAGTGAAGCAATGATTGTCTTAATGTCTTCAACGCTCTTGCCCTGAGCAGCTGCGAGCTTCTCAATGTCAGCTTCCTCTGTAGGAACGAACTCGTGAAGCGGCGGATCAAGGAATCTGATTGTTACAGGATTGCCTTCGAGTGCCTCATAAAGAGCCTCAAAGTCGCCCTGCTGATAAGGAAGAATCTTGTTAAGAGCAGCTTCTCTTTCTTCAACTGTATCTGAGCAGATCATCTCTCTGAATGCAGCGATTCTGTCCTCTTCAAAGAACATATGCTCTGTACGGCAAAGACCGATACCTTCAGCGCCGAGCTCACGAGCCTTCTTAGCGTCAGCAGGTGTATCAGCGTTTGTTCTAACCTTAAGAGTTCTGTACTTGTCAGCCCAAGCCATGATTCTGCCGAACTCACCTGCGATTGTAGCGTCAACTGTTGGGATAACGCCGTCGTAGATGTTACCTGTAGAACCGTCGATTGAAATGTAGTCACCCTCGTGGAATTCCTTGCCTGCGAGTGTGAACTTCTTGTTAGCCTCGTCCATTGCGATGTCGCCGCAACCTGATACACAGCATGTACCCATACCACGAGCAACAACGGCAGCGTGTGATGTCATACCGCCGCGAACTGTGAGGATACCCTGTGAAGCCTTCATACCTGTGATGTCCTCAGGTGAAGTTTCAAGACGAACGAGAACAACCTTTTCGCCGTTAGCGTTCCAGTTTTCAGCATCTTCGGCTGTGAATACGATCTTACCGCAAGCAGCACCCGGAGAAGCGCCGAGGCCCTTACCGATTGGTGTAGCAGCCTTAAGAGCAGCAGCATCAAACTGTGGGTGAAGAAGTGTGTCAAGGTTACGAGGATCGATCATTGCAACAGCTTCTTCTTCTGTTCTCATGCCCTCGTCAACGAGGTCACAAGCAATTTTAAGAGCAGCCTGAGCTGTTCTCTTACCGTTTCTTGTCTGGAGCATATAGAGCTTCTTGTTTTCAACAGTGAACTCCATGTCCTGCATATCTCTGTAGTGGTTTTCGAGTGTCTGACAAACATTCTGGAACTGCTCGAAAGCTTCCGGGAACTCTTCAGCCATCTTAGCAATTGGCATAGGAGTACGAACACCTGCAACTACGTCTTCGCCCTGTGCGTTGATGAGGAACTCACCCATGAGCTTCTTCTCACCTGTAGCAGGATCTCTTGTAAATGCAACACCTGTACCGCAATCGTCACCCATGTTACCGAATGCCATTGACTGTACGTTAACGGCAGTACCCCATGAATAAGGGATATCGTTGTCACGACGGTAAACGTTTGCACGAGGGTTGTCCCATGAACGGAATACAGCCTTAACTGCGCCCATGAGCTGTTCCTTAGGATCGTCAGGGAAGTCCTGACCGATTTTCTCTTTGTATTCAGCCTTAAACTGGCCTGCAAGCTCCTTAAGATCGTCAGCTGTAAGCTCTACGTCATAAGTAACGCCTCTCTCAGCCTTCATCTTGTCGATGAGCTCTTCAAAATATTTCTTACCTACTTCCATAACTACATCTGAATACATCTGAATGAATCTTCTGTAGCAGTCCCAAGCCCAACGAGGGTTGTTTGACTTCTTAGCGATAACTTCAACAACATCTTCGTTAAGACCGAGGTTAAGGATTGTATCCATCATACCCGGCATTGAAGCACGAGCACCTGAACGAACTGAAACGAGGAGGGGGTTCTCCTTGTCGCCGAACTTCTTGCCTGTGATCTCTTCCATCTTCTCGATGTACTCGTTGATCTGAGCCTGAATTTCAGCGTTGATTTCTCTGCCGTCCTCATAATACTGAGTACAAGCTTCTGTTGTAATTGTGAAGCCCTGTGGTACAGGAAGTCCAAGACCTGTCATTTCTGCAAGGTTGGCACCCTTACCGCCGAGGAGCTCACGCATGTTAGCATTACCTTCTGTAAAAAGGTAAACCCATTTGTTTGCCATAACTGGTAATCCTCCTAAAAATAAATTAAGATATACGGCTGTGGCAGACTTACCCCTTGGTAAAACCTGCCTGCTTGTATAAGCCTATCGAATATTATAACAAACTTTGGTCAAAATAGCTATATTTTTTTCAAACTTTTTTCTTATAAAAAACGAGTTTTATTTTCGACAATATTGTATAAATCGTTTAAAATGCCTTTTTTTGCCCGATTTTTGTAATTTTCTCTTGAAATTTGTGATTTTTGTGAGATAATATTATGGTATGAACGAGTGTCTTGTGACAGGACTGCCTGCATCTTTGTTGTTTTGTCACAGATAAAAGGAGAAAAAATGAAGAATTGTGCCGTTATCCTCGCAGGCGGCGAGGGCAAAAGAATGAAATCCGACAAGCCGAAAACATTGTCGGAGGTACTCGGCAAGCCGATGCTCTGCTGGGTTATGTCGGCTTTAAGAAAAGCCGGCATTGACGACATCTGTGTGGTCAAGGGCTTTAAAAAAGAGTGTATTGAGGAGTATCTTTCAACTCTCGATTTTTCCGTTGAAAGCGTATTTCAGGCTGAAAGACTCGGAACAGGCCACGCTGTGATGATGGCAAAGGATTTTCTTAAAAAGCACAGTGGCAATGTTGTTATTCTCAACGGCGACGCTCCGTTTATGGACAGCAAGACTATTGAGAATTCCCTGAAGGCTCATATTGAGAACGATTGTGCCGCAACGGTTATTTCCGCAAAGGTTGACGATCCGACAGGTTACGGCAGAATTGTCCGTGACGAAAACGGAAATCTGCGTGCAATAGTTGAGCAGAAAGACGCCGATGAGGAAACTCTCAAAATAAATGAGGTAAACTCGGGCGGATTTTGGTTTGATTGTCAACTTCTTCTTTCGGTTCTCGACAGAATCAAGTCGGATAACAGCGCAAAGGAATATTATCTTCCCGACGCAATCAAGCTTTTGCTTGAGGACGGAAGAAAGGTCGGAGCATTCACGGCTCAGTGCAGTGATACGGTTCTGGGTGCAAATGATCCGGCTCAGCTTGAACAGCTTAACGAAATTGCAAGGGCAAAGGGTTACAGCTGTTAATTGTTCGGTTAATCATTGGTAAACATATACTACACACATTAAAATTCAAAGGAGTTATTGCAATGAATTTTCACGGTAAGGACATTAAAATTTTCACCGGCAGTTCAAATGTTGATGTAGCTCAGGGAATTGCAGGCTGTCTTGGTCTGCCGCTTGGTAAGAGTGACTGTACACAGTTCTCGGACGGTGAAATCTCTGTTTCTCTTCACGAATCTGTTCGTGGCAGCGACTGCTTTATTGTTCAGTCAACCTGTGCTCCAGTCAACGACAATCTTATGGAAATGCTCATAATGATTGATGCCATGAAGCGTGCGTCTGCTGCAAGAATCACAGTTGTTATGCCATACTTCGGTTATGCAAGACAGGACAGAAAAGCTAAGGCAAGAGATCCGATCTCGGCTAAGCTTTGTGCAGACATCATCACCTGTGCAGGTGCTGACCGTGTGCTTACAATGGATCTTCACGCAAATCAGATTCAGGGCTTCTTCAACATTCCTGTTGACCACCTTCAGGGTGCATCACTTCTCGCAAACCATATGAGAGAGAAAATCGGCGGCAAAAATGATGATTATATCGTTGTTTCTCCTGACCTCGGTTCTGTAACCCGTTCAAGAAACTTTGCATCAAAAATCGGCACAGGTCTTGCTATTATCGACAAGAGAAGACCAAAGGCTAATGTTTGTGAGGTTATGAACATCATCGGTGACGCAAAGGGTAAGAAGGTTATCCTTGTTGACGATATGATTGACACAGCAGGTACTCTCTGCAATGCCGCTAACGCTATTGTTGAAAAGGGCGGTGCAACAGAGGTTTACGCTTGCGCTACTCATGCAGTTCTTTCCGGTCCTGCAATCGAGAGAATCCAGAACAGCGCAATCAAAGAAGTTGTTCTTCTTGACACAATTCCTGTTCCGAAGGAAAAGATGATTGACAAGTTCACAATTCTTCCTGTTGCTCCTACATTTGCAGAGGCTATCGCAAGAATCTACAATGACAAGCCGTTCACAGCCGCTTTCGGTTGATAGGCGAACAACAGGCAATTTAATCATATAAATTGAGGCGGGTTTTAACTAACCCGCCATTTCGCTGTTTTACTGCAAAATTTTCAGTAATAAAACGGTACAATATGTGAGGGTGATTTAATTTTGTTTGGTATAGTTTACGGCTCCGATTCAGATAACAAAATAATGAACCGCTTTGTCGATGAGTACGAATTGTGGTGCAATGAGGGCAAAAATCCGGATATTGCGTCAATCGACCTCGACTTTGCGCTTGACCTGCAAAAGAAAAGACTTGACGAAAAGGGTGTAAAGATTCAGACCGCCTTTACCGATAAGGAAACGGTGAAGAATGAAGTCCCCATAAATGCTTGTACTGCCTACGATATGGGCGAATGTAAGAGTAACATTGCGTCAAAGACATATGAGGTTACGGAGAAATACTTTAAAGACGGAAAGAAAAAGAAAAAAATCAAGGACAGATTTTTCTTTTACACAATGATTACAAGGCTTGAAAACCAAAATTCCGAGGTTGCGTGTTCGTGTCCGAACTGCGGTGCGGTAAGCAGTGTAAGAGAGCTTCTCAACGGTTGTAAAAACTGCAAAACTCGCTTTATTATGGACGATTTGTTCCCGAAGGTTACAAACTTCTACTTTGTAAAAACCTATTCGCTTGCGAACAAGTCAACGAAAAAAGTGCTTGCTCCGTACCTTCTCGGCGGAATTGCCGCCGTTGCGGCATTTACGGTATGGGTGGTTGTAAAGGACGGAACTTTTGATCCCGCAACCGCAAATATGGTCTATGAAATCGGCATAAGAGCAATCCCCGTACTGCTCGGCGGACTTTTGGCGGGGTACCTTGCATGGGCATTAAAAACGCTTTTCGGACTTTTTGTCGGTGCGGCAAAGAGCATTCCGATGATAGGTCCGCACTTCAATTGTCAGAAAAGACTTCCGTGGCTTATGAAAGAGGTTAATCCTAACTTCTCATATGAATACTTTATCGGCAAGGTGCTTGCTTTGCTCAAGATTATGATTTTCAGCGATGATTACACAAACCTCGCAGTCTATGAGGGCAATCCGATGAAAAATCCTTTCGGAGATATTGTTGATATCAAGTACAGAGGTGTGTCAAAGCTTAATTCGTTCAATGTCACAAACGGCTGTTGCTATGTTGATATGACCGTTTACGCAACAACCGTGAAGAACAAAAATTCTTCATTTAGGGTTAAAAACGAAAAGTTCAGGCTTACCGTTTGCAGAAGTGTGAACGCCATGGATGACGGAGTTTTCACAATGAAAAAAGTAACCTGTAAAAGCTGTGGCGCAAGCTTTGATGCAACAAGAGAACGCAACTGCCCGTATTGCGGAAATCCTTATCATCTCGGCAACGATGACTGGGTTGTTGTAAGCTTCGGAAAAGGTTAATTTAAATTTCAGAATACATATAATATAAATAAGAGGGAAACTGATATGTTCGGAAAAAACAAATCAACGGGGTCGGTTGAGTACATTGTAGTCGGACTCGGCAATCCCGACAGAAAATACGAAAACACTCGTCACAACGCAGGCTGGCTTGCAATTGACCGCATTGCCGACAAGCTCGGTTGTGATGTGAACAAAATAAAATACAAAAGCTTTATCGGCACTTGTACTGTAAACGGTGCAAAGGTTATGCTGATGAAGCCCACAACATATATGAACAACAGCGGTCAGGCAGTTGTTGAGGCGATGAACTTCTACAAAATTCCTCCCGAAAATGTCATTGTAATTTTTGATGACATTTCGCTTGATGTCGGAAAAATGCGTATCCGTTCAAAGGGCAGTGACGGCGGTCAAAGGGGAATGCGCAGTATCATCTATCTCAGCGGAAGCGATAAATTCCCCCGCATCAAGGTTGGCATAGGCGCAAAGCCAAATCCCGACTGGGACCTTGCCGACTGGGTGCTTTCAAAGTTCACTCCCGATGAAATGAAAAAGCTTGATGAAATTTTTGACAATGCCGAAAAGGCAATCGAGCTGATTATTGACGGCAAAACCGACCGTGCTATGAATTTGTTCAACTGAAAAGGGACAAAGAAATGAATAATCTCAACTTTCTTGTTGATGTTCTGAAAGACTCGCCCGTTTTCAAAACACTTGAAAAGAATGTCAAGCCGGGCAGAACGGTCTGTGCTTCGGGACTTTCAACAATCAACAAATCAAATATCATCTATGCGCTGTGCCGCCTCAAGGGCGTCACGGCATTTTGTCTTGCCTCCGATGAAAAAGAGGCGCAAACCCTGTGTAACGACCTTTCGTGTATGGGACTTCGTGCCTATGTTTATCCTGTGCGTGACTTCAACTTTCTCGACTTTCAGAGCCGTTCGCACGAGTACGAGCACGCAAGACTTAAAGTTTTGCTCAAACTTCTCAACCACGAATGTGATGTTGCAATTGCGTGTGTTGATGCGGCGGCACAGCTTACCGTTCCGAGAAATGTGCTTGAACAGTCGGTTATTGAATTTGAAGAGGGCAGGGAGTTATCGCTTGAAAAGGCGACAAAGGCGCTTACTCTGCTCGGCTACGAACGCTTTGATGCGGTAGAGGGCAGCGGTCAGTTTTCACTCAGGGGCGGTATCCTCGACTTTTTTATGCCCGACAGCGACTACCCCGTCAGATGCGAGTTCTGGGGCGATGAAATTACCGACCTCAGCTATTTTGACATTGAAACTCAGAGAAGATTCAAAAAGGCTGACAAAATTACACTTTCGCCCTCAACCGAAATAGTAATTGAGGACAGAGCCGCCCTTGCAGATAAAATTGAACACAAGGCAAAGCTCCTCCGTTCCAAGAACAGCGCCAAAGCCAAGGAAAAACTTTTTTCAGAGGCAGAGCTTATCCGCAGCGGTGCAATGATTGCCAATGCGGACAAATTTATCAATCAGATTTACGATAAACCGGAGTCGCTTTTTGATTATCTCGACAGAAACACCCTCGTTTTTGCGTCCGAATTTACTGCAATTCAGGAACGGGGAAAGTCAATGGACTTTATCAGCAATGAAACCCTTATGCAGGGCTTTGAGAACGGAACTCTTTGCAGAGGCTTTGACCGCTTTGCGCTCACATTCAACGAATGTACCGAGTTTCTGCAAAGTCACGGAACAATCGTGCTTGAAAACTTTGTTCACGGAAGTATGCCTATCAAGCTGTCGGAAATCATCAGCTTTTCAACAAAACAGCTTTCTGCATGGGGCGGTTCGTATAAACAGCTAAAAGAGGATGTTGACGGACTTTTTACCCCCGAAAGCAAGGGCGTTATCTTTGCAGGAACAGAAAGAGCCGCCAAAAATCTTTGCGACACCTTTAACGCAGACGGCATAAACGCTGTTTACAGCGAGGGTGCGGATAAGATTTCAAAGGGCGAATTGCTTGTTATGCAGGGCGCTTTGAGTGCAGGCTTTGAGTATCCGTCACAAAAGTTTTTTGCAATAACCTACAGTCAGGTTTCGTACCGTCCCGAAAAGTCCAAAAAGAAGAAGAAAAAGACGGGACAGGAAATTTACAGCCTTTCCGAGCTTACTCCGGGTGATTATGTTGTACACAATGTTCACGGTATCGGTGTGTTCGGCGGTATAAGAAAAATTGATACTCACGGAGTTATAAAGGACTATATCAAGATTGACTACGCAAAGGGCGATGTGCTTTATGTGCCTGTCACACAGCTTGATATGGTTGCAAAATATATAGGCCCGAAAGAGGATTCAAGGGTTAAGCTTAGCCGACTCGGTTCGGGCGACTGGCAAAAGGCAAAGGCAAGGGTTAAAACCTCTGTCAAGGACATTGCCAAGGAGCTTATTGAGCTTTACTCACAGCGTATGAAAGCCAAGGGCTATGCCTTTTCGGCAGATAACGAGTGGCAGAGAGATTTTGAACTCAGCTTTGAATATGACGAAACTCCCGACCAGCTGCGTTGTTGTGAGGAAATCAAGCACGATATGATGCGTTCGTCGCCGATGGACAGACTTCTCTGCGGTGATGTCGGTTTCGGCAAAACAGAGGTTGCACTCCGTGCCGCCTTTAAGTGTATTGCAGATTCAAAGCAATGCGCATTGCTCTGCCCCACAACAATCCTCGCATGGCAGCATTATCAGACGGTAATCAAGCGTTTTGAGGGCTATCCCGTTCGTGTGGAGCTGCTTTCAAGATTCCGTACAGCGAAACAGCAGAAAGAAATTCTCCAAAAGCTAAAGCGAGGAGAAATTGATATGGTTGTCGGAACTCACAGACTTGTGCAGAAGGATGTTGAATTCCGTGACCTCGGACTTGCAATCATAGATGAGGAACAGCGTTTCGGTGTTGCCCAAAAGGAGAGGTTCAAGGAACTGTGCAAAAATGTCGATGTGCTTACGCTCTCGGCTACTCCTATTCCGAGAACCCTCAATATGGCAATGAGCGGTCTGCGTGATATGAGCGTTATCGAAGAAGCACCGACAAACCGTCAGCCTGTTCAGACCTATGTGCTTGAACACGATGATGCGGTTATCAACGAGGCAATCCGCCGTGAGCTCCGCCGTGGCGGTCAGGTGTTCTATCTTCACAACAATGTTGAAACAATTTCTTCATGTGCCGCAAAAATACGGGAGGCAATTCCAGAGGCGAAAATTGCAATCGGTCACGGCAAAATGAAAGAGGGTGAGCTCAGCGAGGTTTGGCGGCAGATGCTTGAACAGGAGATTGATGTGCTTGTCTGCACAACAATTATCGAAACGGGTGTCGATTTGCCGAATGCCAACACCCTTATTATAGAAAATGCCGACTGTATGGGACTTTCGCAGTTGCATCAGCTCAGAGGCCGTGTGGGCAGAAGTTCACGAAGGGCATATGCCTACTTTACCTTCAGACGGAACAAGGTTCTCACGGAGATTCAGCAGAAAAGGCTTGCCGCAATCAGGGAATTTACAGAATTCGGCAGCGGCTTCCGCATTGCAATGCGTGACCTTGAACTGCGAGGTGCGGGCAATATTATGGGCGCTCAGCAGCACGGTCATATGGAGTCGGTCGGTTACGATATGTACCTCAAGCTTCTTGATGAGGCAGTAAGTGAGGAAAAGGGCGAGAAAAATACTGCCAAGGATCTTGACTGTCTTATTGACATTTCGGTTGACTCTCACATTCCCGAAAGCTATGTCGAAAGCCTTACGCTCCGCCTTGATGTTTACCGCAGAATTGCTGATATTCGCAGTAATGAGGATGCAGACGATGTTATCGACGAGCTTCAGGACAGATTCGGCAAGATTCCAAACTCGGTTCTCGGACTTATCGACATTGCCCTTGTGCGTAACCGTGCTTACTCAATGGGTGTGTATGAAATCAGACAGAACGGCACAATGCTTATGCTCTATGTAAACGAGCTTAAATCACCGCAGGTTGCCGATCTGCTCATCGCTTTGGGCGGAAAAGCAAAGCTTGTTGCAGGAGCAAAACCGTGTGTTGCGGTTGAGTGCAAAAACAGTTCCGCTCCGCTTGAAACGCTCACCAAAATTTTCGGTGTGCGGTAAGTTTGCGGTTAGAAATTGCAATTTGTTAAGAAAAATCCCCTCTGAAAGTATAAAATTACTGTTTTTTGTAGGATTTTCTCAACAAAATTTTATAAAAATGTAGACAATGACAAATTTTTTGTGTATAATCGTAAGGTACATTATCCTGCGGAAGTGTGTTTTGCAGGACACTCAGCATTTAATTTTTTAAAAGGACGGTAAAAAACTATGAAGCCTAATATCAAGGTCGGTTCATTTTTACTTGCAATTGTTATGATGTTCTCAGTTTTTGCAATTGCAGGTTGTACACCCACAACTCTTAACAAAGAATGGTCGTATAAGACAAGCGATAACGAGCTTGCCATCGGCGCTTATATCTACTCACTCAATGCAGCTTACAGTCAGGCTGAAAGCTTTGCCAAGAAGCTTGACGATTATGATTCGACATCCGACAAGTGGCTTGATGAAAAAATCAAGGACGATGACGGCAACGAGCAGGTTGCAAGAGAATGGATTAAGGATCAGGCTAAGAAAATGTGCCTCAGCTACCTCGTAGTTGACGAACAGCTTAAAAAGGAAAATGTAAACATCGGTCAGGCAACTCTTGACTCCGCAACAAGTCAGGCTGAAACATACTGGAATGTCGGTCCGTATGCGTCACAGGGTTATGTAATGCCGATGAAGAAGCAGTATGAAAAGTACGGCGTTTCACTCGACAGCTTTGCATACTGCACAACTCTCTACAACACAAAGTATGAGGCTCTCTTCAAAGCAGTTTACGGCAAGGGCGGTTCAAAGGAAGTTTCCGACGCCGACCTTACAAAGTATTTCAAGGAAAACTATACGGACTACTCATATCTTCCCGTGAACCTTTACACATCAACAAAAGATGAGGCAGGTTCATCAAAGAATGTTGCAATGAGCGACAAGGAAATCAAGAAGGTTGAGGATCAGCTTAACGGCTACAAGAATGACCTTAACAAGGGCGGTTCTTTTGATGATGTTATTGCATCATACAAGAAGTCAAGCGGTTCGGAAAAAGATTCTTCTGTTTCAAATGTAGAAGTTCTCGACAAGAGCTCAATCGGTAAGGAGCTTAAAGAGGCTATCGGCAAGCTTAAAACAGGCAAGGCTGAAACTCTCAAGGTCGGCAGCGGCGACAGCGCAATCTACTATCTCGTTTATAAGAAAGACGTCAGCAAGGATGTTGACAGCTATATCGGCAACGAATCAAACAGAGCCGGTGTACTTGCGTCAATGAAGTCAGACGAATTTTCAAAGTACATTGAAGGTCTTGCAGAAAAACTCAAGTATGAAGAAAACACTTCGGTTATTGACAAGTACAAGCCCGAACTCTTCTTCGTTGCGGTTGAGCCTACAACAGCGGCGTCAACAACAACCGCATCTGATAAAAGCTCAAAGTAATTGATATCGGACATACAACAGACGCACTTTCAGATTATTCTGAAGAAAGGAGCTTTTATGAAAAAACATTCAAAGCTTTGCGCAATTTTTCTTACAGCACTTTTGAGCATTTCGGCTGTAAGCTATTCTGTATCGGCAGTCGGTGAGGATGTTGACTCAGGCGGAGATTCAAGCGTTATTGTTGATCCGGTAGAGCCGGAACCCGATCCTGCCCCTGATCCGGACCCTGCACCTGAACCTGAGCCGGAGCCGGAGCCGCAGCCGCAGCCCGACCCCGTGTATCCGGATTCTTCGAACGATTCATCATATGTAGATCCAGGCTATTCGTCAAGTGATTCGTCATATGACAGCAGCTATAGCTACGACAGCAGCTATGACTACAACAACAATAACGATTATAACAATAGCTACAGCAGCAGTCAGACTTACTACTACTCTGAGCCGTCATATGTAGGCGGCGGTCAGTCATATGTTGCTCCGTCAAATACTGCTCCGTCAGCGTCGCTCATCAAGTCTGACGATAACATTGACGAAAAGACTCTTTCAAGCGGCGACTGGTCGGATATCGCAAAAAATCTTAAAAATACCGACACAGCGGGTTCTGACGGTGATGACTTTAGCTTCATCAAGAATAATAACAGCAAGGGTGACAACGGTCATTGGATGTTCTATGTTTCAATTGTTCTTCTTGCTCTCGGTGTTGCCGGCATCGCATACTTTGTGATTTCGATTGTCCTTAACAAAAAGAAGAGAGTCGCAGTCGGCGGCAGAAGTAACGCTCCAAAGAGCAAATCTGCACAACCGCAGCGTTACAGCAGTAACGATGACTATGCCGATGATTACTCATCTTCAGGCAGAAAGTCAGAAAGACGCAGTAAGTACGATACTGCTGAAATCAAACTCCCCAAGAACAACTCAAAGGGCGGAAGAAGATACAAGTAATTAAATAACTTTATAAAACAAAAGCAGTTCCAAAAAATCGGAACTGCTTTTTTGTTTGGCTGTGTAATTGGATTTTTATATGACCTTTGTTCGATTATTAAAATCAGTTTTTGTCATACGGCTTTTTGTATGCCTCTTTGAACGGCCTTACCGTGCCGTCCTTTTCCTCAACGCTTACATTGTCAAGTGTTGCGTTGAACTGTGTGCGGATTTCGCCGAGATAAATTTTGTACAGCTCTTTCTGCTCTTTTTGCTCAGCCTCGGTGAGTCCGTGTTCTTTTTTCTTTTTTGCAAGCTCGTTAATTCTTTCGAGCATTTTTTTATCCATAAGTCAATCCCCCTGACTGCAATTATAAATTTATGAGCCTCTGCTCAACAATTATAATATCACACAAGAGGATAAAGTGCAAATTTTTAAATTGCCAATTGAAAACGAAAAAAATTTGTGCTATCATTCATTTAAACCCGTTATACGGCAAATTTTTTCGGCGGTGAATTATGGAAAATTTCAGCTTATTACACCCGACAAATTCAAATGCATCCTACAGAACTCTCAACAAAGAGGCACTGAATGATTTGTCGGTTGATTTTATATGTGACGCTCTCACAAAAGAGCAGTATGAACGCAACAGCATAAAGCAGCTGCTGATAAATATTACGGATGACGAGGAAGTTATAAAATATCGTTGCGATGTTTTTGAGGATTTTCTTCGTTTTCCGAAACTTCGTGATGATCTATCCGCACTCCTTGTAAAGCTGAACGATTTGCGTGAAATTGAGCGCTTTCAAAAGGATACCGAGGCATCTTCCTTATGGCAGCTTGTAAACCGACTCCGTGAAATGGACGGCTATGTCGATTGCATTACAAGAATAAAAAATACGCTTGAAACGATTGATGTAAGGTCGGAGGGATTGCTCGAGCTAAAGAAAAATGTTCAGTCAATCTACAATGACAGCGGCTTTCCCAACCTGAAAAAGGATATAATTGACACGCTTGCAAAGGCTCAAAAGCTCAAGAGCATAACCCTCGGTGTGAATCTTGACGATTTGCTCCGCCCAAAGAGTGTGGGTGTAATCTCACTCAATGACAAAGAATTTACCGACAGCGGTATCCTCAAAAGATTTATGAAGTTTACAAATCGTGACAGCGAACTGCACCACGGCAACGATGTTTCGGGATTTTTAAGCTTTCATCCGTCCAATCCGTCAACCTCTCAGTTCGGACTTGGACAGTTCGTTGTGGGCGCACAACAGGATGTAAACCGCACTATGAACAGCTCGCTGACCGGCGCAGATCCTATGTCTGATGCACTCAAAAATGTTGTGACCGATATTCTCCGCAGAATCGTCAATGATATAAAATCAATGCTCAACAGATATGTCAATGTCAACGGCTACTCGTTCGTTTCGCTTATGCCCGAAATCATTTTCTATATCCGTTTTGCAGAGCTTTGTGATAAGATGAAAAAGAAAAATCTTCCGCTGTGCAAGGCAGAGGTTCTTCCTAAAGAGGAAAGAAACTGTTTTTTGAAAGATGTTTACAACCTTAAACTCGGCATAAAATCGGCAAACGGTGAGAATTTGGATATTGTCACAAACGATATTGATTTTAACGATGACAGGCGAATTTACATTCTGACAGGTCCGAATCGTGGCGGTAAAACTACGATTACTCAGGCGGTCGGACTTGCGTTTCTGCTTGCTCAGAACGGAATATATGTTCCTGCAACGCAGATGAAATTCAGCCCATGCGACAGCATTTTTACGCATTTTCCTGCCGATGAAAACGATACCGTTGACCTTGGCAGACTCGGTGAAGAAAGCAAAAGACTTGCCGAAATTTTCTCCTCGGCAAGCCGTTACAGTCTGCTTTTGCTCAACGAAAGCCTTGCAACAACCAATGTTGCCGAGGGCTTGTACATTGCCCGTGATGTTGTCAAATCAATGCGCTATCTCGGCACAAGGGCGATTTTTAATACCCATATGCACGATTTGGCTCGCAATCTTGACGAGGTGAACACAACCGTAAAGGGCGACAGCAAGATTGAAAGTCTGGTAACAGGTGTTGAAAACGGACAGCGTTCGTTCAAGGTTTTCATCGCTCCGCCTCAAGGTGTAAGCTATGCCAAAGACATTGCCGAAAAATACGGCGTAACCTTTGACAAAATCAAAAAACAGATTGATCGGCAGCGTGTCGCTGCACCCGGTTCGGGAAGATAGTATGTAATATTAAAAGCATATTATGCCCGAGCGGAAGTTTTTTAAAATTGAAAATGGAAAATTGAAAATTGAAAATTACGGTCGGGCAGACAGTTTGCAAAATGCAAATCATTGTCGTCCGACTGTTTTTGTATATATAGAAGTTGCGTTTAAATGTATGGGCGGATGCTACGGTGTTGCAATTATTTTGTTATATTCAGAAAATTCGTATAAAAGAAAACGGAGTGCATTACGCACTCCGTTTTCTTATGCCCACAAAATAATAAAAAAAGAAGGAAATAGCTGTTTAATAAAGCAACAGTTTAACCTTGCAGGATTTCAAGCTATTTCCTACAAACTGTCACCCTATGCGAGTATTCTAACACTAACAGTAATAAAAGTCAAGACTGTTATACTATTTTTTGTTATTGATAGTAATAATATCGTTTAACTTTACACATTGAATAAATCATGTGTCTGAAATTTATGCAGATTATCAAAAGAAACCTGCCTGCCTGAAGATGAAAATCCACAAAAACATCGTGAAACACGCTAAAACCGAAGTGAACACAACCGCCGCACCTGCAAGTTTGAAGTCGCTGTCCATTTGCTGAGCCATTGTGAATGACGAAACCGCACACGGCGATGCAAAAAGTCCGATAAGCGACACAAAGTCAACACCTCTGATTCCTATAAGCGCCGCCGTACCCAGACAAAGTGCCGGCACAACAACAAGTCTTGCGATTATGCAGATTATGAGGTTGCGTGAACAGCCTTTTATGCTGTCAAATGTGACAGACGCACCGAGTACAATCAGAGCAAGCGGAGTTGCAACCGCCGCAATATCCGAAACAGTTTTGCCGATTGTTTCCGGCAGCTTTACATTAAATGCAACAGACAGAAGTCCGAGTACAGAGCCGATAATCAGAGGATTTCTGGCAATGCCTTTTAAAATTTTCAGCACATTTATCTTTTGCCCTCTGAAAATTTCAAGCGTGATTACGGCAAGCATATTGTAAATCGGCACAATTACGGCAACAAGAACGGCGGTCATACCAAGCTTATCCTTACCGAAAATATTTGCCGCAATCGGAAGTCCCATAAGTACAAAATTACTGCGGTAAATCGCCTGAATCATCGCACCACGGCTGTAATTTGACTTTTCAACAAGGAGTGTAAACCCGATTGACAAAAAGTAAATTGCGAACACTGCAATAACCGCAAAGGCAAGCAGCTTCGGGCTGAAAACGCTTGAAAAATCTGAGCCGTAGATGTTATTGAACATCAGAAAAGGAAAAAATACATTGAAAACAATTTTGTTAAGCTGAGGCAGAAAGCTGTCCTGCAAAATTTTTAATTTTCTCACAAGAAAACCGATGAAAAGCATTATGAACATCGGCAGAACCGCATTAAGCGCAACGAAAAAACTCTCCATAAAATCACCTCTTTTCAGCATACCACATTGCAAAATTTTTTTCAACAAAGCATATACCCGAAAATGTGCATTTATTCAAGTTGAAATATGTCGGTTTGTGTGTTAAAATATTTCGTGAACGATTTAAAATGAAACAACGAGGTGTGACAATGAAAAAATGTGAATTCTGCGGAAAACAGATATCGTATTTTGACCAGTATTGTGATGATGAGTGTCATATTAAAGCAAATAAATTTTACGAAAAGGGCGAGCGTTTCGGCAAGCTGTTTGCGGTAATCAATATGATTTGTGTGTTCGGAATTCCAATCGGACTTTTTATGCTCTCGTTTGCAAGAGAGGTCGGTCTTACCGTCGCACTTGCAAGCTGTGTAATTCTCGGAATTATGCTCATTATTCTTCCGTTTCCCACGGAAAATATGATTTCAAAATTCAAAATTCGGAAAGCCGTAAAAATCACAAGAATGATCGGCGGTGCGGTAATCTTTCTCGGAGTGCTGATTTTGCTCCTTGCATTGTTAATTAAATTCTGATTTTAAATAAAACGAATAAAACGAAAAATTGCGTCAATACTATTTTCAGCAAATACAAAGGAGGACTTTGAATGCTCGATAAAATAGCATTGACGCTTCTTATTATCGGCGGACTCAACTGGGGAAGTGTCGGCATTTTTCAGTTTGATCTTGTTGCGTGGATTTGCGGCGGACAGACAGGAATCATAAGCCGTATTGTTTACATCCTTGTCGGACTTTCCGCAATCTGGTGCATTACTCTTTTATTCAGGGACACAAGCGACACCGTGACGGACGGAACAGTTGCGGATTCGTAGTTTTTGCAGTAGGTTTAGCCGTATGGGCGGATATTATCCGCCCCTACGGGATTGTACGAACGACTACAATGTTACGCTCGGGTATAATATGTTTTTTACATTGCAAACTGTCTACACGAAAGGGGAACGGCGGTTCGCCGTATTGTACAATAAAATAATCAATAAACAAAAAACAGGCTGTCATATGACAACCTGTTTTCTTATGTAATATTTACTGCGTGGCAGATTTATTTCAATTAAAGTGCCTCAACAATGGCTCTTGTATCTCTCGCAATAACCATTTCTTCGTCGGTTGCAATGAGTTCAACTCTGATTGCCGAATCAGGAGTTGAGAGTGTGCCTGTAACACCGCATGTGGCCTGCTTGTTAAATTCCTTATCCAACTTAACGCCAAGGCATTCAAGATAGTCGCAAACCTTTTCACGGAGCATAGGCTGGTTTTCACCGATACCTGCCGTGAATACGATGCCGTCACAACCGCCGAGTGCTACATAATAACTGCCGATGTACTTTGCAATCTGGTAGTAAAGCATTTCGTGGGCAAGGTGAGCTCTCATATTGCCGTCTGCTTCGGCTGCACAAACATCACGGTCGTCAGACGAAACGCCCGAAATGCCCAAAAGACCCGATTCCTTGTTGAGAATCTTTGACATTTCCTCGGGAGTGAGATGCTCTTTTTCAGCGATAAATGTGATAACAGACGGATCAAGTGAACCTGAACGGGTACCCATCATAAAACCGCCGAGAGGAGTAAGTCCCATTGTTGTGTCGATAACCTTGCCGCCCTTTACGGCTGTGATTGAAGAACCGTTGCCAATGTGGCAGGTGATGAGCTTAAGCTCTTCCTTTTTTCTGCCCATAAGGTCAGCCATTTTTTCGGAAACATAACGGTGAGATGTGCCGTGAAAGCCGTACTTTCTTACACCGAACTTTTCATAATATTTGTAAGGTACTGCATACATAAATGCTTTTTCGGGCATTGTCTGGTGAAAAGCAGTATCAAAAACCGCAACCTGCGGAACTTTCGGACCGAAAACTCTTGTACAGGCCTCAATGCCCTGAAGGTGTGCAAGGTTGTGAAGAGGTGCAAGAGGAGCAAGCTCTCTGATTTTGTTGATTACCGAGTTATCTACAAGCACCGACTTGTCAAAGTACGCACCGCCCTGCACAACTCTGTGACCTACAGCGGAAACCTCAGACAAATCGCTGATTGCACCGTATTCGGGATCTATGAGTGCATTTTTAACAGCCTCAAAAGCCTGTGTGTGGTTAAGCATCTGTGTTTTGCGTTCAATTTTTTTTCCGTCCGGTGTTTTAAAACCAATGAAAGCACCGTCCTGACCGATTCTTTCACAGTTACCCTTTGCGAGAACTGCCTCGTTGTCAGTATCAATGAGCTGGTACTTAAGCGAGGAACTGCCTGCGTTGATTACGAGAATTTTCATTACAATCGTCCCCTTTGGTAGTTATTTTCAGTTTTAAGTGAAGAAATATATTTGCCTGCCGCCATATTTTATACTATAATGTAAATTAGAAAATGTCTTTTCGAAATCGACAGGTTACACATACATATGATACTCCAATTTATGTGTGTTTTCAAGTGTTTTTTACAATATGTATGCGAATATGAGCTTTGGGGGAGAAATTATGGCAACTGCCGTTATCTGTGAATTTAATCCGTTTCACAACGGTCATAAATATTTGCTTGAAAGTGCAAAAAAAGTGCTTAAAGAGCCGATTATAGCGATTATGAGCGGAAGCTTTACCCAGCGCGGTGAGGTTGCTGTATGCGACAAATTTGTCCGTGCAAAATCTGCCCTTGAAAACGGTGCGGATTTGGTGCTTGAACTGCCCGTTGTGTTCTCGCTTTCGGGGGCTGAGGGCTTTGCAAAGGCAGGTGCTGCGATTGCGTCGGCTTTTGACTGCACAAATCATCTTGCCTTCGGCAGTGAAAGCGGTGACTGCGAACTGCTCAAAAAATCCGCAAACGCTGTTTGTGACGAAAGGGTACAGGCTCTTGTGCGTGACGGTATGAAAAACGGCGGATACTACCCCCGTGAGCTTGAAAGCGCCGTCAAAACGGTTTTTGGTGACGAGGTTTCATCGGTACTTTGCAAACCGAATAATATTCTTGCCGTTGAGTATATCAAGGCATTGAGCAGTACATCTGTTGAACCGTTCTCGGTTGCAAGAACAGGTGTTGCACACGACAGCCGTATTGCAGACAACGACCTTGCGTCTGCGTCACACATAAGAGAAATGCTGCGTAACGGTGAAAATGCAAAGAAATATGCACCATATGTTCCCGATGAAATCACATTTTCCGAAAATCTTGACAGACCGTTGCTGTATCGTTTGCGTACTATGACAAGAGAGGAGATTTCTAAGCTGCCCGATGTGGGCGAGGGACTTGAAAACAGAATAGCCGATGCGGCAATGCAATGCAGTACCTCGGCGGAAATTGCCGATTTTGTAAAAACAAAACGCTACACTCATGCACGCATACGGAGAATACTAGCCTGTGCATTGCTCGGAATTGAAAAAGCTCATACGCAGATTCCGATTGAATATGTCCGTGTGTTAGGATTTACGAAAGACGGTGCAGAGCTTTTAAAGGATTGCAGATTAAATGTTGTCACTTCTGCAATTGCCGGTCTTAAAATCGGCGGCAGTACAAAAGCATTGCTTGAAAAGGACATTTCCGCTTATAATATTTCGGCTCTTGCTTACCGCGTTCCGAAAAAAGGAGGTCTTGATTTTACTACACAGATTGTAAAAATATGACGCCGAGCGATTGGCTCTTCAATGATATGACAGATTGGCACGGTTACAAAGGCTTTAATTACATTTTTTACCGCAAAAAAAGGCGATTTTTACGGGAATTTTATCTTTTTTGTGAGAAGTGCAACAATAACTGTGTAATCTTTTTGTAATTATTATTGAACCCGATAAAAGTAGAAAAATGGTCAAAAAAACATTGACAATTATTTAACAAAGATGATAAAATAGAGTCAATCGATGATTGGCTAATTCTAAAACAACGATTGAGAGGATCCAAAAAATGAAGAAAATTCTATGCTTTTTAATGGCATGTGCAATGTGCCTGACAGCAGCAGTAGGTCTTTCCGGATGCGGTTGTGACGACAACAAATCCCAGAAAAACAAACCCGGCTACAAGGTTGAGCCGACAGAGCCTGATTTTACAAACGGCGAATTCGGATTTTTTATCATCAATCAGGAAGAACTTATGGTTACTAAGTACACAGGTTCAGACAAGGTTGTTAAAATTCCCGAAAGCTACAAGAACTACAAGGTTACCGTAATCGGTCCGAGCGTGTTCAACGACTCAAAAATCACTGAGGTTACAATCCCGTCAAGCATCAAACAGATTGAAGATTATGCTTTTGCAAACTGCCACAGCCTTACAAAGGTAAACTTCAACGAAGGTCTTGAAATTCTTGACAACAGCGTGTTCTTTAACTGTTCGGAGCTCAGAGAAATTAAGCTTCCAAATTCACTTAGGCAGATTGGCGTAAGAGCTTTTTCGGGTGCGTCCGTAAACAATGTGGTTCTTCCCGACAACGGAAATCTCACAAAAATCGGTGAATTTGCGTTTTATCAGTCGCGTGAGCTTACAGACATTACAATTCCTGCGTGTGTGACGAGTATCCCTGACAATGCTTTCTCGGAGTGTGCCAAAGAGGTTACAATTCACGGAGGCAAAGGAACATATGCCCAGAACTACGCACAGAAAAATAAATTGAAGTTCGTGGCTGAATAAGCCTTGAAATAAAAAGTAAGATATTCATTTTCAGCTTTGCTGAATCTAATATAATTATGCAAGATAAGAGGTAGATTAAATGAGTACAAAAGAGTATCCTATCGTAGATAACGCAGAAAGCTTTGAAGCTGCCCTTGCAAGAGTAAGAGAAGCTCAGAAAATTTTTGCTACCTACACACAGGAACAGGTTGACAAGATTTTCCTTGCTGCCGCAACTGCTGCTAACCAGATGAGAATTCCGCTCGCTAAGATGGCTGTTGAAGAAACAGGCATGGGCGTTGCAGAAGATAAGGTTATCAAGAACCACTTCGCTTCTGAGTATATTTACAATGCTTACAGAAATGTTAAGACTTGCGGCGTTCTTGAGGAAGACAAGGCTTACGGCATCAAGAAGATTGCTGAGCCAATCGGCGTAATTGCTGCCGTTATCCCAACAACAAACCCGACTTCAACCGCTATATTCAAGACACTCGTTTGTCTTAAGACAAGAAACGGTATTATCATCAGCCCGCATCCCCGTGCTAAGAAGAGCACAATCGAGGCTGCCAAGGTTGTTCTTGAGGCTGCTGTTAAGGCAGGCGCTCCGGAGGGTATCATCGGCTGGATTGATATTCCTTCACTCGAACTCACAAACACACTTATGCAGGAAGCTGACTGCATCCTCGCAACAGGCGGCCCCGGCATGGTTAAGGCTGCTTATTCATCAGGTAAGCCTGCACTCGGTGTTGGCGCCGGTAACACACCTGCTATCATTGATGAAACAGCTGACATTTTACTCGCAGTTAACTCAATTATCCACTCAAAGACATTTGATAACGGTATGATCTGTGCTTCAGAGCAGTCTGTTATCGTTGAAAAGAAGATTTACAGCAAAGTTAAGAAGGAATTCAAGGCTCGTGGCTGCTACTTCCTTAACGAGGAAGAGACAGAGAAGGTTAGAAAGACTATCATCATCAACGGCGCCCTTAACGCTAAGATTGTTGGTCAGAAGCCTGTTACAATCGCAGCTCTTGCAGGTGTAACAATTCCTGAGGAAACAAAGGTTCTTATCGGTGAGGTAGAATCAGTTGACATCAGCGAAGAGTTTGCTCACGAGAAGCTTTCTCCTGTACTCGCTATGTACAAGGCTGAAGATTTTGAAGATGCTATTGCAAAGGCTGAGCATCTTATTGCTGACGGCGGTTACGGTCACACATCTTCACTTTATGTTGACGCTGTAAACGAAAGAGCAAAGATCGACGAGTTTGCTTCAAGAATGAAGACTTGCCGTATCCTTGTAAACACACCTTCTTCACAGGGCGGTATCGGTGACCTTTACAACTTCAAGCTTACTCCTTCACTCACACTCGGCTGTGGTTCTTGGGGCGGCAACTCTGTTTCTGAGAATGTTGGTTGCAAGCACCTTATCAATATTAAGACAGTTGCCGAGAGGAGAGAAAATATGCTTTGGTTCAGAGCACCTGAAAAGGTTTATATCAAGAAGGGCTGTATGCCTGTAGCTCTTCAGGAACTCAAGGATGTAATGGGTAAGAAGAGAGCATTCATCGTTACCGACTCATTCCTTTATAAGAATGGCTACACAAAGCCAATCACAGACAAGCTCGATGAAATGGGCATCACATATACAACATTCGCAGATGTTGAGCCTGACCCATCACTTATTTCAGCTCAGAAGGGTGCAGAGGCTATGCGTAAGTTTGAGCCTGACTGCATTATCGCACTCGGCGGCGGTTCAGCAATGGATGCCGGCAAGATTATGTGGGTTCTCTATGAGCATCCGGAAGTTGACTTCCAGGATATGGCTATGCGTTTCTGCGATATCCGTAAGAGAGTTTACACATTCCCGAAGATGGGTGAGAAGGCATACTTCATTGCTATCCCAACATCATCAGGTACAGGTTCTGAGGTTACTCCTTTCGCAGTTATCACAGACCAGAATACAGGCGTTAAGTATCCGCTTGCTGACTATCAGCTTATGCCTAAAATGGCAATCGTTGATGCTAACAACATGATGAGCGGTCCTAAGGGACTTACAGCTGCATCAGGTATCGACGCTGTTTCTCACGCACTTGAGGCTTATGCTTCAATGATGGCTACAGATTTCACAGACGGTCTTGCACTCCGTTCACTCAAGCTTATCTTCGAGTATCTCCCTGCTTGCTATGACAACGGTATGAACGAGCCTGTTGCTCGTGAGAAGGTTGCTCACGCTGCTACAATGGCAGGTATGGCATTCGCTAACGCATTCCTCGGTGTTTGTCACTCAATGGCTCATAAGCTCGGTGCTTTCCATCATGTACCGCACGGTATTGCTAACGCACTTATGCTTGAGCAGGTAATCAGATTCAACTCAGCAGAAGTTCCTGCTAAGATGGGTACATTCCCACAGTATGATCACCCGCACACACTTGCTCGTTATGCTGAAGTAGCTCGTTACCTCGGCCTCGGCGGCAAGAACGATACAGAGAGCGTTGAAAACCTTATCAAGGCTGTAAACGACCTCAAGGCAAGAGTTGGCATCAAGAACTCTATCAAGGATTATGTTCCGGACGAAGAGGACTTCCTCAACCGTCTTGACGCTATGACAGAGCAGGCATTTGATGACCAGTGCACAGGTGCAAACCCAAGATATCCGCTCTTCAAGGAAATCAAGCAGATGTACCTCAATGCTTACTATGGCAACAACAGCGAGACTGTTTAATCTATCTCGTAAAGCATAATTATAAAACACCCTGCCCCCGTGGCAGGGTGTTTTGTTATTTTTTCAGTGATTTTCCCTTACAGCCCTAACAAAACATCTGCTAATGCGTTGCCTAAGAGAGTGCCTGAATAAACCGCCTCGTCAATCGAGTTTGACTCTGTGCCTACTTCAATTAACAGGGAACCGTTGCAGACATATTCGTTGTACGCAAAGTAGTCGAAGTTCAGCGGTCGGGTCATATTGGGGTAGAGGGTTTCGGCTTTGTCCTGAATTTTCAGGGCAAAATTTAGATTTTCTTCCCAGCAGTCAAAGCCCCGTTCGCCCTCAGAGTCGCAGCCTGCAAGAATCATAATTTGCGCACCTTTTTTGCCGTTGTATGTAAATACAGGCTTAACCTTGTTCTCATCTGTTCCTATTGCGTCACGGTGCAGGTCGATTACAACCTTGATGTCAGGATATTTTTCGAGATTTTTATACACAGTGTCAACACTTCGGTCGTATGAACCGTTGTAGGATTCATCGTGAATTGTCGTGTCGTGAACCGTTTTTATGCCACGCTTGTTGAGCTGTTCGGTGAGTGTATCTCCGACTGCCACAACATTGAAATCGTTGTTGTTTGTGCGTGAATAAAAGCTGTCATAGAAAAAGTCAACATCTTCGTCAAGGTATGCCTCGCTTGTGTGGGTGTGGTAGATTAGAACCTGCGGTGAGTTTATGCCCTTGTCAATTGAGAACGGCAGTTTTGCCGAGAGCAGTCCGTCAAAGTCAAGCGACAGTCCCGTTTTGTTTTTGACAAAGCAGTTGTCAACCTGAGTTCCCGTGTCGCCTATGGTGCGTTCCTCAACCGTGTATTTATTTTCACCGTCATGGTTGCCGTAGGAATCGTAATATGTGCTTTTGTCACACTTGTGTTTTTCTTGTACTATGGGTTCTGTGTCGGCTGATTCGGTGGGCTTTTGGTCTGAATCCGTCGGTTTTTTCGCCTTTGAATTTTCAAGCCTGTATTCTCCGTTTGTGAGGGTAAAGGCGGCAGCGGCAAGAGCTGCCGGATTTTGAGAGTCAAAACATAGGGGAAATCTGTATATAACGCTTAAAACAGCCGTTGACAATAATACAACGGCTGTGCTGATTTTTATGGCTTTTTTAAATTTATTTTTTGATTTTCCTTCACTTTTCACAAAATCACCTGCAATCCGTACATATGTTGGCTAACGGTTTCTAAATAAAATATATGCGGTGCTGTGCGTGAATATGCATAAATTTACATTAACGATATGAGGTCGGGCAAATCAAACTCATTTTGCAATGCTCCGTTGAGCGCAAAGGCTATCAGCCGTGAGGCTCTTTCTGTGAGCAGGTCAATTTCTCTGGGAATTACAACAAGCTGTCTGCCCTGTGGCATAAGCATTTTTTGGGTTTTGCGGTTGCAGTCGCTGCCGAGAATATCAATCGCAAGCGTTTGTGCATCAACAACCGTAGGCACTCCGATTGCAATAACAGGTACTCCTACGGTTTCTTTGGTGATTTTGGTGCGATGGTTGCCGACTCCTGCTCCCGGTGAAATTCCCGTGTCGCTTATCTGCAGTGTACAGCCGAGCCTTTCGGTTCTGCGTGAGGCGAGTGCGTCAATTGCAACAACGGCTGTAGGTCTTATCCGCCGTACAATGCTGAGAATATATTCGCCTGTTTCAATGCCGGTTTGACCTGTGACGCCTGTTTGCATAACCGCAACGGGACGAAGTCTGTCAAGCCCTGTTGAGCGGGCAATTTCTCCGCTTATGTGACGGGTGGCAAGCACTCTGCTGCTTGTTTTCGGACCGAGCGAGTCGGGAGTAATTTCCATGTTGCCGAGCCCTGCCACAAGCACAAGTCCGTTCACGGGCAAAAGCCTCTTTATTTCATTGCCCACGGTTTCAAGCCGCTTGTCGGTTTCGGTAAAATTGTCGGTAAGTGACGGCAACTCAATTGTAATGTATGTGCCGATTTCTTTGCCAAGTGCCTGCTTTGCCTTTTGAGTTTTAACGGTGAGCCGTGAGATTTCAAGGCCGTTTTCGCTGTACCTTTTAAATTCAACACCGCCTGTGTTTTCTCCTGCAATTTCTCTTGCTTCAATTGCAAGGTCGGTTCTGAACTGCAAAATAATCCCCCGTTTCGCAAATTTGTGTTTGTATAGTTATTATTGTGCAATTTTACATGATGTATGCTATTTACATTCTAAATGTGTTCTGTTATAATCCATTTATAGCTTACATCTGCCACAATTTCCGTTCCGTTGCAGCTCAGGCGGAAATTGTTTGATTTGATTTTTTGTTATAAAGTAAAATGTTTAAAATTTTTGTATAGGTGATTTTATGAATAGAAAGTTTGCTAAAAAATTCATTGCTCTTTTTTTGGCTTCGTGTATGCTTTCAATAGGTACTGCAGCTGTAAATGCTGCTGAAATAGACGATGGCTTTGAGTCGGTAACAAAGAATATGGATTTTTCCGATTCATCTTTTCCGTCGGCATATTCTGCAATCGGCTGTACGCTTGTTGACGAAAACGGACTTCCGAGTGATTTCAGCTCAAAAAAACTCGGCTTTGTAACACCTATCAAGGCTCAGCAGTATAACGATTGCTGGGCGGTTGCAGGCACAGAAGGCTTTGAAACAAAGCTTTTGAAGCTTGGCTATCCCGTTACCGAGATGTCACATGACCACGCAAACGCAAGTTCCACAACCCAGACAAACGGCAAGGGCTGGCAGAGAAAATACCGTGGCGGCGGATTTACAAATATTTATCCCGGCTATCTCACCTCATGGCAGGGCGGTGCAGAGATTGCCGATGTCGGTGAGATTGATTTTTCAAAAAATATTCACGGCGATGATATGACAGCCGACAAGACTAAATACGGCACAACAAAACTGCGTTATCTTGACGGCGTTGATTCAAATGAAATCAAACAGGCAATTATGGATAACGGTGCGGTTACTGCATCATATGCCACATCAAACAGGTGCTTTAACAATGCAGGCACAACCTACTTTATGCCGCAGTCGTATGACGGCGATTATACAGGCCACACAATCAGCATTGTGGGTTGGAACGATAATTTCAGCAGGTACAAATTCTCTAACGGAACAGGCGTACTGCCCCAAAATAACGGTGCATGGCTTATCCGCAACAGCTGGGGCGACAACAACACAATGGGCGGTTATTTCTGGCTTTCATATGAGGATAAGTACATTTTCGGCGAAAAGTATTCTCCTAATTTTACTATTGACGAGGTTGTTGAAATTTCCGATGATATGACCATGCTGCAGGATGAACGCTACGGTGCTACATACAGCTTTAATTATGTTGACAGCAACGACATCACCTTTATCAATTGCTTTGATTTTGATGAAAACAGCCGCACACTTAACAATGTGATTTTTGAAACCAAGAGCAATGGTGCTGATTATGAGGTTTACTATATACCTGTTGATAACGGCACGCCTGCGAATGATGAAAGCAAGTGGAAGCTCATTTCATCGGGTAAGGTTACATACAGCGGCTATCAGTCAGTTGATACAAACGGCTATGTTGCGCCGTTGGGCAGAGGCGCAATCGGCATAAGAATTATAACTGAATCAGGTGGATCAAGTCAGCTTGGCGTTGGTGAATGGCTTACCAATTCAACAAAAAAGACTTTTATAAATGATTCAAGATACGGTGACAGCTACATTAAGTACGACGGCACAACATCAGATTTACTTGATTGGTACAAGCTGAACAATAATGACCTTCTCGGCGGTACCTTTGTCATAAAGGCTGTTGCACTTGAGAATGACAATATAATGAAAGGCGATACAAATTTTGACAAAGTGATTTCTGTTGTTGATTCAACACTCGTTCAGAAGTATATTATAGGTAATACCGATTTTGACGGAACTCAGATTTATAATGCCGATTATGACGGTGACGGCATAATTACAATTGCCGATGCAACCGAAATTCAGAAAAAGGTTGTAGGTATGCAAAAGTCAAATTAAAGAATTAAAAATTAAAACAAAAACAGTTGTCGGATGAAGATTTGCAAAACGCAAAGTATATTCATCCGACTTTTGTTTTATACAAAAGTAACCGTTAATTTAATATGGACATCTGCCGTGCATTCGTGTTAAAATGTAAAATATAAGGATATGCACGGTTGAACTGGAGGTGAATCGGGTATGAATAATGCGGAAAAATCTGCTGATAAAATAAAAGTAAAAAAGTCGATTTTCAAGAGGCTTTTCGTTCGTGTGCTTGTGCTGTTTATTTTGGCGGTGATTGTTTCGGGTACGCTCAACTGCATTGAAAACATTCAGCGCACAAGGCGGTTTACACGACAGCTGACCGAAAGTGCGTCAAAGGTTGCAACGGAAACTTTTGAACGCAGCGATATAAACGCATTGCTTGATAATCCCGATTCCGAAGAATATCGGAAAGCCGTTAAAACCTTGAGGTGGATTTGTCAGACGAACCACTTTGAATATATGTATATTTACATTCCGAATTTTGACGAAAACAAGGTTACATATGTTATGACTGTTGCCGATGATGACAGCGAAAACGAGAATGTTTTGAAGGTGAGAAGTGCAGGTGCAGAGGTTGACCACAGCTTGTGGGACGCTGAAAAAGAGGCGTGGGAAAATCCAAACCTTGTCACGGCTTACGAATATCAGAATGACAGCTTCGGCAGTTTTTACACGGCATTTTCAGCAGTTCAAGGCAATGACGGCAAGCCTGTTGCCTTAATCGGTGCGGACTATTCGCTGACGCAGATTTATACGGAAATCATTTTCTATACTGCAATGCGAGTTCTTGCGTTGTTTGTCGTGTTGGCAATTGTATTCTTGCTTGTAATGCGGTTTGTCAGAAAAAAGATGTATAATCCGATACTTTTGATTTTTGAAAAAATTCGAGGATACTTTTCCGACAAGGCTGACGGCACAAATACAAAGAAAGCGTTTGTGCCGATAAAACTCGGCTCTGACGATGAAATTCAGCTTTTGGCTGATTATTTCAACGATATGGCTCACGATGTAGAAACTTATGTTGAAAAAAATTCCGCCCTTGCAAGCGAAAAGGCTAAGAATGAAACCGAGCTTGAGGTTGCAAGGCGGATTCAGTACGGAATAATTGCGAGAGAAAAGAATGTTGTCTTTGCCGATTGTTTTGATGTTTCGGCAAGAATGGAGTCTGCAAGACAGGTAGGCGGCGATTTTTACGATTGCTTTGCATTGCCTGACGGCAGAATATGTGCCGTAGTCGGCGATGTGTCGGGCAAGGGCGTTGCGGCGGCAATGTTTATGGCTTTTGCAAAAACTCTTATCCACGAAAAAATGACCGAAAATGCAGAACCCGACAGGGCATTTGAAGAAATCAACAGGGAACTCTGTTTGTCAAATCCCGAGGGAATGTTTGTAACTGCATTCGCCGTGATTTTTGACAAAAACAGCGACAGTTTTTTGTACATAAATGCAGGTCATAACAAGCCTGTTGCGGTGAGCAACGGCAAGGCTGAATTTTTAGAATGTAAGCCGTGTATAATGCTCGGTGTGTTTGATGATGCAAGATATGTTGTGAACAGCGCTGAATTTGGAAACGGTGATATAATCTGCCTTTACACCGACGGTGTGAATGAGGCAACAAATGCGGATAATGAATTTTTCGGCAACGATAGACTTGTGTCTGCCTGTCAAAATGCCGAACAGACTGCAAAAGGTGTGTGTGACGGAGTTTATGACGCTTTGACGGACTTTACCGAAAATGCGGAGCAATTTGACGATATAACAATTGTTGCAATAAAAAACAGCAAAAACAGAGATTGAAGGGTTATGAATGTTTAAATCGGAAAACAATCAGATTACAATAGAACAGATGAGAAAGCTTGACGAGGAATATACTCTTGTCGATATCCGAGATGAAATTTCGTTTGAATACGGTCACATTGACGGTGCAAAGAATATTCCGCTTGCAAAAATCAAAGAGGACAATTCACTTTTGCCAAAAGACAAGCTTGTTGTCCTCTGTTGCAAAAGCGGTCAGATAAGTGACGAGCTTGCAGAAAATCTGCGTGATGACGGATTCAATGCCGTGAATCTTGAGGGCGGTTATTACAGTTGGTTGAGAAGTCAATTCGAGAATGAGGACTATGCAACCGATGTTGAAAAGAGCATCCGCAAAAAATTCAGCAAGACGATTTGGAGCAGATTTACTGCGGCGATAATCGAGTACAAGCTTGTTGAGCCGAACGATAAAATTGCCGTCTGCATTTCGGGCGGTAAGGATTCAATGCTGATGGCAAAGCTTTTTCAGGAGTTGAAAAGACACAATAAATTTCCGTTTGAGCTTGTTTTTCTTGTAATGGACCCGGGCTACAGCGTTGAAAATCGTGATGTAATCGAGAGCAACGCCCGTAGGCTGAACATCCCGATAACTGTTTTTGAAACAGATATTTTTAATTCTGTTTACAATGTTGACAAATATCCCTGCTACCTTTGTGCAAGAATGAGGAGAGGTTATCTCTACAAAAAGGCAAAGCAGCTCGGCTGCAACAAAATCGCACTCGGTCATCACTATGACGATGTTATAGAAACTATTCTTATGGGTATGCTCTACGGCGGTCAGGTTCAGACGATGATGCCGAAGCTCCACAGCACAAACTATGAAGGAATGGAACTTATCCGCCCTCTCTACCTCGTTCGTGAGGCTGAAATCAAGCATTGGCGAGATTACAATAAGCTGAATTTCATTCAATGTGCGTGCCGTTTTACGGACACCTGCACAACCTGTTCCCCGAACAGCAACACAGGCTCAAAACGACAGGAAATAAAACAGCTTATAGCAAATCTGAAGAAAATCAATTCCCAGATTGAAAGCAACATTTTCCATAGCGTTGAAAATGTCAACCTCGATACGATCATTTCATATAAACAGGGCGATAACAAAGTTTCGTTTCTGGACAGATATGATGATATGGGGAAGGATAACTAATTGAAAATTGAAAATGGAAAATGAATGTCGGGAAGACAGTTTGCAAAATGCAAAGCAATGTCTTCCCGACTGTTTTTGTTTGTGTAAAAGTTGTTGTTTAAATGTAGCGGCGGATATTATCCGCCCGCAGGTAATGGTAGAAAATATATGTTAAAACGGATTTGATAAATCGCACAAAGCGATTGCTATACTGTAGCGGTGAACCGTGTTCTCCCGTCTGAAATATAGTCGCAATGCGTTGCACATAAATGTGCTTCCTATTGCTCGTTATTTCAGACAGTGCATTGCTCCCTTTATCCGCCACCGGCGGCGGTCGCAAGGCTACCATTTGTTTTGGCTGTTCAACCAAAACAAGCAAACCGGTTTTTATAAACATAAATTTTATATAACTATAACAAAAATATATTAAGCTAAACCGATTTTGCAAGCGTTTCGAATGGCGGTCAGTGACCGCCGCTGTAACACAACAATAATTTTGCACAATAAACTAAATTTGTATATAGTCGGATTCTTTCTATTTTAGTATTGATTTTAGCATAAAATAGGTGTATTATGACTTTGGTATGCGGACGGGTGAAATTTTTCAGTGGTCCGCACCTTGTTCTTAAATAATCGTTAAGAGGAAAATTTATGAGAATAATAATTGTTGGATGCGGAAAGGTTGGCTCCTCGATAGCGTCGGAGCTTAACTTGGAAGGACATGAAATATCAGTAGTCGATATTGACCACGGTGCAGTCGATAAACTTGCAAATTCGCTTGATGTTCTCGGCATAGAGGGAAACGGTGCAACATATGATGTGCTTGTTGAGGCAGGCGCAGAGTATGCCGATTTGCTTATTGCCGCAACCGCAAGGGATGAAATCAATCTGTATTCGTGTCTTATGGCTAAGGCGGCAGGCGTTACCCACACAATTGCAAGAGTGCGTAATCCCGAATACACAAACGACCTTTACAGAATCAAAGAGCATCTCGGTCTTTCTATGGCAATCAATCCCGAACAGACCGCCGCTAACGAAATCAGTCGTCTGTTAAGATTTTCGGGTGCGCTTGAAATTGATTCGTTCTCAAAGGGCGTTGTTGAGCTTATCAAGGTAACTGTACCGCAGAATTCGTCAATTGTCGGAACTGCTTTGAGCAGAGTTGACAACCTCAGAGGTAAGGTGAGAATCTGTACGGTTGAGAGAGGGGATGAGATGTTCATTCCTAACGGTGATTTTGTTATTAACGGCGGTGACAGAATTTCTGTTGTTGCAAAGCCAGAAATTGCCGCAAAATTCTTTAAGCGTATCAGTATTGCAATCGGCAGAAGTAAGGATGTTATCCTTCTCGGCGGCGGCAAGGTTTCGTTCTACCTTGCAAAGACGCTTATTAAATCCGGTGCGAATGTCAAAATTATCGAGAAAAATCCCGAACGCTGCAACTTTCTTTCGGAGGCTATACCTGGGGCTGTTATAATTCAGGGTGATTGCATGGATCAGTCGCTGTTGCTTTCGGAGGGTGTTGAACACGCTGACGGCATTGCCGCTCTTATGGATTATGACGAAGAAAATATTATCATAACGATGTATCTAAAGGGTATTACAAAGGCAAAATTGATTACTAAGGTAAATAATGCGTCATTTGATCCGCTTTTGCATGATCAGAATTTTGAATGTATTATTCATCCAAAGAGCCTTACAGGCGAATATATTGCAAGATATATCAGAGCGATGCAGAATACGGGCGACAGCAATGTTGAATCGCTTTACCGCCTTAACGATGACAAGGTTGAGGCTCTTGAATTCAAGGTTAATGCGGAATCAAGGGTTACGAATGTTCCGATTATGAACCTTAATCTGAAGGCTAATCTTCAGATTATCTGCATTAACAGAGGCGGAAAAATTATTCTTCCGCAAGGTACGGATGTGATTAAACCTGAGGACACGGTAATTGTGCTTACCATGCAAAAAGGTCTTAGCAAGCTTGAAGATATTGTAAAGCGTTGAGGGGAGCATAATGAATAAACGATTAATTGTGTACATCCTCGGCTGGGTTCTTATTGTCGAGGGTGCGGCTATGCAGATTGCAACCGTTACTTCATTTATATACGGCGAACACGAGGGACTTTATTTTCTCGGAGTAGGTGCTTTGTCGGCACTTTTGGGCTTGCTTGCCGTAAAAGTAAAAAAGCCGAAAAACGCTGTGCTTTATCAAAAAGCAGGCTTTGCGGCTACTGCGTTAAGCTGGATTCTTATGTCTTTTGTAGGATGTTTTCCGTTCTGGCTGAGCGGTGAGATTCCGAGTTTTATTGACGCTTTTTACGAAACCGTGTCGGGCTTTACAACAACAGGTTCAACTATACTTACCGATGTTGAGGCATTGAGCCACGGAATGCTTATGTGGCGAAGCTTTCTCCATTGGTTGGGCGGTATGGGCGTAATCGTGTTCTTGCTTGCGATTATCCCGAAGCTCGGCGGTCAGCAGAATATTTTCCTTATGAAAGCCGAGAGCCCCGGTCCGATTGTGGGCAAGGCTGTTCCGAAAATGAGAAATTACGCAATGATGCTCTACGGAATTTATTTTGGCTTGACCACACTTGAATTTATATTTTTAATTATAGGCAAAATGCCTGTTTTTGACGCACTTAACATAAGCTTTGCAACGGCAGGTACGGGCGGTTTCGGTGTTACCAACGCAGGTATCGCTTCATACAGCAACTATCTGCAAACCGTTATTGCGATTTTTATGATGCTGTTCGGAATTAACTTTTCCGTGTATATCCTCATTCTTGCGAAGAAGTTTAAGCAGGCTTTCCGCATTCAGGAGCTGTGGGTTTATTTCGGAATTATCGTGCTGTCAACAGCCTTGATTGCGTTTAACATCAGGTCACTTTATCCGAGCGCGTATGATGCGGTTCACCAGAGCTTTTTCTATGTTTCGTCAATTATCACGACAACAGGTTTTGGTTTGACGGATGTCAATAACTGGCCTGAATTTTCAAAAACTGTGATTATGATTATCACATTTATCGGTGCAATGGCAGGCAGTACAGGCGGCGGTTTTAAGGTTTCAAGAGTTATTTTGCTCTTTAAGGAAACACGAAAGGAGTTTTCACTCCTCATTCATCCGAGAAATGTTAAGACCGTTAAAATGGACGGCAAGGCGATTGATCACAACGTTATGAGGTCAACTTCAATTTTCCTTGTGCTGTACATCGGAATTTTTGCGTTAAGCTGGCTTGTGCTTTCGCTTGACCAGACGGATTTTGTGACGAATTTCACGGCTGTTGCCGCAAATATCAACAACACAGGTCCGGGTCTTGGAATGGTTGGCCCTGTCGGCAACTATTCGGAATTCAGTATTTTGTCAAAAATTATTTTGATTTTCGATATGTTCGCAGGCAGACTCGAATTGTTCCCGTTGATGTTGCTGTTTGCCCCGTCAGCGTGGAAAAAGTCGTAAGTAAATTGAAAAGATTATAATAAAAATCGGGAAGACAGTTTGTAAAATGCAAAACAATGTCTTCCCGACTGTTTTTTATATGCGAAATTGTGTGAACGGTTGCAATGTTATGCTCGGGAATAATATGTTTTTGACATTGCAAACTGTCTTCACGAATTGGGCGCAGAGACACGCTGCTGACCACAATTTTCTATTTCCCATTTTCAACTTTCAATTTAAAATTAACGCTCGGGCATAATATGTTTTTAATATTACAAACTGTCTTCCCGAATTGGGTGCAGCGACACGCTGCCGGCGGTGCGGCTTAAGTATTGATTTAGAGGAATTGTTATGCTATAATTTTAAAGATACAGTGTATTAACGGAGGCTTTATGATGCTGGACTCATATGTTGAAATTGACCTTGACAAAATCGGTGCAAATGCCCGTGCGATAACACAAAAATACAGCGACTACAAATATTTTATTGCCGTTCTCAAGGGTGACGGTTACGGTCACGGTATGGAAGTGGCAAATGAAATGTACAAAAACGGCATTAACTATTTTGCCGTGTCCTCTCTTGAGGAGGCTCAAAGCTTTCGTAAGGTCAACAAGGACGCTCCGCTTTTGTGCCTGCATCCGGTTCATCTTTCGAGAATTGAGGAGGCAAAGCGGCTTAATCTCACAATTGCCGTGAATGAGCTTGACTACCTCAAAAGGTTGCTTGATTTGAACATTGACTGCAATTTCAAGGTTCATCTCCAGATTGATACAGGCTTTAACCGCCTCGGCTTCAAGGATAAGGACGAGGTTAAAACTGCCGTTGATATGATTAACGGTTCAAATTTTGTTCTTGAGGGAATTTATCAGCATTTTGCAACAGCCGGAATTTTTGATCCCCATTGGGATGAGCAGGTCAGAAACTTCAAGGAGCTTACATCGCTTATTGATTTGAATAAAATCCCGATTGTCCATATGGGCAGTTCCGTTTCAATGCTCACCCACCCGAAACAGCCTTTTACAACAGGCGTGAGAATGGGCATTGCAATCTACGGCTACAATGTTGCCCCCGATTCTCTTTCAAATTCGCCAAAGGACAAACTCCGCAAAATGCGAAACAATTACTTCATTAAGAAGTACAACATCAGCGAAACATATTTTGATGTAAAGATAGATTTACAGCCGGCTATGAAGATGAAAACCCGTATTCTTCAGCTTAAAAAGGTGAACAAGGGTGAGTGGTTCGGCTACAATGCATCGTATACGGCAGATGAGGATATTATTCTTGCAATCCTTCCTGTCGGCTACAACAACGGCATTGGTCACGCAAATCACGGCAGACAGGTTGTTATCAACGGCAAAAAATATCCTGTTGTCGGTGAGATGTGTATGAATATGACGGCTGTTAAGGTTGATTCATCGGTAAAAATTGATGACGAGGTAACACTCCTCGGTGACGGCATAACCGTTGGAATGTTCGGCAGAAGTTCGGGTATGGGCAATGCCGAGGCGCTTGTGAATATAGGCAAGAACAATCCGAGATTTTATGTAAAAGACGGTAAGGTTGTAAAGGAGAAGTAAGATGGCAGTTTCGGTACACAAATGGCTTTTGAATAAATTCAGAGATATTAACCACAGCAGAATGGATAAGCACATTGACATTATCGCCAAGAACAGCGGTAAGTCAAAGGCTTATATCAAGTTCGACATAATCCGCAACTTTCTCATCAGAGGCACAGGCTACACGGACTATTTCCGTTGCGATTTTATCAACCTTTCGGCTAAAGAGAAAAAAACCTTTGTAACTGCAAAAACTTTCTACAAAATTCTCGAATATCTCAACGATGAGGAATATATCGTTCTTCTTCGTGACAAGCTTGTTTTTGACGAGCTTTTCAAAAAGTATCTCAAGAGAGATTTCATCAACCTTCGCACAGGCAGTAAGGAAGATTTCAGGAAGTTCCTTGACGGCAGAGAAACCGTTTTTGCAAAAGATCCGACAGGCGAGGGCGGTCACGGCATTTCAAAAATCACCGTTGCCGATGTAAAGGACAGCAACAAGCTTTATGATGAACTCAAGGCAAACGGTCAGCTTCTTGTTGAGGAAGCAATCGTTCAGAGCGATGACCTCAACGAAATCAATCCGTGCGTTGTAAATTCATGGCGAGTTGTTACGCTCTATAAGGACGGCAAGGCACATATAATAAATAACGCTCTCCGTATCAATCAGGACGAGTCAAATGTTATCGGCTGTACAAATGACCTCTACCTCAGCCTTGATGCAGACGGCAGAATCGACAGTAATGTAATTGACGACTACGGCAATGTTTATGACAAACACCCGATGACAGGTAAAAAGTTCTCCGAGGTCAAGATTGCAGGCGTTCGAGAGGCTCTTGACATGGTTGTTGAGGCAGCGGAAAAGATTCCGCAGGTGAGATATATCGGTTGGGATATCGCCTTTTCAAAGAACGGTCCCGTTATGGTTGAGGGCAACGAGTACCCGGGCTACGGACTTTTGCAGTTCTATAAACTAAAAGGCAAACGCACAGGCCACCTGAAAGAAATCGCCGATGTCCTCGGTGACGAAATGAATAACATTAAGCTTTGACTGTTCAATAAATTTTATAATAAGGGGCTGTGAAGAACGGAGTCTTAAACTTCATTTCTTCACAGCCCCTAAGTAATAGCAGAAAAAAATTGTGATGGATTGAATTTTATAAAAGGCGCAAAGCCGGTGCTTGTTTGCAGGTGAGAACCGTGTTCTTCCGTTCGTGTGCAATACACAGTTTATGTTATATCAAAACATATGTGTGAGGACATAAAATTTCATCAAGTGGAAGGATAATATCCGCCCCGCATTTAAAAGCAACTTCCATATATACAAAAACAGTCGGGCGACAATGATTTGCATTTTGCAAACTGTCTGCCCGACCACAACTTTCAATTTTAAAAAACTTTCGTTCGGGCATAATTATGTTTTTTACATTGCAAACTGTCTTCACGAATTGGGGACGGCGGCTCGCCGTAATTTTCCATTTTCAACTTTCAATTTTAAAAAATCAATAACAAAGTACCTTGACAGGAACAAGTAAATATAAAAAACTTTTTGTAAAAAACGAAACAAAAATATATATCCTGCTTTGAATTTCTTGTGTAAAACACTTTACAAATCGATGTTTAAGTGATAAAATTTAAGATGATACAAGGTATCCGTACCGTTTGTTAATTTACGGTGCGTAATTAAAGGGTATCGAAAATTTATGCGGCATCATTTCCTTTGCCGCTTTGATTAAAAAGGAGGACGATTCCATTGGCAAGAAAAATGAAAACTATGGATGGCAACAGCGCAGTAGCTCATGTATCTTATGCGTTTACCGATGTTGCGGCTATCTATCCTATTACACCTTCTTCCGTAATGGCTGACCTTACCGACAAGTTCTCGGCACAGGGTGCAAAGAACCTTTTCGGCAGACAGGTTCAGGTAACGGAAATGCAGTCGGAGGGCGGCGCTTCGGGTGCTGTTCACGGCTCACTCGCAGCAGGTGCTTTGACCACAACTTACACAGCATCACAGGGCCTGCTCCTTATGATTCCGAATATGTACAAGATGGCAGGCGAGCTCCTTCCGGGCGTTATTCATGTATCAGCCCGTGCGCTCACAAGCCACGCACTTTCTATTTTTGGTGACCACTCAGATATCTACGCTTGCCGTCAGACAGGTTATGCAATGCTTTGTTCAAACAATCCTCAGGAATGTATGGACCTTGCCGCTGTTGCTCACCTTGCAGCTATTGAAGGCAGAGTTCCTTTCCTTCATTTCTTTGACGGTTTCAGAACTTCTCACGAAATTCAGAAGATTGAAGAGTGGGATTACGCAGACCTCGCCGATATGCTTAACTGGGATGCAGTTGAGGCTTTCCGTCGTCGTGCTCTTAACCCTGAGCATCCTGTAACAAGAGGTACTGCTCAGAACGACGATATCTTCTTCCAGGCAAGAGAAGCTTGTAACAAGTATTACGATGCAGTTCCCGAAGTTGTTGTTAAATATATGGACAAGGTTAATGCTAAAATCGGCACTGACTACAAGCCATTCAACTACTACGGTGCAGAGGACGCAGAGCATGTTATCGTTGCTATGGGTTCTGTTTGTGACTGTACAGAAGAAGTTGTTGATTACCTCAATGCCGCAGGCGAAAAGGTCGGTCTTCTTAAAGTTCACCTCTACAGACCTTTCGTTGCCGACTATATGCTCAGAGAGCTTCCTAAGACTGTTAAGACAATCTCTGTTCTTGACAGAACAAAGGAACCGGGTTCAATCGGCGAACCTCTTTACCTTGATGTGCTCGCTGCTATCAACGGTTCAGACTTTGCAGGTGTAAAGGTTTACACAGGCAGATACGGTCTTGGCTCAAAGGATACAACACCCGGCGACATCATCGCTGTTTACAGAAACGCTGAAAGCGAAACACCTAAGAGAAGATTTACAATCGGCATTGTTGATGATGTTACAAACCTCTCACTTCCGATTGTTGAAAATCCCGATACAACTCCGAAGGGTACACACAGCTGTAAGTTCTGGGGTCTTGGTGCTGACGGTACTGTCGGTGCTAACAAGAACTCAATCAAGATTATCGGCGATAACACCGATATGTATGCTCAGGGCTACTTTGCATATGACTCAAAGAAGTCGGGCGGTCTTACAGTTTCTCACCTTCGTTTCGGTAAAACTCCTATTAAGTCAACATACTACATTTCAAAGGCAGACTTTGTTGCCTGTCACAATCCGTCTTATGTTGACAAGTACGATATTGTTGATGACCTTAAAGAAGGCGGTTCATTCCTTCTTAACTGCCCATGGGATACAGAAGAGCTTTCCGAGCGTCTCCCGGGTAAGATGAAGAAGATTCTCGCTGAAAGACACATCAACTTCTACACAATTGACGGTATCAAGATCGGTAAGGAAATCGGTCTTGGCGGTCGTATCAACACGGTTCTTCAGTCAGCATTCTTCAAGATTGCAGATATCATTCCTGCCGACAAGGCTAAGGAGCTTATGAAGGCTGCCGCTAAGAAGTCCTACATGAAGAAAGGTCAGGCTATCGTAGATATGAACTACGCCGCTATTGACCGCGGTATGGAAGACCTCAAGAAGGTTGAAATTCCTGCTGATTGGGCTAACGCTGTTGATAATTCAGCTGCCGACAAGGCAGAGGGTAACGGTGCTCTCGTTGAGTATGTAAACGAAATCCTCAAGCCTGTAAACGCATATAAGGGTAACAAGCTCCCTGTTTCAACATTTATGGATCATGTTGACGGTACTGCTCCTAACGGTTCTGCCGCTTATGAAAAGAGAGGTATCGCAGTTGATGTTCCCGAATGGAATCCTGAAAACTGTATTCAGTGTAACAGATGTGCAATCGTATGTCCTCACGCTGTAATCCGTCCTGTTGCCATGACAGCCGATGAGCTTGCAAAAGCTCCCGAGGGTACAAAGAGCCTCCCGATGATGGGACTTAAGGACCTCAACTTTGTAATGACAGTTTCAACACTCGACTGTACGGGTTGCGGCGCTTGTGCTCAGGTTTGTCCGGGTAAGAAGGGCGCTAAGGCTCTCACAATGCAGCCAATCGACTCACAGCGTCCTAAGCAGGCAGTATTCGACTACGCTCTCACACTTGAAGATAAGCCTGAAGTTCACGAGAAGTTCAAGTTCACTACAGTTAAGGGCAGTCAGTTCAAACAGCCGTTGCTTGAATTCTCAGGCGCTTGCGCAGGCTGCGGTGAAACACCGTATGCAAAGCTTGTTACACAGCTTTTCGGTGACAGAATGTTTATCGCTAACGCAACAGGCTGTTCATCAATTTGGGGTGCATCTGCTCCTGCAACACCTTATACAAAGAATAAGAAGGGTTACGGTCCTGCTTGGCAGAACTCACTCTTTGAAGATAACGCAGAGTTTGGTCTTGGTATGGCTCTCGGTCAGAAAGCTATCCGCAACAGACTTATCGAGTATGTTGAGGGTATTCAGAAGGATACAGACAGCGCTGACCTCAAGACAGCTTGCCAGAACTATCTCGACACAGTAACAGATTCAACTTCAAGCCGTCCTGCAACAGACGCTCTTATCGCTGAACTCGAAAAGAACACAGAGGATGCAAAGGTTGGCGAACTTGTTAAGAAAACACTCGTTGACAAGGACGAACTTGCTAAGAAGTCAATGTGGATCTTCGGCGGTGACGGCTGGGCTTACGATATCGGTTTCGGCGGTCTTGACCATGTAATCGCATCAGGCGAAAATGTTAATATCCTTGTATTTGATACTGAGGTTTACTCAAACACAGGCGGTCAGGCTTCAAAGGCCACTCCTGTAGGTTCGGTTGCACAGTTTGCCGCCGCAGGTAAGGCTGTTAAGAAGAAAGACCTCGCCGCTATTGCAATGAGCTACGGCTATGTTTATGTTGCACAGTGCGCTATGGGTGCTGACAACAATCAGGTTCTCAAGGCTATGGTTGAGGCTGAAAGCTACAACGGTCCGTCACTCGTAATCTGCTACGCTCCGTGTATCAACCACGGCATCAAGGGCGGCATGGGCATTGCTCAGCTTGAGGAGAAAAAGGCTGTTGAGGCAGGTTACTGGAACATCTTCCGTTATGATCCGCGACTTGCAGACGAGGGCAAGAATCCGTTCATGCTTGACGGCAAGGCTCCTTCTGCATCATATCGTGATTTCATCATGGGCGAAGTTCGTTATAACTCACTCACTCGCTCATTCCCCGAAAGAGCAGAAAAACTCTTTGAAAAGGCTGAAAAGGTTGCCGCAGATAAGTATGCTCACCTTGAAAAGCTTGCAAGCCTTCCCGACGCTGAATAATTTTGGTTAAAGCTTGTGCAAATTGATAATAAATAAAATTTTCTCCCGAATATGGCACTGCCGTGTTCGGGAGAGTTTTTTTAAAAATTAAAAATGTAAAACGGAAAATGAAAATGAATGTCGGCGGTGTGCCGCCGCAGTCCTTTTGAGAAGACAGTTTTGTTAATGAGAGAGTATAGACGCCCGTGTGCAGATATGCAGAACTTGTACAAATCTGTAGGACGGATGGATATTATGCGAATGCCGCAAAAGCGTACAAAAAAATCGCCTTTCTTTTTACAGTGAGAATGTTCAAATCTACCGTAAAAAGAAAGGCGATTGTTAAGCCGTTTGATTTGTTTAATTATCTGTCAATGTTTACCGACAATTGTTGTCAAAGCTATTGCCGCATGGAATTATAATACACCCGGAAACCATATGGGGACAACGGTGTTAAAGATAAGCACTGAACAGATTCCGCAGGTTAAGCCGAGAATCATACCGGCGATAACATCTGTGAGATAATGCACACGCAGATAAATTCTTGAAAATGCAATCAGCAGTGCGAGTGCGAGAATCGGCATAAAGGTTACCAATCTGCAACGCAGAAGAGCAACTCCGACCATTGCAAACGATGCTGTGGTGTGACCCGACGGAAACGAGTAAAACCTCGGTCTGTCAATAAGCTGTTCGTCATCATCAAGGCTGTGGCAGGGTCGCACACGCTTTACGATATGCTTTATAATAATCTCTCCCATAAGGTGAGCCCAAGCAAGTCCGAAAATAAAGTTAGCGGCTGTTGCCCTCCAACTCGGATTTATAAGGAAAGGCAGACAAATTGCCCACCATATCAGCCCGGCATTGCCTGCACGGGACGCAGTAATCATTATTCTGTTTAGTGCCGGCTTATGAATTCGGGATATGTTGTCAAGAACCCTATTGTCGATGTTTTGAATCCTGCCAAACATAAACGCAACTCCTATTCGTATATTTACTCTGTCTGCCGCAAGATAAAATTGCATTGCAGGCTATTCTGGCATCCTATCATTATTCATACAGGTTCATTATAACACATGGAATTTCATTTGAACAGATATTTTGAAAAAATTTTACTTTATTTTTATATTAACCAAATGAGCAATTGAGGGAATATTTGCCCCCTGTCCGCTTGATGTTGGACTCATGAGCGCCCCTGTTGCCATAAACAGGATGTTTTGAACAATGCCGTTTTGAAAATCGTCCATAATTTTTGAGCAAAGCACCGATGCGGCACATCCGCAGCCTGAACCGCCCGAGTGAACATCCTGATTTGAGCGTTCAAAAATCATCAGACCGCAATCGTTGTGCTGTTTTCTGATATTTATTCCGTCACGCTCAAGCAAATCATAAAGTGATTTACTGCCGACTTCTCCCAAATCGCCCGTGATAATCATATCGTAATCCTCGGGCGATGTTTTGGTATCCTCAAGATAACATTCAAGGGTTTGGGCTGCCGCCGGAGCCATTGCCGCCCCCATGTTATTGGCGTCGCTTACACCGAGGTCAACTATTCTGCCGACTGTCGCTCTTGCAACGCAGATTCCTTTTTTAAGATTTTTCAGAATACAACTCCCGGCGCCCGTAACTGTCCATTGGGCGGTAGGTGTGCGGACTCCGCCGTATTCAAGCGGAAAGCGGTACTGCCGTTCCGCCGAGGCGAAATGTGATGAGGTGACGCAGGCGGAAATTTCCGCACCGCCGCTTTCAACAGCCGCTGCCGCCATAATAAGACTCTGCGCCATTGTAGAGCATGCACCGTACTGCCCGAGATACGGTATTCCGAACTTCATAAGTCCGAAGCTTGAGCCGATGCACTGGTTGAGCAAGTCGCCTGCAAACACGCAGTCAACCTCATTTGCGTGTATTTTTGACCGTTCAAGCGCCTTTTCAAGAGCCTCTCCCTGAAACATACTTTCCGCCTGTTCAAAGGTATCACAGCCGTCGTAGCTGTCGTAAATGATTTTATCAAAGTATTTTTTGAGAGGCCCCTCGGCTTCTTTTTTTCCGGCAACAGAACCCCAGCCTGCAATAACAGGCTGATTTTCAAATTCTATTGTATACGCTCCTGTTCTTTTTAACATACAAAAACTCCCTTCCGCTGTTATTATCTGCGAAAGGGAGTCTTTTTATTATTGCCTGTTAAATTTCAGACACTTTAATTATTCTGTAACATCAGATTCTGCGTGCGTCGGCTCAGGCTCCGGTTCAGGCTTCGGCTCTGTCTTCGGTTCTGAGCTTGAGTGTGACGGTGAGCTGCTCGGCGTGCTTGACGAGCTGCTTACATGGCTTGATGAAGAAGATGATGACGGCTTGCTCGACTGGCTTGGTTTGCTCGAACTCGAATGCGACGGTTCGCTGTAGGATGACTGTACGCTTGATGAGCTTGCCGCCGAACTGTCGTCGTTGCTGTTTGTGGGTGCTGTTTCATCGGGAACATTAACATCATCGCCGTACTTTGCACGGGGATCGTTTGCCGCATCAATAAAAATATAGCCGTTTGCCGTATCATAGGTTGAAGAGCCGAGCGACTCCGAATCAACCTCCTTGCCGTCCTTGTAGTAAACTCTCCAAGCCTTTACGGTATAGCTTGAACCGCCCCGATCCGTGAGTTTGTTGCGAGTCATAATAAGGTCGTAGGAATCTGACTTCCATCCCCAAAACGAAACATAAAGAGTGCTGTCAACAACCTTACATTCAAGGAACATCTGGTAGTCTGTCGGATTGGAAAGCTTGAGATCAAGGTTGCCGTAGTCGATTGTTGCGTCAAGACCTGTCGGAACATAGCTTGATGCCCACTTGTGACAGTAGCGTTCCTCAACCTTCATATTGGCTCTGACTGCCGCATTGTAGATTGTTGAACTGGACTGGCATATACCGCCGCCGATGCCGATATCGGATTTGCCGTTTGAAATAACGCCTGCCGGTTTGTAGCCGAGTGATTCAAGGTTTGAGTTGCCTGTGCATTTGTTGAATGACCATGTTGCACCGGGTTCGATAACCGAACCGTTGCAGGCTTTAAGCGAAACACGCATATTTTCTGTTCCGTTTGCCGTGTTGGTTGAAACTGTTTCGTATGTTGAAAGAAGAACGATGTTTTTCTTCAAATCGTCAACTGTGATTTTTGCGTCTGTTTTTTCAACATCGGCAATAATTCTGTATTCGCTTGCACCGCTTGCAAACACGCCCTTGAACTGATTTGTAAGGTCGGTTTCGTTTACCTTTTGTCCCTGAGTTGCCTCTGTATATTCAAAACGCTTTTTCGCAAAAGGGTGGAACTTTGAAACATAGGCGTTTTCGGCTCCCTTGTAATTTTTCTTTGCGACCTTTTTGGCGGCCTCTTCAACGCTTTCGGGGATTACCGTAGCGGTTACGGTGTAGGCTGAGCCGCTTGTTGAAGCGGTTTCCGCAGACGGGTCGGTTGCCTTTGTTTTGATTTCATTAAGCACCGACTCAATGTCATATGTATACTTAAAATCCTTTTCGGTCACATTGCTGATGATTCCGCTCACATCAACCGAAATGCTGAGCGGCTTGACAAAGCTTTCCTCGTTCTTTTCGAGAAGCTTTTTCGCCTCATCGTATGTTTTGCCTGAAATTGAAATACCCGAAACGGTTGTGCCGTCGGGAAATTTAAATTCGCCTGCCACAGCCTCTTCAACTTTGTTGAAAAGATTTCCGCCGAAAACGCAGAAGCCTGCAACACCGAGTGCAATTACCGCCGCTGCGGCAGAGGAAATGATGACAACGAGCTTTTTTTTGCTCTTTTTTTCACCTTTGGCCGCCGAGTGTCTGCCCTTCTTGCCGTTAGATGAGCCGTTGCTGCCGTGGTTGATGTCGACCAACTCTTCGTCAACAACAAGAATATCGTCCATATAATTCCTGTTCAAAAAATTCACCTCATAATATATCCCAAAATTGTCTGTTAAAAATCGAATTTATTCAGCTTTTAACAACGGCTAATATTTTTCATTACTTCCTTTAATTACCCTGTACTGTAATATATAACAGCACAGTCTTTATTTTACAATATTATTTTGAAAAAATAAAGTGTGAAAACACAAAATTTAGAAAAAATTTTTATATAAATTTAAGTTCTTTTGCCCAAAATAATTTGACGGCTTTTTGAATGGACGAAACACAGGTCCGATACGCAAAAATTTTATTCAATTTTCAGCCGAATTGAGAAAATAATCTATTGAAATACTTGCCGATAAAAAGTATAATAACATTGGGCGTGTCTGCGTGCAAAATCGTTTTGCGCTTATTTTAAGTTTACGGAGGATTGATATGAAAATAATCATATTCACAGCCTCAACAGGCGGCGGGCATAAAAGAGCCGCCGCGGCTATTGAATCAAAAATAAAAGCTGTAAGCCCCGATACAAAGGTCAAGGTTATTGACGCTATGAAAACAATCGGAAAGGTGTACGATAAAACCGTTTGTGACGGTTATCATTTTATGGCAACAAAGATTCCGAAGGTTTACGGCAAATTTTACAAAATTACCGACAGAAGAACTCTTATGTACAAGGCTGTTATGCAGTCAAACACAATGATGTCGGCAAAGTTGCTTGATACAATCAACGAGTACAAGCCCGACGCGATTATTATGTGCCATCCGTTTGTTACAACAATGATTTCAAAGCTGCGCCGTCAGCACAAAATTGATGTTAAGGCAATCAGCCTTATAACAGACTATGACGCACACAGAACATATATCGTTCCGTATGTTGACGCGTATGTGCTTGCAGAGCCTGATATGGCAACAAAGCTTATTGATGAATACGGTGTTGACGAGAGCATAATATATCCGCTCGGCATTCCGATTTTTGACCGCTTTACAGAGCCTTTTGACAAAAAGGCAATTTGTGAGCGTGAAGGACTTGACCCGAACAAGCCTACAATTCTGCTTATGGCAGGTTCTTTCGGCGTTACAAGCGTGCTGAGCTTTTACAAAGCCCTTGCACAGCGTGCTTCCGAAATGCAGTTTATTGTCATCACAGGCAGAAACATAAAGCTGTTTGCCAACCTTGAAAAGCTGGTTGAAGAAACGGGTATGCAGGACAACACCAAGCTTCTCTACTTTGTAAAGAATGTTGAAGATTATATGCACATATCAGACCTTATTGTTACAAAGCCGGGCGGACTTACCGTTACCGAAAGCCTTGCCTGCTCGCTTCCTATGGCAATTTACAGTGCGTTTCCCGGTCAGGAACGGGACAATGCGGAATTTTTACTCAACAAGGGCGCGGCAATTATGCTCCAAAAAAAGACAGGTGCAGATGATATCGTAAACCTTGTTAAAAACACAGAAAAGCTTGAAGAGATGAAGGCAAAGTGCAGAGAGCTGCACCGTCCCGATTCGGCTGAAAAAATATTCAGACTTGCACAGAAGCTTTGCAACGAATCTGATGGAGGAAATAACAAATGATGAAAAAAGCAATCTCTTTTGCATTGTGTCTTCTTATGGCAGGCACGGTGCTTACTGCGTGTTCAAATCCCGATGAATTTTCGGACAGCGAAAATCTTTCGCTTAAGTACACACGCTCCGACAAAACCGATGATACATTCAATTATGCAGACGGTGCCGACACCGCCCCGTCATCATATGATACCTATTCCGCAAAAATAACCGATTTTGAACTCAGGCTTTTCAGAAACCGTCACAAAAGCGGTTCATATGTATTTTGCCCCGCAAATGCGGTGCTTAATCTTGAAACGGTGGCTAACGGTGCGTCGGGCGATACTCAGGAGGAAATCACAAATGCACTTTGCAGCGGCGTGACGCTTGAAAATATGAACCAATGCGCGTCATATTTTGCAAGCCGCATTCAGTCTGTCGCATCATCCGACAAATCACCCGAAAGTTCGCAGAGCTCGGAAAATGATACGGAAAAGAACGGTGCTAAGAATTTTGTAAAGCTCTCAAACTCAATTATCTCAAATGACAATGCCGACATTATGACAGGCTTTTTGCAGACAACAAAGGATTATTATGATACGGATGTTCTGCGTTTTGATTATGCAAGCGATGACGCTCTTAAAAAGCTTGACAAAAAATATGCCGATTTCACAAACAGCGGTTCTGTTTTTAAAAATCTTGACGCAAAGCAGAGCGTAATTTCGCTTTCTGCGGCAGATATCTGTGACAGATGGCTTAATCCTTATGCACAGACCGACCTTGAAAAGGGCAAGTTTAAGTCGGCTGACGGTGAAAAAGAGGTTACATATATGACCTCAAACGAAACATATATGAAGTCAAACAAGGCAACTGCCGTTATGAAATATTTTTCGCAGACGCCTCTGAAAATGATGATTATTATGCCGAACGAAGGTGTTTCGCTTGATGATTACGCAACCGATTTTACAAGCCTTGAGTACACAACATTGCTTGACAGCGTTGATGTAACCAAAACAGCCAAGGCAAAAATCCCTGAATTTTCAGTTGACGGAAGCAAATCCGCAGAGGATGTAACGCAGATTGTTGAAAAAAGCGGAATCAATTCATCGTTCACGGCTGACCGTTCAAGCTACAAGAATCTGAGCCGTTCAGATGATATTGCGTTCAGCGCAATGTATGACATCGCTCCGTCGCTCTCAATCAATGCCGGCGGAATCGGCGGTATGCAGTCAAACGGCGATAAGGCAGAGCTTGAAAAAAGAACACAAAAGCTCGCCGACACGGATGTTACGGTAGAATTTAACCGTCCGTTTATGTTCGTTATCCTCGATAACGAAAGCGATATCCCGTTGTATATGGGAACATACACAGGCTGACTTTGTCAGCGGTGAAGAGTGAAAAGTGAATAGTTAAAAGTTATGGTCGGGCAGACAGTTTGCAAAACGCAAAGCAAGGTTGCCCGACCGTTTGTTTTTTACGAAAGCCGCAGACCGTTTGTGTGAGCCGTATTCTCTTATACGGTATTACAATCATTTTTAAAAAGTGATAATTGTAAAAAATATTCAAAAGCATATGGAATTTGAATTGAAAATTTGATATAATGAACATATATTGTTAATCTTTTAAAGGGGGACGGTATCGTGTCGAGAAATCCAATGCAAAAACAAAAGCTCTTGTATCTGCGCAAAATTATGCTTGAAAAAACAGACGAAAACCACGGCTTGACCTCAAGCGAAATACTCGCGGAGCTTGCGTCCTACGGAATACAGGCCGAGCGAAAAAGTCTTTACGACGATTTGCAGGTGCTTGAAAAGTTCGGTATGGATATTTGTAAAACAAAATCCTCAACCGTGAAATATTATGTCGGAAGCAGAGATTTTGAACTTCCCGAATTAAAACTTCTTGTTGACGCAATTCAAAGCTCAAAGTTTATCACCGAGAAAAAGAGCTTTTCACTGATTCACAAGATTGAGGGTCTTGCCAGTGTTTATGAGGGCAAGGAGCTGCAGCGTCAGGTGGTTATTTCAAACCGAGTCAAAACAATGAATGAACGAATTTATTATTCGGTTGACAAAATTCAGAATGCAATAGCACTCAACCGCAAAATCTCGTTCAAATACTACCGTTGGGAACTCGATTTTTCGGGAACGGAGCGAATTGTCAAGCGCGAAAAAATCAGGGACGGCGGATATACGGCATCACCGTGGGCGCTGTGCTGGGATGATGAGAATTACTATCTCATTGCCTATGACACCTGTGCCGACAGTATAAAGCATTACCGTGTTGACAAAATGGACGATATCGAGGTGCTTGACGATGAGCGTGACGGGGGAAAGACCTTTGAAAAATTTGATCCTGCAGATTATTCAAAGGGCGTTTTCTCAATGTTCGGCGGTGAAAAAGCTACGGTTAAGCTGTCGGTTGACAATGATTGCATAGGTGTTATTGTTGACAGGTTCGGCAGGGATATTTTTGTTACAAAGGAAAGCGACACAACATTCGGTGTATCGGTTGATATTATGACAAGCAAACAGTTCTACGCTTGGGTGTTCGGGCTTGGCGGAAAGGTCAGAATTATATCACCGCAAAATGTTGTTGATGAATTTAAAAAACAGCTTGAAAATGTAAACGAATCATTTTAATTGCCGTATGATTGGCAACATTTCATATTAAAATCGTTAAATAATAATGTCTGATTCGGAAACAATCATAACAATTATCAGTAGAAAAATTGATACATTATTGCGTAGAATAAAAAATCAATTAACATACAGCAGACAGCGGAATATTTAAAATTTGCACTAATTGCAGTTTATACATTTATTTTTTGCACATTTGTCGTAATTATTGACTTTATTGTGCATAAAGTCTATTATATTGTTGCAGTGATTATTTGTGTTGTTTTCAGACACAAAATGTTTGAAGACATAATTTTTTAGAATCGGGGTTATTATTATGAATTTTGATTTCTTGCGTTCGGCAACCGCATCCAGTTCAGCTTACAGAGTAGTCTGCGGTGAAATGATTATTGACAGCAATATGTGGAATGTTCACAACGAGGTTCTTGTGGCTGTTGTAAGGGACGGCTATATGACCGTTGAAATGGGTGCTGACACTTATTCGCTCTCAACAGGCGACATTTACTTTATTTCACCTAACCAGAGATATAAGATAAACAACACAGGTAACGCAAGGGTTGAGGTTGTCCTTCTTAACCTTTCAAATCCCGCGTCACTTACTCAGGAATTTATTCCGCAGAGCCTCATCAGAGGTCTTGTAACAGGCAACTGTACTCACTTTGCAAAGATTCCGAGGGGCGACTACCGTTACAACAACCTTATTGACGATATTAACACAGTTATTACTGCCGAGAATGAAAAGCACGAGTATTTTCAGATTCTTGTTCACGGCAAAATGTACGATATTTTCTACATTCTTTTCTCATCCGGTCTTGTGAAAATTTGTGATGTTGAAGCTCAGGGCAAAAAGTACCGTGCTCTTCGCAGAATTACAGAGTATATCAACAACAATTTCTGCGACAGTATCACTCTTGATACAATAGCACAGACAACAGGTCTTAGCCGTTACTATGTATCACACCTCTTCAAGGAGCTTATGAATACAACATTTGTAAACTACCTCAATGAGCTTAGACTCACAAGAGCGGCAATGCTTCTTACAACAACAGACACTCCCGTCATAGAAATTGCAGGAATGTCGGGCTTTAACAACATCTCAAATTTCAACAGAGCATTCAAAATGTACTACGATACAACACCGTCAAAGTACAGAAGAGCTGAGAAACAGTCAGTATAAACAGATATTTTTACAGTAAAAAGGGCTGCGAAGAACGAAGTCTTAAACTTCATTTCTTCACAGCCTGACTTATTTTATGAAGCACGGCGAATTTATAAAATTTAAACATAAGAATATATATAAATAAACCGCAAAAGGCACATAACCGTCATCGTTTTCGATTATGTGCTTTCTTGCTTTTGTTGGGCTGTTTTTCGCACTCCCCCTTTTGCTTTATAGGTAATATTTTACCTTCTTCGGTAGTATTGTTTAAAAAAGGCAGTCCATTTTTGTAGAGTTCCCAAGTTGAAAACAACCGTGTACAGTGGTATAATTGAAACGTGTGTAATATTTACTGCACATAAATTGTTTGTGTTTAGAAGTATTAAACGGCGGTGAAACGATGAAGTTTTTTAATAAAAATGTCAACAAAGTTTTGTCGGTTGTCCTTGTTGTGATTTCCGTTTTGGTAGTACTGCAGTTTGTCTGCTCAAACGGAACGCTTAATGCAGGCGAAACTCCAAAGGAGTCGGCAATGGCAAGGGTTAATCCGAATATTCAGAGGATTATGCCTACAACGGCGGTTCCTGCAACAGTTCCCGTTGAAACAACCACAGCAAAGCCAAAGACTACAACTCAGCCGGCAACAAAAGCCACCAAGGCGACCAAAGCGACTAAAGCAACAAAGGCTGCCAAGGCTACAACTCAGCCAATTACTACTGAGGCGGCAACGGTTCCGTTTGCAACCGCAATTCCACCCAAAGAACCTGTTGACTATCAGTCACAATGGGACGCAGGTTATCTTGTTGCGATTGATAATCCGGACAAAACCTATGAATGTGCAAAGGTTACTCTCACAGATGAGGACAGAGATTTGCTTGAAAGGCTCTGTATGGGTGAGTTCGGCTCGGGAGGTTTTATCGGTGCGGCGCTTATTGCACAGTCTGTAAAGGACGCAATGTGCTTTGACGGCTACCCGACTGTTGAATCGGTAATTAAAAACTGTCATTACACAGGCAGTACCAAAATCGGTACTAACGAGGCTTGTATTCAGGCGGTAAGTTATATTTTTGATGAGAACAAAGACGCGGTTCAGCACCGCATTATGTATATGTATAATCCCGATATGGTTCAGAGTGCCTTCCATGAAAGCCAGAACTATATTTTGACATATCAGACCGTCAGATTTTTTGACAGATGGGGATATTGACGGAGGCTGTTGACTGCACCCATACAGACTTGAAACAGTGTGAAAAATATGATATAATAAGCCGTACATATGTGACAATTGTGCTGTGGGTGAAAAATGCGCCGATCGGCACACTAAAACATAAGTTTCGGAGGGATATTATTATGGCTGAAAAAACTGTCCGTACACGATATGCACCAAGCCCGACAGGTTTTATGCATGTCGGCAACCTGCGTACTGCTCTTTATGAGTACCTCGTTGCAAAATCACAAAACGGTAAATTTGTTCTCAGAATTGAAGATACCGACCGTGAACGCCTTGTTGAGGGTGCGGTTGATGTTATATACGATACAATGAAGCTTGCAGGACTTAAACACGATGAAGGTCCCGATATCGGTGGCGATTTCGGTCCTTATGTTCAGTCCGAAAGAAAGGATATGTACCTTCCTTATGCCGAGCAGCTCATCAAAGAGGGCAAGGCTTACCGCTGTTTCTGCACAAAGGAAAGACTTGAAAAGTTACAGGAGGACAGCGTTGGCGGCGGTTATGACAGACATTGCCGTAATCTTCCGCAGGAAGAAATCGACAGGCTTCTTGCCGAGGGTACACCTTATGTAATTCGCCAGAAAATGCCGATTGAGGGCAGTACAACATTTACAGACGCAGTTTTCGGTGAAATCACCGTTGACAACAGCGAACTTCAGGATCAGATTCTTATCAAGACTGACGGCTACCCGACATACAACTTTGCAAATGTAATTGACGACCACACAATGGGCATTACTCATGTTGTCCGCGGTTGTGAATATTTAAGCTCCACACCGAAATATAATCTTCTTTACGAAGCATTCGGCTGGGAAATTCCGACATATATCCACCTTCCGCTCATTATGGGCAAGGATGCCGACGGCAATGTTTCAAAGCTTTCAAAGCGTCACGGCGCAACAGGCTTCTATGACCTTATTAACGAGGGCTACCTCCCACAGGCAATCATCAACTATATTGCACTTCTCGGCTGGTGTCCAAAGGATAATCAGGAAATCTTTACCCTTGCAGAGCTTGAAAAAGAGTTTGATGTAAGCGGTATCAGCAAGTCACCGTCAATTTTTGACTATGACAAGCTTTCATGGTTCAACGGTGAGTATTTAAAGGCTATGACTCCCGAAGAATTTACGGATGTTTGTATGCCATACTATAAGAAGGTTTTCGGTGACAGAGAAATGCCTTTTGAGAAGTTTGCCGAAATTCTTCAGAAAAGAACTACAAAGCTTACGGATATTCCCGAAATGCTCGGTTTCTTTGCAGAACTTCCCGAATATGACAAGGAGCTTTTCGTAAATAAGAAGAGCAAGACTAATCTTGAAAACGCTCCCGTTGTATTGCGTGAGGCTTATGAAAGATTAAAGGCTATGCCTGTTTGGGACAACACTTCAATTCACGATTGCCTCATCAATATGGCAGTTGAAAAAGAGCTTAAAAACGGCACTGTTATGTGGCCTGTAAGAATTGCCGCGGCAGGCAAGACAGTAACTCCGGGCGGTGCTGTTGAAATTCTTGACATTCTCGGAAGAGAAGAGTCGCTCAGAAGACTTGAAATCGGTCTTGAAAAGCTCGGCGCATAATTCTACTGACGGAGGTACACGGCAAATGGCTGATGAAATAAAGAATGTTGAGGGTGAAGCTGCCGTTCAGGGCAACTTCATCTGGGATTTTATAAAAGAGGATACTGCCGAGGGCGGAAAATTTGAGGGTAAAAAGGTTCACACCCGTTTTCCTCCCGAACCGAACGGCTATCTTCACATAGGTCATGCAAAGGCTCTTTGCATTGACTTTGGTACTGCCGAGCATTTCGGCGGAATCTGCAATCTTCGTATGGACGATACCAACCCTACAAAGGAAGATGTAGAATATATTGATGCTATCAAAGAGGACATCAAGTGGCTCGGTTACGATTGGGACGACAGATTTTTTTATGCATCACAGTATTTTGATCAGATGTATGAATTTGCCGTTGAGCTTATCAAAAAGGGACTTGCATATGTTTGCGAGCTTACTCCCGACAAGGTGAGAGAATACAGAGGCGACACACAGACTCCTGCAAAGAGTCCGTATCGTGACCGTCCTATAGAAGAAAGCCTTGATTTGTTTGAAAGAATGAAAAACGGCGAATTTGAGGACGGCAAAATGACTCTCCGTGCAAAGATTGACCTTGCGTCGGGTAACTTTAATATGCGTGATCCTGTTATCTACAGAATTAACAGACTCAAGCATCACAGAACAGGCGATAAGTGGTGCATTTATCCTATGTATGACTTTGCTCATCCGATTGAGGATGCTCTTGAGGGTATTACGCACAGCCTTTGTTCACTTGAATTTGAGGCTCACCGTCCTCTTTATGACTGGGTAATTAACAATATTTCCGTTCCGTGCAAGCCAAGACAGATTGAATTCGCAAGACTCGGAATTAACAACACGGTAATGTCAAAGAGAAAGCTCCGTGAACTCGTTGAAAAGAACTATGTAAGCGGTTGGGACGATCCGAGAATGCCCACACTCTGCGGACTTCGCAGAAGGGGTTACACACCAAAGTCAATTCGTTCGTTCATTGAGCAGATTGGTGTTTCAAAGGTTAATTCAATTGTTGAATACGGCTTTCTTGAGCATTGTCTGCGTGATGACCTTAACGAAACGGCAGAGCGTACGATGTGCGTTTTAAAGCCTGTTAAGCTTGTTATCACAAACTATCCCGAGGGACAGAGCGAAGAATTTGAGGTTGAGAACAACCCGAACCGTCCCGAGGACGGCACAAGAAAGGTTACTTTCAGCCGTGAGCTTTACATTGAAGAAACCGACTTTATGGAAGAACCCGTAAAGAAGTATCAGCGCCTTTATCCCGGCAACGAGGTAAGAATCAAGTCTGCATACATCGTAAAATGCACAGGCTGCAAAAAGGATGAAAACGGCAATGTTGTTGAGGTTTACGCAGAGTATGATCCCGAAACAAAGGGCGGAAATACTCCCGATGGCAGAAAGGTAAGAGGCACAATCCATTGGGTTGACGCTAACAACTGCCTTGATGCGGAGGTAAGACTTTACGACAACCTCTTCACGGTTCCCGATCCCGATACAGGCGACAGAAACTTCCTCGATTATCTTAACGAAAATTCACTTGAAGTTCTCACAGGCTGTAAGGCTGAAAAGAATATTGCAGGTGCAAAGGCTCCGAAAAGCTATCAGTTTATGCGCCACGGCTATTTCTGCATTGACAACAAGGACAGCTCACCCGAGCACCTCGTATTCAACCGCAGTGTAAGCCTTAAAGACAGTTTTAAAAAGTAAGAAAACATATGGGCGGTCTTTTCTTTGACCGCCCACTTTAATAAGAATTTGTGTTCGTTAAATATGTTTTGATGTAATCAATACTATGTTTAAATTTGAACACAATATGTTCAATCGTGTGTAATACACACGAACGGGCGGATGATAACCGCCCCTACCGGGTATTGATATGATGAAAAAAATACTTGTAACAGGTGCATCGGGCGGAATCGGTTCGCAGACTGCTGTCGCTTTTGCAAAGTACGGTTGCGATGTTGCGTTGCATTTTGCAAAAAATTCCGAAAAAGCCGAGAGCCTTGCCGAAAAGCTTACAAATGAATACGGCATAAATGCCTTTGCGGTGCAGGCAGATGTTTCCGATTATGAAAGCGTTTGCAAAATGTTTGATGAAATCGACAGCCGATTTGGTAATCTCGATGTGCTTGTCAATAATGCAGGCATCGCACAGCAAAAGCTGTTTACCGACATAACTCCCGATGAATGGAAGAAAATGACGGGGGTTAACCTTGACGGTGTTTTCTACTGCTCGCAACAGGCGCTCAAAAGATATATGATTAAGAACCACAGCGGTGTTATTCTCAATATCAGCTCAATGTGGGGACAGGTCGGTGCGTCTTGTGAGGTGCATTACAGTGCGTCAAAGGCGGGAGTAATCGGACTTACCAAAGGTCTTGCCAAGGAGGTCGGTCTGTCGGGAGTGCGTGTCAACTGCATTTGTCCGGGTGTGATTATGACCGATATGATGAAAGGCTTTGATGAGCAGACCGTACAGGAGCTTAAAGAGGAAACTCCGCTTAATATGCTCGGTATGCCCGATGATATTGCCGAAACAGCGGTGTTTCTCTGCAGTGACAGGGCAAGGTTCATCACGGGACAGATTGTCGGTGTAAACGGCGGAATGATTATTTAACTTAATAAGAGTGTGAAAAAACGGTCGGGATTTGATTTCCGACCGTGATTTTTTACTGTGTTTATATGTTTAAGGTTTTAGCTTTTGCCGTTGAGAATATCGGCAATGATTTCTCTCTCGTCCATATGGTACTTAACACCTTTGATTTCCTGATAATCCTCATGACCTTTGCCTGCAAGTACGATAATATCTCCGTCCTCGGCATTGTCCATGCAATATTTAATTGCATCTCTGCGGTTTGGCACGACAACATACTTGCCGTCGGTTTTTGCAAGACCTGTCTTTATGTCCTCAATGATGTCCATAACATCTTCAAATCTTGAGTTGTCTTCCGTTACAACCGAAAGGTCTGAAAGTCTGCCCGAGGTTTCGCCCATTTCATAACGGCGAACCTTAGGACGGTTGCCGCCTGCACCAAACATTGTAATAAGTCTGTGCGGATTGTATTGGCGAAGTGTTTCAAGTACATTTTCCATTGAAAGTGCGTTGTGTGCGTAGTCGATGATGAGTGTGTAGTTGTAGGGAACAGGCACACGCTCAACTCTGCCCTTGACCTTGGCAACCTTGAGAGCGTCAATAATCATCTGATCTTCAATTTCGTCAAAGAATGAAACTGCCGAAATTGCCGCAAGTGCGTTGTATGCATTGAATTTGCCCGGAATGTCAACATCAACAGAAAGATTTTTGATTCCCTCTGTTTCAAAGTGAACACCGACAAATCCGTTTTCGGAGAGAAGATGAGCATTTTTGCCCTTCAAGTCCGCATTGTCGGCAAAACCGTAGGTGAGAACAGAACCCTTGAAATCCTTTGTGATATCCTTCCATGCGGGATCGTCAATATTTGCAGCGGCAAATTTGCATTGTCTGAAAAGCAGACTCTTGCAGTAGAGATATTCCGCAAGGTCTTTGTGTTCAACACCGCCGATGTGGTCATCCGAAAAGTTTGTAAAGATGCCGACATCAAAAGTCATGCCTGCAAGACGGCTGTGTTTAAGTCCGATTGACGATGCCTCAATTACCATAGCCTTGCAGCCGGCGTTAATCATATCACGCATTGATTTCTGAATAATGTATGATTCGGGAGTTGTGTTGTCGGTTTTGTGGGTTTCTCCGCCGTAAACAACACCGAGTGTTCCGATTGTGCCTGTCTTTATTCCTGCGTGTTCAAAAATTTCCGCAACCATTGCTGTTGTTGTGGTTTTGCCCTTTGTGCCTGTGATTGCAACCGTGTAGAGCTCATCCTCGGGATGTCCGAAAAATTCAATGCTCATAAGCGAAAGAGCGTATCTTGTGTCATCAACCTTTACAACGGCAACATCACTCGGCACTTCAAAGTCGAGGCTGTCGCTGATAACGAGTGCCGACGCACCCTTTTCAACGGCTGACTTTGCGTACCTGTGTCCGTCTGAGGTATAGCCCTTAAGGCACACAAAGGCCGTGCCTTTTTCAACCTTTCGCGAATCATAGATAATATCCGAAATTTCGGTATCAGGATTTCCCTGAACCGTGTATTCAAGATTTACAAGGAGATTTCTAAGTTTCATTATCGTACAGCTCCGTTTCCCCGACTCACGGTCGGATTCTGTTTTGCGTTACCCTATAATTATAACAATTGTCAGCGCTTATTACAACTATATGTTAAAAAATTAATGTGTGATGTTTGAAATAAATGCCTTTGTTTTGTGATTGGTCATTTTTTACTAAAATCAGGAAAATTTGCCGAAATTCAAGCTTATTTTATGAATAAAGAATATAATTTGGGTGTTATGTCAAATAACCGTCGGGTGTGATTGTGCAACTTGTGCAAATGGCATTTTAGCAAAATAAACAATTCAAGTCAATACAATTTGTGCAATAGGTAAAATTTCAATAAAAAAGATGTCATATTGCACAAAAATAATTTTGATTTTTAACAACATAGATAAAAAGTACAAAGGGAGTTGAAATTCAGGCGATTTTTTGATATGATTTATGTAGCGGATATGATGCACTTTGTGCGTTATATCCTCAAAAAAAGTATGTAATCCGAAAGGACACTACGAAAATATTCAGAAAGAGGGATTTTTCCAATGAAAAAGATTCTCGCCATTTTATTGGCAGGTATGATGACTGCTACTGCACTTGTTGGCTGCGGCGGCGGAGACGCATCATCGAAAACAGACAACGGTTCAAAAGCAGACAACGGTTCTTCGGACGGTGCTGCTAAGATTGAAGGCTCAATCGTTGACGACAGCTACTTCGGCGATGAAGGTACAGACAGCAAGCCTGTAACTCTTAAGGTATGGGCTCCTGATGCTGCTGTAAGCCTTGTTAAAGAGCAGGTTGAGGCTTTCAAAAAGGCTTATCCTAAAAGAAAGTTCAAGGAAATCTCAGTTGTAGCACAGGGCGAAAAGGATGCTGCTACAAATATGCTTAACGATGCTTCAACAGCTGCAGATGTATTCAGCTTCCCGAGTGACCAGCTCAACAAGCTCGTTGACGCAGGCGTTATTTCTCAGGTTGCATTTAAGGATGCCGTAACAGAGGCTAATTCTGAGGAAACTGTAAAAGCAGCTACACTTAAGGATACTCTCTATGCTTATCCTGAAACAAACGATAACGGTTACTATCTCGTTTATGATAAGTCAGTAGTTTCCGACAAGCAGGCTCAGACACTTGAGGGTATTCTTGAGGCTTGTAAGAAGGCAGGCAAGAAGTTCATTATGAATGCCGGTGACGGTTACTATGCTTGTACTTTCGCTTTCACTGCAGGTGTTAAAGTTGACGGTCTTGAAGAAGACGGTATTACACAGAAGTTTGTTAAATATGACGAAGATGAAGCTGTTAAAACACTTCAGGCTTTTGCAAAGCTCATCAAGGATTACAGAGGTACATTCCAGTCGCTTGACGTTGTTAACATCGCTTCAGGTTTTGCAAGCGGTAAGTGTGGCGCAGGTATCGACGGTTCATGGGATACAGCTTCTAACCAGAAGGCTCTCGGTGACAACTTCGGTGCTGCAAAGCTTCCTACAATCAATGTCAACGGCACAGACAAGCAGCTTATCTCAATGTTCGGTTATAAGTACATCGGTGTAAACGGTTCTTCTAAGTTCCCGGCAACAGCTCAGATTCTTGCTCACTATCTTGCAGGTGAAGAGTGCCAGCTCCAGAGAACTGAGAAGCTCGGTTGGGGACCTTCAAACAAGAAGGTTCAGGAAAGCAAAGCTGTAACAGGTTCTGCTGTTCTCAAGGCTATCGGTGAGCAGTCTCTGAATGCTTGTGTACAGGTTAATATTGCTTCAACATTCTGGGATCCTATGGCTAACCTTGGCAACAAGATCATCGCTGACACATGCAAACCTTCAGATGCAGCTGCTATGAAGAAGCTTCTTAACGAAACAATTTCTAACGTTAGGGATGAGGGCTAATCGTTAAGTAAGTTAAATTGACTTAATTTAATCGATTAATTAGCTGCGGGACACTCCGAAAACGGAGTGTCCCGTAAAAAAAGAAAAAATGCGGACTGTCCGCTTGCGTTATCAATTTGTGTATTCGCCTGACTAATAATGTTTTATTACGAACGGCAACTATTATTAAGATAGCGTAAAAAGTATTATTAGTTTGGTGTATTAGAGAGATTTGCAAATTATTAAGGAGAGCGCCTAATGACATATGTTGAATACAAACAGCTCAATCCTTTCCAGAGATTTGCCTACAACACAAAGAAGTTTTTCTGTAACATTCCTCATGCCGTTGCCCATTTTTTTACAGCACTCGGCAAGGCAATAGTTAAGTTCTTCGTAGGCATCGGCAAGGGCTTTGCCAACTACGGCAAGACCTTCGTAAAAGGTGACTGGGCTACAAAACTTTCCTACCTTATTTTCGGTGTAGGTGATCTTAGCAAAGGTAAATATTACAAGGGTATTCTTTTCTTCGCTGTTGAAGTTCTCTATATCCTTTATATGGCATTTTTCGGTTGGGGATATCTCAAAATGTTCCCGACACTCGGTATTCAGGCTCAGAGAACTGAATATATCAACGGTATCATTCCAAAGCAGGTACCCGGCGATAACTCAATGCTTATTCTGCTTTACTCGGTATTGACACTCGTAATCACAGTAGTGGTTTTCGCTATTTACATAACAAACATCAAAGATGCGTACAGACATCAGATTATGAGGGCTAACGGTCAGAAACCGACTTCGTTCAAATATGATATGAAGCAGTTCCTTGACGGTAAGTATCATATCACACTTATGTCATTCCCTGTACTTATGATCGGTATCTTCAATGTTCTGCCGCTCATATTTATGATTTTGATTGCATTTACCAACTATGATAAACAGCATATGCCTCCGGGAACACTGTTCACATGGATTGGTTTTGACAACTTCGGCTCACTCTTCAACCTCGTTGAAGGTGCTAAGAAGGGTTATACATTTGTTAAGCTCACAGAATGGACTCTTATCTGGGCTGTTGCAGCTACATTCTCAAACTATATCCTTGGTATGATCTTCGCTCTTATGATCAACAAGAAGGGTATCAAGTTTAAATCACTCTGGAGAACACTTTTCGTTATTACAATTGCTGTTCCTCAGTTCGTATCACTTCTTCTCATGAACCAGATGCTCCAGTCAAACGGTGCTGTAAACATTCTGCTTTCAAACATTACAAACAGTCATGTTGAAATTCAGTGGCTGAATGATAATGCAACACTGGCTCGTTGGGTGGTTATCATCATCAACTGTTGGGTAGGTATTCCGTATACCATCCTCTCTATGTCGGGTATTCTTATGAATATTCCTGAGGATCTCTACGAATCTGCAAGAATTGACGGTGCAGGTCCTGTCAAGACATTTACGGCTATCACACTTCCGTATATGCTCTTCGTTACAACTCCTCAGCTCATTACCCAGTTTGTCGGCAACATCAATAACTTTAATGTTATTTACCTGTTGTCAAACGGTAATCCGACGACCGAAAAATATTATCAGGCCGGTGAAACCGATATCCTTGTTACATGGCTCTTTAAGCTGACCATGAACTCTCAGGACTACGGACTTGCCGCCGCGATAGGTATTTTGGTATTTGTTATTTGCGCAACGCTCTCACTCATTGTGTATAATAACTCAAAATCAATGAAGGATGAGGAGGCGTTCTCATGATAAAAAGTTACAAATTAAGAAGACACATTGCGAACGCTTTTGTTTACCTGTTCCTTATTGTAATGGGTTTCGTTTGGATTTCTCCGTTCATCTATCTTTTAATGCATTCATTCCGTGGTGGTGCTGAAATTTACGGAAGTACAATTATCCCGCAGGAATGGACACTCCAGAACTACATTGATTTGTTCACAGGCTCAGGCGGTACTGCAAGCCTTAACTTCCCGAGATGGTTCCTTAACACATTCGTAGTTGCTTGTTTTAGCTGCGTAATTTCTACAATTTCGGTTCTTATGGTTAGTTACGCATTCAGCCGACTCAGATTTAAGGCTCGTAAAAAGTTTATGAATGTTGGTATGATTCTCGGTATGTTCCCCGGCTTCATGACAATGATTGCTATTTACTACCTTCTCAAGGCAATGGGTCTTACTCAGACTCTCGTTGCTCTTGTAATCTGCTACAGCTGCGGTGCCGGTCTTGGCTTCCAGATTTCAAAGGGCTTCTTCGATACAATTCCAAGAGCACTTGACGAGGCGGCAACCATTGACGGTGCTACCAAGAACCAGATTTTCTGGAAGATTATTCTTCCTATGTCAAAGCCGATTGTTGTTTACACGGTTCTTACTTCATTCATCGGACCGTGGACAGACTTCATTCTTGCTAAGATTATCATGGGTGACGCTCGTGACAACTATACTGTTGCTATCGGTCTTCAGCTAATGATTGATCAGGACTTTAAGAACACATACTACAAGCAGTTCCTTGCAGGTTCTGTTGTTGTTGCTGTTCCGATTACACTTCTCTTCCTCAAGATGCAGAAGTATTATGTTGAAGGTGTAACAGCCGGCGGCGTAAAGGGTTAATCCAATATACAAAAGCTCTCATGGGCGGCAGTCACAGGCTGCCGCCCATTTTAATTTTACGGAGGATACTATGAAAAAAATTCTTTCCATTCTTCTTGCCGGTGCAATGCTTGCGGGCTGTGTGCTTACAGGCTGTTCTGATTCTTCATCATCAAAATCAGATTCATCCGACGGCAATACTGCAAAAGTTGCCGATCCGATTGAAGGCGTTAAGGCAACTGCATCAACCGATAAATACAGAAACTACTACGAAATTTTCGTAAACTCTTTCTGCGATTCAAACGGTGACGAAACAGGCGACCTTCAGGGAATCATCTCACAGCTTGACTACCTTAATGACGGCGACCCGAATTCAGGTGACGACCTCGGTGTTGACGCAATCTGGCTTACTCCGATTATGCCGTCAAAGTCATATCATAAGTATGATGTTGAAGATTATTACAATATTGATCCCGACTTCGGTACGCTCGACGATTTTGACAAGCTTATTGAAGAATGTCACAAGCGTGGCATAAATGTAATTCTTGACCTTGTTTTGAATCACGCATCTTCAAAAAATCCGCTCTTTACAAAGGCTGTTGAAGAGGTTGCCGATAATAAGCTTGACGGCAATGCCGAGTATTTTGAAATTCACAAGGCGTCATATTTTGACAGCGATACTCAGACTATCAGTCTTGGAAACGGTTATGCCTGTGAGGCGAACTTTTCTCAGGAGATGCCCGAATGGAATCTCAATTCTAAAAAGACGAGAGAAGAATTTACAAAAATTGCGAAATTCTGGCTTGACCGAGGAGTTGACGGTTTCAGACTTGACGCCTGCAAATACTTTACAAATAAGGAAACCGACGGAACAGAATTTCTCAAGTGGTTCTACGACACCTGCAAGGGCATTAAGGAAGATGTCTATATGGTTGGCGAGAACTGGACCGATGATTCCGATATTCAGGAGCTTTACAAATCCGGCATCGACAGCCAGTTTGCATTCAAGTTTTCAACCTCAACAGGCACAATTATCAGCAACATCATTTCGCAGGGCGGTATGGCTACTGTCAAAAAAATTATGAACTACGATAACAAAATGACAGAGTCAAATCCCAATGCTATCAATGCAATGTTCCTTTCAAACCACGATCAGGTTCGTAGCGGAAACGCACTTGAAACTCAGGGACTTTCTTCGCAGAAGCTTGCAGCCGCAGTTTATATGCTTGCGCCGGGTAATCCGTTCATCTATTACGGAGAGGAAATCGGCATTAAGGCTCCGAATACCACAAACGATGCGGCATACAGAACACAGATGGTTTTTGACAGCGACAACCTTCCCGATATTTATGTAAACGGTATCGGAGAAGAGGCAGAAGTGCCTACCGGCGGCGGTGTAAAACAGCAGCTTGCCGACAAGGATTCTCTCCTCAACTACTATCGTAGAATTATCACAATCAAAAATCAGAACCCCGAAATTGCAAGGGGCAGAATTGTAGGCACACAGGGCTTTGATGATAAGGCAGTCGGCGCTTACTATGTTGAGTATGAGGATTCAAAGCTCCTCATTATTCATAACTTCAGCAAGAATGACACCAAGGAACTTACAATTACAGACGATATGATTAAGAATGCAACTCTCCGTGCAGACCTTATCCCCGAGAGCAGCTCAAAGCATACCGAGCTTAAAGACGGTAAAATCTCTGTACCGCCACAGTCAACGGTAATCATTAAGTCTGCTGAATAATTTAAGTTCGTGAGGATAGTTGTTTTATATTAACAACCATATCGCCCGAGCACAACAATGTGGCAATGTTGACTTTTTTCGTTCGTGCAGACAGTTTGACAAATGAAAAACATTTATGCCCGAGCGTAGTATAGCTACCATTTGCACAATTTTGTAGGGGAAAACCTCGTTCTTCCGTGAGTAACGGCAGAAATTACATTTAAAAACAAATTTTGTAAATCCGCAAAAAATTGTTTGTTACTCCAAATGAAAAAATTAAAAATTCCGAAAACTTTCTTGTTTTTGTCACACAGTTGTCAATATTGGTGTGGTATAATACAGAAGCGGCGGATGTAAACGGCAAACACCGACCGATTAAACAGCTAATAAGATTTTTTCATTTGATACATTTTTCCTCTCTCTTAATAATATGAAAACGGGCAGTCATTTTTTGACTGCCTTTTTTCATTGCGGTGTGCCGCCATTGTCAATTCGTGCAGACAATTTATTGCGAGTCGCTGTGATTAATATACAGCTTTCATAATATCAAAACATATTCGTGGGAATGAATAATATTTATCAAACAGACACAACAGAAGGCTGTTATAAGCCTCGCTTAAATTTTACAAAAAAATGCTTGACAAAAAGCGAGCGGATAGTTTATAATGTTTAATCGTGGGACATTCTGTAATTGCGCCCGTTTTTGGGGATATTATTGATGTTTCACAGGGCTTTGCAAAAGCAAAGCAGTTTTATCAATTCTTATATTTTTTGAAAGGAGGACAAATAATGCCTACATTTAACCAGTTGGTACGCAAGGGCAGACAGGTTTCCGAGAAGAAGGCAAAGGCACCTGCTCTCTTAAAGGGTTGGAACTCAAAAAAGCGTGTTGCTATTGATCAGAGCTCCCCACAGAAGAGAGGTGTTTGTACTGCAGTAAAGACCGCTACACCTAAAAAGCCTAACTCAGCGCTCAGAAAGATTGCCAGAGTAAGACTTTCTAACGGTATTGAAGTCAGTTCCTATATTCCCGGCGTAGGTCACAACCTTCAGGAACACAGCGTTGTTCTTATTCGTGGTGGCCGTGTTAAGGACTTGCCTGGTGTTCGTTACCACATCGTTCGTGGTACACTCGACGCTCAGGGTGTTTCGGGCCGTATGCAGAGCCGTTCAAAGTACGGTGCTAAGCGTCCGAAGAAGGGTAAATAAGGAATTGACAAAACTCTCTTGACTTAAATTATTTAAGTTCTGCTATGCGGCAGGAATTTTACTATATATATTATGGTAGAATGTCTTGTTGGCATACGGGAGTTTGTCGCTTTCGAGTACCTATGATATCTCAATTATTGTGAAGGAGGGAAGCAAAGTGCCAAGAAGAGGTTCTATTGCGAAGCGTGATGTATTACCAGATCCGCTTTATAATTCAAAACTCGTAACTCGTCTTATCAACAACATTATGTACGACGGTAAAAAGGGCGTTGCTCAGAAGATTGTTTACGGTGCATTCGATATTATTGCTGAAAAGACAGGTAACAACCCGCTTGAGGTTTTTGAACAGGCTATGGAAAATGTAATGCCCGTTCTCGAAGTAAAGGCTCGTCGTGTCGGCGGTGCTACTTATCAGGTACCTATGGAGGTTCGTCCTGAAAGACGCCAGACACTCGGTCTCCGCTGGATTTCTACTTATTCAAGAGCTCGCAGCGAAAAGACAATGAAGGAAAGACTTGCAGGAGAAATCCTTGATGCCACAAACAGTGCCGGCGGTGCTTTCAAGAAGCGTGAAGACACTCATAAGATGGCTGAAGCTAACAAGGCTTTCGCTCATTACAGATGGTAATTTTATCATCAGCGTTTATTAGGAGGATTTTATGCCAAGACAGGTTCCACTTGAAAAAACAAGAAACATCGGTATCATGGCTCACATTGATGCCGGTAAAACCACAACAACTGAGCGTATCCTGTATTATACCGGCGTAAACCATAAAATCGGTGAGACACACGACGGTGCTTCCACAATGGACTGGATGGTTCAGGAAAAAGAGCGTGGTATCACAATCACCTCTGCTGCTACAACTGCATTCTGGTTCGGCAGCAAGCATCAGTATGACAAGCACAGAATCAACATCATCGACACCCCCGGTCACGTTGACTTCACTGTTGAAGTTGAGCGTTCACTTCGTGTTCTTGACGGTTCTGTAACAGTCCTCTGCGCAAAAGGCGGCGTTGAGCCTCAGTCTGAAACAGTATGGCGTCAGGCTGATAACTACGGCGTTCCGAGAATGGTTTATGTAAACAAGATGGACATCATGGGCGCTAACTTCTACCATGTTGTTCAGATGATGAAGGACAGACTTAAATGTAATGCTGTTCCGATTCAGCTTCCGATCGGTGCTGAGAGCGATTTCAGAGGCATCGTTGACCTCGTTACTATGAAAGCCGAAATCTATCACAACGAAGACGGCACAGACTACAGTGAAGAGGAAATTCCGGAAGAGATGCAGGATCTCGCTAACGAGTATCATGAGAAACTTATCGAATCAGTTGCTGAACTCGATGAGGATCTTATGGAGAAATACTTCGGCGGCGAAGAGCTTACAATCGACGAAATCAAGAGCACAATCAGAAAGGCTACTATTGACAACACAATGGTACCTGTAACCTGCGGTTCTTCTTACCGTAACAAGGGTGTTCAGATGCTCCTTGATGCTATCGTTGATTATATGCCTGCTCCGACAGATGTACCTGCTATCAAGGGTGTTGACCCTGATACAGGCGATGAGGTTGAAAGACCGTCATCAGATAAAGAGCCATTCGCAGCTCTCGCATTCAAGATTGCTACTGACCCGTTTGTTGGTAAGCTCTGCTTCTTCAGAGTTTACTCCGGTACAGTTTCTGCCGGCACAACTGTTTACAACTCAGTTAAGGACACCAACGAGCGTCTCGGTCGTATCTTGCAGATGCACGCTAACGACAGAAAAGATATCGACTGCGTATACGCAGGTGACATCGCTGCTGCCGTTGGTCTTAAAAATACAACAACAGGTGATACTCTCTGTGATGAGAAGGCTCCTGTTATCCTTGAGTCTATGGAATTCCCTGATCCTGTAATTCGTGTTGCTATTGAGCCGAAGACAAAAGCAGGTCAGGAAAAGATGGGTATCGCTCTTGCAAAGCTTGCAGAAGAAGATCCTACTTTCAAGGCTTATACAGATGAAGAAACAGGTCAGACAATCATCGCAGGTATGGGTGAACTCCACCTCGAAATCATTGTTGACCGTCTTCTCCGTGAATTTAAGGTAGAAGCAAACATCGGTGCTCCACAGGTTGCATACAAGGAAACTATCCGCAAGGAAGCTTCTGTTGACGAAAAGTATGCTCGTCAGTCAGGTGGTAAGGGTCAGTACGGTCACGTTAAGATCAATATCTATCCTAACAAGGACAAGGGCTATGAGTTCGTTAACAACATTGTCGGCGGTGCTATTCCAAAGGAATATATTCCGGCTGTTGACCAGGGTATTCAGGGCGCAATGCTCAGCGGTGTTGTTGCAGGCTACAATGTAGTTGATGTTAAGGTTGAGCTTTATGATGGTTCTTATCATGAAGTCGACTCATCAGAAATGGCATTTAAGATTGCCGGTTCAATGGCATTCAAGAACGCTATGAAGAAGGCAGATCCTGTACTTCTCGAACCGATCATGAAGGTTACTGTTATCACTCCTGAGGAATACCTCGGTGATGTAATCGGCGACCTTAACTCTCGTCGTGGTATGATCCAGAGCATGGAAGCTGACAACGGCGTTCAGAGAGTTATCGCTCATGTTCCGCTTTCAGAGATGTTTGGTTACGCAACAGACATGCGTTCCAAGACTCAGGGTCGTGGTCAGTATGTTATGGAGCCTGACACATATGCAGAGGTTCCGAAGAACATTGCTGAAAAGATTATGAGTGAAAGAGCTAAGAAGGACTAATCGTTCCTTTTAATGCACTTTTTTCAAAAATGTATTGATTTTTTTAAAAAAAATTGATACAATATGTTTAAATCTATTGTAAATTCTTTTTACAACAATAAGGAGGAAATTTCCAATGGCAAGAGAAAAATTTGAAAGAAATAAACCCCATGTTAACATTGGTACAATCGGCCACGTTGACCATGGTAAAACAACACTTACTGCTGCTATCACAAAGGTTCTCAACCTCGAAGGCGATGCTGATTTCGTTGATTACGCTAACATCGATAAGGCTCCTGAAGAGAGAGAGCGTGGTATCACAATTAACACAGCTCACGTTGAGTATGAAACAGACAAGCGTCACTATGCACACGTTGACTGCCCAGGCCATGCTGACTATGTAAAGAACATGATCACTGGTGCTGCTCAGATGGACGGCGCTATCCTTGTTGTATCAGCTGCTGATGGTCCTATGCCACAGACAAGAGAGCATATCCTTCTTTCTCGTCAGGTAGGTGTACCTTACATCGTAGTATTCATGAACAAGACTGACCAGGTTGACGATCCTGAGCTCCTCGAGCTCGTAGAGATGGAGATTCGTGACCTCCTCAACGAGTATGAGTTCCCGGGCGACGATACACCAATCATCAAGGGTTCAGCTTACCTTGCTCTTACAAGCACATCAAAGGATCCTAACGCTCCTGAGTACAAGTGCATCCACGAGCTTATGGACGCTGTTGACGAGTATATTCCAACTCCTGACCGTAAGGCTGACCAGCCATTCCTTATGCCTGTTGAGGACGTATTCACAATCACAGGTCGTGGTACTGTTGCAACCGGTAGAGTTGAAAGAGGTCAGGTTAAGACTGGTGAAGAAGTTGAAATCGTTGGTCTTACAGACGAAAAGAGAAAAGTTGTTGTTACAGGTCTTGAAATGTTCAGAAAGACTCTTGACTTCGCTGAAGCAGGCGACAACGTAGGTGTTCTTCTCCGTGGTGTTCAGAGAACTGAAATCCAGAGAGGTCAGGTACTTGCTAAGCCAGGTACAATTCACCCACACACAAAGTTCCGTGGCCAGGTTTATGTTCTTACTAAGGACGAAGGCGGCCGTCATACTCCATTCTTCAACAACTATCGCCCACAGTTCTACTTCAGAACAACTGACGTAACAGGTACAATCTCACTCCCAGAGGGCGTAGAGATGTGCATGCCTGGTGATAACGTTGAAATGGATGTTGAACTTATTACTCCTATCGCTATCGAAGTTGGTCTTCGTTTCGCTATCCGTGAAGGCGGCAGAACAGTAGGTTCAGGCGCAGTTATCGCTATTAACGATTAATTTTAACCGATTATCGTTTCATTTTTAACATTCAGAGCCGATGCTTTAGCGTCGGCTCTTTTTGTTGTGTGTAGGGACGGATATCATGTCAAGTGCAACATGGTAACCACCTGTGCAAGGACATGGTATACAAATTCACAA